>Ga0209373_10000136_pt1 | contig 158807 bp, 135 predicted proteins | sample Higcelweek5metaG_FD_187173 | JGI IMG/M metagenome (GOLD analysis project Ga0209373, IMG submission 187173) | Freshwater pond sediment microbial communities from the University of Edinburgh, under environmental carbon perturbations - High... | ecosystem: Environmental > Aquatic > Freshwater >... | reverse complement strand
TGCCTTTCGTTCTTCGTCCGTTATTTGAATTCGAATCGTCTTCATGCGCACCTCTTCTGTTTCGCTTACAGATAAAATATAGTGCATCTCTCGAATATTACAATGTAAATTTATGCAACTTAGCTTATTTGATCCTGCCCCTCATCCAGCTGTTCGGCATGAGAGATGATTTGACGCTTGCCGCATAAAAGCATCCTGAATTGATCGTTTGCCGCATTCTCCATGATTCTTGAAACGAATGTTTTCAGTTGAGCTTTCCCCGGATCGAACTTTAACAGACCGCGCCATAAAGCAATCGATAGGTTTTGCCGGATGTCGTCAAGGTCAGCCGCCGGAACCCTTCCGCGAAACCTCATTGTCTTGATCCGAACGATGGTTTGAACCTCATCCGAAGAAAATAGGCGCAGGGCCTCCGGTTCAGAGAGCATGACGCGGCCTCCCGCGTCTCTTCGGCGTTTCGGCGGCTGGTGCTCCCATCCGGACGGCGGCTTTCATAATATCCCCTTCCCGCTGGTCAATCTTTGCCTCGTATTCCAGAAGCGAACGCCAGACGGCGGGGTTAACCTTGTGTTTCCCCGTGCTATAGTGGGAGACGGTTACTTTCGACGTGTTGAGAATTGCGGCGGCGGCCACATTTGAAAGCCCCAAGCGTTCCAATGTAAGCGTGAAAAGTGTTTTATCGTCCATCGTGCATTCCTTCCGGTTGTTTCAAAAGTAATATATATCCGACAGAAAATAAATCAATACGATAAAGATTGAATATTCATTAATTTTATCAATCACAAGAAAACAGTATCTTTTTTGAGGCTAATCCATTTAACATAATGTGTATTATGCGACGCTGGAAATTGCAACATGCTATTTTTCAATGAGTTGTGTATACTTCTGCAATCCGGATTTGTGTTACAATCATGCGTTTATTACCAGAACCCCGCTTTTGTAACACAAATTTGCGTCGGCTGAAAATTCAGCTCATGCCAATTATCAGGCACTTGCAACAATTCGACGGGCTCAAAATTGAGCTGGTTGTTACGTCTCCCCAATTTTGGGGGAACCGTTTCATAAACTTATGAAGCAAAGACGGGAAGTTCCATATCCGGCGCTTGACAACCTCCCGGACCGGCGCTATATTCGTTCTCGTTGCGGATTCTAAGCCGCGACCGCCTTTATGTTTTCAAACCGGAGTAACTACCCGATTCAGGCGTTAAACTGAAAACTTTTTTTATGCCGCAAGGCGAAGATTTGCCGTTTCCGTGAAACGCCGAGGGTAGTTCCCCGGCGCAAGGTGCCTTAGAACACCGACCGGAAGCGGCTTTTTCATGCCAGAGGCAAGGAAGGACATTTCAAAATGTCAAAGACAACCAGCACCGCCGCCGCCCACAACGCCGCCCACAACGCCGCCAGAGCCGCCAACGCCCCGGAAAACGCCGGGAAAGGGGCCGCCATTGCAAAAAGCCCCGCCCCCGCCTCTGATGTGCCGGATGAAAAGAAAACCCCGCCAGCGTCTCCGGGAAAGACGTTATCAGAATCCGACCGGCAGACGTTGAGACGGGCCTTTCATCTGCTGCTTGCCAAAAGACGCTCCTCCATTGACGGAGAGGAGGAAATGTTGTTCCGGGACGCTGAAACCGACAAGAAGAGGGGAACCTTTACAGCGGAGTCAAAAGCCATTTACATGACTGAATACGGACGGCTTACGGAAGAAATCTTTATTCTGTCCATGCTGGAAAAGGGCGTTGCGCCGGATTCGGTAATGCGCTCGTCATTCCTTACGAATGGAGAGACAAAGCCGGAATGGAAGTCGTATCTTTCCCTGCTGGACGACCTGTATTTGATGTTCGCAACTCCCGAAGAATTGGAGGCCTGACATGAAGCATATCAAATTGAATCAGGCCGAGATCGAGAGGATCAGCGAAGCCACCGGGCGAAAGATGCTCGATGTCATAAAAGACGCTATCCGGGCCAGTGATACAGCCCGGACCAACAAGCCGATTGATTTTCATTCGGCCCGTGCAAAGATTTTGCAATCCGTTGGACGGAATCAGGTTAACATGTAGGAGGATTGCCTTTCAAGACAAGAAGTTTTTGCAATGAATGAAAGAATACCGCCGTTATTTCCGACGGAATCCCCGGTAATCCGATTCGGCAGGATGGACGATAAAGAAAAGGGTATGCAAAATTTGCAGACCCCCGGCGGGGATATTCCCTTGCTGGAAAACAAACCATACAGAAGGAGGAGGAAACCATGTGGAACCGCAGTAAAGATCCTGATTCAATCGCTATAGGCTGGCTGGACGAGGTTCAGCGGATCGCAAGCCCGGCGTTCATTAAGGTCGTGCGGGTGAACCGTAACGAACTTCGCCTCAAGGTGATCCCGAACCCGGCACACGCCAGATACCTCGAAAAGAAGAAGCAAAAACAGGCCGCGCTCGCGGCGAAGCAACAGGAGGCATGTGATGGGAAAACGACTACCGCTTGTCATGGGGCTTCCTGATCCGATAGGGGTTGCTTGGCTGGACGAAGTTCAACGGATCGCAAGCCCGGCATTCATCGGTATTCACAGGGTCAGCGTTTCAGAACTTCGCCTCGTGGCCCTGCCGAACCCGCGCCGGGACAAACGGGTAATGAAAAGCCTTGAACGCAAGAGACAGAAGCAGCTTGAACGCGAACAGGAGCAACAAAACAAGGTTACTCCAGAATAATTTGTGGTCCATATCCGCCGGGAGCCGTGGAGGATTCAACGCCCCGGCGTGGAGAAGTAATTTTTTCCGGAAAATGAGAATCGGAACTTGAAAGTATAACGGGAGGCGTTATAGTATGTCCGGGAGATGGAACGATGATAAACAGCTTCAAGGATGAGGAAGCGGAAAAAGTTTATAACGCCGTGCGGTCAAAGAAATTACCCGGCGACATTCAGCAGACGGCATTGCGAAAGCTGAAGTATCTCAACAACGCGCAGGACCTGAACGATTTGAGAGTCCCTCCGGGGAACCGTTTAGAAGCCCTGCACGGCGACCGCCAGGGGCAGCACAGTATCCGGATCAACGATCAATGGCGCATCTGCTTCACATGGAACAGAACCGGCGCGGATGATGTCGAAATTGTGGATTATCACTAAGCGAGGAGGAATAATATCATGGCAAAGGAAAAGACTGAATACCTTGCTCCGGTGCATCCCGGCGAAGTCTTGCGGCTTGACTTTATGGAACCGATGGACATTTCACAAAACAGGCTGGCACGGGAAATTCAGGTGCCGCCGCGCCGAATCAATGAAATCATACACGGCAAACGCGGCATTACCGCCGATACGGCCATGCGGCTGGCTCTGTTCTTCGGCACCAGTGCGCAGTTATGGCTTGGCCTTCAAGCCGAATATGAACTGGACTGCATAAAACGCGCCGACGGTGGAACCCTCCGGAAGATCATCAAGAAGTTTACCCCGTCCGCGAAAGTCGCCGCGATGCTTTGACCAGTGGAGACAGCCGCCGGGAACCGTGGAGGCCACGCCCCGGCGCGGTTCGGACAATGAATAGGTTCTCCCGAACCCCACCCCATACATCGGACAGCTCGGCGGAAGAAGTTACCATACGGGACACACTTGCTTTCCCTTTTTTGAGGCAAGTTTCCGGCAAAATTACGGCAAAAGTCAGAAAATCGGGGATTTTCGCCTTCCGGAACCCCTGTTACACTCAAGCACTTGCCGGAATCCTGCCGTAATTTTGCCGTAATTTATGTTTGAAACCAATAGAAAACACATGGAATCAGTAAGAACCGGAATTAGGGGATTTAGCCTCGAAAAATGGAGCCAGCTGGGGGATTTGAACCCTCGACCGACGGTTTACAAAACCGTAGCTCTACCACTGAGCTAAGCTGGCTTGATTTGAGAATCAGAAATAATATGCCACGAAAATCGAAAAAATCAAATTTTTCTCCGGGCGAATACTGACTTTTTCCGGAATCTGTGCTATATTCCGCAACATGATGAAAAACAATGTCTATGTGCTCGTGGCGGATTGTCATATCCGCGCCCATTCGGATGCCGAGAGCGAATTTTTCGAAATGCTGGACAGCATCTCGAAATTTTCTCCCGCCGGCGTCATCTTCCTCGGCGACATTTTCGAACTGTGGATTGCGCTGGACGGCTATGAAACGCGCGAACATCTCCGTTTCATCCAATGGTGCGCCGACCATAAGGACAAAATGGAAATCGGATTCATCGAAGGGAATCATGAGTTTTATGTCTCCGAAAGGCATCGGGAGGCGTTCAGCTGGATCGACAATGCGGCCCGCTCCGCCGGCAACGGATTCCTTTTCATTCACGGCGATTTGATCAACCGGGCGGATCACAAGTATCTGCTGCTTCGCAGGATCGTCCGGAACCGGTTCACCCGTTTTCTGCTGAGGCTGACGGCTTCCAACATCGGACCGGGCATCGCGGAAAAAGTCAGGGTTTCCCTGAAACCCACCAACCTCCAGCACAAGAGGCTGCTCCCCGTTTCGCATCTTGAGGAATATGGACGGAAAGCCGCACGCGGCAAGGTCCATACGATTTTTTCGGGTCATTTCCATGTCCGCAAGAACATTGGACTTCAAGACGGAATGTCCGCCGAAATTCTTCCCGCCTGGGGGAATTCCGGAGAAATTGTCCTTCTGCGGCCTGACTCCACCTTGGACTGCGGTCCGTGGCGCGAAATTCTTTCCTGAACTGTGACAGGCAAAAAGACACAAAATGTGTCATAATGTCACACATAAAACTATTGTAAACAGTTACTGAAGAGTCATTTGAATTGAATTTTTATTCGCTGTTTTTATTCTGGCATGCTTTCTGCTGAAACCTTCTGAGGAACTGTTTTTCCCAAAAGACCGCCGACAAAAGGCGACAACAACAGGAGGTGTAAAAATGAACATGCTGGCAAAAAGCAACACAAACCAGAACACGGGTGTGACTGCGCCGGTTACCTTCAACGATTTGATGAAGGCGATGTTCGGCCAACTCCCGGAATGGAACGCGGGCTGGTTCCGTGAACACTCGAAGTCTTCCCTTCAGGTGGAAGTCCATGACAAGGATGTCAGTGTCAAACTGCCGTTCGCGGGCTGCGCGGCCAAAGATTTCCAGGTGGAAATCGTCGGAGATTTCCTGACCGTGAAAGTAACCCGTTCCGCCGAAAAGAAGGACGAGAAGGAAAAACATTACATCTGCCGGGAACGTTCCGTGGAGTCCTATGAGGAAAGCATCCGTCTGCCGGTCATGGTCAAGGGCTCCGAGACCAAGGCCAAATATGCGGACGGGATTCTCATGCTGACCATTCCCCGCGAAGAGAAAAACGTCAAACAGTCACGCAACATCAAGGTAAAATAAACGACATCCAATGAAAAAGAAGGAGGTACAGACATGAGTGCTGAAATCGCCAAGAAAGAGGAAAAATATCTGGAAGTGATCCCTGCCGCCGACATCATTGACGAGGAACATGACGCCATCCTTTCCCTGGAAGTGCCGGGCGCCAACTCAAAGACGGTCATGGTGGAGGTCAAGAACCAGCTCCTCACGGTGGAAGCGAAAAGCTCGCTCTGCCATTGCGGAACGCCCCTGCTTTACAAACGCGCGTTCCAGCTTTCGGACGCAGTCGACGTGGAACACATCACCGCGAAAACGCAGGACGGCGTGTTGACGCTGACTCTTCCGAAATCGGAACGGGCCAAAATCCATCGCATTGCCGTAAGTTGATTTTCCTCTTTCCTCTGTATGTAACACGAAAAGCCCCCGTTCCGGGAGAAGGTCCGGAACGGGGGCGCATTTTTGAATTTTCAAGGATGAATGACGAGCTGTTTTCCCTCCGTCAGATGTCCGTCAAGACTCCGTCAGACATCCGTCATGCATTCCGTCACATGGCTTCCGGAACGCCGATAGTGAGCGTGGAAAGGCCATCCGTCAGAATGTCGCGCACGGCGAAACAGAGTTCCAGCCGCGTATTGACGAGGACGGGATCTTCGGCGTTGAGGACCTGCTTTTCACGGTAGAAGCGGTTGAAGGCTTTGGCAAGATCCAGCAGGTAATTGACCAGCGAGGAACAGTCGATTTTTTCCGCCGCGTTCTTCAGGGCTTCCGGGTAGAGCGACGCCGTGACCGCCAGGGAACGTTCCTCTTCGGAATCCAGAAGGGACCAGTCGGGAGCCGTTTTTCCGCGGACGAAACCGCGGTCGGCTGCTTTGCGCGCGATGGAGTTGATCCGGGCGCAGGCATACTGGACATAGGGGCCGGTGTCGCCTTCGAACTTCAGGGAGGCCTGCGGATCGAACATCATGGTGGTCTTGGGATTGAACTTGAGGAGCATGAACTTGAGGGCGCCCATGCCGATGGTTTCGGAACGTTCCTCGAGGTCGGCGGGAGCCGTCTCGCCTTCGGCGACGCGTTCGAGGGTGGCGGTGCGGGCGAGTTCGTGCATCTCGTCGAAAAGATCGTCGGCGTCCACCACGGTGCCTTCGCGGCTCTTCATCTTGCCGGTGGGAAGGTTGACCATGCCGTAGGAGAGGTGGCGGAGGTTGTCTGCCCAGGCGCATCCCATTTTCTTGAGAATGGCGAAAAGCATCTGGAAATGAAGGATTTGCTCATCGCCGACCACCCAGATCTGGGAATCGGGACGGAACTCATTGTATTTGAGGAGGGTGGTGCCGATGTCCTGCGTGATGTAGACGCTGGTGCCGTCGGAGCGGAGCAGAACCTTGGTTCCGAGCTTGCCGAGGTCGGCCAGAATTGCGCCGTCCTCGCGGCGGGTGAAGTAGCCCTGTTCGAGACCCTTTTTCACGTTGTCCTTGCCGAGAAGGTAGGTTTCGCTTTCGAGGAAGGTTTTCCTGAATTCGACGCCCATGCGGCGGTAGGTTTCGTTGAATCCCGCGATGACCCAGGAGTTCATCCGCTTCCAGAGGGCGACGGTTTCGGGGTCGGAGGCCTCCCATTTGCGGAGGAGTTCCTGAGCCGCGGCGCCGATTTCGGTTTCGAGGAAGAGTTCCTCATCGGATTTTTCGGCGAGTGCGGGCTTTTCCGCGCGGAGGGCGGTGAGCTGTTTTTTGAGTTCATCATTGTAGCGCACATAGTAATTGCCGACGAAGTGGTCGCCCTTGATGCCGGACTTCTGCGGGGTGTCGCCGCTGCCGAAACGCATGTAGGCGAGCATGGACTTGCAGATGTGGATGCCGCGGTCGTTGATGAGGTTGACCGGAATCACATCGTGTCCGACGCGCGACAGCAGTTTGCATGCGCTCATGCCGAGGGTGTTGTTGCGGACGTGTCCGAGGTGCTGGGGCTTGTTGGTGTTCGGGGCGGAATACTCGATGAGGATCCGGCGGCGGGCCTCCGAGGGGAGGGCGCCTTCCGCGAGGAGGGAGGCAACGTTTCCGGCGGTGTCGCGGAACAGTGCGGCGGCATGGAGCGTGATGTTGACGAACGCCTTGATGCGTTCGACTTTTTTCACATCGGGATCGGCGGCAAGCAGTTCAGCGGCTTTTTCAGCGAGGGCGTCCGGAGAGGCCTTGAAGAATTTCGCGAAACGGAAGCAGTTGATCGTAACATCTCCGGCCATTCCTTCGGGACATTGTTCAGGGACAAGCTGCCATCCGGCAGGGACTTGCGCCTGTGGAAAAGATTCGGCGAGACGGGCCTGGAGGACCCGGGTGCATTGGATGTTCATGAAAAGATCCTTGTCGTGTTCAGAGTGTCGTTCGGATGAGGGTAGCGGGACCGCCTTCCGGGAGCGAAACGGAATAGCTTCCGAAACAGGCGGGGATCAGGCAGGTGGACCCGACCGGGACGCTGGTGTTTTTGAGTTCGCTGCCGACGACGAACGGCTTATTGATCGCAGTGAGGAGGTGAAAGCTGGCGTTTGTCGCGGTGGAGTCGTGCCAGTCGGTGGTCAGCATCAGTTCGTCCACCTTGAAGAAAGGACATCGGTTGATGATGGGGAACTTGCGGTTGTGGTCCACGTTGTCGCTGGCGCCGGTGATGCGCGGGACGGTGCGGTCCATGAAGTCGATGCTTTCGAGAGCCTGTTCGATATGGAGTTTGCGGGGTTTGCCGTCGGATCCGGCACGGCCCCAGTCGCTGATGCGGTAAGTGGTGTCGCTGTTCTGCTGGATTTCAAGAATGAGGTTGCCGGCGCCGATGGCGTGGACGCGTCCGGCGCTGATGAAATAAGCGTCTCCGGCAAAGGAGTCAAAGACCTGAAGCTGCTGTTCGATGTCGGCGGAATGAAGGTTTTCCATGAAACGCATGCGGGAGGATTTCGGGCTCAGCCCGGCGATGATCTTGGCGCCTTTGTCGGCCTGAATGATATACCACATTTCTGTTTTGGGCTGAGCTCCGCCGCCAAGCCGTGCGGAAACTTCTTCGTTCGGGTGAACCTGAAGGGAGAGGCGGCGTCCGGCGTCGATCAGCTTGACGAGCAGGGGAAAGCGTCCGCCGTCGTAAGTGCGTCCGACGAAATCGCGGCCCAGATTTTCAACCAGCTGGCGAATGGTGGTTCCTTTGAGGGAACCGTTCAGGACGGGGCTTTCGAACTCTTCCCGGTCGCAGATTTCCCAGGCTTCTCCGATCGGCTGTCCGTCTTTGGGAACGGGCCGTTTCAGGAGATCCGTAAGTTTGTGACCTCCCCACATGACAGGCTTATAGATAGGTTCAAAGAGCAGAGGATATAGTTCATCCTTATCCAAGTTGATCATTTTGCACCTTATAATTGAATTCTCCGCATTTTTACATGCGGAAAATATAGCCCGTTTTTATAAAAATAACAGACCGGCAACGAAAAAAAGACTTTCTTTTTGCAAAAAGGACATGTCCGAAAGAAGAGGGCGTCAGAGGCGAATTTTCATTTTCGGGCTTGACTTCTCCATGAGGAAGGGTTATTTTCCTTTCAGCTCCCGGTACAATTCGCGGCAATACAACCAAATAAGGATGGGAGGGACTATGTGGAACCGTCTCTTTTCCGCGCCTGAGATCATTGGCGGCCTGACAAGAAAGAGTCTTTTCTGGAGAGGCGTTCTGGTATTTCTGCTGGGGCTGCTTTTCATGCTGAAATCGAAACTGGCGGTTCTGACGCTGGCTGCGATTCTGGGGTGGAGTTTCTTCCTCGGCGGCATCTGGATTGTCACCAGTGCGTTTCTTCAGGAACGGCGGCGCATCGCATGGTGTCTTTACGGGTCCCTTTTCTTTGTTCTAGGCGCGCTTCTGCTGATGAATCCGATGGTGGAGGTCCTGGCGCTGGCGTGGAGCGCCGCGGCTTTGTTCATTTCCTCGGGGGTCATCGGCATCACGGTGTGCCTGGCGGCGGGAAATGCCTCCACGCAGGTCCTGCTGCATTTCTTCACGTCGGTTCTCAGCATTCTGCTTGGGTGCATGCTGTTCGTCTGGCCGCTGATCGGCCTTTCGAACCTGATCTGGGTGGTCGGCGTTCTTCTGAGTTCGGAAGGGGTGGTTCTGGTTGTGCTCTCCCTGCGGATTCCTGAACGGCAAAACAGTGAAGACGAAAATACCTCGGATCCGGGCAAGCCGAATGATCCGACCGATCCTCCGCTGTCGCGGTAAAAATTTCAAAATCCGCTTTTTCCTGTTGAAGCAACCGGAAACGCCGGTTATTTTTTCGCGTTTCTGAATTCCACCTGTGCATTATCGCCGACGGCTTGTTTCATCGCTTCCGCCGAGCGGACGAAACGGAGGGCCCATGGATTGTTTTTCAGGTAAGCCTGCCAGAACCGGAGCGAGAGTTCCGCAATCAGCGGATGATAGACCCGATCGCCCCGGAACGATCTGTCCGCCGGCCGGATGCCGCGTCCGGAGAAAATCATGTGGTCGCCTCCGGCAAAGGTGATCAGGGAACGTTCGCTGTTGAGGCAGTGTTCAAAGGGCAGCCGACGCTCCGCCGGAGTCGCTTCATTGATCGGGGAATAATCGTCGGTGCCGGTCATGAATATGATCGGGACGGTGACTCCGCTGTAGGCTTTCTCGCCGTAATTCCGGTATGGCAGACCGTTGGGGCTCAGCACCACCGCGGCGCGAATCCTTGGATCCCTGACGCTGACCGTCGTGCCGTTCGGGATGAATGCACTGGTTCCGATCACCGCCATCGATGTCTGTGCGCCGAAGGAGTGCCCCGCAATGCCGACCCGGTTCAGGTCGAGCTTTCCATGAAATGGACTTTTGGGATCCGAATTGAGCCGGGTGAGTTCATCGAGCGCGAACTTGACATCTCCGACCCGGTCGATTGCGGCGGGGGCGGAGGCGAGGGATTTTGCTCCGGCGCGGCCTCCGGCCCGAAGCAGGGCACGGGTGTTGCTTCCCTCGTGCTCGAGATGGAAGCAGGCGAAACCATCGGCGGCCCAGGCGCGTCCAAGATAGGCGGCTGCTTCGCGTGAACCCCCGAGTCCGTGCGAGAACAGAATGACCGGAAGCGGAGCATTGCTTTTCTCCGGCAGATAGGCTTTGACCGGAATCTCCCGGTTATTGCGCGCTTTGTCGTGCCAGTCGAGCAATTCTTCCCTGACCGGAGCGGCAAAAGCCGCGGTGGTCAGCAGCATCGTCAACAGCCATGCCGGATGAATCATGCGCACCTCCTGCTTTACGGAATTTACTGTAGCATGCAGGAGACTCTTTTTCCAACGGGCTGAATACGTCAAACAAGGACAAATACGGGGGCAAAAATATTTTCATGCATAAAGCGTGCCGGGAAATATTTTGGCAAAACATTATATTTTTTGACAAAATATTGTATTATTCCATTCACCTCCTGCTTGCAAAGGAATTTTTCCCCGATATAATAATGGAGTTGTGATTTTCTCCGAAATATTTTTTATTCTTGAAAACAAAGGGAGCGAGGCATGAGTATTCGGAATCTGAGTACGGTTTTTCTTCTGGCAGGGACGGTCTGTTTTGCCGTGGGTGCGGTGGAAAAAGGAATTCTTTTCACGCCGGACATTGTGAAAAACGCGCAGAACGACGGGGGAAAAATTATCCAGACCGATTCGGGGGAAGCTCAAGTCATTTCCGGAGGGAAAAATCTCATTCTGAACATGGGGGTATCATATGAGATTACCCCGTTGGGCTTCGTGTCGGTGAGCATGGACGCCTCCGGAAAGGGACGGTGCGGTTTTTACATGGCGGCGTATGACAAAGAAGGACGCAAGATTGGGGAGGACACCGGCTTGCAGACGGTATCCGGGAAGCCCGTCTCCGAGGAGTATACATTCCGGGTCCGAAAAATATATGGGGCGAAAATTCCGTGTAAAGTTTCCATGTCGATTTTCGTGGAAAAGAATTCGGACGTCTCGGTTTCGAACCTCAAAATGCAGATTAACAATAACCCCGGGAATCCCACGCTGACTGCGAAAACCCGCACGGATTGGGCGGCCGGGACGTATGCGATGCTGACGAAACGGGCACAGACGGAGAAGAATATTCCCGTCATGTTTCTGGGCGACTCCATCACCATGTTGTGGGAGTTCCCCCGCGACCATAAATATCCGGGCGGCCTGGATTCCTGGAACAAGCACTTCAAGCCCATGGGCGCCTCCAATTACGGAATATCCGGCGATACCGTGGAAAACGTGCTCTGGCGCGTGACCGAGGGAAAACAGCTGGAATGCAATCCGTCGCTGATCGTCCTGATGATCGGGACCAACAATCTCCATCAGCGGCCGTTCAGCACGCCGGAAGAGATTGTCGCGGGGATCGACAACCTGATTCAGACCATTCAAACGAAACTTCCGAAGACGAAGATTCTTCTGCTGGGAATTTTCCCGCGCCGCGGCAGTTATCCGATTTCGGAAATCAATGCGAAGCTGGCGGACTTCGCCAAGGCCCGGAAAATCGATTATATGGATCTTACCGCCGCATTCCTTCAGGGGAAGAAAGAGGTCACCACGGAGATTTTTCGGGACGGACTCCATCTTTCTCCGGCCGGATATGAAATCTGGGCGCAGGCGATTCTGCCTGAAATTATACGAATGACCAAAAAATAACACTTCGGAAGAAGGGCGCTTCGATGCTGGAATTCTATCTTCATCTGGACCGGATGAGGCGGAAACACCCTTTCCAGATCCCCCTGAGCGGGCTGGGCTATACCACGGATTTTCCGGTTTCCCAGACGGTGGCTCACGAGAATCTTTATTTTTCGTTTGTCGTGAAGGGGAGCGGGATTCTCCGGGTCGACAACCGGGAATACATCCTGAGTGCGCCCTGCGTTTTTCTCCAGCTTCCCGGAGTCCCGATGCATCACAGTTCCCGGGAGGGCTGGGATGAACTTTTCGCCGGGTATGAACCAGAAACGGTCCCGGTTTTCCGGAAGATGAATCTGATCCGGCGCGGCATGCCCACATGGCAGATCGAAAACCGCGGCGAGTTTATGTCCGCATTCAACCGCGTAGTGGAGCTGGCCGGGCGCGGACGCGCCGATTCGGGCGTTCCGGATCTGCTGGACCGTATGCTTCAGGAACTGATCCTTCTCTCTCTTCAGAAAGGCGAGGGGAGCGGACGGGACGAAAAAGACGTGCGGGTCGGCCGGATTATTGCATATCTTGAGCGGCATTGCGCGGAGGAGATCAATTTTCTGGAGCTGGTGGCGCGGCAAGGACTCTCCTATTCCTCGTTCATTCGCCGCTGGCGCGCCCTCTTCGATGTTTCCCCTCAGAAATACCTGCTTCAGGTCCGCATGAAACGGGCGTCCGCGCTGCTTCAGGAAACGGATATGCGGATCAAAGAAATCGCCGAAGCACTTGGCTTTGACAATGCGTTTTATTTCTCAAAAGTCTTCCATGATTTTTATGGCGCAACCGCTTCGAAGTATCGTGAAAAATTCAGAAAAATATGACAAAAAATTATATTTTTCTGGCAAAATATTGAAGGTTTTTCCCCGTATTGCGTCTTGCAAATGAAGTGCGGCTCCCTATACTATCCCGATGACAAAAAAAGGGGTATTTCTATGTATGACAGTCTGGATCGGGAACAGAAAGCATGGGTCGACCGCGTTTTTGCACAGATGGATGAACGTCAGAAGCTTGGACAGCTTGTTTGTGAGCGCGGATATTATCTGAGGGAGGAAGTCAAGAAACCGGCGGAATGGCTGAAGGAATATCCCGTTGGATTTCTGTTCGTGGGATCGGAAGTGATCCAGCTTCAGTCGGAAAACATCGGGGATGTCAATGCTGTTACGCAATATGCGAACGGAACCGATCGCGTCCCTGTCGTCTACTGCGGCGACTTCGAGCGCGGAATCGGCGATGGAATCGGCGGATACACCCTGCTTCCGCGTCTGATGGCCCTTTCCGCCGGGTTCAGCGAAAAAGATGCGTATGAATACGGCCGCATCATCGGCGAAGAGGGCAACCAGCTCAACATCCGCTGGGCGTTCGGGCCGGTTTCCGACCTCAACGTCAACCGTGACAACCCGGTGACCAACGTCCGCTGTACGGGTGACAATCCGGATCACGCGGTCAAAATCCTTTCGAATATTGTGCGCGGAATGCAGGAGCACGGCTGTGCCGCCGCGCCCAAGCATTTTCCCGGCGACGGCTCCGACACCCGCAACCAGCACTATGTCACCAGCCTCAACCTCCTGTCGAAAGAAGAGTGGGACCGGTATCATGGACGCGTCTTCAAGACCCTGATCGATCAGGGCGCGATGTCCCTCATGATCGGACACATCGGCTTCCCGGCCGTCGAGGAAATGGACCCGGTCCGGGGCAAGTTCCGTCCCGCCACGTGCAGCAAACGCCTGATGACGGATCTTCTTCGCGGCGAGCTCGGTTTCAAGGGTATCATCCTGACCGACGCCCTCTGCATGTGCGGCTATGCCTCCTGGGCCGACTATGAGCAGCGCACGCTCGACTCCTTCAACGGCGGCGTGGATGTGTTCCTCTGGCCCGAAACCGAGCGTTTCTTCGAACTCATGACCCGCGCATTCGCCGACGGCCGCGCCTCCCGCGAGCGTCTGGACGATTCCGTGAAGCGGATTCTGGCGTTCAAGGCGAAACTCGGTGTCCATCGCGAACACAAGGTTCTGGAAAAGGAGGCGCTGGAGGCAAGGCTGAAGGAAAACCGCGAACTCGCGCTGAAGATGGCCAACAAAGGCGCCACGCTTCTGCGCAACCGTAAAAATCTGATCCCGCTGAAATTGAAGAAAAACGCGAAAGTTCTCGTCATGGTGACTCCGGAAGCTCCGGGCCCGATGAACGGCGCCGTCGCTTTCCAGAATGAGCTCAAACGCCGCGGATTTGATGTGACCTACGCCCCGTTTTCGCAATTCAACGCGGTCAAGTCCGTGGTGGAGAGCTTCGATGCGGTGTTCCTGGTCTGCAACGCGCAGCCGATCTATTCGGATTACCGCGGGTTCAATTTCGCGCTCTGGGACTTCATGGCCAACCGCGACATGGACCGCTGGATCATTGTTTCGACGGGGTCGCCCTACTATCTTTACGATGTCGCCAGCGCGGAAACCTACATCAATGTGTATTCGGACAGTACGGTTTCGGTCGTTGCCGCCGTCGAAGCGATCTTCGGGGAAAAACCGTTCCTCGGACGCTCGCCGGTCGGTGTGGAGCACTGCTTCCGCTTCGGCGACGGCATCATCACCGGATAAACCCGGCAAAGAAATACATTCATTCTTTTCCTGCCGCGGTCCGTGTGCATAATGGACCGCGGCAAATGTGTACTCCTTGCATGTTTTCCTTTTCTTCCTTGTTTTTTCATGAATTTTCAATTGTCCGCTTGACTTTTTATATCCGGGTTGATATATTCAATAATATTGAAATAGAATTCAACAATGTTGAAACATGAGGCGGACGGATTGGTTCTGTCCGGAAAAGGAAGGCAATCATGGCGGCGGTGCAATCCGTGGAACGGGCATTCCGGATTCTGGAAATGCTGTATGAGAACAAAAACCCCGAGGACGGACTCGGAATCGCCTCGGTGAGCCGGGAACTCGGGCTGAAAACCCCGACCGTTCACAACCTGATGAAAACGCTGGTCCTGCTGGGCTATGCGGAACAGAAGGAAGACGGCAGATACCGGCCCGGTCCCAGGGCGGACAAATTCGGGCTTAAAAGCGATTCGACGCTTCTTGCCCTGGCCCGTCCGGTGATCGCCGGACTGGTCCGCAAACTCAATGAGACGGCGGTGCTGATCGTCGCTCATGACGGCGTCCGCTACACCCTGCTTCAGGAGGAATGCACCCGCGAACTGAAGGTTTCGGCGGATACTTCCCCCAACAGCAACTTCTGCGGGACCGCGACCGGTCTCGCCATCCTGAGCCGTTTCAGCGAGAAACGTCTGAAGCAGTATCTCGAAAATTCGCAGGATGCCCTGCCCGGGAATTTCAACAGCTTTGCGGCGCTGAAAAAGGCCCTTGAAGAAATCCGGAAAGACGGCTGCTGCATTCTGGAGAAAAAGGAATTCGTTGTGTTCGGCGTGCCGGTGGCCGATCCGGATTCCGGACTTTATGCCGCTCTCGGAATGTTTGTCCCGCTGACCCGGTACGACCGGCGGGTCAGGGCGGAGATTGCGGACGGGATGAAGGCGGCGGCGGAATCGCTTCTTCTCTGTATAAAATAATCAGGAATGGAAGGAACGCAAAATGCGGCATGCCAAAGAAAATACGATCGATTCCCTGTGCGGGGCCATTACGGAATATCTTCTTAAGGTTCAGGATTTTACGCCGGGCGAATATTACGGTTCGTTCTGGAGCGAAAAGGCGTATCACGGTCCGTTGCTTGACTGGCATGCGGGCGGAGCGCACCACCATCGCGGGGCAGGAAGCGCGGCGCTGGCGCTGTGGCTGAGCGGCCGGAAAAAGGATGACCGGGAAATGATGCACCGCGCCGAACAGGCCTTCGACTGGCTGGCCGCACGGCAGCATGCGCGCGGCGGCTGGTTCGAGATCCAGAACAACGAAAAGCCGTCCGACTGGGAATGCACCGGACGGGAGGAGCTTTCCACGATCGAGACGGCGTTTGCCGTTCATGGATTGGGGATGGCACTGCTGAACGGTCTGCCGCCGGAAAAAAGCTATTCCGACTGTCTGCTTCAGTCCGGACTCTGGTTTCTTGCGATCGAGATGCCGCCCGGTTCCGGCATTTTTCCGCATCATGAACGTTCCCCCTATGACACGCTGAACGCCACATTCCATACAATAGAATCGCTGATCCTGATTGCGGCCGTGCTTCGGAGAGTCTATCACCGCGGAATCAACATTTTTCAGCAGGGGGCGTATCGCGGGCTGGAGCATACCTTGGGGCTGCAAAGCGCCGACGGCTGTCTGCCGTACCGTTCCACAGGGGGTGTCACCATCAACTATACTTCGCTGGTCCTGTGGTGTCTGTTCAATGCCGAAGACGTGTTGCGCGGGGAGCCCCATTACGCCCTGCCGCGCCGCGCGGAAATCGACTCCATGACAAGCCGGGCGTGCGCTTTTCTCCGCCGGTGCGTTAAAAAGGACGGATCGCTGGACTGGGAGGAATTCGAAACCTCCTCCGCCAAATACAACATGTGGACTTACTTCATTACCATGAACGTTCTTCTCCGCGCCGGAGGAAAGGAGAACCGCGAAACGGCTGAACGTCTGCTTGTCTTCATCCGGGGAAAGATCACCGCTTCCGGTCTGCCGCCGATGCGCGACCGGGGCGAGGAGATCACCGAATGCGCCTTCATGCAGGCGGACATTCTCCTGTTTCTTCTCCCGTTTTCAAGCCTGATGAACCATCCCGTCCGGGCGGAGCGGACATGAAATATCTTCCCCGTTTCCGATGAAACCGCGGATTCCCCTGTTGAAAAATCTCAACTTTCGTGATACGTTACTGGGATATTGAGACAACCCTCGGGGAATAAAAAAACATGAAGCTGGATTTCCGTATAGACTGGGGATACCAATACCTGTATTCACGCCGGCATTACCATCCGTTCTATCACTGGGACGGACATCTGGAGTGCACGCGCGGAACCGTCGAAAAGACATTCCAGCTGGCCTATCCGGTGATCTGGTTCGGGCCCGGCCACTGCGCCCATGAGACTCTGCTGGACTCCCCGATCTGGAAAAGCACCACGCGGCGCGGTCTGGCGGGCGTCCGGTTTGTGGCCGACACGGAGGATGACGCCTCTTTCCGGCTGGTCACTCTTTCCGGAACATTTGAGTTCACGGCGAAGGAAATCCGTGAAAAAGGGCGTATCGTCTTCCCGGTCGGCCCGAAATATCTGTCGTGCAATGTGGTCGTGACCCGGACCGGATATTACTGGTTCCAGCCGCGTCCGAAACCCGGACAGGTTGTGCGGGAAGCGGACGATCTGGCGGATTCCGTTCCCGTGCGGGACTGGGCGAGGATGCGCACCGCGTGGATCGCGCCGGGAGAAAAACTCGCGTGGGAAGCGGAAATTCCGGAATCCTCCGCCGATTTCTCCGAAACCGTGCTGCATCTTGTCGGCATGGCCGCCCCGGACTATACGCCCGGAAACGAGAAACAGGTCCATGACTATTTTCCGATGCGCCTTTATTGCGACGGAAAGGCGGTGGCCGAATTTACACACTATTTCCGGGAGCATGATGTTTACATGCAGATGCTGGAGGATGTCTGGGTGCGTTTTCAGCCGGCTCCGGGGAAACACCGTTTCGAATTGGAAAACGGCAACAAGCGTTTCTTCCTGCTGGTGAACCGTCTGATCCTTCAGCAGTCGGAGCACCGCCATCTGGAACTTTCCCTGCCGCCGTGGGCGCTGGTGAACGAGCCGCTGACCGGACGTGTTTTCGCGGTCCGCAAAGACAAAACCGCCGTCCGCTGGCCCGGCGGTTCCGTTGAACTGGATGTGGAAAAAGGGTGGAATGATTTCCATTTTACGCTTGCGGCTTCCGGAATCGATGTCCCGGTGGAAACCGCTTCGACGAAAGGGTGCGTCCCGGCGGTGTATGCGCTCCGGAACGAGACGCCGGAGGTGACGGTCGGCTATGACATGACCGTGGTTCCGCATGATGACCACGGGTTCATGGACTGGCTTCTGGACTATACCTGGCGGACGCGTCTGGGCAACATCGTGGTCTTCCGTTCCTTCCTGCGAGAATCTTCCGATGCCAAAAATCACGCCGGAGTGTCCGACGACCTTCTTTTCCGCTGGGGCAAATTCTGCCGGGAGCACGGAATCACCGTGGAGGCCGCCACCGACTTCGACAGCGGCGCGCTGGTCAAAGGAGCCGGAGATCATCTTCACAGCGTCGGACGGCATGAATGGCCCGGCGCGGTCTACGCATTCGATCCCCAGCCTGAATGGCAGTCCGACGACATGAAAAGCGCGATGGAACATTACATCAAACGCCTGAAAATCGAGGTGGACCGCGCCCATAAGGCCGCTCCCCGCGCGGCGTTCGGCGACGCTTCCGGCGGACATCGCTACTGCTACATGGCGGGCGCGGACTTCCTCCGCACCGAAACGATGGTTCCCCACACCCAGCACCTCTGCTCGCAGGCACGTCCGGCCGCGGAAGCCCTCGGCAGCGGCGAATGGGGCGTCCATATCGCAATCCAGCATGCCATGCAGCCCTACTTCGAAAACCACCTCGGAATCTACTTCCTTTCCCTCTTCCAGCCGTGGATGATGGGCGCTTCGATGATCTACGAGGAGGACTGCCTTTTCCAGCTCTTCAAGGAGGAACGCCAGGCCTGGGACGACAAGCTTACCCGGGGCAAGCGCAGCATGACGCGCGGATTCTATCAGTTCGTCAAGACCCATCCGCGGAAAGGGCGTCCCGTGCGTAAGATCGCCTTTGTCGAAGGCCGTTATGCGGCACCGTTCAACGGCTTCATCTGCGATGTGGAACAGACTCCGGACTATTCCGTCTGGGGACTCTTCGGCAACCCCGATCCGATGTGGGGTCACAAACAGCCTGAAAAGTGCCGTCAGCTCCTCGACGTGCTGATGCCGGGCGCCAGCACCCAGCCGCTCCGGCAGGACTTCACCCGCCGCCGTTTCTTCTTTTCCGGCACTCCCTACGGCGACTTCGACGAGGTTCCGACCGAAGCGGCTTCCTCTTACCTCAATCAATATTCCCTGCTGCTGCATCTCGGCTGGAACACGATGATCCGGGAGGACTACGACAAGCTCAAGGAGTTCGTTTCAGACGGGGGAACCCTGCTGATCGGACTCCCGCAGTTCAGCACGCATCTCCGGCGCGATTTCCTGCGCGACATGAACGATCTGGCCCTCTGGAACCGTGGCGACCTCTCCGAACTTTGCGGTGTCCGTGTCAAGGGGCCGGGCGAGGAATTCAGCGGACAGTGGAACGGTGCCGTCCGGGAAGCCTATCCCTCGCCCGTTCTCTCCGGTATTCCCAGCAGTTCCCCCGACGAAGACGGTTCCTGCCGTCTCGCGGAACTGGAGCTCTGCGGTGCGGAACCCTTCCTGTGGGACGCGGCAAAGTCGAAACCCCTGGTTGTACGCTTCCGCTACGGCAAGGGAACGGTTTACCTGATGACCGCTTATGCGTATCCCGGACACGAGCGCCTGCGGGAAGCCGCCTCGTCCCTGCTGGCGAAACTCGCTTCCGAACATTTGCCCGAATGCCGGGTGGACGATCCCGCAAGGGAAGTTTTCTGGAACGAATGGGAGGAGAGCGGAGACGTCCGGCGCATGATGCTGCTGAATACCGACTGGACCACGGGCCGAAACCGGAAAAAGGTGACGGTCAAAACTCCGTTTGTTTCTTTTGAAACCGATGTGATTGAACGGGTTCCAATGATTTTGACAGTTCTTCCGTTTGCCGTGCTGGACCCTGATCTGGGGCTGCATGTCGAGGTGGTAAGCGTCTCGAAAACCGGTGCGAAACTGAAGCTCCACGGAGCGGGCCGCCCCTGGATGACCATCCGCTATGCAAACGGGGATGTCGAATCGCAGGAAGTCGAACTGACCGCGAATACGGTTCTTGAAATGGAGCTTTTCGCCCGGTAAGAAGAGGTGCGGCTTATTTCAGCCGGCGCAGATAGATCGTGCCGGCGGAGGCGGATGGATTCGACGAAGAGGGCAGGACCCCGATGATCAGAATCGAGGACGGTTTGTCCCGGAGGAAGACATCCCCCGATCCGCGCGGCGAATCGGATTCCTTGCCCATGCTTTTCCAGCCCGCGTCGCGCAAGGCGCCCGCCAGATCGGAGAGCGTCTGCCGCGTGGAGAACGGAGCCCGGAAAGTCCCATATGTGGAATTGCGTTTCGGAAATTCCATTACGGTCACCGGAGTGGCTCCGCCCGGAAGAGGAAATTCGGAAGGCCATACGACCTTGTCTCCTTTCAGGGAAGCCGCGGGAAGCAGCATGGAGAATTGAATCATGGGAACGATTCCGCCGAATTCCACCAGATAGTATCGTTTGCGGGCGCCGTTTTCGAGCGGAACCTCGAAGAGAAGGGAATTGGAATTCATCGCCGATGTGCCGGCCTTGTATTGTCCCCGCAGATCCTGAAGCGCTTCCCGGAGCGTCTTGTTGACCAGAGCCACGTCCAGCGTCAGGCTCCTTCCGTTGACCACCACTTCCTCGCTCCAGAGATGTTCCCCCTGAAGCGTCCTGTCCACCCCCGATGAACCCCCGGTCCGTCCGGAAAAAGGCCACAGGGAAAATACATCCGCGGAAAGGGAAAAGGAGAGGAAGGCAAAGCAGCATATCCAGAAAAACCGGTTCATGAGACCTCCCGCGGACCGTATGGAATCAAACATCCGAATTCTTGGAATAATCCATGGTTTCAAGTCTTCCGACCGCGATCAGAAGGAAAATGATCGAAAGGGAGACGGAATAAATCAGAAGCATCAGGGAGACCAGTCCGAACATCTTGAAATCCTGGAAGTAGAAAATGAAATTCGGGAAGAAATAATAGAGAATGAAAACAAAGCCTCCCGCATAACCGGCCACCCCTTTAGGGAGCATGGCGATTGCAATCGGAACAAAGCTGAAGGAAAGGGAAAAAATCAGATAGAAGAAGGAAACCACCATGGCGGCCAGTTCCCCGGTATAGCAGGAGATCATAATGATCATTCCGCAGAAAGGCAGGAAGGCGAGGATCAGGTATAACTGTTTCAGCATCAGAAGGAAAGAATAAAGTTCACCGGAGTGTATCCAGTGAGCCAGGAAAATCACGATCAGCGAGGCGACGTAGAGGAAAATGCAGAGCACAAGCATGCCGAAATATTTTCCGAGCATGTAGCTGATCTTGCGGATGGGTTTGGAAAGCAGAATCAGAATCAGGTCCGAGGAAATGTCCCGCGGGATTTCCGCCGCGCCGAGGAAACCTCCGAGGACCGCGGAAATGATGAACATCACAAAAGAAGCGGAAAGAAGCGGAAGAGTGCTGCGTCCGGCATCCACCACTTGAGCGAAGATGGATTCGGAATTCAGCTGCTGTGAGATCGGGTCCAGGCCGGAAACGGTGTAAGCCAGAACCGTCGCGATTCCCAGAAAGATGAAAAAGGCGGGTTCTCTTACGCGTTTCAAGGTCAGGAGGGCGATGGCAAACATGGAATTATTTTCCTTTCTTCCCCTTTTCGGCTTCCGCCTTCATTTCGCGTTCCATCACGACTTCGGTGATGCTCGGACAAAGGCGGCTGTCGTCGATCAGGCCGTCCGCCTTGTTGGCGGTATTGCTGAGTCCGAGCTTGGAGGCCAGACGGACCATCTCGGTGTAGAAGACCGAATAATCACGATACTCCGGACGCATGTCGAGAAGAGGCATCATGAAGTCGAGACGTTCGCGGTCGGAGAGTTTCAGCTGCACCATTTTGTTGATAGCCATGGCCCAGACATTGTAGCGTTCCAGCTGCGGGAAGGTGTTCAGATAACGTTGGAATTCCGGAATGCCGATTTTCTTCGGGTTATTTTCATTCAGGAAATAGTAGACAAAAGCAAAGGAGGCTTCCGGGGCGGAAGGATATTTTTCACGGAGACGGCTGAAAATTTGTTCCTTTTCCTCGGCGTCCCGGGTGTAGTCTCCAAGCTGGGCCAGGGCGGAAAGTTTTTCCTGTTCCGTCTCGGCCTTTTCCAGATTGTTGCGCAGGTCGGTGTACATGACCCGGTAAGTGACAAGGTCGCGGACCGATTCCGGAAGATCGTTCAGGATGGTATCCAGTTTGACCTTTTCAGGATTGATGTTTGCAACCGCGGCGCAGCGCAAACAGGCTTCCGAAATGAAATAAAGAAAAAAGACCGATGTTATCAGAAGAATAAGACCGGTCTTTTTTTCCATTGCAAACTATCTCACAACAAAGGGTTATTGCTTTTTCCCGCAGACAGAGCAGAAGGTCCCGCCGTCTTTGAGGACAGCTCCGCAGGTGCAGACGCCCCAGACGGGAACCGCGACACCGCAGCGTGCGCAGAACTTGTCGCCGGGATTGGTCTGGCTGATGCAGTTCGTGCAGAGATGGTTGTCTGCAAAAACTTCCTTCTGGACCTGGGCGATCAGCTTGAGCGCATTGGCGGAGGGAGCAACCAGCTTGCCGTTTTCATCCGTGGGATACTTGGCATCGCGTGTAGCCTTGATCAGGCGGGCTTCGACGTCAGGGATCTGGCAGAATTCGGCTTCGACGATTTCACCTTTTTTGCCCTTGCCCATCTTCCATTCATCATAAAGGACGGAAAGGACAGCGGTGGATTCATCGCCGCCGCGGGCTTTGGCCTTGGCGCGGATGTAGTTGCTGACGATGTAGGGTTCAGGACTGTTCGAACGCTGAATCGCCATGCGGAAGAAACGGGTGGCCGCCGGATAGTCGGGTTCGGAGAGAACCTTGTCCGGGTTGTTCTGGTCGACAATCTTGCGGGAGAGGATGAAACCGGCGTAGAACGGGATCTGGACGTTGGTCTTCAGATGCTCGTTGGCGCAGGCGTTTTCCAGAATCTGGACCGCAAGCTTGGGATCGGCGTTGGAAATGCTCAGGATGCCGCTCTGGTAGGATTCCAGGAAGTTCGGATCGTAAGAAATGATCTTGCGGAGCATTTCACTGACTTTGTTGACGTTGGTGGTGTCGATTGTGCTGAGACCGCCCGCATAGTTCACGAAACGCATCCATGCGACGTCCGCGAGGAATTTGTGAAGACCCGCCACAGGGGCTTTGGTCAGCACTTTTCTTTCAGCGGTGATTTCATTCTGCATGGGCGTCAGGTATACGGCCAGGTACGATGCCGCGGCAAGAGCCACCAGCATGATAAGCAAACGGATTATGGAGTCTTTTTTCATAATGGTTTCCCCTTGTTTAATTATTTTATGTCTTTAGCCTTGAAGAAGAAACTCGTGAACATCAGGAGGAAGATCGCATAAGCGATTCCCCACGCGGTCACGAGCAGAATATATGAACCGGGGATGGGTTCCAGATACACGGCATGGGACTTGAAGTTGAAGAAATCCAGATTCGGGAGGATTCCTCCATAAAGGACAGGGATGTTCGAGAGGGCTCCGGTCGAAAAGGCGAACCAGATGACCAGAATCGTCAGCACGGGAGCCACGACATCGGGGAAGAGCGTCGCAAAGAAGACCGCGATGGAGGACATCGGAATGATGCTGAGGATCAAAAGGATCTGAGCCTGAAGCATGGTTCCGGCGATTCTTTCCGAGAAAGTCTGGGAATAGATCAGGAAGGCTCCCGCGGCGATCAGAACGCAGATGACGAAGCCCGCGATGCAGATGCCGACCATTTTGCCGGCAAGATACTGCGTGCGGCCAAGGGACTTGGTCAACAGCGTGGCAGCCACACCCTGACGAAGCTCTCTGGGAATTTCAAAGGTGACCGACAGCACAACGAGCACGGCCGCAATTGTATTGAGGACCAGCGCCACGTCGATCATTAAAGGTTTATGATATCCGATGGTAAGGACCTCGTACATGGAAGCGATCCCGACCAGCACCCATACGCAGAAAACCAGAAAGTATACCACTTTCATTCTCAGAATGTTTTTCCACGTCCCGCTTGCAATTGCCATAATTTCACTCATGTCAATTTTCTCCTCTTTTTGTTTTGGGGGTTTTCAATTCGCCATTGTTAAGATTTTGTTGCATTATCCTCTTCGATTTTTTTAAAGAAAAAAGTTTCCAGATCGTCATTTGCGTGACGGATTTTCACAGGGGTGCCGTAGTGTGCGGCCAGGGCATCCAGTTTTGTCGTGAGTTCCGGGGTTTTCTGGGCAAAGGAAATTTCCCAGTCCGAAGCTCCTGTTTTTCTGACGTTGTCCGCCGAGGCCATCAATTCCCTGACCGCTTCATCGCAGTTGTGAATTTCCACGGTAAGCCCCATCCCTCCGCCGGCAAGGAGTTTGGAAATGGGGCCCGCGCAGAGGAGACGGCCTTTATTTAAAATAGAAATACTGTCGCAGATTTCCTCCACATCGGAAAGAATGTGGCTGCTGAAAAACACCGAAGCGCGGAAATCGTGTTTCTGTCCAAGGATAATCTCTTTAAACTCCTGGCGTCCATAGGGATCCAATCCGAGAAGCGGTTCGTCGAGGATGAGAAGATCGGGACGGTTGAGGATGGCCTGGGCGATTCCGATCCGCTGGAGCATTCCGCGGGAGAAGGTGCCGAGCTTGGATTTTGCACAAGGAGCCATGCGGACGATTTCGAGAACTTCCGCCACCCGCTGTTTGCGTTCATTGCCCGGGATTTTGAGAAGGCGACCGCAGACATCCAGAAACTCCTGCGCGGAAAGAGTCGGGGTAAAAGCCGGACTGTCCGGAAGGAACCCGATCCTGTTTTTGATTTCGACGTCGTCGTATGGTTTTCCGAGAACGGAAGCCGTGCCGCCCGTCGGACGGATCAGCCCCATCAGAATTTTGATGGTGGTGGTCTTTCCGGCGCCGTTCGGGCCAAGGAATCCGAAGATACAACCCTTGGGGATGGAAATGGTCAAGTCTTTCAGCGCGGGGTTCGGTGTTTTCCGAAACCAGTTGCTGTAATCCTTGGTCAGGTCTTCCGTTTGAATTACAAACTCTTCCACTTTTACTGTCCTCGCTTGCTCTTTCAGAACATCTTCCGGTTACCGTATTAACGCGGGAACCGGCCGGATTATTGTATCAGTTTTCAGAAAGAATTTCCTTTGTTGTTTTCAACAGCACGGAAATTTCTTCAATGGATCCGACAGAGATACGTACATAAGAACAAGTCCGGGCTGTAGGGAAATACCTTACAAGAATATTTCTCCGTTTCAAGTCCAGAAAGAAATTTTTTGCGTTTTTTGGGGGGGCGGCGAAGACAAAGTTGGCTTCGGAGGGTAAAACATTGAAGTTCAACTCCTTCAAACCGATGGTCAAAACTTCGCGATTGGTTTTGACGCGGGCGATGCAAGTATCGAAATAGGACTTTTCCCAAAGGGAGGCAAGAGCCAGTTTCTGGGTAAGCATCGGGACGTTGTAGGAGTCCTTCATCTTGACCATGCCCTCGATGATTTTCGGATGGGCCACGGCATATCCGAAACGGAGACCGGCCAGAGAACGGCTTTTCGAGAAGGTCCTCATGACAATCACGTTCGGATAGTTCTTCACGAAATCCATGCAGTTGTCTCTGGAGAAATCGGCGTATGCCTCGTCGATCAGGACGATGCCGTGGAAGTCTGCGCAGATCTTTTCCATTTGGGCTTTCGGGAAGAGGTTGCCGGTCGGGGCGTTCGGACGCGCAATGATGAACAGGTTGGCTTCTTCCGCCTGCTTGAGCACATCTTCCGGAACTTCGAAATCATCCGTCAGAGGGATCCGGATGCACTTCGCCCCCTGAAGCGCGGCAAGGGTGGGATAGAGGGAGTAGGACGGATCGAAACAGGTCATGGGCCGCACCGCGTCGGTAAAACAGCGGGTGATGATGGTGAGAAGTTCATCGGACCCGTTGGCGGCGATGATGTTTTCCGGGGAATATCCGGTCATCACGGCGATTTCCGCGCGTACGGCCGCGCACAGAGGATCCGGATAAAGGCGGAGCCTGGCGGCATCGAAGCAGGCGATCGCCTTTGCGACTCCGGGAGCCGGAGGGTACGGGCTTTCGTTGGTGTTCAGCTTGATGATGTTCGGTTCTTTGGGCTGTTCACCGGGCGTATAGCCGGCCATGTTGTCGATCTCAGGCCTGAAATGTGAAATATAAGAACGGTCCATGTCAAAAACCTTTCTTCCGGACCGTTGCGCTTTTTCCATGGGCATCCAGTCCTTCCATCTCCGCAAATTTTTCGATCGCGCCCGCCTCGCGGAGGAGGGCTTCGCGCGAATAATTCACAATACTGCTGCGGCGCATGAAGTCCGCCGCGGAAAGTCCGTGGAAGAAGCGCGCGGTTCCGCCCGTGGGGAGGACGTGGCTTGGTCCGGCAGTGAAATCTCCAACCGGTTCGGGGGTCCAGCGGCCGAGGAAGATCGCTCCGGCGGCTTTGACTTCGGCGACCCGTTTTTCGGCCCCTTCGAACATCAGTTCGAGGTGTTCGGGCGCATATCTGCCGGCGATCCGGAGGGCCTCCGTCATGTCCTTCGACACGATCAGGAAAACTCCTTTGGAGAGAACACGTTCCACCGTTTCGCGGCGGTTGAGTTTTTCCGTCCGGACCCGAATGGCGGCGGCGACTTTTTCCGGCAAATCGGGTGAATCGGTCACCAGAACGGCCTGTTCCAGACCGCTGCCGTGTTCCGCCTGCGACAGCATGTCGGCGGCGATGAATTCCGGTTCGGCATGGGCATCCGCCACGATCATGATTTCAGAAGGTCCGGCCACCATGTCGATGGCGACTTTTCCATATACAAGTTTCTTGGCCGCGGCTACATACGCATTTCCGGGCCCGACGATCTTGTCGACTTTCCGGACCGTTTCGGTTCCGTATGCCAGCGCGGCGATCGCATAAGCCCCGCCCATCCGGTAGATTTCCCGGACGCCTGCCGTTTTCAAGGCGTAGAGAGTGGCGGCATGAACTTTTCCGTTCTTTCCGGGCGGGGTGGCTGCGACAATTTCCGGGACGCCCGCCGCGACGGCGATTCCGGCGGTATGAAGGACCGTGGACACCAGAGGCGCCGTCCCTCCCGGGATATAACAGCCGACACGATCCATGGGAGAAAATTTTTCTCCCAGCACAACGCCTTCCCGGGGGGAGTAGGTCCAGTCCTTCGGGAGCTGGCGTTTCGCGAAATCCTGTATATTCTTCAAAGCGAGGATGATGGCTTCCTTCGCAACCGGATCGACCTCTTTCTCAGCCGCGTCCAGTTCCGCCTCCGTGATCCGGAGTCCGGAAGGAGCGATCTCCAGCCGGTCGAACTTTTTCAGGAACCGGCAGACGGCCGCATCCCTGTCCCGGCGGACTTCCTCCACGATTCCGGCGACAGACTCTTCGATCTCGCTCGGACAGTCCGGGCGATTATACAAATTTTCCAACGACTCCGCATAGTCCGGATCGCCGTATCGGATGATTTTCATGAATTTCCTGCTCCCGATTCAACAATATCAACTTTTCTACTATAGCACGATTATACAAAAAATCCAGTTTTTTTCTGCTGACAATGGGTTCCCCCGCGATCTTTATTCCGAACGATGGCGGCAGTTTGAGAGTGTCAGGCACAATTGTCCGGCGTGATTTCATGTCCGGCGACGGTCCTGAAATGTGCCGGAATTATAAATCGGCTTCCCTTTTCCGGATTTTTTTACCGGCACTTTTCTTTGCATAAAACAAAAATGGATGTATATTTGCCTTATATATGCGCGGCTGGGAAATAATCATCGACACCTCAAGGAGGCTTGTACCATGGCGGAAGATATTCAAGGTCTGTTGGAAAAAATTCATTCGGACGGCATCCAGAAGGCGGAAAAAGAAAAGGCCTCCATTATAGCCGATGCCAAAGCCCAGGCCGCGAAGATCGTCGAGGATGCGAAAAACCAGGCGGAAGCGTTTGCCCGGAAGTCCGAGGAAACCGCCCGGGCCAATGAGGAAAAAGGCAATGCCGCCATCCGCCAGGCCGCCCGGGACGCCGTCATTGCCCTGCGCGCCGATCTGCTGGCGAAGCTCAACGCCGTGGCGCATGACTGCATCGGGGAGGCGATGAAGCCCGAACTGATGGAACAGATCATCCTTCAACTGGCCGCGGCTTATGTCAAAGACTCCAAATCCGAGGCGTCCGTCGAACTTCTCCTTCCCCAGAAGGATCAGGCAGCCGTGGAGGCGAGTCTCAAGGCGCGTCTGCTGGCCGCTCTCAAGACGCAGCCGGTGATCCGCCTCACCAACGAATTCAACTCCGGGCTTCAGATCTCCTTCCGGGGCAATGATGTTTATTTCGATTTCAGCGATGATGCCCTGGCCGAGGTTCTCTGCCGCTTTGTCGGTCCCAAACTGGCCTCTGTCATTAAGGGCTGACGGGCATCGTCTTACAATGAATCCGGAGGAAAGCCGCTCATGAAACATAATTACTTTGCGCTGAAAGCTTCTCTTCCGATGTTGCGTTTCGACGAAGCGCCGCCCGTTTCCTCGGAAAAGTTTCTGGAGCTTTGCGCGGCCTTTCTCGATCCGGACCGGATGAAATTCCTCTCCGCTCTGAAACTGGATGGAAAGGAAGTCCCCCGGCTGGAGACGGGCCGGATGCAGGTGCCGCCTCCCGTTTCCGAGGACGATCCGGGAATGGAAGCCGTTGCCGGTTATATGCGTTGGGAAATCTGTCTCCGCAACACCCTTGCGCTGCTTCGCGCGGGGAAACTTTCCGTGGATCCTGAACCGTATCTGGTCAAATTCGCTCCTTATGATTCGACCGCATCGGCGACCGCGGCGGAAGTTTTCTCTTCGCCCGGCGACCCGATGGAAAAGGAACGAATGCTCAACGCCGCCCGCTGGCGGCTTCTTGACGGGATGGAGTGGAAACATACTTTTGACTTTGACGGACTCTGCATCTATCGCATCAAACTTCTGATTCTGGAAAAAATCGCCGCGCGGAAGTCTCCGGACGCCGCCGGCAATCTCGACAAGGCCGCCGAAGCGGCTGAACGATCGGTTCAATCAACAGACAATCAAATCATATCATCAAAGCAGGAGTGATTATCCGACATGCCGGACAGCGAAAATAACAAAGGACATATTGTCGGAGTCAACGGCAACATGCTGACCGTTGAATTCGATACCGCCGTGACACAGAACGAAGTGGCCTATGCGATTCTGGGCGAAATTCGTCTCAAGGCCGAGGTGATCCGCGTCCGCGGACAGCGCGCCGACCTTCAGGTGTTCGAAGACACGGGCGGACTCAAAATCGGCGACGCCATCGAGTTCACCAACCATCTTCTGAGCGTGGAACTTGGTCCCGGCCTGCTTACCAAAGTCTTCGACGGTCTTCAGAACCCCCTCGACAAACTGGCCGAAAAGTCGGGATTCTTCCTTCAGCGCGGCCTTTACATGAACCCCCTCGAAAACGATTCCGTCTGGGAGTTCGCCCCGATCGCCAAAACCGGCGACACCCTCACCGCGGGCGACCGCATCGGTTCCGTCCCCGAAGGCATTTTCAAACATTATATCATGCTGCCCTTCTCTTTTCAGGGAAGCTGGGAAGTGGTTTCCGTCGTCCCTGCCGGAGCGTATAAACTTCATGACTGCGTCGCGAAGGTCAAAAATCCGCGCGGCGAGGAGCGGGAAGTGACCATGGTCCAGAAATGGCCGGTCAAGATTCCGATTGCCTGTTATAAGGAAAAGCTCATGCCGGTCAATCCCCTGATTACACAGCAGCGGATCATCGACACATTCTTCCCGGTAGCACAAGGCGGAACCTTCTGCACTCCCGGACCGTTCGGCGCGGGCAAGACCGTCCTTCAGCACGCCATCAGCCAGCACGCCGAGGCGGATGTCGTGATCATCGCGGCGTGCGGCGAGCGCGCGGGCGAAGTCGTGGAAATCCTGCGGGAGTTCCCGCATCTGGAAGACCCCCGGACGGGCAAGAGCCTGATGGACCGTTCGATCATCATCTGCAACACGAGCTCGATGCCGGTGGCGGCCCGCGAGGCGTCCGTCTATACCGCCGTGACGCTGGCAGAATACTACCGCCAGATGGGGCTCAACGTCCTGCTTCTGGCCGACTCCACTTCCCGCTGGGCGCAGGCCCTCCGCGAGATGTCCGGGCGTCTGGAGGAAATTCCCGGCGAGGAAGCGTTCCCCGCCTATCTCGAATCCCTGATCGCGGGCTTCTACGAGCGCGCCGGATTGGTCGTGCTGAACGACGGCTCGAAAGGCTCCATCACGATCGGAGGTTCGGTCAGCCCCGCCGGAGGCAACTTCGAAGAGCCCGTCACGCAGGCCACTCTCAAGGTCGTGGGCGCGTTCCTCGGACTCTCCCGTGAGCGTTCTTCCGCCCGCCGCTTCCCCGCGATCCACCCGCTCGACAGCTGGAGCAAATATCCCAGCATCATCGACGCCGCTTCCCTGGCTTTTGCGCGCGGAATCCTCCGCCGCGGCAGCGAGGTCAACCAGATGATGAAGGTCGTCGGCGAGGAAGGCACCAACATCGACGATTTCGTGATTTACCTCAAGAGCGAATTCCTGGATTTCGTGTATCTTCAGCAGAATACCTTCGACAAGGTGGACGGCGCCACCAGCAAGGAGCGTCAGATTTACATGTTCGCCCAGGTCCTGAAGGTGCTGAAAGCCAAATTCCGGTTCGAGGACAAGGAAGTGGCCCGCCGCTACTTCCTGGAGCTGCGCCTGATTTTCACCGATCTGAATTATGCCGAATTCAAGAGCGAAAAGTTCACCGGACTGGAACAGAAAGTGGCGGCAAAAATCACTGAAAGGACCGAACATGCGTAAGGTTTACCATAAAATCATTCAGATCGCGGGCAACGTCATCACGGTGGAAGCCGACAATGTCGCCTACAACGACCTCGCAGAGGTCACCAGTGCGCGCGGCACCTCTCTGGCGCAGGTCATCCGTCTTCAGGACGACAAGGTCTTCCTTCAGGTTTTCACCGGTTCGCGCGGAATCAGCACTGGCGACGAGGTCCGCTTCCTCGGGCATCCCATGCGCGTCTCGTCCTCCGAGACTCTCCTCGGGCGCATCTTCACCGGTGCGGGACGCCCTCGCGACGGACGTCCCGCCATCAACGACAACCTGATCAACATCGGCGGGCCCTCCGTGAATCCGTCCAAGCGCATCATTCCGCGCAAGATGATCCGCACGGGCATTCCGATGATCGACCTTTTCAACACGCTGGTCGAATCGCAGAAGCTCCCGATCTTTTCCGTGGCGGGCGAGCCTTACAACGAACTTCTCGCCCGGATCGCGATGCAGGCCGAAGTCGACATCATCATCCTCGGCGGCATGGGACTCAAATACGACGACTATCTCAAGTTCCGCAACACCCTCGACGAGCACGGCGCGCTTTCCCGCTCGGTCCTCTTCGTTCATACCGCGTCCGATCCCATCGTGGAGTGCCTGCTGGTGCCCGACATGTGCCTCGCGGTTGCCGAACAGTACGCGCTGAACAAGAAACGCGTTCTCGTGCTTCTGTCCGATATGACCAACTTTGCCGACGCCCTCAAGGAAATCGCCATCACCATGGAACAGATTCCTTCCAACCGCGGCTATCCGGGCGACCTCTACAGCCAGCTCGCCGCCCGCTACGAAAAGGCGGTCGACTTCGATGACGCCGGTTCCATCACGATTCTTGCGGTCACCACCATGCCCGGCGACGACGTGACTCACCCCGTTCCCGACAATACCGGATACATCACCGAAGGCCAGTTCTATCTCCGCAACGGACGCATCGAGCCGTTCGGTTCGCTCAGCCGCCTCAAGCAGCAGGTCAACGGCAAGACCCGCGCCGACCACCGCGCCATCATGGACACGATGATCCGCTTCTATGCCGACTTCAAGGAAACCCTCGAAAAGCAGTCCATGGGCTTCCAGATGAGCGCGTGGGACAAGAAACTACTCAAATACGGTCATCTTTTCGAGGCGGAAATGATGGATCTGTCCGTAAACATCCCGCTCGAGGAATCGCTCGATCTGGGCTGGAAAATCCTTTCCGACTGTTTCGACAAGACCGAGACCGGCATCAAGACCGACCTCATCAACGAATTCTGGCCGAAGAATGCGAAATGACCGTTCATTGGAGTGAACCATGGCAAAAGTCAAGCTGACAAAAACCGCGCTCAAGCAGCAGAGGGACAACCTGAAACAGTTCCTCCGCTTCCTGCCTACGCTTCAGCTCAAGAAGCAGCAGCTCCAGATGGAGATGCGCCTCTGTCTCGACCAGATTTCGCGGAACGAGGAGCGGGAACGGCAAAGCAAGGAGGAAATCGCCTCCTGGATCGGCCTTTTCGGCTCGGAAAAGGAAGTCCTCCGGGTGGCGGACGCGGTGCGGATTCAGAAGGTCAACACCGATATTCTCAATATCGCCGGCGTGGAGGTTCCCCGTTTTCAGGGAGTGGCGTTTGAAAACACCCCCTACGATCTTTTTGCGGAAGACCTCTGGTTCGACGATGCCGTTGCGGCGGTCAAAATGATTGTGGAACTCCGGATCGAACGGGAGGTTATCCGCCGCCAGTTCGAGCTGATAAGGCAGGAACTCCGGGTCACCACGCAGCGGGTGAATCTCTTTGAAAAGGTCAAAATACCGGAAAGCCGCGAGAACATCCGCACCATTCAGATTTATCTCGGGGACATGGACACCAGCGCCGTGGCCCGTTCCAAAATCGCAAAAAAGAAACTTCAGGAGGTCGTGGCGTCATGATTGTTCCCATGAAGAAAATCACGCTCCTGTGCATGGATTCCGAACGCGTCGCCGCGCTGGAGAAACTGCGCGAACTCGGCGTGATGCACGTGGACCTGACCGCCAAAGTCGAGTCCGAAAGCGTTGCGGTTCTTGCTCAGGCGATTTCCGATGCCGCGAAAGCGCTCAATATCCTGACCACGCCCAGAAAAACCGGAAAAATCCATCCGGAGGATCCCCGGAACGGAAAAGAAATCCTGAAGGAGACCATTTCCCTGTTCGAAAACCGGGCGCGTCTGGAAAAACAGCGCGACACTCTGCTGAAGGAGATCGAAAAGCTTTCCAGATGGGGCGATTTCCGGCCCGAATTGGCGGAATCGATCCGCAGCGGCGGAATTTTCGTATATTTCTGCGAAGCCTATCATGAAATTTTCAAAAAAATCGAGTTGCCTGAAGAGGTCGTCCTGAAGGTTGTGAATAAATTCAAGAACGAAGTCTGTTTTCTGCTGATTTCTCCGAAGGAACTGGACGAGTCGGCCTTCCCCGTGGTCAAACTTCCGGAAGCGTCCCTTTCCGAACTGAACGTCCGTCTGGAAAAGATTCAGGCGGAAATTCAGGACATCGATTCCCGGCTGGATGCGCTGTCCCACTCCATCCGGAAACTCAAGGAATATGTTCATGAACTCAAGGCGGAATACGAGTTCGCCTCGAACCGCGACGGGATGGCGGCGTCGGGCGGAATCGCCTACATCGGCGGGTACGTGCCGGTTCCCGAAATGGAAAGGCTTGCCGCCGAGGCTCATTCCGCCGGCTGGGGACTCCGGATCGAGGATCCCGCGCCGGACGATATGCGGGTGCCCACCCTCATTCAGAAGCCGAAATGGATGAAAGTCATCGATCCGCTTTTCGATTTCATCGGAATCGCGCCCGGATACCGGGAACCGGATGTCACGATTTTCTTTCTGATCGCGTTCCCGATCTTTTTCGGAATGCTGATCGGCGATTTCGCTTACGGCGCTCTCTTTTTCATTTCGGGCCTGCTCTGCAAATATATCTTCCGGAAAAACGAAGCGGCGCAGATGCCCTTGAACCTCCTGATGATGCTTTCGGTTTTTTCCATGATCTGGGGACTCCTGACGGGCGCCTGTCTTGGCTTGCCGCGCGACATTCTCCCGCGGTTCCTGCAAGGGTTGGATTTTCTGGCGGAACCCGCGAAAAGTCCGGCGGCATGCGCTCTTGCGAAAAGGCTTCATATCAGCAATCCGGCCGACATGACAAACAAATATATCCAGTGGTTCTGTTTCCTGCTGGCCGCGCTGCATCTTTCGTCCGCGCGGATCTATAAGAACATTCTGGATTTCCGCAACTGGCGGAGTTTCGGAAATCTCGGCTGGGCCTGCCTGATCTGGGGCAACTTCTTCACCGCCGTGAACCTGATCGTTTTTCCGGGGACCTTCCCGAAGTATGTCGGGTTCGCCCTCTACGGGGTCGGATTCGTGCTGATTGTCGCGACCATTACCGGGGAGGCGGCCTTGAACCTTCCTTTTGCGATCGTCGGCAGTTTTGTGGATGTCCTTTCCTACATCCGTCTGTTTGCGGTGGGGCTCTCCGGACTGTACGTCGGCACCTGCTTCAACAACATGGGCAAAATGGTGATGGACGCGCTGCCCGGAAATCTGGTGGTGATCGGGGTTGCCGGACTGATTCTGGTGGCGCTGGCCGGGCACATCCTGAACATTCTGCTGGGCTTCATGGGCGTGCTGGTCCACGCGGTCCGGTTGAATACGCTGGAATTTTCCAATCACATCGAAATGCAGTGGACGGGGACCAACTATCGGCCGTTCGCTGAAAAGATAAAAAAGAAATCCGAAAAACAAACATAAAACGAAGGAGAAAAGAAAATGATTCTCGAAATGGCAGCTCAGGCCGCGGCGGCGATCCCGGATGCACAGCAGGCGGCGGTTTTCACCAAGGAACAAATGCAGTATTTTTATCAGGCGATGACCTATGCCGGCGCTTTTTCCACGATCGGGTTTGCCGCCATGGGAGCCGCCTACGGTTGCGGAGTGGCTTCCTCTTCCGCCGTCGGCGCATGGAAAAAATGTTATTCCCAGAACAGACCGGCTCCATTCCAGTTGCTGGTTTTCGCGGGCGCGCCTCTTTCCCAGGTCATTTACGGCATGATCGTCATGTTCGTCATTCTGGGCAAGGCGAGTTCGACCCAGGCGGCGTGGATGGTGTACGTGACCGTTGGCGTCGTTGGAGGAATTGCCCTGGGGATGTCTTCCATCTGGCAGGGGATCGTCTGTGCGGCATCGTGCGACGCCTTTGCCGAGAACGGGAAGGGATTCACCAATCAGCTCATGGTGGTGGGAATGGTCGAAACCATCGCCATTTTCGTGATGGCTTTCTCGATCGTGCTGATCAGCCAGGTGGGAATGGGAATCCTTTGAGTTTTCCCGTCTCCTGATGGGCAGGAAAGTTCTTTCCGGCTGTATGCGGTTCAACAAGCCCGTGCTTTGCGGGCTTTTTTGTCTTTATGGACGGCGGCAGCGGTACCGAGGATTTTTCATCGGGCGTTCTTTTCAAATTTGTCTGGCCGGCAACCCCTTCCCCGGAGATGATTTGTCGATAAAATTCAGTCAGGGATTGAACTTTTGCTAACGATGGCATATATTATATCATCATGCTGAAATCTGACGGCAATCAACAAAAGGAATGGAATTATGCTGGACAAAATACCGGGAACCGTTTATAAAACATCCGTGAACGAAATCGACGGCGTGACCATCGCCATGGCGCGCGACTCCAAAGAAAAATTCCTGGTCGTGGCCGGCAACGCCTCCAGCCCGGTTTTCAAGGATTTTGAAGGCGAACTGCTGTCCGGCGGCCTGAAAAAAGCTCCGCTGAGCGCAGCCAACGCCGCGGCCCTGCGCAAACATTTTCCGTGGACGGCTCCGGTTTCTCTGCGCGACCGCAAAACCACCATCGGCTGCGGCGACCGCCTCGGTCTCGCCAGCGTCGGCCATATCGCGGCAATCAAACATTATCAGGCCACTCCGGTTCTGGCCCAGCAGTCGATGCGCGAGCTCGATATGACCGGACGCACCTACCGTCAGGTTGTCGATGATACCGTGTTCATGGTCTACCAGGCAGGTTTCAAGGACGGCTACGGAGCGGACGGCGACCATCTCAAAAAGATCAAGGACATCGATGTGGCTCTGGCCGCCGGAATGCCCATGATCACGCTCGACCTCTCCGAAGTGATGCTGGCGGCCGCGGGAAGCTGGCCTCAGTCCCAGATCGACGAAGCCTTCGCCAAGCTCGGCGCCGATACCCGGAAACAACTGCTCGACTCTTATGCCGACAAGAAACTCAAAGTCGGTGAAAGCGAAATCGAAATGGACGCCGAAACCGTGCGCCGGTGTGCGGTCATGTATCTTCAGGCGCTCGACTTCGCAAAAGAAGTCTATGAACACCTGAAAAGCAAGCGCGGCGACAAGTTCGACCTCGAAATCTCCATCGACGAAACGACCTCGCCGACACTCCCCTCCCACCACTATTTCATCGCCGGAGAACTGAAGCGGCGCGGCGTGGAATTCACTTCGCTGGCTCCCCGTTTCATCGGTGAATTCCAGAAGGCCATCGACTACATCGGCGACCTCGCCGAATTCGACCGTCAGTTCAAAGTCCATGCCGACATCGCCCGCCACTGCGGAGGCTACAAAGTCTCGGTGCACTCCGGAAGCGACAAGTTTGCCGTCTATCCGACCGTCGGCGCCATGACCGGAATGCGTCTGCACCTGAAAACCGCCGGCACCAGCTGGCTGGAAGCAGTGCGGGTGATTGCCGTCCATGACCCCGTCCTCTACCGCAAAATGCACAAAAAGGCGCTGGCGTCGTTCAACGACATGCTCAAGCTCTACCACATCACCGCGGACATCACCAAAATCGGCGACGTCGACAAGATGGCGGACTCCGCGCTTCCGAAGCTGATGGAAATGGCCGAGGCGCGTCAGCTTCTGCACATCACCTACGGCCCGATCCTCCGCGATGCGGAAATCCGTCCGCTTTTCTTTGCGGCCTTGCACAAATTCGAAGAGGAATACAACGAGACGGTCCGCAAGCATTTCGAAAAGCATCTTTCTCTGCTCGGCGTGCCGAAAAAGTAAGCGGGAAGGCCCGGACTCCGGGAAAATATATGGAACAGATCACTCTCAAACGACTGGCTGAACTGGCCGGGCTTTCGATCCGGACGGTCAGCCGTGTCCTGAAGGATCAGGCCCATGTCCACCCGGAAAAGAGGGAACTGATTCTGAGGCTTGCCCGGGAGCACAACTACATCCCGAACATGGCGGCCCGGAATCTTCGCCTCAACCGTTCCAACTTCGTCGGAATTCTCTGTTCGGACATTTCCCACGAGATATTCATGCAGAAACTGCTGGATCTGGAAATCCGTCTTGAAACCGGCGGGTACTACCCCGTGGTCGGACGTTTCACCGGAAGAAAATCGGAACTGGAAAACATCCTGACACAGTGGTCCGGGATTGCGGAATTCGTGGTCGTCACCATGTCCGTCGGAGCCCGGATTTATCCTGCCGTCCAGGAGCTTTTCCGGCGCTTTCCCCTGACTCCCATCTATGTGGATCAGAACGTGCTCGTTGAGGATGGCCATACTCTCAACATCAACCGCGCCACCGGCATCCGGGACGCGATTTCCACCCTGATCGACGAGGGAAAAAAGAAAATTCTCCGGTGCGGCGACCTCGAATCCCGTGAGAAGGGCCTTCAGGAGGCGTTTGAAAAGACTCCGCCGGACCGGCGGCCGGAATTGATCCGGCTCAACGCTCTCGGGACTTTCGAGAACGGCCGCAATCTGGGGGAGAAAATTCTTGAATCCGGAGCCGACGCCGTGTTCTTCGATACGGACCGCATGGCGCTCGGATTCCTCAACTACGCCACCGAGCACGGCATTAAAGTGCCGGAACGGATCGCGGTAATCGGGTTTGACGACGAGGCCGGCGGAAAGCTTGTCTATCCGTCTCTGAGCACAGTGGCCCACCCGGTCGAGGCGTTGAACAAGGCGATTCTCTCCATCATTCAGGAAAAGCCGGAAAAGCCGGTCTATCAGGTTTTCCCGACCCGCTTCATCCGCCGCATGAGCTCCTGATTCCATACCGGATCACATCGGGCGCGAAATATGCTGAGGCGTATTTCCTTCCCGCATGGAACGGCCTCCGGCCAGGGCTGCGGCGACCGCATAACGGGCATCCATCGGGGTTACGAACGGAACGGCATCCGTTCTGACATAGTCCAGAAAATTCTGGAGGGTCAGATCGTCCGCGTCTTCAATGACGGTTTTCCGGGGCGGCGGCGTTTCCTCCGAATAGGCTTCGGTTTCCCCGTTTATGTTGCTCCAGACCCGGAAGACGGTTTTGCTGTAGTTGCTGCCGGTGTTTTCGATGCGTCCCAATGTGCCGATCACCGTATAATTGCGCTCTTCATCCGGAGAAAAATGGCATTGCAGGTAAACCGCCTGAACCCCGTTGGCAAGCTGCATCAGGATCATATTGTGGTCTTCCTGGAATTCGAGTCCGAGGTGTTGCCGCGGATCGACGCGTCCGTTTTTATCGAAGGCGGAGCCGAACCCCATGCCGGACACGGTTTCCGTATAAGCTCCGCCGAGCCAGTGAATGGCATCGATGTCGTGGGACCCTTTATGCAGAAGCAGTCCGTGGCTGTATTTCGGGCTGGAATAACTGTGAAAAAAGTCATCGGAAGAATTGCCGCGTCCGACGAAATGGCGGCACCAGATGGCTTTCACCTCGCCGATCACGCCCGAATCGATCCGTTCCTTCAATCCGGAAAGGAATGCGAATTTGCGCAGATTGTGTCCGATGAAAAGTTTGATCCCGGTTTCTTCCGCAAGTTTGCACAGACGGTCGCATCCGTCGAGTGTCGCGGCCATCGGTTTCTCCATGAATACGGCTTTTCCGGCCGTCAGGGCGTCCCATGCCATGAGTTCATGAAACGGCAGGGGAGTCGAGATCAGGACCGCGTCGATTTCTCTCATCGCAAGCAGAGCATGATAGTCTTTGAAGACCGCGGCCTCCGGGAATTGAATTTTGAATTCATTCAATGCCTTGTCGTCCACATCTGAACCGGCTGCAATGAAGATGCCGTTTTCCGGCTGATGCGCCCGAAATGCGTTCCGGCCGCGTCCGCCGCAGCCGATAATTCCGAGTTTCAATATTTTCATTCGGGTTAATCCTTCTTTTAAAGGCAGACCGGTTCGGTGCATCCGCTCTTCATGGACTTGTCCGCGGCTTCGACCATAGCCATGACTTCAATGGAATCCTCCAGTGAAACCCCTTCACTTTCGCCGCGGAAAAAACGCACACATTCCCGCAGGAGTTCAACATAAAAACGGTGTCCCGGCATGCTGGCGAACGGATAATGCCCGTCATCGGCCGCATGGAGAATTCCGCCGTACTGCCAGATGTGACGTATGAATTCGACCGCGCCGCGCCGTCCGTCCCGGTAGGCCACATGACAAAGCGCTCCGCGCGCATCGGGAATCATCGTGACCGTGTCCGCGCCGCGCCCCATCAGACGTTCGAGAATCTCAAAGCAATGCACGGAATACCAGACGATCGACGAGCCCGCCGGAGCCTCTCCGAGCGCCCCGTAGACGAAAGCTCCTTTCGGATTCGGATATTTCTCCGCCGCGGGAATGATTCCGGGATCGAACCGCAGCGCGGAAGCGGTAAAGAAACGCAGGTGTTTTTCCCGTGCCAGTTCTATCATCCGGTGCGTGTTTTCCATCGTGTCCGCAAAAGGCTTGTCCAGATAAACCGGCTTCCCGAGAGCGGCGCATTTCCGGAAATATTCGAGGTGGGCGGATGGATCGTCCACTGTCAGCAGGATGATATCGCAATCGTCCGTGGCCGCCTCAAAATCCTGCGTGACGAGGACCCCCTGGGATTCCAGATATTTCTGTCTTTCGTCCATTCCTTCCTCGCTCTGGAACGGTGTCTTGAAACGCAGACATCGGGTCACCTTCATTCCGCTCACACGTTCCGCTTCCGGGACCGAAGGGTCCTGAAGCAGTTTCGTGAAGCTCACCGCGTGCGAAGTATCCAGTCCGATCAGTGCGGCCTTCAGTTCTTTTTTCATGAAAACTCCTTTTTTGATTTTTCTCCGGTGCGGTGTATATTATACATGATCTGATTCTTTCCGTAAATAGACAATATCTTCAATCTAGTGGACAAAACCTTTATGAATGCGATTTTGAAACCCGATCTTTGCGGAACCCGTATCCCGCATAAGCCGGATTTCAAGATTGACCGTCCGCGCGATCCGTTCGGAACGAATCTCATTTTTTCCTTCCGTTCCCCGGGGCTCATTTATACGAAAAACGGTCTGGAAACGGCCGCGGCCGGAGACTGCATTATTCACAGTTTGAATTTTTACCAGTATCATACGGGAATTCCGGACGCGGAGAAGGGATACGAGAATGATTTTCTGCACGTCAATCCGTCCGCTGTCGCTCCGCTGATGCGCAAGCTCAAACTGCCGTATGATACTCTGCTCCGCACGGCATGTCCGGACATTCTGACTCCGTTCATTACGGAAATTCAGTCGGAACTTTTCACGCAGGATGCTTATACGGAAAAAATTCTGCTCAATATTCTTGAAAGGATGTTTCTCCACATTGCCCGGGGACGGCAGATTCTGGAGAAAAACCGTTCTTCCGTTTCTGTGGCGGAACAGCATTATTTTCAGGATTTCTGCCGTATCCGGGAAGAGATCCGCCGGGAGTTCCGGGAGAATTTTTCTCTGGCGTCCCTTGCGCGTCAGGTTCACCTGAGCCCGGAACGCTTTGCGGTCCTGTATAAGAAATTCTTTGACGCCACCCCGTATAATGAGCTGATCGAAGCCCGGATCGCCCATGCCAGACGTCTGCTGGCGACCTCCTGTCTGGAGGTCAAGGAGGTTGCCTTGCTCTGTTCCTGGAAAGACGTCCATTATTTTTCACGGATTTTCCGACGGAAAACCGGTCTGGCGCCCGGCGGATTCCGCGACAGACTCCGTGCGGAGAAATAAGTTTTCCGGATGTTCATCCTGCATGAGTATAAACTGACATTTTTCCGATGTCTTTTTTACATGAAAGAATTCCGCCTTTTATTGATTTGACGGCAACTGGTGTTATTGTATTATGCGTTTCATACTCACTGTAAACCAGCAACTCAACGGGAATCAACAGGAAAATCCGATGGGGAAACACAATTTTGCCTTCCGCGCAGTACAGATGGATCTGGCGCGTCAGCCGGAAACCGTGGCTTACATCAAAGGAATGATCGATTTCATCAGCCGTTACGGCTACAATTATCTGATTCTTTATCTGGAAGGGCGCGTCCGGACCCGTTCCTTCCATGCGCTTCCTGAAAATACGTCCTATTCGGAGACGGAAATCCGCGAAATCGTCTCCTACGCCCTCTCGAAGGGGATTGAGGTCATTCCGGTGATTCCCATGTTCGGACATGCGGAACATTTTCTGAATGTTCCCGAGTATGAAAAATACGGAGAACTGCTCGGGAACGCGAAAGGACGCTTCGGCACGCTCAAGCACGTTTTCTGTCCGTCGAATCCGGAAACGCTCGAATTTCTGGAAAGATACGCCCGGGAAGTGTCCGCGCTCTTCCCCTGTGAATACTTTCACGCCGGTTTCGACGAAGCGTGGGACATCGGCTACTGCGATGTCTGCAAGAAACGCCTCGAAAAGGAAGGACAGAGCGGAATTTATCTGTCCCATCTGAAAAATATTCATAAGATTGTCACGAAAAAACTCGGCAAGACCATGATGATCTGGGACGATCTCTACGACATCTATCCCGATGCGCTGGAAAAAACTCCGCGCGACATAGTCCTCTGCGCGTGGCATTATGACACACTGGTCGAACTTCCGTTCGGACACGCGGGCGGTCCCCGGTCCGATCATTTCGCCCTTTACAGCAAGCTTGGATTCAAGGTTCTTTTCGCTCCGGCCACCTATTCCTTCCGGAACATTTCGTCGTTTACGGACTACGCCGTGTCCCGGAACACCTTCGGCGCCTTCCTGACCTGGTGGGGCGACTCCAATCACATCACATCCCTGCCGTCCATCGCGTTCGCCGGAATGCTCTGGAGTCCGAAATTCTCCGGTGAAAAAGCGGTTCCGGAAAATGCCATCCGGGAGACGGCGGGACTGCGGAAAAAAGAAGAAACCGCCTTGGCGGAATATTTCCTTTCCAATGACTTCTTCGCGCCTCCCGTGAACCCGAAGGCCTATCTCCGGGGCGTTCTCAGCGAGAGCGAATTCAACCGCAAGCTCATGGTCGAGGCGGCTCTGGCCCTCTTTGCCAAATACGAAAAAAGCGCGATTCCTTCCATGCGGAAGATTCTCTTCAGTCTGGAACGCGAGAAGATTTATTTCGAATTGAGAAAAATCATTCCCGCGCTTTATGACCTGAAACACAAGTTCAGTTTGTCTTCCGAACTGGAGGAAGTGAAAAAACAGGTCGTGTGTCTCAATGCTTTCAGCAAAGAGCTGGAAAAATCGGAACGTCCCGACCGGATGAATCCCCGGAGAACCCTGGATGCTCTGGAAAAAATGGTGAAGGAACTGCCGCGTCGGCGTCCGGGGGGATACAATGCATTTCTGTGTGTCCGGTATCCGGACAGAACCACGGCTTTGCGGTTTTTCGTCCGATACAGGAATTCCTCGTCCTGGCAGAGGATCGAAGCGAATTTCTTCGGCGATTCGAAACTGTCCGGGGAAACGCGGGTCCAGTATCCTTTTGAAATGGCCGGTGAGCCGGAAGCCGTGCGGATCGACGATGTAGGGAAATGTGTTGGATCAAGTGTGATGTATCTGGAAATCGAAACGGCCGACGCACGGTATGTTCCCTTCGGAATCTCAAACATCGAGGGGCATGTCAGCCATCCGGAGGCGCTGCTTCGGGACGGGCGCGATCATGCGATTCTCGGGGACGGCGAACAGCAGGCGTTCCGGAAGTTCAACGAGCCCGAAACCGTGAATATGCTGAGTTCCGTGGAACTTCTCCTGAAAAAAGTATAATACTCCTCATCCGCCGTTTTTGCTGTCACCGGGGTGAAATATTGCTCATTTCCCGCCCCGAAAACTGGCATTCCGACAAAAAAGGGTTACATTACTGAAAAATCAGGAGAGGGATTATATGAATAAAAAGAGCATACTTTGCATCGGTGCGGGATATGTCGGCGGCCCCACCATGGCGATGATTGCCGCCAAATGTCCGGACTATAAAGTGACTGTCGCGGACATCAACGCGGAGCGAATCGCTGGCTGGAATTCGGATACCCTCCCCATTTATGAGCCGGGGCTCAGGGAACTGGTCGAAAAGTCGCGCGGACGCAATCTCTTTTTCACGACCGATGTGGAAAAAGGCATCCGCGAAGCCCGGATCATCTTCGTCAGCGTGAACACGCCCACGAAAACCTTCGGGTCCGGCGCCGGAAAAGCCGCGGACCTTCAATTCTGGGAAAAGTCGGCCCGCCTGATTGCGGAACAGGCCGGAGAGGACAAGATCGTGGTGGAGAAAAGCACGCTGCCCGTGCGTGCGGCGGAAGCAATCCACCGGATTCTGCAATCCAACACCAAGGGGCTGAACTTCACGGTGCTTTCCAATCCGGAATTTCTGGCGGAAGGGACAGCGGTGGCCGACCTCGAAAATCCCGACCGCGTGCTGATCGGCTCCATGATTACGCCCGAAGGGCATGACGCGCTCGAAGAACTGGTGAAAATCTATGCGCACTGGGTTCCCCGCGAAAAGATCCTGACGACGAATGTCTGGAGCAGTGAAATGTCCAAGCTGGTTTCCAACGCCATGCTTGCCCAGCGCATCTCTTCGGTCAACAGCATTTCCGCCCTCTGCGAAAAGACCGGCGCGGACATTTCGGAGGTGTCCCACGCGGTCGGCATGGATTCCCGGGTAGGTTCCAAGTTCCTCCGGGCCGGTGTCGGTTTCGGCGGTTCCTGCTTCAAGAAGGACATCCTGAATCTGGTGTACCTCTGCGAAAGCTGCAATCTTCACGAAGTCGCGGCCTACTGGGAACAGGTTGTCCTGATGAACGAGTATCAGGAACGCCGTTTTGCGGAACGGATCGTCAAGAACATGTTCAACACGATTTCCGGCAAGCGGATCGCCGTGTTCGGATTTGCGTTCAAGGCGGATACCGGGGACACCCGCGAATCTCCGGCCATTTATATTTCCGAGCTCCTGCTGGGGGAACGCGCCACGCTCGCCATTCACGACCCGAAGGCTCTCGGGAATGCAAAACAGGACATGGCCGGAATCAAAGGGACCATCGAATATTGCGAAGATCCCTATGAGGCGGTCAAGGGCGCCCACGCGATTGCCCTGGTGACGGACTGGAAGGCTTTTACCGGATACGACTACCGGAAGATCTTTTCCCTCATGGAAAAGCCGGCTTTCCTCTTCGACGGACGCAACATACTGGACCACAAGGAATTGTTTGAAATCGGGTTCAATGTCTATCCGCTCGGGAAACAGGAATTGACGCACCTTTGAGGCTGATTTCATCAAAAAAAAACATTTTCAGCTTGATTTTTCCGAATCCGGCGCTCTGTTAAACAAAAGATAGTCGGGCGAATGGGACGGGATGGTCCTGCCTTTATCGGCTCCGACACCAAATAACAAGGGGGCACTTATGAAGAAACCCGAAGTCTATAAATGCAAGATCTGCGGACTTACGATCGAAGTTCTGACCGGTTGCGACTGTCCGTCGCCCGTTCTCTGCTGCGGCCAGCCCATGAATTTGATGCCGGAGCAAACCGCTGAATTCAAGACCGAAAAGCATGTGCCGTATCCGACCAAGACCGCAAACGGGACGAATGTGGTCGTCGGTGAGAGCGCGCTTCATCCGATGGTGGACAACCATTACATCGAATGGATCGAGATCGAAAACGGCTCCTATGTGAACCGTAAATATCTCAAGCCCGGGGACGCTCCTTCCGCTGAATTCTACGTTCCCCTCCAGAAGGGCATGATTGTCCGTGAGTTCTGCAATGTCCACGGACTGTGGAAGTTCGAAGTGAAGTAAAGGATTGATGGAACCGGAATTATGGAAAACTATCTGAAGGCCGTACAGATCACGGAAAAAGTCTGGTGGGTCGGTGCCATCGACTGGAATCTCAAGGAATTTCACGGTTACGAGACTGGTCGCGGAACCACCTACAATGCTTATCTGGTCCTGGCGGAAAAGATTACGCTCATCGATACGGTAAAGGCCTCCTTCAAGGAAGAGATGCTTCAGCGGATCGCGTCCGTAATCGGAGATCCGAAGGGGATCGATTACATCATTTCCAACCATGCGGAAATGGATCATTCCGGCGCGCTGCCGGAGGTGATCGCGGAAATCCACCCGGAAAAAGTTTTCGCATCCGTGATGGGCGTGAAGGCTCTCGACGCCCATTTCCGCATCGGCGGAAGTCTCACAGCCGTAAAAACCGGCGATGAGATCAGCCTCGGCGACATGACCGTAAAATTTGTCGAGACGAAGATGCTGCACTGGCCGGACAGTATGTTTTCCTACATTCCGGAACAGAAAATTCTGTTTTCACAGGACGCTTTCGGCATGCACCTTGCCACGGACAAGCTGTTCGCGGACGAGAACGATCTGACCGTGCTGAAACAGGAAACACGCAAATATTACGCGAATATCCTGCTGCCCTATTCTCCTCAGGTACAGAAGCTTCTGGAGGATTTCCCGGGGCTTGGCCTGAATGTGGAGATCATCGCTCCGGACCACGGGCCGGTCTGGCGTGGGGAGCTGCTCGCTAAACCGTTCGAGATGTATAAGAAGTGGTCCGAACAGAAACCCGAAAACCGTGCTGTGGTGGTTTTCGATACCATGTGGCACAGCACGGAAAAGATGGCGACGGCAATCGCCGACGGTCTTCGTGCCAGTGGAACCGGGGTCAAACTGATCTCCATGGATGCCCGTTCCCGGAGCGAGGTGATTACCGACGTTCTTTGCGCGGGAGCCCTGATCGTGGGTTCGCCCACGATCAACAACCAGATGTATCCCGTAGTGGCGGATGTCCTCTGCTACATCAAGGGGTTGCGTCCGAAAAACCTGATGGGCGCGGCTTTCGGCTCCTACGGCTGGAGCGGCGAGGCGGTTGCCCAGATCAACGAGCAGCTTTCCTCCATGAAGGTGGAGCTGGTTTCGGAAGGATTCAAAGTGAAATACGTTCCGACCGACGCCGAGCTGAAGGCCTGTTTTGAACTGGGCGAAAAGATTGGCGGAATTCTGTCGGAAAAAACGAAATGAAAATTCAAGTCAGAGGAGAATGAGCATGGATAAGTATCTTTGTGATGTCTGTGGATATGTGTATGATCCGGCCAAAGGCGATCCCGATAACGGCGTTCCGCCGGGAACTCCCTGGGAGAAAGTCCCTGATACTTGGGTCTGCCCCGAATGCGGAGCCGGCAAGGATCAGTTCTCCAAACAGTGATAAGTGAGACCGGTGGGATGATTTCCCGTGCCGCGGAAAGCGCGGTATTGTCACCCGGAAAAGAATGAACCGCCGGGGAAAAGCAGCTCTTTTTCCCGGATTTTTTTTCTGTGCGTAAATTGTTGCCGAAAACAGTTTACGCTATTTTTTTGTCTTTATTCTGGCTTTTTTTCATATGGGAAAAACCGGATCGGAATAGAGATCACAGGATTGAAAGATGCACGGTTTGGACACGGTTGAAAAAGCGGGGAACCATTTTTTTGGAAAAAAGAATATTCCGGCCGCCATTCGTGATTGACATTTCTCCGGGAAAACCTATAATTAGAAACAGAAAGAGGAGCATTTTCATGGTGAAAGTCCGCAACGGCATACGGAAAAAACAGATCGAGGAAGCCCGGTCATATCTGGCCCGGTGCATTACCGGAACCCAGCCGGGAGACAAGCTTCCCTCTTTGCGGGATATGATTTCCCAGAGCAAGACCACCCGGTCCGCCATTGAGAAAGCGGTTCATCACTACGAGGCCGAGGGCTTGATCCGCTGCATTCCCAGCAGCGGGATTGTCCGGGAAGGCCTGCCGAATTCAAAGAACAATATCATTGACGTAATTGCCTGTCATAACATCGGTTACATGAATACGCCAAATGCGTTTCACCGTTATTTTGTGAACTATCTGCATGAAATCGTTTCCCGGGAAGGCTACGCCATCCGGCTCCACTGTGTCCTCGAGAAGGATTCCCTGCGGGAGTACTACCGGATTGCGGAACTGAAGGACAGTTGCGGGTTCATTCTGATGTCCGTGAAAATCAACGAGATCGTGGACATTTTCAGAGAGACCTCCAAGCCGCTGGTATGCGCGTTCCCGCAGGCGCCTCTTCAGGAAGTGGCCCGGCTTCTGGATGTTCCGCTGATCGAAAAAAGTCTTGAATACCTCTATCAGGCCGGACACCGCCGGATTGCTTATCTGTCCACTCTCGATGAAAATTTCTTTACTTATGTAGCCCATTGCCGGGTGCTGGAATACTATCGGTTCATGGCCATTCACGGGATCAAAATCAATCCCTGCTGGGTTCAGAAAGCGGCATGGTCTGAGCAGACGGTCCGGCTGTGCCTGAAAGATGTTTTTTCCGCTGAACCGCTGCCGACTGTCCTCATCGCCATGGACACTCAGATCCCGCTGATTTATTCTTTCCTGATGGAAAACGGGTTTCAGGTGGGACGGGATATCGGAGTTTTCGCCATGGACGGCATGCCGGAAAACAATCAGCTTTACCCGAGCGTCGCTTCCGGATTCAACCCGCGCGATGTTGCCGCCATGAAAGTCTGGAGTCTGTTTCAGAAGCAGCTGGACGGAAAAAAATGCACGGAAGCGGTTTACAATGACTTCCAGATCAAGAAAGGAGATTCTCTCCATGCGATTTTACAAAGTGAAAAATAACTGGACCAACGGAGGACGGATATGAAAAAGATTTTTACATTAATCGAGCTCCTTGTTGTAATTGCGATCATCGCCATTCTGGCAGGGATGCTGCTGCCCGCGCTGAACAAGGCCCGGCAGAGAGCTTACACCGTATCCTGTGTCGGCAATCTCAAGCAGATGAGCCTTGCCGCCATGAGCTATTCGGTCCAGTGCAATGACTGGATCCCGCCGTTTTACAACGGGCGTTACTGGCTGGATATTCTGGCTCAGACCATGGATTCGAAGATCGCGGACAAATCGTGGACGTATTACTGGGCGAAAACGCCTCCGGCGGCGATCAAGAAGATTTTCCAGTGTCCGAGCGGCGCCAATGAGCTGTCGCCCGATGCGAACTATGCGTATAACAAGTGTGCCGGATATTACGGTTCATGGGGATATCCCGCGTATTCCATGTATGGGCCGGTAAAACTTGGACACAGCAAGCAGCCGAGCACGAAACTGCTGATACTCGACGCGAAAAGCAAAACCGGGATTTCCGGCGGATATCTTTTCAATTTTGAAACGTCCTCCTTTTCCGAATGGGATCGGCGGCACAATGGAAACATCAACATCATGTTTCTGGACGGGCATGTGGAAAGCAAGGGATATGCTTATCGTCCGGCGGTCAGTTATATTACAAATCTGAGAAATTAATCCAAATAGAACCAGAGAGGAATTGTTCATGAAATTCAAACAGGTTGTTTTATGCTTGGTGACTGCCGCCGGGATTTTTTCCGCTTCGGCGCAGGAGGAGGCGAAATTCAGCGATAATCTGCTGAAGAACCCCTCTTTCGAAGAAGGCTTGAATCATTGGACCGTGCCCGGCTGGATGAAAGCCAAACTCATTGAGCCGAGAATCGATTCCGCCGTGATCCAGGGAGGCGGAGGCGGTTCTCTCCAGTTCAAGGGCGAAGCCGGAAAACACGCGGCCGTCACTCAGTCGGTGGAGCTTATCGGCAGCGAAAAGGAATACGAACTGACGGCTTTCGTCAAGACCGCCAAGCTGACGGGCTGCTGGACCGCCATGATGGTCGTGGAATGTTCTTACACAAAGGACGGCAAAAATCAGTTCAAACAGTTCATGGCGACCACCCCCTGGAACAAGCCGGAACTGGACTGGACTCCCCTCACTCTCAAATTCACTCCGCCGGAGAACACCCGGATGGTGAAAGTCTGGCTCCGGATGACTTCGCCCAACGGAAATGAAAAGCCGGATTGCCTTGGAACCGTCTGGTTCGACAATGTTTCTTTAGTGAAGAAACTGATCCCGGCCCCGGTGAAAAGCGCCTCCCTGCAAAAAAAAAATCAGGTGAACATCCTGACCGGAGCTCCTGAGTTCAAAAACTTCGGAACGCCCGGCTGGCTCAAGGATACCACGGAACCGACGGAGAAGGGAATCCGCCTCGTTTTTACAGGAACTGCCGGGAAAAAGGGATATGTTTTCAACACAGCGGCACCTCCTCAGCTGGAGGTGGAGAATTATGAATTCTCGGTGAACGTGGACAACAAAAGCCGCGTGAAGGGATGGGGGCCGGTCGTCCTGATTGAGCTGGTGATCGTCAAAGAAGGAAAAACCTCCTTTTCCTATGCGTATGGAACTTTATCCAAGGATGGCAGAAGTTTCCGGGTCAGCGTGCCGAACCTTCCGGATTTGACCCAGCTTCGTGTTGTCCTCGGAACGACGGTCTGCCCGGCAAACTTCACGGGAGATTCCGGCACCATCACATTTTCAGACCCGGTCCTTTCCGTGGCCTGCCGGAAAAACAACCGGATATTTCTGGAAAAAGCTACGCCTTCCCTGCTGGGTGGCGTCTATAAGCCCGGCGAAAAAATTCAGTTGAATCTGCGGGTGATCAGCGGATTGCCGGAAAATACAAAAGCCCGGCTGGAATATGAGGTGACCGATTTCTTCGGAAAACCGGTTGTCAAAGGCGAGTCCGTGGAAGAGCTGCCCGCGTGCGAGTTCGTGGAGTTTCCCGTTTCCCTGAAGAAGTGGGAGGCTCCCGGATATTTTGTGGTGAAATGCCGTCTGGTGACGGATAAGAACGAGGTCTCGGAAAAAACGGCGGCGGTCATAGTGGCTCCGTATCTGGAAAAAGCCGATCCGTATTTCTCCATGTGTCATTTCGGGCTGCCGGCCGGGTATTTTCCGGCGTCTCGGCGTCTCGGCTGCGGAAGCACCACGCTGGCGCTGTACCGCATTCATGTGGAAAAGAAAGAAGGAGCCTATGATTTCTCCGGAGCGGAAAAAACCATTCGTCTTGCTAAAGAAAACGACATGGAACTCTTCGGGCACATGCCGATTTACGGGTATGATTTCGCGATGGATCCGGCGTGGCTGAACTCGCGGAAAAAAGTGATGTCCCAGAAAGGGTTTACCGAAGATTACTACGATGCCCTGCGGAAATATTACGCGGCCTGCATCAAACAGGTCGGCAGCCGCGTGACGACCTGGTCTTATGTGAATGAGATCGACTTGAGCAACCACTCCACCCCGAATGAGGAGAAGCACTATGTTCGCGGCGCCCAACTCTTCTATGACGAGGTCAAAAAACAGAATCCGGCTCTTCCGGTGATCGGATTGTGCGTCAGTGGGGTCGATTCCATGGATATGTTTGTTTACGGGAAAAAACTCCTGCCGCGCCTCAAGGACGCCCTCGACGGCATCGGTCCGGACGCCCATGTGATTCCGTGCGTGTACGGTCCGGGCTATCTTCCGATTTCGGAAGAAAAGGGCAAATTCCGAGAAACGATGATCGAGCTGAGAAAGCTCGCAGGTCCCGGAAAACTCCTCAGCATCGAGGAAAAAGGCTACCAGAGCGTGTCGGATATTCCCTTCGATCATGAGGCGCTGAAGAAGCAGGCGGCCGTGATGGTGCGCGGAGTGATTCTGGCGAAGGCGTTTGGAAGCATCCGATGGGTTCCGCACTATGCCGTCCACAACGGTGTTTCCAAGACCGATTACGGCATGTGGCGGCTGGACAATCCGCGTCCGATTCTGGCGGCGTACGCGGCGGCCGCGCGGCTGCTGGCATTCACGAAAAACCCGGTCGAAGTTCTGCCCATGACCGGGATCTACAGCTATGTTTTCGAGCGTTCCGGGAAAAGCATCGCGGTCATCTGGACAACCGAGGATTCCCCGATCACCACCACGCTGTCGCTTCCCGGAGACGCGGCTGTGTATGACATTGTGGGCAACCGGACCGTATTCGATTCCCGCATTACCCAGAACCCCGTTTACATCGAGAGTTCCCTTGCCCCGGACGCAATGGCAGAACGAATCCGGAATGCGAAATATTCCATGCCGCGGCTTGCGGGGGAAATCCTGTTCAGTTCGGACGCCGGATTCACGGTCGCCCTGCTGAACAAAACCACGGCTCCCTTTCAGGCGACGCTTACGGCGTCTCCGGGCGGCGTCCGGGCGGTTTCGCTTCCCGGCGGAAAAATCTCCGAAGTCTTTTTCCCGCTGAAGAATACATTGAAGAATGGAGACCGGATTGCTGTTGCGGCGACGGTTGGACCGGAAAAATATTCATTCGGAAAAACGGTCGAACTGACGCCTGTCAAAAAGCTCTCCAGCGTCAAGCTGGACGGCACCCTGAACAGCTTCAAGGGCGTGGAGCCTGTTTCGATGAACCAGGCGCGGGATCTCCTGCCGGTCGACGCCGCGGCGAACAAGCTCTGGACCGGAGTCGACGACCTCAGCATGAAGGTCTATCTCGGGTATGACGACCAATACTTTTATATCGGCGCCGAGGTCACGGACGACATTCTGACCATCAAACGGTCCGGAAACAGCCTGTGGGCGCAGGACGCGTTCCAGATCTCGATCGACCCCACGGCCGATGCGAAAAGCGATACGCTTTCTGCCGCCGGATATGATTCCAACGACTGGGATTATGCTTTCGGCGAAGGAACGAAAGGGCCGGAAGTTTTCTGCTACAAAGCGGAAAACGACAATCCGGAGTTCCGCCTGAAGAGCCTTCCTTACCCGCTGGTCGTCAAAAAGGTCTCTCCGACCGTGACCCGTTATGAACTTGCGATTCCATGGAAAGGACTTGCTCCGCTGAAACCGGTCAAAGGCAGCATTTTCGGCTTCAACCTGGGGTATTTCGACGCGGATGACGGATTCCCGCTTTACAGCATGGCGTTTACGGGCGGCACCACCAACGGAAAGAATCCGTATCTCTACCGGAAATTCATTCTTTCCGAGTGATGCGGCGTTTCCGCTGATTCCGGCTTGCGGTCCGGCGGAAATGATTTTTCTCCGGCCGGTTTGTGCAAAAAAAATGCAAAAATAACTCTTTACACTTGAAAAACAACCTGTTTTATGATAGGTTGTTTTTCATATTTATAACGGAGTGTGGCGGATGGAGAGAGAAGAGAACAATACCGGTGCGGTTGTGTTGCACTCGCTGTTGAGTCTGGAGAGGATTCTTGTCCTCAAGGGACGTCTGTCCAAAAAAGATGTTCTTCTCGCCATGATCGAAACCATCGCCGGAGAATACTGCGACCGCGACGATCTGGAATGGGGAATCTTTCACAGGGAAAGCCTCATGAGCACCGGAATCGGCAGCGGAATCGCGATTCCGCACGTCTCTCTTCCGAATGTGGAAGAAACCCGCGTGGCGATGGCGCTTTGTCCCGACGGCATCAGCGACTACCAGTCGCAGGACGCCCAGCCGGTCCGGCTGGTGTTCATGATCGTTGCCGGAAAGAACAACCAGAAACCCCCTCTGCTCAAGGTGCTTGCCAAAATCGGCACGCTGTTCTACGATGGACGTCTGAAAGCCGCGTTTCTTGCCGCGCACGATCCGAAGACCTGCATGGAAATCCTGATTCGCGCCGAAAGCTGACCGGAAACCGGACCCGCCTTATTTTTCGCGGATATCAAGCCGCAGGAAATCCTCGTACCCGGCGGAAAGAAGCTGATTTTTGCGCCGCAGGAAGGAATACCATTCCTTTTGTTCCGGACGGCTCCAGGCGCATTCGGCGTAAGCGCCGATCCGCGGAAGGATCTTCTGGACCGTGCGCCACTCGGGAACCGTTTCAGTCCAGAGGCAGGCTTCCGGCCCAAGCATGCTTTCCTTCAGCTGTTTCTCCCAGATGACATACGGGTCCGCCATGTAGACATTTTCGGGCTGGAGCCCGAACATCCATGTTTCGTGGGGTTCGCTGAGGTCGGCCGGATAGTCGAAATAGTAGGAATTGTGCACGGACGCGATGACCTTGTTGCCCTTTGCGGCATGCTTGAGGGGCTCCCGGATGTCGAGCCATGCCTGAACGACGGTATCGGACGGGAAACCCGTGCCGGTTCCCCATACAATCGGCGTGCGCCCGTGCTCCGCCGCAAAGCGGGTCATTTCAACCATGAAGCTGTTTTCGAGTTCGCGCATGGTGGTAAAACCGCCTTTTTTCATGGCTTCCCGGCAGCGCGGACATTTTTCCCAGTGAGAGGTTTCCGCCTCGTCGCCGCCGAAATGAATGTAACGGCTGTCCGGGAAGATCTCGAAGAGTTCGGCGTAGATTTTCTTCAGAAACGTTTTGACCTCCGGATGCCCGATGCAAAGTTCGCTGCCGGTCTGTGCCGGATCGCAGGCGAACTGCGGGTATGCCTGAACCAGCCCTTTCGAATGTCCGGGGATGTCCACCTCGGGAACGATGCGGACGAAGTGTTTGCGGGCCCATGCGGCGACTTCCAGCAGGTCTTCGCGGGAATAGCGGCCGGGGCTCAGGGCGTCGCGGGAGGTTTCGGGCGACACGATTCCGGTTCCGATCCGCCAGCCCTGGTTGTCGGTCAGGTGCCAGTGAAACACGTTCAGGCGGAAATGCGCCATCAGCCGGATGACCGCCTTGACGGTCTCCACCGACTGAAAATGCCGCGCGCTGTCCAGCATGAACCCGCGCCAGGAGAACCGGGGAGAGTCGCAGACCGTTCCGCATTCCAGCCTTGCGAAGGACGGCCCGCGCGAGGAGGCCGCGGCCAGCATCTGCGTGAACGCCGCGACGGCATAAAACAAACCGGCCTTGTCGCCGCCGGAGATGGAAACCGCGCTCGGTTCCACCCGGATTTTCCAGCTTTCCGCGCCGAGGGATGAGTCCAGCTTCAGGCGGAGCGCGGAATCCGGATCGTCCGTCAGGCCGCAGAAGATTCCGAATGAAGCGGCGGCCCGGAGGATTTCCTCTCCGGCGGAAGCCGCATCGCCGGGCGCAAAAACCGATTGCAGGCAGGGAAGGGAAAAAGCCCCTTCCGAGAAGACAACGGACACCGGGACGGGAATCACGCAGTCAAGCGTGGTCTGTTTCATTGGGTTCAGACTCCTTTCAGTCTTTGAGCAGCAGCTCCTGATCCTCAGGAAGAGTGCCGGTATTTTCGATGACTTTCATTTTCGTCCATTTTCCGCCGCGGTAGCGCCAGTAGAAGATGAAACCCGCGGTGACGACGTAAATCACGCAGACCGTCCAGATGATCCATACGGAAACCCCGAAATGGGAGAGCAGGGCGGAAGGCAGGGCCAGCATGACCGCCGCCAGGGAGGCGCCCATGACCATCGCGAAAAAGGTGTCGCCTGCCGCCTTGATGGCGCTGCAGTAAACGATGAACAGTCCGTCGAACAGCAGATAGGCGGAGATGAAGCAGAGCATGATTTTCGTGTTGTGGATGACTTCCGGGCTGGTTTTGGAGAAGATCCAGAGAATCCATTCCGGCCGGACCACGAACAGAACCGCCATGATCCCCATGTAGAGGAGGGTCAGCGTCCGGGCGCTCCGGACGGAACGTTTCGCGTGCGGAATGTCGCCCGCGCCGACCGCCTGCCCGACCAGAATTGCGACGGTCTGTCCGATTCCGAGGATCGGCGTGAACGCAATGGAATTGAGGGCGAAGGCAACGCTGGTGGCAGCCTGGACCACCACGCCGTACTGTCCCAGCACTACGATGAACACGTTGAAGGAGGCCAGATCGATGAAGAACTGAACGCCGTTCGGCGCTCCGTAGCGGATCATCCGGATGAAAAGCTCCCGGTCGAAGATGTTCGAACAGGTGTTGAAGTGACGCCGCGAACTCTTCGGCACGAAGAAGAACCACGCATAGATCAGAAGCCCGGCGAGTGCGGAAAGGTTGGTTCCCCACGCCGCGCCCGCGATCCCGAGCTCGGGACATCCCCAGTGTCCGAAGATCAAGGCGTAGTTGAAAGGAATGTTCAATGCCGTGATGAGCATGCTCACGACCATGACCATCCCCGTCTTGCCGCGTCCGCTCCAGAAACAGCTCAACGCCGTGTTGAGGAACAGCAGGATGCCTCCGGCGCTCAGGAGCTTGAAGTAGACGATCTCTTCTTCCACCACCTCCGGCGCATGTCCGAACTGCTTGAAGAGCCACTCTCCCCAGAACCATCCGGTGAAGACCAGTGCGCCGCCGATGAGGGAAAGAAAGATTCCCTGCCAGACGGCGGTTCCGACCCGTCGGTTGGCCCCGGCTCCGGAATACTGTGCTACAAAGGAACTGGTGTAGGAGATGATCCCGAAGAAAAAGCAGCATAACGTGAAGGAAGTCAATCCGGCGGTGAAAGAGCCGGCCACCGCTTTTTCGGAATACCATGCAAGCATGGCCCTGTCGGAAAAAAGATTGATTGCGTGGGCTGACGATGCGAGAATCAGGGGCATGGCGATTTTCAAAACTTCCAGCAGGCCGCCATTGTGCGAGAGGAATTCGTTCCTTTGAATTTTCATGAAAACACTTAATTACCGTACTTTGAAGTCGCGCTTGATTTCGAGGTCCGCCTGGCGCTTGCGGAGGGTCTCTCTTTTGTCTTCGAATGCTTTGCCTTTGGCCGTGCCCAGCTCCAGTTTGATCTTGCCGTGCGCCAGATAAACTTTCAGGGGGATGAGGGCGTAGCCTTTTTCGCGGACGCGTTGGGCGAGCTTCAGGATTTCTTTCCGGTGAAGCAGAAGGACCCGCGGCCGGACAGGCGTGTGGTTGAATATGTTCCCGTGCGAATAGGGGGAAATGTTCATGTTGTACAGGAGGACCTGATTGTTTTCGATCTTGGCAAAGGCGTCCTGAATTGCGACCGATCGCATGCGGCAGCTCTTCACCTCGGTTCCGCGCAGGGCAATCCCCGTCTCGATCGAATCCAGGATCTCATAGTCATGATAGGCCTTTTTGTTGCGTGCGATCACGCCGTCGGCGGCCTGCTCCGTCTCTTTTTTTGCAGTCATCTGTGTCCCGTCTTATTGGGGGAAGCGCCGTTTGATTTTTTCTTCGAAGGCTGTTTTCCGCGGGTGGTTGACGGAAGTAAGCGAGGTTCCGAACGCTGTGAGCTGATCCTTCTGGGATCTGGAAAGCCCGGCAGGCACTTCGACGACGATCTTCACGAGCTGGTCGCCGCGTCCGCCGCCTTTCAGTGCGGGAGCCCCCTTTCCCTTGATGCGGAGCGTGGTGCCGCTTTGCGTGTTTTCCGGAATGCGCATTCGCGTAATCCCCGCAATTGTAGGGACTTCCGCAATTCCGCCGAGCGTCGCGGTGACGAAATCCACCGGTACTTCGCAGAGAATGTCATTGCCGTTCCGGGAGAATATATCATCCGGACGGACATTGATCACCACGAACAGATCGCCGGGATCCCCGCCATTGGTGCCGGCCTCGCCCTCCCGGGCAATCCGCAGTTTGGAACCGTTGTCCACTCCCGGCGGAATGTGGACCTTCAGGTCTTTTTCCACCCGGACGCGGCCCGTTCCCGAGCAGGAGCGGCACGGATGCGAATTGGAGAAACCGGACCCGCCGCAGGCCGGACACTCCTGTGCCTGCTGGAAGAATCCGTTTCCGACCACGACCTGGCCCGACCCGCCGCATTCAGGGCAGGCGACCCGTGAGGAGCCCTCCGCCGCCCCGGTTCCCGAACATGTGGAGCAGATATCATGCTTGGCCAGACGAATCCGTTTTTCTGCGCCGAAGATGGCGTCGACGAAAGAGATTTCCATGTTGTACTGGAGGTCCGCGCCGCGCTGTCCGGAGCGTTGTGCCGCCGAACGGCGGGAACGTCTTCCGCCTCCGCCGCCGAACATCTGTTCGAAGATTTCCTGATTGCCCCCGCCCATGCCGCCGGAACGTCCGCCGCCGAACATCTGGCTGAAAATGTCGTAAGGATCGCGGAATCCGCCGCCTCCGCCGCCTTGGGAGTAGGCCCCGCCGGCCGGACCGCCGGGTCCGCCCCCGTGAAAGTAGTCGGAACCGAACTGGTCGTAATTCTGGCGTTTTTTCGGATCGCTGAGGACGTCGTAGGCTTCGGAGACTTCCTTGAACTTTTCTTCCGCCGACTTGTCGCCCGGATTCTTGTCCGGATGGTATTTCACGGCAAGCTTACGGTAGGCTTTTTTCAGTTCAGCCTCGGTTGCACCTTTGGATACGCCCAATATCTGATAATAATCTTTTGCCATAAATCAATTCCTGTTTTCCCCGGAGTTCCTTCCCCGAAACGGAAAGGAATCACTTTGCTCCGGCTGTTTTGTCGGCCGGCCCGGAGCTGACGACTACCGTGGCAGGCTTCAAGAGACGGTCTCCGCTTTTGTAGCCGAAACACCATTGGCGAAGAACTTTTCCTGCGGGAACCGTGTCGGACGCTTCCTCGGAAATGGCCTCGTGCCGGGATGGATCGAAATCTTTCCCCGTGGCGTCGATCTTCTCGATTCCAAGATCGGAAAACGCCTTGTCGAACTCCATCTGGATCATCTTCATGCCGTCCAGAAGCGACTGGAGGTTGTTGGTCGCGCTGGTGGCGGCCACCGCCATATTGAAGTGGTCGAACACCTGGAAGAAGGGATGAAGGGTATCCGTCATAATATTGTAACGGAGCGCTTCCATATCCTTGACCGCGCGTTTGCGCTGGTTTTCCATTTCCGCGATCAGGCGGATCCGTTTGTCTTCCAGTTCGGCCACCGTCTTTTCGAGGGCCGCTATTTTTTCGGCGGAATCGTCCTTCCGGGGTTCTTCCGGCTTGGCGGCGGCTTGAGGTTCGGCGACGGAAGCGTTTTCCGCGGCGTTCTGCTGTTTCTGCTCTGTTTCCGGAGGTGTCTGGATGGCGGGGTCGGTATCTTTTTTGTCGGCTTTGTTCTTCATTATGGGAAACCTCTCTGAGTAAATTACGTGGAAACGAAAGATAATATACTCCGGAAAGCCTCGTTTTCAAGCTTGTCCGGAGCCGTTGTTTTACTTCGCGGCAGTGTCTTCGGCGACCGCCTTGAAAGTGAGTCCGCTTTTGCCCGCGTCGATGGAAAGTTTCATGTTTTCATGAAGCTCTCCGGAGATCAGCATTTTGGACACGGGGGTTTCGACCATCCGGACCAGCACCCGTTTCAGCGGACGCGCTCCGTATTGCGGATCGAATCCTTCCTGCGCGAGGAGCTTTTTGGCCTTGTCCGTGACGGACAGGGTCACTTTCTGTTCGGCGAGCCGTTTTTCGAAGTCGCGCAGCTGGATGTCGAGGATGCGGACGATCTGTTCCATTCCGAGCGCATGGAAGATGAGGATTCCATCCACCCGGTTCAGGAATTCGGGCTTGAAATGATCGCGCATACGTGCCATCAGGTCTTCGCGCAGACGTTCGGGATCGCCCTTGGCCTTGATTTCATCCAGAAGCATGTCGCTTCCGATGTTCGAGGTCATGATGATGATCGTGTTCTTGAAGTTGACCGTGCGTCCGTGCGAATCGGTAAGCTGCCCGTCGTCGAGGATCTGGAGGAAGATGTTGAAGACGTCGTGATGAGCCTTCTCGATCTCGTCGAACAGCACGACGGAATACGGACGGCGCCGCACCGCTTCGGTGAGCTGTCCGCCCTCGTCGAATCCCACGTATCCCGGAGGCGCGCCGATCAGCCTCGAAACGCTGTGCTTTTCCATGTATTCGGACATGTCGATCCGGATGATGGCGTTTTCGTCGTCGAAAAGATCTTCGGCAAGCGCCTTGGCCAGTTCGGTTTTCCCTACGCCGGTCGGCCCGAGGAAGATGAACGAGGCCGTCGGACGGCGCTGGTCCTTGAGCCCGGCGCGCGCCCGCAGAACCGCGTCGGAAACAGCTTCCACCGCCTCGTCCTGCCCGATCACGCGTTCGTGGAGCTTTGCGGAAAGGTGAAGCAGTTTTTCGCGTTCCGTGCGCACCAGTTTGCTGACCGGGATGCGGGTCCAGCGGCTGACGATCTCGGCGATGTCCTCCTCGTCCACATCCTCCTTCAGAAGGGCGTTTTCTCCGTTCTCGGACTCCTTGAGCTTCTTCTCGGCGTCGGCGAGCTGTTTTTCGATGCCGGGAATGCTGCCGTGCCGGAGCTCGGCGGCCCGCTCGAGATCATAGTCGCGCTCGGCCTTGGTCAGACTGGCCTTGGCGATCTCCAGACCTTCCCGCAGGGTGCGGATCTGGGCGATGGAATGCTTTTCGGCTTCCCATTTGGCGCGCAGGGCCTTGGCCTTTTCCTTGTATTCGGCCAGTTCGGCGGCGATGACCTTCATGCGATCCTTGCTGGCGGCGTCCTTTTCCTTTTTGAGCGCGGCAAGTTCGATTTCCAGACGCATGGCGCGCCGTTCCAGCTCGTCGATTTCAGACGGGCAGGAGTCGATCTCCGTGCGAAGCTTCGCGGCAGCCTCGTCGACCAGGTCGATCGCCTTGTCCGGGAGGAACCGCTCGGTGATGTATTTGGTCGAAAGCGTGGCGGCGGCCACCAGCGCGCTGTCCCGGATTTTTACCCCGTGATGAAGCTCGTAGCGTTCCTTGAGTCCGCGGAGGATGGAAATAGTATCTTCCAGGCTGGGCTCGGCCACGAGGATCGACTGGAAACGGCGTTCCAGAGCGGCGTCCTTTTCGATGTATTTGCGGTATTCGTCGAGCGTGGTTGCGCCGATGCAATGGAGCTCTCCGCGGGCCAGCATGGGCTTGAGGAGGTTACCGGCGTCCATGGAACCCTCGGCGGCTCCGGCTCCGACGACCGTGTGGAGCTCGTCGATGAACAGGATGATGTCGCCGTTCGCGCTGGACACTTCCTTGAGGACGGCTTTCAGGCGTTCTTCGAACTCTCCGCGGTATTTCGCTCCGGCGATCAGGGAGCCCATGTCGAGAGCGACCACGCGTTTGTTCTTGAGGTTTTCAGGGACGTCCCCCTGGACGATCCGGCGGGCGAGGCCTTCCACGATGGCGGTCTTGCCGACGCCCGGTTCGCCGATCAGGACCGGGTTGTTCTTCGTGCGCCGGGAAAGGATCTGGATCGTGCGGCGGATTTCGTCATCGCGCCCGATTACGGGATCGAGCTTGTCCTTGCGCGCGGCGTCGGTCAGGTCGCGACCGTATTTTTCCAGTGCCTCGAACGAGGCTTCCGGATTCTCATTCGTGACCCGCTGGTTGCCGCGGACTTCCTTGAGCGCCATCAGAATCTTGTCCCGGGTACATCCGGCCGCTTCCAGAAGGGCGGCGCATTTGGGGTCTCCGGCAACAATGGCCAGAAACAGATGTTCCACGCTGATGAATTCATCCTTCATCTCGGACGCTTTGTTTTTCGCGGTCACGAGAATCTGGCTGAAGTCGCGGGAAGAATAGGGCTGCTGTGCGCCGGGCCCGCTGACCGAGGGAATGGCCGACAGCTCCTTTTCAATGGAGGTTTCGATTTTCGCGGTATCGGCGTTCATTTTTTTCAGCAGGGACGGCACGAGTCCATCCTCCTGGTGCACCAGCGCATAGAGAAGGTGAACCGGGCGTATCTCCTGATGGCCGTATTCCAAGGCAGTCTCCTGAGCCTTGAGCATGGCCTCGCGCGATTTCTGAGTCAGGTTTTCCATGTTCATGTTGAGTCTCCTCTCGTTTTGTTTTCAGAATTTTGACATAATGTTATAATTTGAGCATTTTCTGTGCCAGAGAGCATTTTGAGCGGAAAACCCGAATGCGGGTGTGTCATTTTGGCGCAAATTCCGGGGCGGGGCAATTTTTCCCGGCTTTTTCGGGGAGAAAAGGCGGATCATCTTTGCATTATGAAGGTTGCGGGTGTATTTTAATAGATTTGACCTCGGACGAAGGAAGGACAATATGGAATTTCATTGCGGCAATCTCTGGCTGAACATACTCATTTTCATCATGGGCTCCTGGATTCTGATCAAGGGGAGCGGCCTGTTCATCGATTCCGCCGCTTCGCTGGCCCGGCTGTGGCATGTTTCCGAACTGGTGATCGGGCTGACGCTGGTCAGCATCGGGACGTCCCTGCCCGAATTCGCCACCAGCCTCTACGCGGCCTTCCACAATGAAAGCGGCTTCATCATCGGAAACACCGTCGGAAGCATCACAACCAACATCACCCTGGTTCTCGGTGCCGGCATCATCGGGGCGGGCAAGCTCGTTTTCTCCCGTACGCTCTATTCGCGCGACGCCATCCTGATGCTGGGAATCTTCGTGCTGACCGCCCTGCTCTTCTGGCTGATCCGCGTGCCGGGAAAGGACGGCATTCCTGTACCCGGAATCAATTTCCTCGGAGGAATGCTCCTGCTGATTCTCGGGGTTGCCTACATGGCGTTTCTCGTCCGGACGGAAAAAGAGACGGCCGAGGAGGCCGCCAGGCGGGAAAAGGAGAGCGGGGAGACCTGCGCCCGGCCTTCCATCTGTTTTCTCTGGCTGATTTTCGGGCTGGCAATGGTGACCGCCGGTTCCAAGGCAATGGTCGATACCGTTGTCTTTGGCGCCGAGCAGCTCAAAATCGATACGCTGGTGATTTCCGCCACGATCGTCGCTTTCGGGACTTCCGTTCCCGAATTGGCCGTCACGATCGCGGGCGTACTGAAAAAACGGCATGACATCGCCATCGGAAACATCATAGGCAGCTGCAGTTTCAATATTTTCCTGATTTTCGGCTTCTGTTCGCTGGTCTGTCCCCTGGGAGTCAACAGCAACACCGGAGTCATCAACATTTTCATCATGCTTTTCACCGGGTTCCTCCTCTACGGTTTCATGTCCCTCCGCAAAAACGAACTGGAGCGCTGGCATGGATTCGTTTTCATCCTTCTTTATCTGGCTTTTCTGGGATATAATTTCCGGGAAACCCTGTGTCGGGCTTTCAGTTGAAAAAAGCCTGAACGCTGGTTGAAAAGCCTTTTTCGTCATGGTATATTACGCTTTCAGACAATTATTTTGGAAATCAATGAACATAAAGGGAAAAGACGATGAGCAAGATTCACGCGGAACACATTTTTACTTCAGAATCGGTTTCCGAAGGGCATCCCGACAAAGTCTGCGACCAGATTTCAGACGCGGTCCTTGACGCCTGTCTAGCGCAGGACCCCGAGAGCCGTGTCGCCTGCGAAACCCTTGCCACGACCGACCTGGTTGTGATTTCCGGCGAGATTACCACCAAGGCTCAGGTGAACTGGGAGCAGCTCACCCGCAAAGTGGTGTCCGACATCGGTTATACCGACAACAGCATCGGATTTTCCGCCGGAGACTGCAAGGTGTTCGTCAGCATCCACGCACAGTCGCCCGACATCTCCCAGGGCGTTTCCGAAGGACAGGGCCTTCACAAGGAACAGGGCGCCGGAGATCAGGGAATGATGTTCGGCTATGCCAGCAACGAGACCCGGGAGCTTATGCCCGCCACGATTCTTTATGCACACAAGATCGTGCAGGAACTGGCCCGTCTCCGCAAGACCCAGCCGAAAAAATATCCCTTCCTCCGGCCCGATGCAAAAAGCCAGGTTTCCATTCTTTACAAGCATGGCAAGCCGGTCCGGGTCACCGCGATTGTCGTTTCCCATCAGCATACGCCGGATATGAAACCCGCCCAGCTCGAAACGCTGGTCAGGGAAGTCGTGAAGAAGGTCATCCCCGGAAAGCTCCTTGATGACAAGATCGTCTATCACATCAATCCGACCGGACGTTTCGTGGTCGGCGGTCCCAGCGGCGACACCGGTCTCACCGGCCGCAAGATCATCGTCGACACCTACGGCGGCGTCGGCTCCCACGGCGGCGGCGCGTTCTCCGGCAAGGACCCGTCCAAGGTGGACCGTTCCGCCGCTTACATGGGACGCTACATCGCCAAGAACATCGTCGCGGCCGGACTCGCCGACAAGTGTGAAATCCAGCTTGCCTACGCGATCGGCGTCGCCCAGCCCCTTTCCATCAATGTCGATACCTACAATACCGGCGTGTTCGATGACGACGCCACCCTCGAGAAGGTCGTCCGCGCCATTTTCGACATGACTCCGAAGGGAATCATCAAGGCTCTCGATCTCAAGCATCCGAAGGGATGGTCTTATCGCGAGACGGCCGCTTACGGTCATTTCGGACGGAACAGCTTCCCCTGGGAAAAGACAGACAAGGTCGACGCTCTCATCAGGGAGGCTCATAAATACTGTGATTGCGAATGCGGCTGCGGCGACGAGGACTGCAAAAGCAAGTGCGACGAAAAAATCGACAACGCTCCCGCAAAAGCCGCCAGAAAAGTTTCCAAAGCCCTTTCTTCTCCTCAGGAAGAAAAGAAGAAAAAAACCGGAAGGAAATAACGGAGCGGCCATTCGAAATGTCTTTGGAAAAATCCAGAATCCTTGGCTTCGGAAGCCCGATTCTCGACCTGCTCCTGCCGGTCGATGACGCCTTCCTTGCCCGGAATGTGGAAGGGGAAAAAGGCGGAATGAGGATGCTGGACGCCGCATCCCAGCGCAGGCTGATCGCCTCCGTTGTAGGCACGGACGTCAAAAAAGCCATCGGCGGTTCCGCTTTCAACACCATTTCGGCCCTTACCTCGCTCGGCTGCAGCACCGCGTTCCTCGGAAAACTCGGCAATGATTCCGACGGCAGCTATTTCCGTGAAACGTATGCGAAAATGGGCGGGGATACCTCCCGTTTCCGGATCAGTTCCACGGAACCCACCGCCACCTGTCTGAGCATGGTCACGCCGGATTCCGAACGCACCATGCGCACCAACCTCGGCGCTTCCGCCACACTTTCCCCGGCGGACATCTCCGACGCGGATTTCGAAGGCATCGCGCACTTCCACGCGGAAGGCTACATGTGCTTCCTGATGGATACGCTGAAAAAAGCCCTGAAGCTGGCGAAAAAACATCATTGCACCGTCAGTTTCGACCTTGCCTCCTTCGAAGTCGTCCGGCTCTTCCGGTCCGGCCTTCAGGAAATTCTCTCGGACGGCTGCGTGGACATCCTTTTCGCCAATGAGGACGAAGCCCGCGAATTCTCCGGACAGGAAACCTTTTCCCCCGAATCCGCGGCCGGAGAACTGACTCCCTTCTGCAAGGTCGTTGCCGTCAAGCTCGGCAGAAACGGCGCGTTCGTAACCGATGAAACCGGTTTCTGCCGCATCTCTCCGAGGCTGGTTCAGGCGGTCGACACCACCGGCGCGGGCGATCTCTGGCAGGCCGGTTTTCTTTTCGGTTATCTTTCCGGACTCGGCATCGAAAAAGCCGGCAGGATGGGCTCCGTTCTCGGGGCTGAAATCGTTCAGGTCCTCGGGGCTGAAATCCCTTCCGGACGCTGGAACAGCATTATTTCTGAACTCAACAATATAAAGGGACAATAAGCATGGCCAAGGGCAAAAACAAGATTCCGGACTTCAAAGTCAAGGATATGAAACTCGCGGACTTCGGCCGCAAGGAACTGGATATCGCCGAAAAGGAAATGCCCGGTCTGATGGCAGCCCGTGAAAAATACGGTAAAAAGAAGCCCCTCAAGGGCGTCAAAATCATGGGCAGCCTCCACATGACGATCCAGACGGCCGTCCTCATCGAAACTCTCGCCGAACTCGGCGCGGATGTCCGCTGGGCCTCCTGCAATATCTTTTCCACGCAGGACCACGCCGCCGCGGCCATCGCCAAACGCGGAATTCCCGTTTTCGCCTGGAAGGGTGAAACGCTGGAGGAATACTGGGATTGCACTTACCGCGCCATCACCTGGCCAGACGGTTCCGGCCCCGACCAGATCGTCGACGACGGCGGAGACGCCACGCTCCTCATCCACTGGGGAGTGAAGGCGGAGCAAGATCCCAAATTCCTGAACCGCAAGTCCGGCAGTGAAGAGGAAACGATCATTCTGAAGCTTCTCAAGAAAGTCCTCAAGGAAAAACCCGGACACTGGACCAAAGTGGCTTCCAGACTCCGCGGCGTTTCGGAGGAAACCACCACGGGCGTTCACCGTCTGCTCCAGCTCGAGGAAAAGGGCGAACTCCTTTTCCCCGCCGTCAACGTCAACGACTCCGTCACCAAGTCCAAATTCGACAATATCTACGGGTGCCGCCACTCCCTGACCGACGGCATCAAGCGCGCCCTCGATGTGATGCTCTCCGGCAAGGTGGCATGCGTCTGCGGGTACGGCGACGTCGGCAAGGGCTGCGCCGAAGCGCTCAAAAATGAGCGCGCCCGTGTGCTGGTCACGGAAATCGACCCCATCTGCGCCCTTCAGGCGTGCATGGCCGGGTTCCAGGTCGTCACGATTGAAGATGCCCTCGCCGTCGCTGATGTTTTCGTGACGGCCACCGGCAACTGCGACATCATCACCGCCGCCCACATGGCGAAAATGAAGGATCAGGCCATCGTCTGCAACATCGGGCATTTCGACAACGAAATCAAGGTGGCCGAACTGAAGGACGTCAAGGGAATCAAGACCACGGAGATCAAGGGCAGTGAATGCCCCGTCCGGAAATACACCTTCAAGGACGGGCACAGCATCTATCTTCTCGCCGAGGGACGTCTGGTCAACCTCGGCTGCGCCACGGGACATCCCAGCTTCGTGATGAGCTGTTCCTTTGCCAATCAGGTTCTCGCCCAGATCAAGATCGCGACGGAGAAGCTGAAGATCGCCGTGTACACTCTCCCCAAGGAGCTGGACGAGGAAGTCGCTCGTCTTCATCTCGGCAAACTGGGAGCTCGCCTGACCAAACTTACGAAGAAACAGGCGGATTACATCAATGTCCCTGTGGATGGCCCCTTCAAGGCGTCGCACTACCGTTATTGATGATTTCATTTTCTGACGGGGCTGTGGTCTGACGCGTCTCGGGGGAGCCGCGCGGAACCACCGGCCGTCCTTACGGCAAGGAGCATGTTATATGGCACCTGCGACACAGTACCGTTCCCGCGGGAATCCATCCCCGCCCGTGAAGCCGGAGAAGAAGTCTTCCCGCATCGTGATAGCCGGGTGGATTCTCGCTGTTTTTCTGGTGTTTCTCACCGGTTTTCTGATCTATTGGTTTGCGGTTCCCTCCAAAGGAGATGTTCTGGCCGCCGGCTACAAGGGAACTCCGGAACAGGACCAGGCCATTCAGGTAAAATTGACGGGCTCCTTCGCTCTTGAAAAAGGAATGCTCGGACGCCTTGCCGCCTGGAACGAACTGCGGCCGGTGCTCGTCAAGATGCCTGAACAGAAGCGGCAGACCATTCTGGTGAACAGTGTTCTGGAATTTACGGAAAAGACTCTTCAGGAACTGGGAACCCTTTCTCCCGAAAAGAAAAAAGAGAGAATCGAAATGATCTGCAAGGATGCGGAAAATACGTATGCCTTCTACCGCAGGATGCCGGTTTCCAAACAGCAGAAAATCAAGGAGATGATGCAGACTCCCGAGGGGCAGGGAATGGTCAAGCGGGTCAATACTGCTTTGATGACCACCCTGTCGCCGGAAGACCGCGCGGCGATCGGACCCGCGGTTCAGACATGGCATAAGATGTTGACGGAACGATAATTTACACGGAAAGGAAATTCCTCCCATGAAAAAGAATTCCTTCTCTCTTGTGGAACTGCTGTTGACGATCGGCGTCATCAGTCTTCTGGCCGCGTTGGCGCTTCCCGTCTTTCAACATGTGCAGGCGAAATCCCGTCAGACCTTCTGCTCGAACAACTTGCGTCAGATCGGACTGGGGCTTCAGATGTATGCCCAGGAGGGCTCACGCTTCCGCCTGCCGACCTGTGCGGGAGCTCTGGACCGGAGCGCCGGGCCGGACTCCATGACGGTTCTCCTTCCTTATCTCAGCCAGTCCAAAACGGTTTTCCGCTGTCCGGCTGACAACAAGTATTTTGCTCAGGATGGTTCCAGTTACGACTGGAATGTCATGGTAAACGGGAAGGAACTCGACGAAAAGGAGTTGACCATGAAGGACATCAAGCTGATCATGCCCGTCATGTTCGATACGGATAACTTCCACGGACCCGCCGGAAAGCTCTCCTCCAAGAATTATCTCTACCTTCCGGCCAACGTCAAGACGGAACTGATCTATTCCAATTGACGGAAATAAAATACTTGATAGTAAATGATTTGTAAAAATGACGGACGGCTGACGCTTGAAAATCCGTCATTTTCTGTTATAGTACGGTTTTACGGAACGCATCGAGTGACAGGACAGACGGAATGACGGAATTTCATCCTTCGGATTTCAAGAGCATCGGGGAGCTTTCCTTTTGCGGAATATCATCGGCAGTGGTCGCCATCGGCGTTTTTGACGGGGTGCACAAAGGGCATCAGCGGCTTCTGACGGAACTGCTGGGAATGGCGAAAACCTTCTCGGCCGATCCGGTGGTCATGACCTTTTTCCCGCATCCGCGCCAGCTGCTGACCGCCAATCCCCCGCCGCTCCTTCTGCCGCCGGAAGAGAAGATCCGCCTTCTGCACCGTTTCGGAGCCAAGGCCGTAGTGACGGTCGACTTTACCCGCGAGTTTGCGAGCCTTTCCCCGACGGAATTTCTCAAGCGCTGTCTTTTTTCCGGACCGGTCGCCATCCGCGGGATCTGCGTGGGACGGAAATGGCGTTTCGGCGCACATGCCGGCGGCGATTCCCGCTTTCTGGAACACAAGGCGGAAGAAAAAGGGTTCCATTTTTCCGCCGTGGATGAACTTTGTACGGAACGGGGAACCGTCATCAGCAGCACGGCTATCCGCTCCGCCATTTCCAAAGGAAATCTCCGGGAGGCGGAGGCAATGCTGGGGCGCCGCTATTCCCTCTTTGGCACGGTGGAGAAAGGCTACCGGATCGCGTCCGGAAAGCTTGGTTCCCCGACCGCCAACCTGAAAATCAGCGCCGGCGTTCTTCCTCTCCTCGGAGTTTACGCCGCTTTCGTCCACCTGAACGGCCGCCGTTTCCCGGCCGCGGTAAACATCGGCACTTCCCCGACTTTCCGCAATCAGTACGGGGACATTGCGCCCCGGATCGAAATCCATATTCTGGAAGGCTTCAAGGCCGATCTTTACGGACTTTCCCTGGAATTGGAACTGGTGGAATTCATCCGTCCGGAACTTGCTTTTGACAATCCGGAAGAACTTAAACAACAGATTGCCAAGGATATCGGTCAAATCGCCGGGATCCTCCGGGAAGGGAACTGAATCATGGAAAACGACAAGAAATATACGGTTATTGAACTGGCCGAACTGATCGGCGTACCCCGGACTACCATCAATGACTGGCTGGGCCGGTATTCCATTTACATCGACTCCGCCGCCCAGGGAAAACGGAGGGTTTATTCCGATTCGTCGGTCGCCGTCCTGAAGGAGATCGCCGAACTCCGCAACGCCGGGAAAGCGTTTTCCGACATCGAGACGGAACTGTCCCGACGCCATCCTGTCCGCGGCGTACCCGAACCGGAAACGTCCCCGGCGGATATGGCGGCGCCCGGTTCTGAAGTCCCCGCCGCACAATCGGTTCCGAGGGGAGGAGAGGAGTTTTCCCTCATTGCCAAGCAGCAGTCCGACGAACTGGGGAAAATCATCGGGGAGTCGTTCCAGAGCATGGCCCGGAGGATGGAGGAACTGGAAAAAATATCCCGTCGGCAGAGCCGGATGTCGACCCTGTGGCTGGGACTGGCTCTGCTGTTTCTGCTCTGTCTGGTTTCCAGCGGGGCTTTGTATTACAGGATGTATGCGGAAACCCGCCGGGAAAACGCGGCTCTTCTCCTGAAGCAATCGGGCGACGCGGCGAAGATCGCGGCTTTGCGCGAGGAATCCGTTTCGCTTGTTGCGGGGTCCCGAGTGTTTCAGAGCAACATTCAGCGTCTGGAAAAAGAGTTGAAGGATCAGAGAACGGCCTTCGACAAGGGAATCCTTGAGGCGCGCAAGGCGCTGGAGGATGCCCGGAACACTGAACTTGCCGCCGAAAGAAAACGGGCGGCCGAACTGCTTCAGTCGCAGGAGTCGCGCTTTGCGGCCGAACGGGAAAAGGCGGCCGCGGTGATCCGCGAGCGCGAGACCCGGATTGCACTGGAAAAGGAAAAGTTTGCGGCTGAACGCCTGACGCTTCTGCATGAGATGGAAAAGCTCAAGCAGGAACAGGGAAAGAAAGCCTCCGTGCCCGCGAAAGCTCCGGTTCCGGCGGCGCCCGTTCCCGTTCCGGTCAAGGTGATAATGGAAGAAAAGGTTTCTCCCGCGCCGAAAGCCGCACCGTCCGTGCCGGTTTCCGCGAAGGAAACTGTTCCAGAAAAGAAAAAAGAGGAAAAGGTCCTGTCATCAGGGGGGACGAAATGAGAAACCGCACAGGTGCGAACCGGCGGAAAACATTCTGGATGAATAGTCATAACAGGAGAAAAACACAAATGGGGAAGTGGCTGCTTTCAATATTGATTCTGCCGGGGCTCATGGCGGTTGCCGCGGATTCCTATGCCGACTGGATGGACCGTGCCGAAAAGCTGGTGGAACAGCGTTATTCGAAGGGTTCCCGCGCATATAAGATCAAATCCGCCGAACTGGACGATATTCTCAAGGGCAAGGAAAGCAATGCGGAAAAGGCGGAGCGGCTGAAGAAATTCGTGGCGGAATTCGGGGACAGTTCCGCGCCCGCTCCGGGAAAAACTTCCGCGATGAAGCCTCTGGTTCCGGAGGATGCCGGTGTTCCCGCCGTTCCCGCGGCCGATCCGGCCGACCCGTCGCGCGGAGCGGCCCAGTCGCTGTATGAACTGGGAATGAAGTGTTATGAAGGGAACGGCCGCGCAAAGGATTATGCGTCCGCGATGAAATATTTCCGCGACGCGGCGGAAAACGGTCTTCCGGCCGGAGCCGCGATGGTCGGACGTCTCTACTTTGAAGGCGGCGGTGTGCCCGTCAACTATGTGGAGTCCTGCAAATGGCTGCGGCAGGCGGCCATGAAGGACACCGAGGCGACGGCGCTTTTGGGACTCATGAACTACAAGGGGCTGGGCGTTCCCCGGAATTGCGACGAGGCCGGCCGGTGTTTCCAGTTCGTGGCGGAACGGGCGCCGAAGCATAAGACGGCACTGCTTGCGCTGGGAATGATGTCGTTCGAAGGAAACGGCGCCGTGCAGGATTATGGAAAAGCCCGGGTGTATTTCGAGAAAATTTCCGATGTGTCGCCGGAGGCCATGCGCATGCTCGGAAGTATTTATCAGGATGGGCTGGGTGTGGAGAAGGACAGCGCCCGCTCCCTGAAATGGTATCATGCCGCGTTCAGCAAGGGAGACCGCGATTCGGCTTATCTGCTCGGGAAGCTCTATGAGGCGGAAAAGGGGAAAGAAAGCCGTGCCGAAGCGGAAAAATACTATCGACTCGCGGTGGAGAACGGAAACGACGATGCGAAATTTTCCCTGGCGAAACTCTACGCGGCCCGTGCGAAATCCCTGTCCCAGGAAAACCGCCGGGAGGCGATCGAATGGCTGCTGCCCTCCGTGGAAAAGGGCGATACGAACTCCATGGTCCTGCTTTCGGACCTCTATATGGAACAGAATCCGTGGGAGGCCGTCAAATATCTGAACAAGGCGGCCAAGGCGGACGATGCGGATGCACTGTACCGGCTCGGAATGATCTACTGCGACGGAAAACTGGCGACCCGTTCCTATGACACGGCGTTCCGCTGTTTCAACAAGGCTTCCGAGAAGGGGAACCGCGCCTCCCGCGAGAAACTGGCGATGCTGTATTACGAAGGCAGGGGAACCATCCGGAATCCGGAAAAAGCCTTCCGGCTTTTCAAGGAGATATACGACGAAGGCGGCATCGGCATTTACGCCGGAATTCCGCTGGGGACCATGTGTTATTCCGGAGACGGAACCGCGAAGGACTATAAAAAGTCGCTGGAATACCTGAACAAAGGAAGATTTTCATCGGTTGCCGTGCCGGGGTTCAATTCAAACGCGGTCATCGGGAAAATCTACTATTACGGAGGAAACGGCGTGGCGCAGGATTATGTTCGGGCGGCGGAGGCTCTGAAGGGGGCCGGAACCGAACCCGAGGCGATGTATCTGCTCGGAAAACTGTATCTGGAGGGGAAGGGCATCAAGCAGGACGACCGTCTGGCGTTTTCGACCTTCCGGCATGCGGCGGAGCAGGGGAATATGGAAGCCAAGGCGGAACTGGGGAAAATGTATTGTCTCGGACGCGGGACAACCCGGGATTATGCGCTGGCGGTGCAATACCTGAAACCCGCCGCCGACCGCGGGGATCTGGAAGCAGGGCGTCTTCTGGGCGAGATCTACACGGACGGCAAGTGTCCGCGCAAGGATGACGCGGCGGCATTCCGTTACTTCCGGGCGCTGGCGGAAAAGGGAGACGCGGAGGCCCTGTATCACTGCGGCAAGATGTGTCTGGACGGACGCGGCACCGGACGGGACCGGGATGTCGCCCTGCGGTATCTGAAGGATTCGGCGGACAAGGGCAACGGAGAGGCGATGTTCCTCTGCGGGAGGTTGTATCTGGAGAAAAAGGATGCGGCGTCCGGAGTCAAATACATGCGTTCCGCGGCGCTCGAAGGTCATCCGGAAGCGATGAAAATCTTTGCCGGAATGGCGTTGTCCGGAGAAGGAATGAAGGTGGATACGGCCCAGGGGGTGGAATTTCTGAGGCGGATGGCGGAGAAGGGGGATGTTTCCTCTCTGGAGAAGCTGGCCGGACTGTATGACAACGGTGCGCCCGGGCTCAAGGCCGATCCGAAACTCGCGGAAGAGTTTTATGGAAAAGCGGGAGACAAGGGCAGTGTCCCGGCGCTGTCGCGTCTCGCCCGGATTTGTTTCGACCGGGACGATTTTGCCGGAGCCGCGGTTTATGCGCGGAAGGCCGCGGCGAAAAACGATCCGGATGCGATGGGCCTTCTCGGAAAAATGTATTATGAGGGCAAGGGAGTCCTGAAGGATATGGATGAAGCGCGTCGGCTTCTGAAAGTTTCCGCCGATCGCGGAGACTTGTATGCCATGGAGAAGATAGGACGTCTTTCCTATGCGTCCGGGGATTATGCCGAAGCGGAAAAATATCTGAAAACCGCTGTGAAGAACGACGATCCGGGACTGCTCTACATGCTCGGGCGCATTTATTACCTCGGCGTGGGGGTGAAGCAGGATTATTCCCGCGCGTTCGAACTGCTGGCACGGTCGGCCGACCGCGGCAATATTGATGCAATGGTCCTGATCGGAAAAATGTATCACCGGGGCGAAGGTTTTTCGCAGGATTACGCGCGGGCTCTCCAGTGGTACCGGCGGGCGGCGGATAAGGGTTCCTCCGAGGCCATGTACAACGTGGGAAGCATGTATTACAACGGCGACGGCGTCAGCCCGGACTATCTGGAGGCGATTCAGTGGTTCAAGAAATCGGCGGAAAACGGCAATATTGTGGCCATGCAGTACGTTGCGATCATGTATAAGGAGGGCATCGGGGTTCCCAAGGACAATGTGGAAGCCGCCAAGTGGCGCAAAAAGGTCGGAGAGGCCAGAAACTGAGGGAACGGTCCATGTCTTCCGAAAGAGTTCTCATTCACGGCTTTGCGTTCGGCGGCCGGGCGGTCGGAAAACGTGCCGACGGCAAAGTCTGTTTCGTGCGCGGCGCGATTCCGGGCGAGACCGTGGAGGCGGAGATTGTTTCCGAGCGGAAGAACTACTCGGAAGGAATCCTTGAAAAAGTGCTCGAACCGTCTCCCTTCCGGATGGTTTCGGAGTGTCCGAATCCCTGCCCCGGCTGTTCCTATTCCCATGTGCCGTATTCCATGGAACTGGAGTGGAAACAGCGTCAGTTCCGGACCTTTGCCGAAAAAGCGAAACTCCGGTCGAAACCGGATGATTTCCTCCGGCCTCCGGTCGGCGCGCCCTGCCGTCTTCAGTGGCGGAACAAGCTCAAACTGGCGCTCGAATTTTCCGGGAACGATGTCCGCGCGGGATACCGTGGAGAAGACAACCGGACGCTGATCGAGGTCCGGGACTGTCCGCTGGCCTGTGCTCCCATCCGGGAGGTCCTGCGCTCGGGACGCTGGAAGGAATCCCTTCCTCCCGGAGAGGAATCCCTGCTCCTCCGTCATACGGCGGCGGACGGTGTGCGTATCGTCAAGAAAGGGGAGAAGGCAATCCTGACGGAAGAGCTTTCCTCTTTCGGAAAATTCCGGGTTCCTTCCGATTCGTTTTTTCAGGTGAATCCTTCTCTTTCGGGCGTGCTTGCGGGGAAAGCGGCGGAACTGGTCTCGGTCTGCCGTCCGGAGAGGATGGTCGAACTGTATTGCGGCTGCGGCTGTTTCTCGATTCTGTGCGCGGAACGGGAAAAGGAGCTCCGGTGCTTCGGGGTTGAACTCGATGCCCGTTCGGTGAATTGCGCGAAGGAAAACGCGTCCGCCCATGGAGTCGGAACACGCTGTGAATTTGTCGCCGGGGACGCGGGCAAGACATTCCGCCGCCGGTATCCGCACGGCCTTCCGCCGAACACTCTTCTGCTGGTCGATCCTCCCCGGACAGGGCTGGACCATGGAGCGCTGGACCTCCTGAGCCGGAGCCGGGCGGATTTCATTCTGTATGTTTCTTGTGCGCCGGACACTCTTTTCCGGGATCTTGCGGAACTGGAAAAAGCCTCCTGTTCCATTTCTGAAAGCACACTGGTGGACATGTTTCCCTCGACCGCGCATTTTGAAAGCGTCACGCTTCTGAAAAGAACGGTCTGAACTCCGGACTATCCGGACCGGGAGGAAGAATTCCGGGCGGATTTGACCACACAGATGTTTTTCAGGAGGAACTCTTCGACTCCGGTGAAGCGGCTGAATGCCGTTCTGGCCTCATCCGGAGCCATAGAATTACTGCCGTATTCGGCCTTGTAAAAGGCAATGAAGATGGCCCGCGCGTTCTCTCCCAGGGAGATGTCGATTTTCGCGAGTTCGTCGGCGAAATCCAGAAGTTCCTGATTGCGTTTCCGTTCGAAGCCCGCAATGTCTAGGGCGATCCGGAAGGCCTGATAGGAGTCCAGAATCGATTGCCGGGGATCGCTTTCAAACAGTTTTTCCGCTTCCGCGATGTGCCGGTTCATCCGGCGGAGCCGTCGCTTTCTCTTGAACTCGAAAATCACCATTCTGGTGAAATTGAAGAGGACGATCAGCAGCATGATCGCGGTGATGAGAAGCAGCCAGGCGGAAAAAACCAGGTCGTAAAGGCGGGAGAAGAATCCGGCGATGCCCTGAACGGCTTTTTTATAGAAATCCTTGATTTTATAGATGAAACCGCCTTTTTTCTCCTGCTTTTTGATTTTATCGACGGCCGCGCTGTATTTCTGTTTGACGCTCTCGCGGAGTTTTTCCTCGGCAACGACCGCCTTGACCAGAGTGGAATCGATTACGCTCAATTCCTGATTCTTTTTGGCTTTTTCAAGGATGTCTTTCCGCAGGAAATCCTGTGTTTTTTCAGTCATTTCGGGCGGGGTGACCTTCCATTCGTCACCGAAGGGATCGCGGAGGCGTCCGATTCCGGCGGGAATGGGATTGGAGGTGATTTCGGAAGGAGGCGTTCCGTCCATGGTCAGCCAGCCGAGATTTTCGATGAATATCTGTGTCCATGCATGGGCATGGTATTCATAGACTTCGAACAGGTTGGTCAGCGTATTGAAGTTGCCCGGGGAAAAACCGGTGGCTACCCGGGAGGGCAGTTTTGCGGCGCGCGCCAGAACCGCGAGGGCGGCGGCGAAATATTCGCAGTGCCCTTCCCGGAGCGTGAAGAGGAAGTAATCCGCCGCCTCTTTGTCCGGGGGCAGCGGTGCGGCGTGGAGCTTGTATTTGTAGTTGTTCCGGAGATAATCCCGGAGGGCCAGCGCCTTTTCGTAGGGCGTTGCGGCCTGGGCCGTAATTTTCTGGGCCAGTTCCCGGACCCGTTTGGAGATTTTCTTCTGGGGAAGTATCATGTAGTGATATTTGCCAAGGCTTTCATTCCATGCGGGATCCGGCGGAGGCGGCGGGGCTTTCTGGGGTTTGGCTCCTTTCTTCGGATTCGACACGGGGGCCGGGGGCGGGGGAGCCGCAAGTCCGGAATCCTGTTTCGGAAGAGGAAGGAACACCTGGACCGCCACGTCATACTTGAACGGGACCGCGATGGTCTGGTCCGGCATGAACTCCGAGCCGTAGAAGGAGTTTTTCAGACGGAAACGCAGATAGTCTCCCTGAAGGGTGAACGCGGTCGGCTGGAAGGCCCCGTAAAGCCGGTTCGAAAGAAGCTTGACGATGGTATAATTCTGTTCGATGATGTGGGGCAAGACCAGCGCGCCTTCCTTGTATTCCCGCATCCGTGTGCGCTGGAGATTCGGGGACGAAGTCCAGGTATTTCCGTCATATTCATCATAAAGACGGGCGAGATGGTAAAGTTTGACGGGCGATTTTGCATAGAAGACGAGGTCCTGCCCCTGAGAAGCGCCCCCGTTTCCGTCAATCAGGCTCTTGGCCTTGTCCGCATTCGGAATATTCATCGGCTTACCCTTGTCGTCAAGGGTTGTGGGTTTTGTTCCTTCCTTTGTGACGATTGTTCCCGTTTCGGAAGGCTTGATCTTCTGCGGCTTCATCCATTCCTTGAGAGCCGGAGGCAGAATAGATTCCCGCTGGGTCAGGAAGGAAGTCTCGAACAGGCCGGGCACCTCGTTGTCCTTCAGGGGCATCAAGGCGAAGATGAACCAGAAGGCCCCGCCCGCGATCAGCAGCTGAAGAAGGAGAAAGGGCCAGTTCCGGCGCAGGGAGAACGGGATTTCCCGCCGGACGGCAGGCACCCCCGCGATGGCGGAAGTTTTCCGATAATAGGAGATCGTCAGGAAAAGGAGCAGGGCCGCCCCGAAGAGATAAAGAAAAGCCATTCTCGGCAGAAGCGCGCCGTAAACGAACAGAAACAGGGTGATGAAAAAAAGATAGAAATAATCCTTCGGACGGCCGTTCATCAGGAAGATCAGACAGGTTGCACATAAAGCTTCGACGAGGACTTTGTCCGGCAGATTGTCCTTGAGGCGGAAAATGATCCAGCAGAGAATGCCTCCGAAAAGAAGGCAGTTGAGAATGATCCGCATCAGCGAGTCGAAAAACCGGTAAGGGAGATAAACCATGGCCGAGCAGGGAATGACGGCAATGATCAGGCCGATGGTGAACGCGGGATGTCCGTGCTGCCAGAGAGCGCCGCCGATCGCCACCGCCAGCAGAAGGGCGTACAGCAGATGCGCCGGACTGTGCGGGGGGGACTTCTGCATGCGGCTGCCGTCCCTGATGACAACCGGTTCAGGCTTGTTCGGACGCTGCCTCATTCTGGAATAATTCTCCCGGGTTGCTTTGGAAGGTCAGGATATACGGTTTCGGCTCCAGCTGTTCGGCGGGAGGACGCAAAGTGATGATCCGGGGTTCGTCCGGCTCGATGAACGGGAAATACTCTTTGGGCGCATGGAGCCACTGGAGCTTGATTTCCTGATCCTCCAGAATCCGGAGCATGTCCCGGACTTCCGGGGCGTCCGACATTCCGAGGAGGTAAAGGACCGCTCCCTGGGGAAGGCTTTCCAGCACCTCGGACAAAATCTCCGCCAGAGACCCTTCGGAAGGCTCCAGTTCGGTGAGAAGCTCGATGATCTTCACGCGGACGCCCGCGGCGTCGCCGCTGAGCTGCATGATGTTCCCTTTTTTGAAACGGGTAATGAAGGTCAGGTAACAGTATTGGGAAGAAAGATAGTCCGTGATGGAGGCCGCCGCACTGATGAGGGCCTCGAAATTATTCTCGGTTTCGTCGAATCCGACGGAGTTTGCGCTGGAATCGAGAATCAGGATGATCCGGTCCGTGGTGGAGGCTTCGAATTCGCGGACCATCAGTTCCTTCTTGGAAGCGGTCAGCCTCCAGTGAACGTAACGGATTTCATCGCCGGGACGGTAAGGCCGGACGCCGAAGAAGTCGCTTCCAAGCCCGGCGTGTCCCAGAATGCGCCCTTCCCGGTTGACGGAGTTGCTGCTGGAACTGTCCGTGGGGAGAAAGCGAGGACAGACGATTTTCGGGGTAATGGTCACTTCTCCGGGCAGGCGGAAGGTTTTCTTCACACGGAAGAGCCCGCAGGGATCGCCCCCGATGACCGTCAGCGAATCAAGACGGAAATGTCCGCGGCGTTCCGCCGTGATGGTCCGGTGCAGATGGAAGACCTCCTTCGGCCTCAGCGGCGGGATTTCCCATGCAACCCGTTTTCCCGTGACGAAGGGCAGCTTTTCCACCAGAGAAAACGACTGCCGGTAAAGCGGAAAGCGGTTGGTGACGGTCAGCGGAAGCGACACGGTTCCGAGGCAGATGCCGTCGTCCATTTTCTCCCGGACGACCATGATGCCGAAAGGCGTGGAGAACGAGAGTAGAAAGCAGGAAAAAGCAACGGAGCAGAAAACCGAGGCCACCAGAGCCGTGATCAGTCCCACGTTCATGAGGGCGACCCCTACCGCCGCCGCGGTGGCGGCAAGGAACAGGAAACCGCCCAGAGTCGGACGGGGTATAAACATCAGGAGACTTCCTCGTTTTTCAGTTTGATGGAGCTGAGGATGGTATCCAGCACATGTTCCACGCTTTTCCATTCCGTCCGGCAGCGGAGCTTCAGACGCAGCCGGTGGGTGATGACCAGCTTGAGCATGTCGCGGACATCCTTGGGGGTCACGAAATCGCGCCCGTTGTAGGCGGCGAGGCTCTGACAGCTGCGCATCACGGCCAGGGAGGCGCGCGGGCTGCACCCGTTGACAAGGGCGGGATGTTCGCGCGTGGCGTTGGAGATGCGGATGATGAAATCCTTGATCTGGGAGGAAACCTTCACCTTGCGGACCAGCGCCTGACAGTAGACCACGTCATTGCTTTTGATGACGTAGGAAATGCTGTTCAGAGGATGGGAGGTCAGCTGGGATTCCAGAATCTCCATTTCCGATTTCGCGTTCGGATACCCGATGTGGAGACACATCAGGAAGCGGTCCAGCTGCGGTTCGGGGAGCGGATAGGTTCCGTGGTAGTCCTCGGGGTTCTGGGTGGCGATCACGAAGAACGGTTTCGGGAGGACGTGCGATTTGCCGTCGATGGTGACGGAGGACTCGGACATGCACTCGAGGAGGCTCGACTGGGTTCGGGGCGTGGTCCGGTTGATTTCGTCGGCCAGGATCACGTTGCCGAAAATGGGTCCGGGAAGGAACCGGAATGCGCCGGTCGCCTCGTCGTACATATTGGTGCCCGTGATGTCGGAGGGAAGCATGTCCGGGGTGAACTGGATCCGTCGGTATTGCGCCTGAATCGACTTGGCGAGGGTTTGGGCGAGAAGGCTCTTTCCCACACCGGGCGCGTCTTCCAGAAGCATGTGTCCGTCTGCCATCATGCAGACGATCAGGTTGCGCACGACCTCGGGGTTTCCCTTGAAGACGGTCTCGATGTTGGTTTCAAGCTGGCGGATGACCTGACGGAACTTGTCGAAGTTCAGGCCTTCCGAGGAAAAATCGCCCCATTTTGTCTCGGACTGGGAGGAAGAAGGGGTGTCCGGGTCATTGTAGACCAGCATGACTCCGCCGATCTGGATGATGTCCAGATGCTTCAGGCACTGGGTCACGATCGGCTGCGAGTTCACGAAGGTGCCGTTTGCACTGCTGAGGTCCTTGATGATGAACCCCTCCTGCTCCCGGTTGATCGTGGCATGGTGGCGCGAAACGTTGCGGTCGGTGATGACGATTTCGCAATCGGGATCGCGTCCTAGGAGGGCGTTGTTTCGTTCCAGGACGAACTCGCGGTTCTGTCCGTACCCTTCCTGAATGACCAGGAACGGGTTGTCATGTTTCTGTCCGTTGGTTTTCTGATCCATTACTTCAGTCTTTCCTGAAAACCGTTATTGTTCATCCTCGATTTCGCCGTAGTCGATGCCGTTTTCGGCGAACATGTTTTTGAGGTCTTTCCGGTCGATTGCCTTGAACAGCGCCTCGTCCGGTGCGACGAAGCCTTTCTGGACGACTTCGAACAGGCTGCTGTTCAGGGTGCGCATCCCCTGCTTGGTTCCGGTCTGGAGCACCGACGGGATCTGGAAAATTTTATTTTCACGGATCAGGTTGGCAACAGCCGAGTTGACCACCAGGAGTTCGAGGGCGGCGATACGTCCCTTTCCGATCCTTTTGCAGAGGGTCTGGGCGACGACGCCCTTGAGCGAACCGGAAAGCATCGCGCGGATCTGTTCCTGACGGTTGGCGGGGAACTGCTGGATGATACGGTCCACAGTACTGGCCGCGGTCGTGGTGTGCAAGGTTCCGAAGACCAGGTGTCCGGTTTCGGCGGTTTCCAGCGCGATTTCGACGGTTTCCAGGTCGCGCATTTCGCCGACGAGCACGATGTCCGGGTCTTCGCGGAGGGCGGCCCGCAGCGCGTTGGCAAAGCTCTTGGTATGGCGGCCCACCTCGCGGTGGTTGATCAGGCACTTCTTGCTTTTGTGAACGAATTCGACGGGGTCTTCAATCGTGATGATATGGTCGGTCCGGTTCCGGTTGATGTAGTCGACCATGGCGGCCAGAGTCGTGGACTTGCCGGAACCGGTCGGTCCGGTCACCAGCACCAGACCCTTGTTCAGGGTGCAGAGATCTGCCACCACCGGGGGAAGGTTCAACTGTTCGAAGGTGAGGATGTTGGCGGGAATCAGTCGGGCGACGATGCCGACGCCGTTCAGGTCGCGGAAAATGTTGACACGGAAGCGGTCGCCCGTGGGAAGGGAGTAGGCAAGGTCGGTATCGTTGATTTCCTTGAACTGGTCGATGTTGCGCTGCGGCATGATTTCAAAGGCCAGCGCCTCGATATCGTCGCTGGTCAGGGGTTCCGACTCCGTGAAGATCATTTCTCCGTCGATTCGGTAGGCGACCGGCATGTTGCTGCTCAGGTGCGCGTCCGAAGCTCTCTGTTCCAGCATGAATTCCAGAAATACGTCAATATCCGGCATATTGATTCCCTTTCTTCCCCTTTTATATATTTCGCCTTTTATAAGTATTGTATAAATAAGTTCCGGGAACTGATTTTCTAACAAAATAGCATGTCATTATCGGTTTTCAAATCGGAAATCACGAACTTTCTTCCGAATATTCAGCCTGAACGGACGGTTTGCGGCGGTGCTTCCGGGCTGAATGCGCCTCAGGTCCCGTTTTTCCCGTGAATTCCCTTTCAAAGGCCCGGTTGTGTCACATCCTTCCGGGAAAGGTGTGTCACAGTGTCACAGTGGGACACCTTTTTTGAGCGGGAATCCCCTGTCCGGGACAACGGGGAGGAATGCCGGTTTGCATTCATCCGGTTCATTTTCAATGAATTGCGGATTTTGTGGAAAAGTTGGCATCAGGGTTGCTTCTTATCGAAAAGCATGTAAATGAAAACACCTATATCAGGAAAGGGAATTATCATGGGAAAAATTCTTGGAATAGACCTCGGAACCACCAACAGCTGTATGGCCGTGATGGAAGGCAGCACGTTCAAAATCATCCCGAACGCGGAAGGCGCCAATACCACCCCGTCCATTGTTGCTTTTACGAAAACAGGCGAACGCCTCGTCGGCCAGACAGCCAAACGCCAGGCGGTCACCAACCCGAAAAACACCATCTTCTCCATCAAGAGATTCATGGGCCGGAAATTTGCGGAAGTCAAGAATGAAATCGAGCGCGTTCCCTATGAAGTCGTCGAGGGACGCGACGGCAACGCCTGCATCAAGGTGATGGACAAAGCCTACTCTCCGCAGGAAATTTCCGCCATGATTCTGCAGAAGCTCAAAACCGACGCGGAAGCCTATCTCGGCGAGAAGATCACGGAAGCGGTCATCACGGTCCCCGCCTACTTCAACGACACCCAGCGCCAGGCCACCAAGGACGCCGGACGCATCGCGGGTCTTGAAGTCAAGCGAATCATCAACGAACCTACCGCTGCCTCGCTCGCCTACGGTCTGGACAAGAAGAAAGACGAAACCATCGCGGTCTACGACCTCGGCGGCGGAACTTTCGATATCTCCATCCTTGAAATCGGCGACGGCGTTTTCGAAGTGAAAGCCACCAACGGCGACACCCACCTCGGCGGCGACGACTTCGACCGCGTCATCATCGACTGGCTCGCGGATGAGTTCAAAAAGGAAAACGGCGTGGACCTCCGCAACGATCCCCAGGCGCTCCAGCGCTTGAAGGAAGCCGGCGAAAAGGCCAAGATCGAACTTTCCTCCAGCATGAGCTCCGACATAAATCTGCCGTTCATCACCATGAACCAGAGCGGACCCCTCCACCTTCAGACGACCCTCACCCGTGCCAAACTCGAAACCCTGTGCGACGGCCTCATCGAGCGTTCCGTGCCTCCGTGCGAAGCCTGCGTCAAGGATTCCGGCGTGAGCAAGTCCAAGATCGACGAAGTGATCCTGGTCGGCGGAATGACCCGCATGCCGAAAGTTCAGGAAGTCGCCGGACGCATCTTCAGCAAGGATCCGCACAAGGGCGTCAACCCCGACGAAGTCGTCGCGGCCGGTGCGGCCATTCAGGGCGGCGTGCTCGGAGGACAGGTCAACGACGTGGTCCTTCTGGACGTGACCCCGCTGTCGCTCGGCATCGAGACCCTCGGCGGCGTGACCACCCGTCTGATCGAACGCAACACCACGATCCCGACCCGCAAGAGCGAGATCTTCTCGACCGCGGCCGACAACCAGCCGTCGGTGGACATCCATGTGCTCCAGGGCGAGCGCAACATGGCCTCCGACAACAAGTCCATCGGCCGGTTCCGTCTCGACGGAATCGCCCCCGCTCCGCGCGGAATCCCGCAGATCGAAGTCATCTTCGACATCGACGCCAACGGCATTCTGAACGTGACGGCCAAGGACCTCGGCACCGGCAAGGAACAGAAGATCACCATCACCGCCGGAAGCGGACTTTCCGAATCCGAAATCAACAAGATGGTCAACGACGCCAAGTCCCATGAATCGGAAGACAAGGCCGCCAAGGAGAAGATCGAAGTGCGCAACCGCGCCGACTCCATGCACTATCAGGCTGAAAAACAGCTCAAGGAATACGGCGACAAGATTTCTGACGCGGTCAAACAGCCGGTCCGCGAGAAACTCGACCAGCTCAAGAAACAGCTCGATGCCAACGACACCGAAGGCATGAAGGCCACCATGCAGCAGCTGGAAGAGCACCTGATGAAGATCGGGCAGGAAGTCTATGCCCATCAGCAGCAGGCTGGCGGCGCCCAGGGCGCCCCCGGCGCCGATGCCGGACAGCAGGCCGGCGGTCAGAAGCAGCAGGCGAAAGACGGCGATGTGGTCGACGCTGAAATCGTCGATGACGAGAAGTAACTGAGAGAGAAAGACGGTATCCGGAGATCATCGGTTCCCCGGATACTCTTTATTGTATAAAGCCTTACAACCCCATACAAAACAAGGAGAAACAAGGAAATGAGCAAGATCAACATTCGTCCCCTCGGCGACAGAGTGCTCGTGGAGCAGAAACAGGAAGCCGAACAGGTCAAAGGCGGAATCGTGATTCCCGATACCGCCAAGGAAAAACCCCAGGAAGCTGTGGTAATCGCCCTCGGAACCGGCAAGCTCGACGACGACGGCAAGAAGATTCCGTTCGACGTCAAGGTCGGTGATGTCGTTCTCACCAGCAAATACGGCGGAACCGACGTCAAATACAATGACAAGGAATACAAGATTCTCAGCGCGAGCGACATCCTTGCGGTGATCGGCTGAGAAGAACGTCTTGCTGAACCCTTCAATTAAACCTTAACAGGAGATTTATTTATCATGGCAGCGAAACAGCTTTTATTCAGCGACGAAGCCCGTCGCCAGCTTCTTTCCGGTGTTGAACAGCTCAGCGCGGCGGTCAAGGCCACGCTCGGTCCCAAGGGCCGCAATGTTGTTCTCGACAAGAAATTCGGTTCCCCGACCATCACCAAGGACGGCGTGAGCGTCGCGAAGGAAATCGAACTCGCGAACCCCTACCAGAACATGGGCGCGCAGATGGTCAAGGAAGTCGCCAGCAAGACCTCCGACATCGCCGGCGACGGCACCACCACCGCCACCGTTCTGGCCGAAGCCATCTTCAAGCAGGGCCTCAAGAACGTCACTGCCGGAGCCAATCCGATGAGCCTCAAGCGCGGCATCGACAAGGCTGTGGAAGCGGTCGTTCTCCGCCTCAACACCCTCACGAAGGAAGTCGGTTCCGACACCGCCCAGATCGCCCAGGTCGCCACGATCTCCGCCAACGGCGACAATGAAATCGGCAAGATCATCGCCGACGCCATGGAGAAGGTCGGCAAGGACGGCACCATCACCGTCGAAGAAGCCAAGACCATCGAGACCACTCTCGACGTCGTCGAAGGCATGCAGTTCGACAAGGGCTACCTCTCCCCCTATTTCGTGACCAACGCCGAGACCATGGAAGTCGCCCTTGAGGACGCCTACATCCTCATCAACGAAAAGAAGATCAGCAGCCTGAACGATCTGCTTCCGCTCCTCCAGGCGGTCGCCAAGACCGGCAAGCCGCTCCTCATCATTGCGGAAGATGTTGAAGGCGAAGCTCTTGCAACCCTCGTCATCAACAAGATGCGCGGCATCCTCAATGTCTGCGCCGTCAAGGCCCCCGGCTTCGGCGACCGCCGCAAAGCCATGCTGGAAGACATCGCTGTCCTCACGGGCGGCACATGCATCACCGACGATCTGGGCATCAAGCTGGATACCGTCGGACTTGACAAGCTCGGCAAAGCCAAACGCATCACCATCGGCAAGGAAAACACCACGATCGTCGAAGGCGCGGGCAAGCAGTCCGCCATCCTCGGACGCGTCAACCAGATCCGCAAGCAGATCGAAGAGACGACCTCCGATTACGACCGTGAGAAACTTCAGGAACGTCTGGCCAAGCTCGCGGGCGGCGTCGCCGTCATCAACATCGGCGCGGCCACCGAGACCGAAATGAAGGAAAAGAAGGCCCGCGTCGAGGATGCTCTCCATGCCACGCGCGCAGCGGTCGAGGAAGGCATCGTCCCCGGAGGCGGCGTCGCGCTTCTCCGCGCGGTGGCGGCTCTCGATTCCCTTAAGCTCGAAGGCGATGAATCCATCGGCGCCGACATTATCCGTCGCGCGGTGGAAGAACCCCTCCGCACCATCGCGGTCAACGGCGGCTACGAAGGCAGCGTCATTGTCAAGGAAGTCCTTGCCATGAAGGGCGCCAAAGGCTTCGACGCCGCAACCGGCGAATACGTCGACATGCTCGCCAAGGGCATCATCGACCCGAAGAAGGTGACCCGTTATGCTCTGCAGAACGCGTCCTCCATCGCCGGACTGCTTCTCACCACCGAATGCCTCATCACCGAAATTCCTGAAAAGGAAAAACCGGCTCCGATGCCCGAAGGCGGCATGGGAGGCATGGGCGGCATGGGCGGCATGATGTAATCCGGAAGGATTGCTCGAACCTATGCGAAGGCGGCAGAAATGCCGCCTTTTTTCACGAAACGGAGAGTGAAACATGAAGGGCGAACGCGCCTCGAACAACCGGACCCTCCGCCTCAGCGCGGAGGAACGTATCCTGTTTTCGAAGAGCTTCGGCCATGTTTTCTCTCCCATTTCTCAGGACGAAGCGTCCGGACGGATTTTTCAAGGCGATCTCTTTCAGATCCTTGACTTCTTTCCGGATGCGTTCGTCGATCTCATGATTCTCGATCCTCCCTACAATCTGGACAAGAATTTCAACGGTCTCCAGTTCTCCCGGAAGAGCGATTCCGCCTATGCGGATTACCTCGAAAGCTGGTTCCCCCGCCTGATGCGCCTCCTCAAACCCGGTGCGTCCGTCTACTTCTGCGGCGACTGGCAGTCTTCCGCGGCCATTTATGGAATCATGAAAAAGCATCTCACGATCCGCAACCGCATCACCTGGCAGCGTGAAAAGGGGCGCGGCTCAAAGACCAACTGGAAAAACGCCATGGAGGACATCTGGTTCGGCACGCTCGGCGATTCCTTTTACTTCAACGTGGAAGCCGTCAAGATGAAACGGCGTGTCATCGCACCCTACAAAAAGGACGGCCTTCCCAAAGACTGGGAACAGACCGCCGACGGGGCTTTCCGCCTCACGCACCCGTCCAATTTCTGGGACGATATTTCCATCCCTTTCTGGTCCATGTCCGAAAACACGGACCACCCTACGCAGAAGCCCGAAAAACTCATGGCAAAACTGATTCTGGCAAGCTGTCCGGAAGGCGGTATGGTCTTCGATCCGTTCGCCGGGTCCGGAACCGGCTGCGTCGCCGCGAAAAAACTCCGCCGCCGTTTCTGCGGAATAGAACTGAACGAGGAATATGTCTGCTGGGCGCTCAAACGGCTGGCGATGGCTGAAACCAGCCCCGTGATTCAAGGGTATCACGACGGTGTATTCTGGGAACGGAATACCCTGAACATGAAGAATTCCAAGCCGTAAAAACGAACGGATTTTCAGACAAAAAGAAAAAGGCAGGCCTGAATGAATCGGGCTTGCCTTTTTCCGTTTCCCAAGTTCGGAGCAATCTCTCCTGAAATTACGCCGGAATTACTTCTTTTTCGGCTCGATCACGTCGAATCCGCAATACGGCCGGAGCACTTCCGGAATCACGATGGAGCCGTCGGCGCGCTGGAAGTTTTCCAGAATCGCGATGATGACCCGGTCCGTGACCGCGGTTGCGCTGATCGTGTGGACGAATCCCTTGCGGCCGTCCTTGTCCTTGAAACGGATGTTCAGCCGCCGGGACTGGAAGTCGGTCAGGTTGGTGTTGGACGTGACCTCGCGGTATCCGCCGAACCCGGCGAACCATGCCTCGACGTCATACTTGCGGTATCCGGGCGCGCCGAGATCGCCGACGCACACATCGACCACATGATAGGAAAGTCCCAGCTTCTGAAGAAGCATTTCCTCGTTTTCCAGGCAGAAGAGATGATACTTTTCGGATTCTTCGGGCAGGCAGAAAATGATCTGCTCCACCTTGTGGAACTGGTGGACGCGGAAAATGCCGCGCGAAGCCTTGCCGTAGCTCCCGGATTCTGTGCGGAAACAGGGAGTGAAGGCCGTGTATCGGTAGGGCAGTTCCTCGGCGGGCAGGACTTCATCGGCGTGATAGCCGACGAGCGTCTGCTCGGAGGTTCCGATCAGCGCGAGGTCTTCATTTTCGAGCTTGTAGGTCTGGTCCGCGAAGAAGGGCAGATACCCGGTTCCGAACAGAGTCTGTTCCTTGGCGAGGCAGGGGGTCATGAACTGGGTGAAGCCGCGTTTGACCAGCTCGGCCTGCGTCCATGTGTAGAGCGCGCTGGCGAGCTGGGCTCCTTTGCCTTTCCAGTAGTAGAACCCGGCCTGGGCGACCTTGGCGCCGCGTTTGGTGTCGAGGATGTCGAGCATTTCGCCGAGCTCCTGATGGTCGCGGACCTTGAAGTCGAACGTCGGGATCGTGCCGACCTTGCGCAGTTCCTTGTTGGCCTGGTCGTCGGAGCCGTCGGGCACGGCGGGATCAAGCATGTTCGGGAGCCACGAGAGCTTGGCGTCGAGTTCGGGCGCAAGGGCGCGTTCTTTTTCCTCGTAGGCGGCAAGTTCCTCCTTGAGGGCCTTGACTTTGTCGCGGGCCTCGGGATTGGTGCGGCATTCGGCGCTGAGGCGGTTGCGTTCTGCGCGGAGCTCCTCGGCCTTGACCGTGGCTTCGCGGAGCTGTCTGTCGATCTCCAGAATTCCGTCGACGTCCGCGTTGGCGGCGCCGCGGCGGACGCAATTGGCCTTGACCTGTTCCGGGTTTTCCCGGATGAATTTGATGTCGAGCATTTCAAGCCTCCGTTGGATTAGAATTGGGGAAGCGGGAAGTTGGCGGTGAAGGCGCGGACCTCGTCTCCGATTTTGGCGAGGGCGGCGTCATCGTTTCTGGCCTCGACCGCACGGTTGATGAAGTCGGCGATCTTCAGCATTTCGGCTTCCTTCATGCCGCGGGTGGTGACCGCCGGAGTTCCGACCCGGATTCCGCTGGTGACCATCGGCTTTTCGGGATCGAACGGGATCATGTTCTTGTTGACCGTGATGGCTGCCTTGTCGAGTGCGGTGGCGACTTCCTTGCCGGTGGCATGTTTCGGACGGAGGTCGACAAGCATGAGATGGTTGTCGGTGCCGCCGGAGACGATGCGGAATCCCTTGTCGATCAGCGCCTTTGCGAGTACGGCCGCGTTCTTCTTGACTTGGACCTGATATGCCTTGAAGTCGTCGGACATGGCTTCCTTGAAGCAGATGGCCTTGGCCGCGATCACGTGCATGAGCGGACCGCCCTGGAGGCCGGGGAACACACGGGAATTGATCGCCTTGATGTGTTTCTCCTTGCAGAGGATGAGGCCGGAGCGGGGACCGCGCAGCGTCTTGTGCGTAGTGGTGGTGACCACGTCGGCATAGGGGACGGGGCTTTCATGGAGTCCGGCGGCGACGAGTCCGGCGATGTGCGCCATGTCGACGAAGAGATACGCGCCCACCTTGTCGGCGATTTCGCGGAGACGTTTGAACTTGATTTCACGCGGATAGGCGCTGGCGCCGGCCAGAATCATTTTCGGCTGGCATTCGATCGCCTGTTTTTCCAGCGCGTCGTAGTCGATGCATTCCGTTTCGGGCGAAACGCCGTAGGGAACGATGTTGTAAAGCATGCCGCTGAAGTTCAGTGGATGTCCGTGGGTCAGGTGTCCGCCGTGGTCCAGGCTCATGGCGAGCACGGTGTCGCCGGGCTTGACCAGAGCGAAATACACGGCCATGTTCGCCGGGCTTCCGGCGTGCGGCTGGACGTTCGCCGCCTCGGCTCCGAAGAGCTTGCAGGCGCGTTCGATGGCGATTCTTTCGACTTCATCGACGAACTCGCAGCCGTTGTAGTAGCGTTTGCCCGGATAGCCTTCGGCGTATTTGTTGGTGAGGACGGTTCCCTGAGCGGCGCGGATGGCGGTGCTGGTGAAGTTTTCGGAGGCGATCAGTTCGATGCCGTCGTGTTGGCGCTTGGCCTCCTTGTCGATCCAGCCCGCGATTTCGGGGTCGACGGAACGGACCGCGGCGATGTCGTCGTAGGTTTCGCGTTCGATTTTCTCAAGACGCTTGACATGACGGGGATCGTTGCTGAAGGGGGAGGTGGTCCAGACTGTGATGATCTCCTTGATGGCCTCGAAATCGAGATAGTCGGCGGGGATCACGAGCACGTTGGAACAGTTATGGTCGCGGGAGGCTTTGGCCACCTTGGCGGAATAGGCCACCACGGCGCGGACTCCGTGGAAGCGGTTGGCGTCGATTCCCATTCCGACGCCGGAACGGCAGAGCAGTATTCCGCAGGGGAGTTCACCCTTGGAGACCGCAAAGGACATCGGAGAACCGAAATCGGGATAGTCGTCGGCGGGGTCGAAACAGCACGGACCGAAATCCTTCGGCTGAAAACCCAGATGGGAAAGGAGGGCGATGATTTGTTTTTTGAGTTCGAAGCCGCCGTGGTCGGACGCGATTCCGATGGTTCCTTTGGGAGCGGTTTGCCAGTCGATGATTTTCTGCATGATTTTTTACCTTTTATTATTTTGCATTCAATGTAAGAAAAAGATTATCAATGGCTTGCTTCATTTTCCGGAAGCAGGAGTCATACATTTGAAAAGAGCCGCCGAAAGGGTCCGGCACGTCGGCGCCGGGCTGATCGGCATATTCCAGGAGGAGACGGACCTTGTCCGCGGCTTCGGGAAAGGCGCTCCGCAGATTTTTCAGATGTGAACCGGTCATGGCCAGGATGAGGTCCGCTTGTGAAACCGCCGAAGAGTCCACCATGCGCGCGGCATGTCCGGAAATATCCGCGCTGTATTGGCGCATGACTTCGCGGGCATGGAGGCTGGCCGGGTCGCCGGGGTGTGCGGAAAGACCGGCGGAGGCCGCATGTATATCCGTCCGTCCGCTTTTTTCGCACAAACTGCGCAGATACCCTTCGCACATGGGGCTTCTGCATGTATTCCCCGTGCACACGAAAAGCACATTCATATGCCGAAATCCCGTTTTTCAGACAATCCTGATTGAAGTCCGTCTCCTGACAGGCTATTTTAAATAAGTCAGACAGATAATATACACGCCGGAAAGGAAATTTCATCAGGGATTATGGAGAATTTTGAGAAAACATTGGAGGAAATCCATATTTTGACGGGCCGTTATGTGTTGTTTTCCGAAGTCTGCGAGCTTCCGCCGGGGAAACGGGTGGAACTGGACCTCGGGTGCGGAAAGGGCGGGTTTACGGCGGCGATGGCCGAAGCTTTCCCGGACCGGCTGGTCCTTGCGGCGGACATCATGCTCGGACGGATGCGCAAGGTCCGTAAGAAGGTTGTGCGGAAGGAGGCATCCAACGTCCGCTATCTCCGGGTGGACGCCCGCTACCTGATGGGAATCTGTCTTCCGGACCGCTCCATTGACCGTGTGCATATCCTCTGTCCCGATCCCTGGCCGAAACTCCGTCACCGCGGACACCGTCTGCTCTGTTCCGATTTTCTCATGCCGATCAACCGTGTGCTCAAAGAGGGCGGCATTTTCCATTTTGCAACGGACGACCCGGAATATATGGGCGCGGTCGTGAAGCTGGTGGAGGAATCCGGCTTTTTCGAGCAGGCCGGAGCGGAAGCGATTGCGGATGTCGCCGGGTTCAAAACGGAATTCGAGCGCGACTGGCTGGCCAAGGGGAAAGAGGTTCCCCACATCGCCTGGCGCGCCCTGAAGCCCGTCTTTACCGGGGCGCATTGATCTCTGTGGAAGGGGTTATTCCATAAGGTCGATCACATCGACCCATTCGGCATCCGGATCGGCCGAAATCGTGGCGATTTTGAATTCAAGCTGTTCCCAGAGCCGGTCAAAGTCCAGCGTTTCGTAGGAATGTCCCCAGAAATAGAAGACGCCGGTTTTTTTCGCCGCCTCGAAGCGTTCCCAGAAATCGCCGTCCTGAAAATGGCATGAGGGACACAGAGCCATGGGGTCCTTGCACGGGATCACGGAGTCCGTGCGTCCGACGATCCGTCCGTAGGCGAACCCGGCCTCGCGCAAAGCCTTTCTGGTTTCCGGAGTATGACCGCTGCACGGCCACGCGAACCCGCGGCAGTCCCGCTGAAAGACATCCTCCAGATACTTCCGGGCGTCGACGGCGCCCTTGAGAAACTGGTCGTCCGGGACTTTCCCGGCGACTTCGTGGTGCATGCAATGGGAGGCGACCTGAAATCCGCTGTAGATTTCGGCCAGTTCCTTCCTGCCGACATGTCCGCCGAGAAACCCTTTGTGGCTCCATCCCTTTTCCTGAGCGGAGATCCATCGTGGGGGCATCCGTTCCTGTTTCAGTACTCCCGGGCAGAGGTTGAAGGTGGCTTTCGCCTTGTATTTACGCAGAATCGAGGTCAGGGGGATATCGGTGGCGACACCGTCATCCCAGCATTGGGCGACTTTCAGCATGATAACAAGATCCTTCCATGAGGTTTCGGCTTTTACGGCAGCCACTCAACAATTTACAGCGAATCAATCGGATTTGCAAGCAATATTTGCCTTTCCGGGGTCGGATCATTCCCTTTTCTTTCCGCCAAAAATGAGGAAAATCATTGAAAAATATTGGAAAGGATGTATTATACAAAAAGATTTTCATATCAAAAATCGAACACTCAGGGGTGGCCTATGTTTTCTGTGCTTCTTAGAAATTTTTTCAGCCTGCTGTTTTTTGGCGGTATTGTTTTCTGGACGGGTTGCCGGGAAGAGGTCCGGAAGGAGGTCCGGCTGCCCGCGGTGGTGGCGGAACCTGTCAGGGAAATGACTTATGCGGATACCATCGAGGAAATCGGAGAGGTGGAGGCCTACGAGACGGTCAATCTTGTGGCGAATGTTTCCGGTTTTCTGACCGAGGCGAATTTCAAGGAAGGTTCCGAGGTGAAAAAAGGGACGAAACTGTTCCAGATCGATCCGGCTGTCTACAGCGCGGCGGTCAACAAGGCGGAAGCCGACCTGAACAAGGCGCAGGCGGAGTCCAAAAACAGTGACATCGAGTATAACCGCCAGAAGCAGCTGGTTGAAAAGGACGCCACCGCCCGGCGCAATTTCGACAATGCCGAAATGAGGAAACGGACCGCCGCCGCGGAAGTCAAATCCGCGGAAGCGATTCTGGAGCAGAGGAAGGTAGATCTGGGATATACGCAGATTCTGGCTCCGTTCGACGGCTGCATCAGCTTCAAGAAATACAGCGTCGGCAACATGGTGGGGCCTGGCAGCGGGGCGTTGGCCCAGGTCACCCGGTCCGGGGATGTGAAAATCTATTTCTCCGTGGATGAAATGAATCTCTTGAAGCTGCTCCGGTCCTATCCCCAGCTGGACCGGGAGTCGAGAACCCGTCCCGAGGACAAGAGCCCCGTCAAGAAGGGGCCGAAAGTGGCCGTCTTCTTTCAGGACGGAGTCAAATACGACCACGACGCCTGGCTCAACGCCTGGGACAACTCGGTCAAGGACGGCACGTTCAAGATTCAGACGGTCTGTGAAGATCCGGACGGGCTTCTTGTTCCCGGGATGTATGTAAAGGTCCGTGTCCAGATCAGCCCTCCGGCCGAGTATATCGTCGTGCGGGAAGAGTCCATCATGCGCGAACAGCTCGGCAATTTTGTGTATGTGGTGGGCAGCGGCAATGTCATCGAGCGAAGAAAGATTCAGCTTGGAGGACACAACGGCGAATGGTATGTGGTGACGTCCGGGCTGAAGGCCGGTGAACTGGTGGTGACGTCCGGGCTCCAGAAAGCGTCGCCCGGCGACAAGGTTCAGGTCGTCACCTCGAAAGATGCGGTTCCGGGGGATTCCCCGGCGAACAGGAATACCGAAAATTCCGCTTCCGGAAAGGGGTCCGCCGAAACGTCCGGAGCCGCTTCCGCGAAAACACCGGCGAAATAACGGGGATAAACATCTATGATCAGCCAATTCTTCATCAACCGTCCCCGGTTTGCGATCGTCATTTCCATTCTGTTCCTGTTTACCGGAATGATTGCGCTGTATACGCTGCCCGTGGCGCTTTATCCGAACATCACGCCTTCGCTGATCACCGTTTCGGCAAAGTATCCGGGCGCGGACGCCCTGACGGTGATGGATACGGTCGTCCAGCCGCTCGAGTCGCAGATCAACGGCGTGAAAAAGATGCTTTACATGTCTTCCACGGCGACCGACGACGGTTCCGCGGCGATCAAGGTCTACTTCGACATCGGAACCGACGGCGACATGAACACGGTCAACACGCAGAACCGCGTGAACTGGGCGCAGGCACAGCTTCCGGAGGATGTCCTCCGGCAGGGGATCGTCACCAAGGAAACTTCCAGCAACATGCTGGCGGTCGTGACGCTCTATTCCCCGAAGAAGACGTACGATGCGATCGAACTGAGCAATTTCATGTCCATTTCCATCAAGGACGAGATCGCGCGGATTCCCGGCGTCGGAGATGTGGTGCAGTTCGGCGAAATGACATACGCCATGCGTGTCTGGCTGGACCCCATGCGGATGGCGTCCCTCAAAATTTCCGTGGATGACGTCAAGAGCTCCATTTCCGCGCAGAACATCCAGATTTCCGCCGGCGCGCTGGGCGACGCACCCTCTTCTTCCGACCAGAAGACGCGCTTCACCCTTTCCGCACAGGGACGTCTGAGCACGCCGGAGGAGTTCGGCGCCATAGTCATCCGGGCGAGGGCGGACGGTTCCCAGATCCGTCTGCGCGACATCGCCAGAGTGGAAATGGCTTCCGAGAATTATTCCGGAATCAGCACGCTGAACGGGAACTCCGCCGCCATGCTGGCCGTTTATCAGCTGAACGACGCCAACGGACTTGCCATTTCGGCGGCGATGAACCGGCGTCTTGCCGAGCTCAAGAAGAACAACTTTCCGCAGGACCTCGAATACGGGGTCCAGTATGACACAACCCAGTTCATCCGGGCCTCCATCCATGAAGTTCAGGAAACCCTTGTGATCGCTGTCATTCTGGTGATCCTCGTTACATTTCTGTTCCTTCAGGACTGGCGGGCGACACTGGTCCCGACGGTTGCCATTCCCGTTTCTCTGGTGGGGACTTTCGCCGTCATGCAGGCCATTGGATACAGCATCAACCTCACCACCCTTTTCGGGCTGATTCTGGCCATCGGCATCGTGGTGGACGACGCGATCGTGGTGATCGAGAACGTGAGCCGGCTGATGGAGGAGGAACATCTTTCCCCGAAAGAGGCGGCCGTGAAATCCATGTACCAGGTGACCGGGCCGGTCATCGCAACGACCGCCGTGCTGCTGGCCATGTTCGTGCCCGTCTGTTTCCTGCCCGGCATCACCGGCGTGATGTACCGGCAGTTCGGCGTGACGATTTCCGTCGCGGTTTCCATTTCCACGATCAACGCCCTCACGCTCAGCCCGGCGCTCTGCTCGCTGATCCTGAAGCCGGTCGATCCGACCCGCCGGAAGTTCTTCTTTTTCGTATGGTTCAACCGGATGTTCGAGTGGATCACCGTCCGTTATTCCGCCATCGTTCACTCCCTTGTCCGAAAGGCCATTCTGGTGATTCTGGCCTACGCCGCCATGGGATACGGCGCATACGAATTGTATAAGATCATCCCGACCGGCTTTGTTCCCAACGAGGATCAGGGCGCCTTTTTCATCAGTGTCCAGCTTCCCGACGGCGCCTCGCTTGTGCGCACCGAGAAAACCGTGGAAAAGATCCGGAATATCCTGAAGGAAATTCCCGAAGTGGAGAACTTCATCTTTTCCTCGGGTTACAACATCATCAACGGCATCAACGCCAGCAACTGCGCGTTTGGCATTGTGATCCTCAAAAACTGGTCGCAGCGGGAAAAGAAATCCGAGACGCAGGATGCCATCCTGGCCCGTTTCTACAAGAAGGCCGCCGTGATACCCGATGCCAGAATCGTTCCGTTCGGACTGCCGTCCATTCAGGGATTGGGCACCACCAGCGGGTTCTCCCTGATGATTCAGGACCGGTCCGGCACTCTGACCCCGGCCCGTTTTGAGAAGGTCCTCAACGAAATTCTCGTGGAGGCGAACAGCAGCCCGGTCATCGAAACCGCCTTTTCCTCCTTCCGCGCCTCCTTTCCGCAAGTGTATCTGAATATCGACCGGGGCAAGGCCCTGAAGCTCGGCGTTCCCGTGGAACGGATCAACAGCGCCCTTCAGGGGATTTTCAGCTACACCTATGTGAACGACTTCAACAAATACGGGAAGTCCTACAAGGTGGAAATCCAGGGAGGAAGTGAATTCCGGGATGACGTCGGCGACTTCTCCAAAGTATTTGTGCGCAGCAATACGGACGCCATGATTCCGCTGAGCACGCTGATTCAATCCGAATACCGTTTCGGCCCCCAGTATCTCCAGCGCTACAACATGTTCCAGGCGATACAGATCAACGGAAATCCCGCGGACGGGTACAGTTCCGGGCAGGCCATGGCGGAAATGGAACGGATCATCAAAAAGGTGGATTCCTCGCTTTCCTACGAATGGACGGATATGTCCTATCAGGAGAAGCTTGCGGGCAACCAGATCGTCATTGTCTTTTCCCTTGCGCTGCTGTTCATCTATCTTTTCCTTGTGGCGCAGTATGAAAGCTGGATGATTCCGCTCTCCGTGCTGCTGTCGGTCCCCGTGGCCTTCCTCGGGGCGGTCTTTTCCCTTTTCCTGCTGAAGATCGAGAACAACATCTACACGCAGGTCGGATTCGTCCTGCTTTTCGGAATCGCATGCAAAACGGCCATTCTGATCGTCGAGTTCGCCAAGGAACAGCATGCCGAAGGGAAGGAGCTTCACGAAGCCGCCGAGTTTGCGGCCCGTCTCCGTTTCCGTGCGGTGCTGATGACGGCGGTCTCGTTCGTTCTGGGCACCTGGCCGCTGGTGGTGGCGTCCGGCGCGTGCGCGGTCAGCCGGCGTTCCCTTGGAACTGCCGTTTTCGGTGGAATGCTCCTTTCCGTGATTGTCGGAACGATTCTGATTCCGGTCTTTTTTGTGTTCATCCAGGGAATTATGGACCATTTCGGCGGCAAGCCGGAAAAAACGGAACCTTGAAAAATTCCTTTTTTATGCTAAGTTTACATGCTGCAAATCATTACAAACGGATTGGAACTTATGTTTCGTGAAGTCGGATACAAACGGATATGGCTGCTTCTGATGATGCTTTCCCTCTCCCTGGGAGCCACCGATCAGGAGGCCAATGAGCTTTTTGCCGAGGGGCGCGCCCTGGAGAAAAAAGGAAGCTATTCCAGCGCGGCAAGCGATTATATGGATGCCAGACTGATGGCCGATTCCGCTGTTCTCAAGGGAAATGCCCTGATTGCCGCCGCCCGGGCCTATCGTAAGGCACAGCTTTACGGAGATGAGTTCGACTGTCTCAAGAAGCTCGTCGCGGAACATATCAACGGGATCAATTTCACCAAGGTGGTGGACCGGATGTACAAGATCGGGGACCTTTTCTTTGAAGGTCATCGCGATGTGGCTGTTTCCTGGCTTCCGTTCATAAAAAAGGAAGACCGCACGCTGGAAATCTATGAAGCGGCGCTGAAATACGCGCCCTGCGCGGAACAGGCCGGGGATGTCCGCCTCCGGGTTGCGCGAATGTATATCGACGAACAGAAGCCGGAAGAGGCGATCCGGCATCTCCGCGAGATTCCGAAACTTCATCCTGGCACGGAGTCGGCGAAGTACGCCATGCTGGAACTCTGCGACTTGCTCCTTCAGGTTTCCGAACGCGGCGACGGCGATGGTTCCTACAGCCGCCAGGCGCTGGAATCCTTCGAAAATTACCTCAAGGAATATCCGGATTCTCCGGAAGTCCCGTGGGTCATGAAAGCCAGGGAAAAGGTCCGCAACCGCATCGCCCGCCGGATTCATTCCGTCGGGGAATACTATTACCGGTCCGGCAAACCCGATCTTGCGGAAAAATATCTGGCGGACGTGGTCAAGAACTATTCCAATACGAATCAGGCGGCCGCCTCTGAAAATCTTCTGGCCCGGATTGACAAGGAATATGAAATCCTCCCGGGACAGGAACAGCGTTATGTGCCCTACAAGGAAAACATCAAAACCGGCAGCATCACTCCGGAAGCGCATCCGATTCTGATTACCCCCGAGGAGAGCGATAACCGCTGGCTTCTTCCGATCCGCAATCTGCGTACCAGTCTGGTTGAAAATCCGGGCAATGTCACGGAGAAGGAAAAGGAAGTCTACCGGGAAGTGAAGGCGGAAAAGGAAAAACAAAACTCGCAGAAGACGGAGGACGCACAGCAAAATGATATGTACTAATTGGAAAAGCATACGGATTCTTTCTGCCGTGGCGGGATGCCTTCTCGTCTTTCTTTCCACCACCTCCTGCGGATACCGGGCGGGGAGCCTCATGCATCCGCAGATCAAGACCGTGGCGATTGCGGATGTGAAGAATGACACTACGGAGGTCCTTGTGTCCGCGGTTTTGCGCAAACTGCTTGCGGAGCGCTTTCAGTTCGACAATTCCCTGAAGGTGGTTTCGCTCGAAGAAGCGGACTGCATTGTCTATTGCCGGGTTGTCAATATCCAGAATCTGGGCGTCACATGGGACAGCTATGACAACGATCAGACATTCCGTCCCTCCGAATTCAGGTTGACGGTCACGGTGGAATTTTCCGTTCAGATTCCGGGCCAGGCGGTGCCGTTGGTGGCGCTCAACCGGACCAGCGGAACGGCCACCTACCAGTTTCTCGCCGACCCCGCCATCGGACGTGAAGGCGGTTTGCAGCAGGCCTGCCTGAAAATTGCCAACAACATTGTTTCCAGCACGACTGAAGCCTGGTAAAGACAGGAGCCCCGGGTCAGGAGCCTGAGGAGGACGGCCGGATCAGATTTCCGGCCCCTTGAATGACTGCTGCGAAATTCCTTTTCAGTAGGCGCGGTCGCTGATCTTGTCGAGATAGTTCACCAGTGCGCGGTTCACCACGCGGTTGCCGCCGGGCGTGGGATAATCTCCCGTGAAATACCAGTCGCCGAGATGGTTCGGACAGGCATTGTGAACGCCTTCCACTGTCTGGAAGATGACGCACAGGTCGGCTTTCAGGGATTCCGGCGTGAGGAGGAGTCCGATTTCCGCGCAGAGTTCTTCGAAGGTGAAACAGTCGTAGAGTTCCTTTGTCCGGTTTTTCATTTTCCAATCCGGCTTCCGCAGATCCTTGCGGGCTTTTTCCGCGACGGCCTGGAGCAGATCCTCTTTGTTGTGCTTGTGAAGCAGGGAGATCAGCGCATTGAATGCCACCAGTTCCCCGAAAGTGGCCATGTCGATACCATAGCAGTCCGGATAACAGATCGGCGGCGCCGCCGACGCCACGATGATTTTTTTCGGTCCGAGTCGGTCCAGAATCGGCAGAATCGCATTCCGCATGGTGTTGCCCCTCACGATGGAGTCATCCAGCACAACCAGTGTATCCTCGTCGGGACGGATGACCCCGTAAGTGACATCGTACACGTGGGGGAAGATGTCCCGGCGCTGAGCGGCGTCTGTGATGAAGGTGCGGAATTTGGCGTCCTTGACCGCGATCTGGGAAAAGCGGACGTGCCGGCGAAGGGTGTTCTGCTGTTCATCCAGTCCATTCAGCAGACCGTGGAAACTGAGCTGCGCCGTGTTCGGGATATAGGAGAAAACGGTATTTTCTATGTCGTTGTCGATCTCCTTGAGGATCGGCGGGACCAGGGAACGCCCCAGCTGGATGCGCTCCTGATGAATGTCCGCGTCGTTGCCCCGGGAGAAGTAGATGCGCTCGAAAACGCAGCGTTTCGGCGGCACTTCCGGGAGACAGCGTTCCAGTTTGTAATGACCGTCGCGGAAGATGACCAGCGCATGTCCGGGCGGCAGTTCATGAACTTCGGAGGAGGACAGGTTGAACGCGGTCTGGATGGGGGGCCGCTCGGAGGTGACCACCGCGACTTCGTCGTCGCAGTAGAAATAACCGGGACGGATTCCGGCGGGGTCGCGGATGGCGAAGGCGTCGCCCTGCCCGATGAGTCCGCACAGGGTGTATCCGCCGTCCCAGTGAACCGCCGATTCGCGGAGAAGGGAAAAAAGATCGGGCGTGGCTTTCTGTCCGCCGTGTTTGAGAAGTCGCTTTTCAAGGTAGTGGCAGAGCTGAAGCAACAGGATCTGGCTGTCCTGAAGTCCGCTGGGATGATGGCCGGATTTTACGAGTTCGCGGAAAATTTCCTGCGTATTGGTGAGATTGAAGTTGCCTGCCACAATCATGGTATGATTGCGGCAGGAGCTTTCCCGCACAAACGGATGACAGGCCGAGAGGGAGCGCCTCCCGAAAGTTCCGTAGCGGAGATGCCCGAGGTAGAGTTCGGAACAGAAGGGAAGCTGGAGAGACGAGATCGGGGCCGGAATGCCGTTTTTGTCGATGGCGTCCTGAATCTGACGTCCGATCCGTTCCAGAAGGTCGGCGAGAGAAAGTTCACAGTTGGATTTTTCAATGTTGAAATACGGATTTCCGGCTTTGATGTCCAGCCCGAGAGAGACAATTCCCGCTCCGTCCTGTCCGCGATTGTGCTGTTTTTCGAGGAGGAGGGATAATTTGTGGTAACCGTAAAAGGGAGTTCCGTATTTCTGTTGGTAGAAGTTGAGGTCTTTTCGAAGACGCAGAAGCGCCACACCGCATTCGTGTTTTATTTCATCGGACATAAAAAGTTCTCCATAGTGTAGGGTAATATACAGCAAAAAATGTGCCAATGCAAATACTATTAAAAAACAGACCATTTCTCAATCCAATCCTACAATTTTGTAATTTTATGGGTGATTTGTCTTACAATTTTGTCAGTGTTTCATTTTGGAGTTGGAAAATTTGGGGATAGGGTATATATTTACAGGTTATGGCATGATTTCTGCTTCAAACTACAGGGCTTGCCAACCGTAATTATTGATAGGAGTATGTTTTATGATCGAACAATACGAGGACAGCCAGAGCGGACCGGATCGACAGCATCCGAACCGTCTTCCGGAAGATCGCGGCCTTTACAGCTTCCAGAATGAACATGACGCTTGCGGCGTCGGTCTTGTTGCGAACCTGAACAATGAATCCAGACATGACATCGTGGAGATGGGCATTACCGTTCTGAAGCGTCTCATGCACCGCGGCGCCGCCGGCGGCGACCCGGAAACCGGCGACGGCGCCGGGATTCTGACCGCCATTCCTGATAAATTCTTCCGTAAGGTCCTCCCTGTGACCCTTCCTGAAAAGGGAGCCTATGCCGTCATGATGCTTTTCGGCGGAGAGGGCAAGGAAAAGGCCATTGAAAAGATCATCCAGTCCGAGGGGGGCAAAGTAATTACCCTGCGTGATGTTCCGGTCTGCCCGGAGTGCATCGGAAAAGTTGCGCGCACCGCCTGTCCCCGCATCCGCCAGATTTTCATCGACGGACGGAAGTTCGAAAACCAGGCCGCGTTCGAGCGCAAACTCTTCGTCATCCGTCGTCTCATCGAAAAGCAGGTGCCCGAGTGCTACATCCCGAGCTGTTCCTGCCGGAGCATCGTCTACAAGGGATTGCTCCTTGCCACTCAGATCGACCGCTTCTATACCGATCTCAACGACCCTGATTTCGAAAGCCCGCTTGCGCTCGTTCACCAGCGTTACAGCACGAATACCTTCCCGACATGGAAGCTGGCGCATCCCTTCCGCTGTCTCGCTCACAACGGTGAGATCAATACGCTCCGCGGAAACCTCAACCAGCTCGCCGGGCGCGAAGCGTTTCTCAAGAGCTCTCTGTTCGGAGATGACCTCCCGAAACTGCTTCCGCTCATCGATGCCGGGCAGAGCGACTCTGCCTGTCTGGACAACATGTTCGAACTTCTTGTGGCGGCCGGCCGCACCCTTCCGCACGCCATGCTCATGCTGATCCCTCAGGCGTGGGGCGTCAACTACCATCTCGGACGCGACGTCCGCGGCTTCTTCGATTATCACTCCACCCTGATGGAACCGTGGGACGGTCCCGCCGCGGTCGCCTTTTCCGACGGCATCAACGCCGGCGCCCTGCTGGACCGCAACGGTCTGCGCCCCGCCCGGTACACCCTCACCAGAGACGGTCTCTTCGTTCTGGCTTCGGAGACCGGCGTGCTGGACATTCCCTCTTCCGAGGTGGTCCGCAAGGGGCGCCTCAAGCCCGGCGAGATGATCTACTGCGATCTGGAACACAAGCGCCTCCTGCTCGACGCCGAACTCAAAAACAATGTCGCCCGCAGCAAGCCGTACCGCCGCTGGGCCGAGGAAAGCAAAATCAACGTCCACGGACTCTTCGACTCCATCAACTCGTCCGAAATCCCTGAACACGTCAGTTTCCGGCAGCGTCTTTTCGGCTGGACCCGCGAAGATCTGGAACTCATCCTCAAGGTCATGGCCGAGACCGGTCATGAGCCTGTCGGTTCCATGGGCAACGATGCCGCTCTGGCGGTTCTCTCCGAGCGTCCCCAGCTGCTCTACAACTATTTCAAACAGCTTTTCGCGCAGGTGACCAATCCCCCGATCGACCCGATCCGCGAGGAACTGGTCATGAGCCTGACCACCTATATCGGAAATCAGGGAAACATTCTGGAAGAGTCTCACGAAGACCATAAGCTGATCAAACTTCAGCGTCCGATTCTTACCGACGAAGATCTTCGCCGCCTGAACACTCTCAAGGGCGGCGCGTTCTCCGCGGTCACATTGCCCCTCGGATGGAAAAACAGTCTGGAAGACGCCCTGACGGAACTGGAAAAGTCCGCTGTCGAGAATGTCCGTGCCGGCAACAACATTCTCGTCCTCAGCGACCGCGGCCTCCCGGAAGGCGAAATGCCGATCCCGGCGCTGCTGGCGGTGGCCGCGGTCAACGGCGTCCTCCGCAACAAGGGACTCCGGCCTCCGGTCGGCGTCATCATCCAGTCCGGTGAAATCCGCGAGGTCATGCACTATGCGCTCCTGCTGGGATACGGGGCTACGGCCATCAATCCCTATCTCGCGCTCGAAACGATCAGCCGTCTGGCCTCCGAGGGCAAGATTGCGCTCGATCCCGCCCGTGCCGCCGAAAATTACATCAACGCCGTGGACAAGGGACTTCTCAAGGTCATGTCCAAGATGGGAATCGCGACCCTCCGCAGTTACCGTGCCGCCCAGATATTCGAGGCGGTCGGCATGGATTATTCGCTGATCGACCGCTATTTCCCGGGAACGGTTTCACGTATCGGCGGCATCCGCCTCAGCGATGTCGAGCATGAGGTCATCATGCGCTGTTCCGGGGCGAAAGCCGGCATCCTTCCCTCGGGCGGTCAGTACCGCTTCCGCTCGGACGGCGAGAACCACCTCTGGAACCCCTCCACCCTGAGCCTGTTCCGTCAGGCGGTTCAGAACAACGACCCGGAAAAATACAAGGCCTACGCGAAATACATCAACGACCAGTCGAAACACCTTTGCACCTTGCGCGGACTTTTCGAGTTCGCCCCGGCAAAGGCGATCCCGCTGGATGAGGTGGAAAGCGTGGATTCGATCCTCCGCCGTTTCGTTTCGGGCGCCATGTCCCTGGGCTCCCTCAGCCCCGAGGCCCACGAGGCCATCGCCATCGCCATGAACCGCATCGGAGCCATGAGCAATTGCGGGGAAGGCGGCGAGGACCCCGCCCGTGAAACGCCCGGACCCAATGGCGAAGACCGCCGCAGCGCCATCCGTCAGGTCGCCAGCGGACGTTTCGGCGTCACGATCGACTATCTGGCGAACGCCCGCGAAATCCAGATCAAAATGGCGCAGGGCGCCAAACCCGGCGAAGGCGGACAGCTGCCCGGACACAAGGTCGATGAAGCCATTGCCCGTGTCCGTCATTCGACTCCGCGCGTGACGCTGATTTCTCCGCCGCCTCATCACGACATCTACTCGATCGAGGATCTCGCACAGCTCATTTACGACCTCCGGAACGCCAATCCGAAGGCCCGCATCTCCGTCAAACTCGTTTCCGAGGTTGGCGTCGGCACGGTCGCCGCCGGTGTGGCGAAGGCACATGCCGACGTTATCCTCATCAGCGGTCACGACGGCGGAACCGGCGCTTCCCCGCTCACCAGCATCAAGCACGCCGGTCTTCCGTGGGAGCTCGGCATCGCCGAAGCCCACCAGACGCTCGTCCTGAACAAGCTCCGCGGCAGTGTCCGGCTTCAGGTGGATGGCCAGCTCAAAACCGGGCGCGACATCATCATCGGCGCTCTGCTCGGAGCCGAAGAATTCGGTTTTGCCACCACTCTGCTGGTCTGCCTCGGATGTGTCATGATGCGCAAGTGCCATGAAAACAGCTGTCCCGTCGGTGTCGCCACTCAGGACCCCGAACTCCGCAAGTGTTTCAGGGGCAAGCCCGAATATATCGAAAACTTCCTCCGCCTCCTCGCGGGGGAAGTCCGCGAATATCTGGCTTCCCTCGGACTTCGTTCTCTCGACGAGGCCCTCGGACGGAGCGATCTGCTCCGGATGAACAAGGCGCTGGAGTTCTACAAGACACGGAATCTGGACTTTTCCAAAGTCTTTGAACGTCCTCAGGGCGAAGTCATCCGCTACGCCGGAAACAAGAGTGCGCTGGAAACCTACGACCGCGACCATCTCATCCCCGCGCTTCAGGAAACACTGAAAAACGGAACGAAGGCTGTTCTGAACGTCGAAATCCGCAACGTCAACCGCACCGCGGGAACGGAACTTTCCGGCGAAGTGGCGCGCCGTTTCGGTCCGCACGGACTCCCGGAAGATACGATCCACGTCAACTTCAAGGGTTGTGCCGGCCAGAGCTTCGGCGCTTTCCTGGCTCACGGGATTACCTTTGAACTCGAAGGCGAAGCCAATGACTTTGTCGGCAAGGGTCTTTCCGGCGGACAGATCATCATCAAAGCCCCGAAGAACAGCCCCTTTGTTGCCTGCGAAAACGTGATTGCCGGCAACGTGATCGGCTACGGCGGCACTTCCGGCCGCATCTTCCTCAACGGTCAGGCCGGAGAACGCTTCGCCATCCGCAACAGCGGTTTCATCGCCGTCGTCGAAGGCGTGGGCGACCACGGGTGCGAATACATGACCGGCGGCCGCGTCGTCGTCCTCGGTCCCACCGGCGTCAACTTCGCCGCCGGTATGACTGGAGGCATCGCGTATGTGCTGGACGAAACCAACGATTTCGACCTCCGCTGCAACGTCGGCACGGTCGACCTTGAGAGCGTGCTTTCCGGCGCCCCGGACGAAAAGGAGCTTCTCGGGCTCATCCGGGAACATCTGGAGGCCACCGGCAGTCCCCGCGCCAAGGCGGTGCTCGCGGATTGGGAAACCTTCCGCTCGCGTTTCGTCAAGGTCATTCCCGTGGAATACCGCCACATGCTCGAGCAGAAGAAGGAGGACTGAACCATGAGCAAGTATCCCTTTTTGAATATCGACCGGATTCAGCATATGTACCGGCCCGTCAGCGAACGTGTCGGCGACTTCAGCGAGGTGGAGGAACAGATCACCCGCGAACAGGCCGTGGAACAGTCCGCCCGCTGCATGGATTGCGGCATCCCGTTCTGCCACGGCCTCGGCTGTCCCCTGAACAACCTGATTCCGGACATGAACCGGGCGGTCCATAACAGCGACTATCGTCTCGCATGGGAGCTCCTGAGCTCCACCAGCCCCTTCCCGGAATTCACCAGTCGCGTCTGTCCCGCCCTCTGCGAAGGAAGCTGCACCGAAGGCCTCATGCTCGAACCCGTCATGGTTCGCCAGCTTGAAAAAATCGTGGTCGAAACAGCGTTTGAGAACGGCTGGGTCCGCCCGTTCGTTCCCCTCAAAAGAACCGGGAAGAAAGTCTCGGTCATCGGCGCCGGCCCGGCCGGTCTTGGCGCCGCCGAGATGCTCAACCGCGCCGGACACACCGTCACCGTCTATGAAAAGGAACCCTTTGCGGGCGGTCTTCTCCGCTACGGCATCCCGGACTTTAAGCTGGACAAGGAGATCGTGGAGCGCCGGATCCGTCTCATGAAGGAGGAAGGCATCGAATTCGTCTGCGGAACCGCGGTCGGCACGGACATCTCCGCCGAGTACCTCCGCAAACGCTGCGACGCTCTGCTGATCACCTGCGGGACCCCGATTCCGCGCGACCTGAAAATCCCCGGCCGCGAACTGGAAAACATCCACTTTGCCCTCGATTTCCTCCGCGGACAGAACCGCGCCTGTTCCTCCGAGCATAATTGCGCTCCCGTTTCCGCCAAAGGCAGGAAAGTTTTGGTCATCGGCGGCGGCGACACCGGCAGTGACTGTGTCGGCACCTCCAACCGCCAGGGCGCTTTGAGCGTCACTCAGGTGGAAATCATGCCGAAGCCCCCGGAAGCCCGTTCAGAGTCCACCCCATGGCCGGATTGGCCCTACAAACTCCGTTCATCCTCCAGCCATGAGGAAGGCTGTACCCGCTTCTGGGACATCCAGAGCAAGCGTTTCCTCGGCAAGGACGGCAAGGTGACCGGTGTGGAAACCGTGGGGGTCGAGTGGACGTTTTCCCCGACCGGAAAGCCCTTGAGCTTCAAGGAGAAGGAAGGTAAGGCGAAGGTATTTGAAGCGGATCTGGTTCTGCTGGCGATGGGCTTCATCAAACAGGACCGCGCCGGAGTGCTTCAGTCTTTCTCCCTGAAGGATGAACCGGAGGTTTTCGTTTCCGGCGACGCCGCCAACGGCCCCTCCCTGGTGGTCCGTGCGATTGTCGACGGCATGAAAACAGCCTACGTCGTCAACCGCTTCCTGGAGAAATAATCTTCGGAACGATCGCGGAACATCTCTGAAAAGAATATCCCGGAAGGACCGGTTCAACACCGTCTCCTTCCGGGTAATTTTTTTAAACTTCATTCCAGACGGATTGTCCTGTCGCAATATTGAATACTGGAGAGGCGGTGCGCTATCATGATGATTGTCAGAGATCCTTTCAATGCCTGAAGGGCATCGATGAAGGCTTTTTCCGTCTCATTGAAAACAGCAAAGGCCGTTTTCAAGCGGCCTTTGCATTGGAACGTTGAATTGTCAGGGAATAATCGTCACTCACTCGCGATAGTATTGAGCAACTGACCATCCTTTTGGCAGGGGATCAAGTCAATGCTGCCGCCGGGGAAACGCATAGTCGTTGCTCCGGAGGAGAAGTTCGGCAGACTGGAATCAACGGTGCCCCAATAATCAATCTTCTTGAACCAGAAATCACCAGCTTCGGGACGGACTGACCCGTCAACGAAGAGGATGTTGCCATACTTGTCATGGTTGGCCTTCTTGGCCTTCGGATCGTAGGCGGTGTCAAAGGAGAGACCGCTGTCCGGACTGCAGTTTTCATTCATGCCAGCGATGAAGCAATAGGAAAGATTGACTCCGCTACTACTGGCTCCCAGCGCGTAAGGAGTGGTTCCGCCACCCGCGTTGGCTGTGGAAGACGGGCAAATGTAGACTTTATAGTCGGTGTTGTAGTTCTGGGACATCAGAAGAGCAATCGAGTGTCCGTTATGGTATCCTTCTTGAGCAACAAGGTCACCTACGGCAAGAGGTGAACCATCCGACTTGAGGAAAACGTTCGTGCAGGGGAATTTTTCGTTGAAGTCACCGGCGTACATCTTGGCGGCGAGGCCGATCTGTTTGAGGTTGCTGACGCAGGAAATGCGGCGGGCTTTTTCACGGGCGGAATTCAGGGCCGGAAGCAACATTCCGGCAAGAATCGCAATGATCGCGATCACAACCAGAAGTTCGATCAATGTAAAGATCTTTTCTTTACGGGTTTTCATCATTTTTTCTCCAAACTGAGTTTTGGTTTTTGAACTGTTTCAGAATTCTTCCGGACCGTTCCGGGATTTGCCGCAATTATTTTCCCTTCTTCTTCTCCTCCTCATTTTTTTTTTGCTGATTTTTACGATGAGCATAAGAACTTGCTTCAACTGCTTAACATTGATTTGGATAACAACAAACACTGATTTCTTCCCGTCGTGAATAGTATTTTCAATGTCGTTGTTTAGTTGTCGCTACGAGAATATAGAAATTAAACTTGTTAATATCATTTTCTATCTATTATACACAGATAAATAGAAAAAACAAGGGGGGAGATAGAAAAAAAATTAAAAAAAGTGACTTCTCTTGTTTGTATATTATAATATTTCAAATTATAGGTTTGAAAAAAGATCGAACATTTTTTAGTATTTGTTTTCTATCTTTAGTGAAACTTATAGGCAACAGGATTTCCGTTTAATTGTGTTCCGGCTCAATCGGGGGGAACGGAACCATCCACTGTTTTATTTGAAAGGATGGTTGAAGTGAAAAGAGTGAAAATCACACACGAAATTAGACAGAGCATTCGTGCATGGAGCCGGGACAGCGGCCTGACTCAGACGGAAATCGGAGAGCTCATCGGGGTTTCCAACCCGACCGTCAATTCCTGGATCAACGGGAAAATACTTTCCATCCGTCCGGAACATTGGGAAAAGCTATATCCTTATATCCGCGAACTACTTGGAAAGGAGGTTGCCTCCACTGTAAAGAGCCCGCTGGAGAACCTTAACCCAGCTTCTTCCGGACTAACGTCAGCCTCCTCTTCGAATTCAAGTAACCCGTCGGCTCAAGTGAACTATTGGTCGCGGGTCATGCGGAAAATTCTTTCTTCTCAGGAACTTTCCTCGGATGAAAAAGTCAAGTTCCTGAAGGCTATCACCGACGGCAAGGACTGAGTTTGCCGGGATCTTTTCCACGCATGGCTCGTCCACTTTTCTTGTTCCTTTTGTTCGTATGATTGCCTCTCTTCAATCCTGTCACGTCTGAAAACACAGCCGTTTCCTGCTGCCGCATTCAGTCCATTTGATTGTTTTCCTGTCCTTCTTGCCATTTCCAACCGATTTCCCTTCGAGTTTTTTTTGACTTTTTTTTGACTTTTTTCTTGAAAATTCTATTTTTCTATTTATCTTAAACAGAAAGATAGAATAAAAAATTGTTTTTTGGGGCTTTGGCCTGAAGTCAAATCGGATTGGGGGGCCTGAAAATGGCTTTGATACTGATTGCCCCGTAGAAAATACCGGGCAAATGACTCGGGTCTCAGGCGGAAAGACTGACCTTTCGGGGAGAAGACAGCCTTTTTGCAGCAAACAGAATTCTTCCCTCCGAATCCTCCTTCTTCCAAACGAAGAACGGGGATGTACGAAGAGAGAGCGTTTCCTGCCGAAGATTCCTCTCTCTGAATCGTGCGCCTTTGGCAATGCTCTCTCCCGGCATTGAGAGCTTTCGGGGACCCAATGGGACTTTCCTGAAGGAAACGGCAAAGGCGCGATAAGCTGCAAGCATATTTTACAGAGGAGGAATCAGAATGGAAGTTGATCTACAAAAAGTTGTTCTGACACGACAGGAAAGAGAAGAGCTTCACAGTATATCCCACAATGGACAACGTTCCGCACGCACCGTTTTGCGGGCATTGATTCTCCTCGGGCTCGACCGCGGCGAACATCAGGATCAGGGGAATCTGTCGGAAAGGGATATTGCCTCCATTCTTCATGTGTCTCCGTGCAGCGTCAACAATATCAAGAAACGTTTTGTCGAAGAAGGATTTGAAGCCGCATTGGAACGGAAAACACCCCAAAATCGTCCTCTCCGGTTCGATGATGAGATTCAGGAACAGCTTGTTTCCCTGCTTTCCAGCAAAGCGCCCGAGGGCCGGAACTCCTGGTCGCTCCGTCTTCTGGCGGATAAAATGGTTGAGTTGGAACATACCGATAAAATTTCACATGAGACGGTGCGCCGGCTCCTGAACAAGGCGAATCTGTCTGTCAGCCAAACCGGAGAATAGAGATAGTCTGTAAGTTTGGGGAGTTGAAGAGGGCGGTTCATCAATCTTGAAAATTTTGGTTTCCGGGATTCGGATGATTCAGTTTGTGGAGATGCTGTTCGGCATCCATAAGCTGGAAATATCCTTGGCGCGAACCCATCCTTCGGCATCGCCGGACCGGATGCGGACCCAGTCCAGACGGCGTTCCACGATGGACAGCTCTTCCCCCGCCTTCAATTTCATCTCAATCTTTCCGGATTGCGCCGAGGGCAATGAATACACCGGCAGATTCCGGACGGTAACGATCGCATAATCCGGGGAGTAGCTGGTTCTTCCTTGCGAAAGATGGGCCGCCGCCGGAAAGATCAGCAGAACCAGTCCGGCCGCTGCGGCGCTCCGCACGAGAATCCGGTTGAGCTTCAGTGCGCGGAACCCGAGCGCGACGAAGAGAAGCGCCCATCCGCAGCAGAAAAGGAACATCCATTCGTCGGGCCGTAAAGAATCCCTCAGATAAGGGGGAATGTCTGAGGGCGTGGAAATCTTGTATTTTTCCGGAAGCCCCAGTTTCCGGCGGACCAGATTGAGGTTTTCCAGAATATCCGAATCGCGCGGACTCAGACGCAGGGCGCGTTCATAGCAGATCAGCGCTTTGGGAAGTTCGCCCATCCGGTAGAGACAGTTGCCCATGTTGTAGAGGATTTTCGCGGACGGCTTGCTTTTTTTGAGCTGAGCGGCGTAATATTGCCCGGCGGCGTCGAACTGTCCGGCGTCATACGCGTTCATTGCCTCGGCGTCGTTCCTGATCGGGATTTCCTTCTTGATGGCGATTTCCGCGCCCGGAAGAGTCAGGGCTCCCATCATCAAAAGAACGATCCCGAGTTTGCCGAGAGTTTTCAGGAGAGAGTCCCGGAATTCCTTCGTGAAACGGCTTTTCATGGAAGGCACCCAGGCGGCCTGCGAGAGTTCTTCCAGCATTTCCGTCAGTTCCGGCGATTTGTTTCCGAGCGCTTTGGCGCATTCATTCAGGTCTGCCCCGGGCGGAAGCCCGAGCGTGTCGGAAACATAGGAGGCGATTTCGCCGGAACACTTGCCGGGAATGTCTTCCGGATCCATGACGGCGATCCGGGCGAACAGTTCCTTCCGGGCCTTTTTCGCTTCGGCGCGGCGGTGGAACATCGGGTCGTTTTCCCGTACGGAACGCCGGAAGCGGATCCATTCGGCTGTCAGCCAGAAAATGAGGCCGAGCAGCACGACCGTTCCGCCGGAGAAGAGCATATTGCGCCAGAGGGGCATGAAAACCCCTCCTTTGCCATTATCGAGCTTCTTGAGGTAGAGTACTTCTTCCGGACGGCGTTTAGCCGCCTCCTGCTCCGCATTTTCGGACGGAGCGGAGGATTCCACCACGTAGGCGGCATTCTGCGGAAGGGTGCTGGAGCCTTTCTCGATGACGGCTTTCCGGCGGAAATCGGTCACGACATGACTGCCGGTGACGGGATCGAACGTGGAAACAGGCGGCAGGACAATGTTTTCCGTGTCACCGGAGCTGACTTCCGTGGGGATCAGAATATAGCGGATTTCCCCGGAATTACGGTTTTTCTCGATTTCCGGCGGATAGACCCGGAATCCCTTCAGCTCCAAAGTCCGGGCGCGAAGGGTGTCCAGGGAACCGGTCCCCTGGAAATTGACCTTCATGGTGATCGGTTCTCCGACGCGGTAGGGAGGCGGAGAAAGCGTCACGTCGGTTTTCCAGAGGCCGACAAGTCCCGAGAAGAAGACGCTGTCTTCTGGCGGAGGAACCTTGAGGACGTCGATGGTGATCGGAGTTGTTTCCATATTCCGGGCGACCCGCTGTTCGCGGGCGAAGAAAGAGCCTCCGAAGAAATCCTCGAACATGTCGTCGGACCGGGCTGCTTGGCGGTTGTCCGGGACAAGCAGAACGCTTTCGATCCGGGCGGCGATCGTCATTTTTCCCGCGGAAATCGGGCGGAAGGCGGTCTTGAAGGAATATACCGTGTAGTCGCGGCCATTTTTCTCAACCGTGGACTTGGCGGCCCCTGAAAAATTCGGGTTTTCCGGATTGACATTCTTATAATCGTGGAAGACGGCGGCATCTTTCTCTCCGAAAGTGATTTTCGGCCAGGTCAGCTGGGCGCGCGCGCCATCCAGAAGATATACGTTGACTTCCAGAGGGATCTCTTCCCCGACATAGTGCCGGGTGCTTTGCATTCCGGGGATTTCGGCGTCAGAGAACAACACCTGATCCAACGTTAGTTCCGTGTTTTTGCGGTTCGTGCGGGAGGCGCTGCGTTCTGCGGAATCCTGGGGAGAAACGCTCTCCTCGGAAGACGGCTGCGGAGTCCGGGCGGCGGGTGCCGTCTGACGGACTGGCGGTGCGGACTGGCGGGCGACTGCCGTGCTCGGCTGGCGATAGACGGGCGGCGGCATCTGCGGAATGGCAGGAGCCGTCTGAGCGGAAGAGACGGAAGGTGCCGCCGAGGCCGCGGGGACGGAATAGCGGGCTTCCACCGCGGTGAATTCCACCGGTTTGGTTTTTTCACGGCTGTGGGTCAGTTCGAATGGCGGGATCGTATAATTGCCCGGACGGGCGACCGTGAACGGAACTCGGACTTCATACACCGTGAACAGTTGCCCATTGAGTTCCTGCGTACTATGAAACTGGCTGATTCCATGCCCCCATTCCAGATTCTGAACCGGCGGACGGCGGCTGATCAGAGGAGCGTTGCGCGTACCGTCATTGGAACGGATGACCAGATATGCGGTTTCTCCGACGCGAACCGGCTCGGGCGAGACAAAGGTTTCCACTTTCGGCGGGGCTGCGGCCTCCAGCGAGCAGAATAGAGCCGTCAGAACCGCGGCTCCCAATGATTTGAAGCAAAAATGATTTCCAGCCATCTTCGTAAACATTGCCGAATCTCTCCTCCCGGGTGTCACCAGTCTTTATCAACCGGACGGACTCCGTAGTTGCGTTTCATCCGTTCCTTCAGTTCGTCTTTCAACTGTTTTTCATCATTGGCCATGAGGTCGAGCAAAGCTTTGGCCTGTTCCTTGTCAATATCCTTCTCTTCTTCCTTCTTGCCGTTTTTCCCTTCATTGGACTGTTTGTCATTTTTGGGAAGTTCACGGTCCTTGCCGTCTTTCTGGTCCTTCTGATCCTTCTGATCCTTGCCGTCTTTCTGGTCCTTCTGATCCTTCTGATCCTTGCCGTCTTTCTGGTCCTTCTGATCCTTATTCTGACCGCTGCCGCCGAGTTGGTCCAGCGCATTCTTCAGATGTTTTTCAGATTCCTTGTCATTTTTTCGGGACTGGGCGTCTTTGGCCTTATCCAGTTCTTCACCGGCTTTTCGGGCCTGTTCTTCGATATTTTTCTGGTTCAGGTCCTTGGCCTGTTTTTCGAGTTCGCGAGTGCTTTCACGGGCCTTTTGTGTCTGATCTTGAAGCGTCTGTTGCTGGTTCTGCTGGCCTTGCTTTTGATCCTGCTTTTTTTGATCCTGCTTCTGCTGCTGATCTTGTTTCTGTTGGCTTTGCTGTTGCTGGTTCTGCTGGCCTTGCTTTTGATCCTGCTTTTTTTGATCTTGTTTCTGCTGCTGATTTTGTTTCTGTTGGCTTTGCTGTTGCTGGTTCTGCTGGCCTTGTTTTTGATCCTGCTTTTTTTGATCCTGCTTCTGCTGTTGATCTTGCTTCTGCTGCTGATCTTGTTTCTGCTGCTGATCTTGTTTCTGCTGCTGATCTTGTTTCTGCTGCTGATCTTGCTTCTGCTGCTGATTCAAAGCTTTCTGAGTGTTCTTCTGGGCTTCCTGCTGTTTCTTTTTGAGTTCTTCAATTTTCTTTTTGAACTCTTCCGCAAATTTACGGTCGCGAAGAAGAAGCTGTTGATTCCGGCTCACAGAGAGAACGTCCCGGCCGTCCCGCATGGACTCTTTGTAAATATCCTCGGTGGAGGTGAGCTGTTTAAGCGAAGCATCTGTCTGCTGGAGGGCCTGATCGAGTTGTTGTCCCTGAAGAGCCGCCTGTGCTTTCTGAAGGAGTTCGCGGGATGCCTGATGATTCATGACGCCGAGGTTCTGGCAGGAACGGGAACGGACTTCCGCTTCCGCACTGGACGCGGAAATAGCCTGTTCGTACAAAGCGGTTGCCTTTGCCGTGTCTTTTTCACCGGTTTGAGCCTTGAGTCCCTCGTTGTAGAGGACGACGGGCGGGATTTTCACCGTTTTTTCCGGGGCAGTCTTATTTTCCTGAGCGGCGGGTGCGATCGGGGCGGAAGGCGCGGGTTCGGCCTGTTCCTGAGCGGAGAGACCGGCGCCGCCGAGCAATGCGGAGATCAGGAGAAGCGTTTTGACGGAGGACACTTTTCCAAAACGTTTCTCCGAGATGACGAACCAGAGGCAGAGGAGGATGAACGCGGCAAGGAGGGGATAGACCGGGCGTTCGATGGGACGGGTCTGCTTCCCGCTATCGAGTTCCTGGACATCCAGTTTCCGAATACGCCCCTCGACTTCGGCGATCCCCGGATTTGTGGTGGTGGAACGCACATAGATTCCGCCTGTTTTCCGGGCGAGGAGCGAGAGCTGTTTTTCATTGAGGGGCGCGTTGACGATGTTGCCGCTGCTGTCCTTGAGTGTGTGAACACTGCCGTTTTCGCCGGGGACCTGAATGATGGCTGGCTGGGAGGGATCGCCCACGCCGAGGATGAAAAGGGGAATTTTGAGGCGGATGATTTCATTCAATGCCTTGCCGCTGTCTCCGGTGAGTTCGTCGCCGTCGGTGATGAGGATGATGGCGCGGTAGGACGTCTCGGCCGCGCGGAATCCGCGGATGGCTTCATTGAGGGCTTTTTCGAGATCGGTTCCGCCGACGGGAATGGAGTCGGTGGCAAGGTCGTTGACCGTCTGGATGAAGCTGGTTTTATCGATGGTCAGGGGGCATTCGAGGAAAGCATGTCCGGCGAAGGCGATCAGGCCGAAACGGTCCCCCGGGTTTTTCTCTGCGAGCTGTCGTGCGAGCCACTTGGCGTGTTCGAGCCTTGAGGGGCGGACGTCCTGAGAAAGCATGCTTTTCGAGGTGTCGAAGACAACCATCAGGTCATGCCCTTGTCCGGAGTAGGGCAGAATGCTCATCCCCCAGGATGGACGGGCCGCGGCGACAAACAGAAGAAAAAGAACCGCGGCGAGAATCGCGCCGCGCCAGAAACGGAGCGTGGGTGAAACGGAAACATAACGGGGATCATCCGAACGTTTCCCCAGAAATAATTTCAGGACGGTTATCCGTTTTCGCCATGCATAGTAAAAAAGGAACAATATCAGCGGAAGAACCCATACAAGATTCCACAAGATTTCCCCTTCCAGCAATGTCATTGTATGATTCTCCTCCCGTGTAAGATTGACATATTCGCCGACACCGTATGCAATAAGGAACTAGCGGCAATATATGTGTTTATGGACATGGAGTCAAATAAAAAGTTCCCTTTCTGTATAAAAAAATTCCGTTGGGTGCGGAGTAATCCGTATGTGAATGGCTGTGAGGCCGGGCGGCGCGGCGCTTTTTTTAAAAAACAGTGAAAAATCCTTGCAATCAGGCAATAAAGGGCTTAAATTACCATTTTGAAATTGAGAGAACCTTAAGGTGATTTTATTATGTCAGAAAAGCGTGTGGTTTTGAGCGGGGACGAGGCGGTGGCGGAAGGCGCCCTTGCCTGCGGAGTGATGCTGGGAACCGGCTATCCGGGGACGCCTTCAACGGAAATTCTGGAACATCTTTCCTCGATCGGCGGCAAGGCGCAATGGGCGCCCAATGAAAAGGTGGCGCTGGAAGTGGGAATCGGAGTGGCTTTCGCGGGAGCGAAGTCACTGGTCACCATGAAGCATGTCGGACTCAACGTGGCGGCCGATCCGCTGTTTACGCTCACTTATACCGGTGTCGAGGGCGGACTGGTCATCGTCTCCGCCGATGATCCGGGCATGGCTTCCAGCCAGAATGAACAGGACAACCGCCTGTATGCCGCGGCCGCTCATCTGCCTGTTCTGGAACCGTCGGACAGTCAGGAAGCCTATGAGTTTACCCTTCGCGCCTTTGCGCTTTCCGAAGAATTTCATACGCCCGTACTGCTTCGCATGACCACGCGCGTCTGCCATTCGCGTTCCCCGGTGACACTGAGGGAAGAAAAAGCGGCGCCCGTCCCGAAGCCGTACCGCAAGAATGTCCAGGAACGCGTGATGGTCCCGGCCTTTGCCAAAAAAGCCCACGTGACGCTGTTCCGCAAGATGAAAGCCCTTCAGCAGTGGAATGAAAAGGCCGATCTGAACCGGACATTCGGACCCGAAACCGCCGAACTGGGAATCATTACTTCCGGCGTCGCGTTCCAGCATTCCATGGAAGCGGCTCCGGGCGCCCGCATTCTGAAACTGGGAATGACCTGGCCGCTTCCCTTCGGGGCCATCGCGAAATTCGTCGCGGGCAACAAACGCACGGTGGTGGTGGAAGAGGGCGAAAAATTTCTTGCCGGAAAGATTCTCGAACAGGGAATCCGGGTGGAGCCGAAGGGGGACGCCTTTCTTTTCGGTGAACTGGATGTCGCCAAAGTCAAAAGACTGCTGGCGAACGACGAGACGCCCGAACCGGCGGCAAAGCCGGGACGTCCTCCGCAGCTCTGCCCGGGATGTCCGCACCGGAAAGTTTTTGAAACGCTCCGTGACCTCGGATGCATCGTATCCGGCGACATCGGCTGCTATACTCTGGGCGTGATGCCCCCCTTCAGTTCGATTGACTGCTGCGTCTGCATGGGTGCGAGCATCGGCGCGGGGCTGGGGCTCCGGCACGGGCTTTCCGAGACGGAAGCGCGCAAGGTGGTCAGCGTCATCGGCGACAGCACGTTTGTCCACAGCGGACTCACCGGGATCGTCGAGATGGTCTACAACAAGCCCGCCACGGGGCATCTGGTTCTGATTCTGGACAATTCCACCACCGCCATGACCGGTCTTCAGGAAAATCCGGCCACCGGGCGGCATCTGGATATGAGCGAAACCACGCAGCTGAACCTGGAGGCGACCTGCAAAGCGATCGGCGCGGACCATGTGGACGTGATCGATCCGACCGCGGACCACGCCGGATTCATTGCGCTGGTGAAGGAGCGTCTGGCATCCAGCGACGCGAGCGTGATCATTGCGCGGCGCCCGTGCATCCTTCAGGTGAAAAAACTGGCGAAAGCCAAGAAACAGTGAGAGAACAGCCATGAGTGAACAGATTACCAACGTCCTGTTTGCCGGGATCGGCGGACAGGGCATCATCAAGGCCTCGGACATGCTCACGGAAGCCGCTTTCCGGATGGGCTTCGACGTCAAGAAAAGCGAACTCCACGGGATGAGCCAGCGGGGCGGCTCGGTCTCCAGCGACGTCCGGTTCGGGAAGAAGGTCTACAGTCCGATGATTCCCCGCGGCGAGGCCGACTGCCTGATCGCCGTTTCCGAAGACCAGATCGAGGTCTGCGAGGGATATCTGCGGAAGGACGCCGTCATCATCCGTCCGTCCGACATTGATCCGTCCGACGCCTCTTCCAAGATGCTGAACATTGCCATGCTCGGGCGGCTCAACCGTTATCTGAAGTTTCCGGAATCCCTCTGGGAGGGAATCATCCGGGAGTCGTTCAAGGCGGAAATCGCCGAAGAAAACATCGCCGCCTTCCGGCGCGCGGCCAACGGCAAGGAGTGAACCATGCAGCAGGCGCCCTTCAATCCGGTCAGTTCCACCGACTATCTTCCGACTTCAAAACTCAGGGAACTCCAGACGGAGCGTTTTGCCCGGATCATCCGCCGGGCTTACGAAAATGTTCCCTTCATCCGGAAACGCATGGACGAACGGAATCTGGCGCCCGATACCTTCCGGAGTCTGGAGGATGTCTCCAGATTGCCGTTTACCGTCAAGTCGGACCTGCGTGAAACCTATCCGTTCGGACTGTTTGCGAGCCCGCTGAAGGAGATCGTGCGTCTCCACGCTTCCAGCGGAACCACGGGCAAGCCCATTGTGGTGGCCTACACGAAAGAGGACCTCGCGGTCTGGGAAGAGGCCATGATGCGGACGATGGCGGCGGCGGGCGTCACCTCCGGCGACATTGTCCAGAACTCCTTCGGCTACGGCCTTTTCACCGGCGGTCTGGGCGCGCACTACGGAGCCGAGGGGCTCGGCGCCACCGTGATTCCCGCGTCCGGCGGCAATACGGAACGCCAGATCATGCTGATGAAGGATTTCGGCGTCACCGTGACCTGCTGCACTCCCAGCTACTTTGTCCATCTGATCGAAGAGGCCGGAAAAATGGGCGTGGACATGCGCAAGCTTCCGCTCCGCATCGGTATTTTCGGCGCGGAACCGTGGACCTTTGAAATGCGCCGCCACATCGAGGAGGCCGCCGGAATCAAGGCGTATGATATTTACGGCCTTTCCGAGATCACCGGGCCGGGCGTCGGCGCCGAATGCGAATGCCAGAAAGGACTTCATATCTTCGAAGACCATTTCTATCCGGAGATCATCGATCCCGACACGCTGGAGGTGCTGCCCGAGGGAAAACAGGGAGAACTGGTTCTTACCACGCTCTCCAAAATGGCCATGCCGATGATCCGCTACCGGACGCGCGACCTGACTTCCATCATTACGGAAAAATGCGCCTGCGGACGCACGCTTCGCCGGATTTCCAAGATTTCGCACCGCAGCGACGACATGTTCATCATCCGCGGAGTGAATGTCTTCCCGTCCCAGATCGAGACCGCGATCCTGAACGAAGAAAAGAATCTGCCCCACTATCAAATCATCCTGACGCGTAACCACGGGCTCGACAGCATCGAAGTCGACATTGAAGTTACGCCTGAGATGTTCAGCGACAAGGTGAGTGTCATGGAAGAGCTGACGCAGCGTTTCTCCCATGCGATCGAGCGGATCATCAACCTCCGGGTCATGGTGAAGATGCTGCCGCCCAATTCCATTCCCCGCAGCGAAGGCAAAGCCAAGCGCGTCATAGACAAACGCAACCTTTAATTCAGGAGAGACATCATGAAAAAGCTCAACCAGCTGTCCATTTTCATCGAGAACAAACCCGGTTCCCTGAAGAACGTCTGCCGCCTGCTTGCCGACAACAATATCGACATTTCCACGCTTTCGCTTGCCGACACCAAGGACTTCGGTATTCTCCGCCTGATCGTCAGGGAGTGGGAGAAGGCAAAAGCCCTCCTGAGTGCGAACGGCGTGGCCGTCACGGTGACAAGCGTCGTGGCTCTCGAAGTGGAGAACCGTCCCGGCGGGCTGTGCGAAATTCTCGATACCCTGGACAAGTATTCCATCAATGTCGAGTATCTTTATGCTTTTGTTTCTCCGATCAACGGCCGTGCCGTCATCATCCTGCGTTTCGACGCTCCGGACATGGCGGTGGAACGCCTGAAAACGGATCGCGCGGTCCGTTTCATCGGGGAGGAGGATATTTTCAACGGGAAGTGACCCTTTCTTTCATGAACGGGTTGTAAAAGTTCCGAAGTATGCTACTTTGCTTTACGAATGAAGTTTAAACCGGGATAGAATGCGAAAATGAGAAAACATGCAATGATCTTCACACTGCTTGTGGCGTTGTTTGCATTTTTCTATCCTCAGCAGCAAGCGCAGGCGATGGACCCGGTGACGATCGCCATCCTTGCACCGATTGCCATCCAGGTGGCTCAGACTATGATGCCCTACATCATCAAGGGGCTGGTCAACATGGGAAAAATGGGACTCAAAATGGGAAAGGAAATGATCAACATCTTTCGGCTGCCGCTGGGCGTGGTCCAGACGTTCATTCTTTTCCCGTTCGGGAGCTGTTTTTCCAGCGGTATCCGCAACATGGGGTATGGCATCATCGCGCCTTTTAAAGTAGCTTTTTATGCCGTTCTGCTGCCGGTCTCCGCGTTTGGAGTCGGCGTATAGCCTCTTTATGCCCGTACTGTGTACATTGACTATGTCCGGATCACGAAAAAACACATTCATGGAATCCCTCCTCGGGGAATGGTACGGCGAGGAAAGGGCAAGGGCGGAAATGGTCCGCTACAACCCCGAACCGGTTCCGCTGTCCGAAACCCTGGGGTATGTCGTGTCGCAGGTCCTCCCGCCCTGGGAGTGGAAACTGGCGCGGGTGAAAGAGTCCTGGGAGAGCGTTGCCGGAAAGGAAACCGCGCGCCGCTGCCGGATCGTCCGCCTGAACGAAGGCGTTCTGTATGTGGAGGTTTTCCATCCCGCCTACCGGATTGCGCTGGATACGCCGAGGATCAAAAACGAACTGCTGGAAAAAATACAGGGAATTGTCGGCAAAAACGATTGCCGGGAAATCAAATTCATTGCGGGCGGAGGCGCGCCGCGCTGATCCCGCCCGTTCTGTAAAGGATGTTCTGCTTTTTCCGCAACTTATTCCTGGTCAAGGGAATCGAAGAATTCCTTGACGGGATAAATCTTCTTGACGGATTCGATGTTGCAGCCTACCATGTAGAGACCGTTTTCCGTGTCTCCGCGCCAAGTGGCGAGAAGCGCCTTGGCGATGCAGAAAAGCGATTTGGCAGGGTTGCAGGAGCGCAGACAGCGGTAAGGACAGGTGAACTTTTCCCGTCCGCCGGTCAGAACCCTCTGCACCAGAGGGGATTTCAGAACGCGGACCGGCAAGCCGACCGGACTTTTGATTACAACCACATCTTCCGCCTTGGCATCCACGAAAAACTGTTTGCTTCTGGCGTCGATGCCGGATTCCTCGGTGGTGATGAAGTAGGTTCCGATCTGGACGCCGTTGTATCCCATTGTAAGGAAGCGCTCAATGTCCGCACGGCAGGCCACTTCCTCCGCGGCGATGACGGGAAGGCCATCCAGGTTGTAACGCGCAATCACGTCCTGGATCTCCTTCAGGAGAATATCCATCGAACAGGTTTCCGGATGTTCGATCATCTCCATGGTGAAACCGAGGTGTCCGCCGCATTTGGGACCTTCCACAATGACGGCATCGGGCTTCCGGTTGTACTTGCGGAGCCAGGTTTTGACTACCACTTCGAAGGCGCGTCCGCTGGAAATGACCGGGATCAGCGCGACATCGGCATCTCCCACGTATTCAGGAAGGGGAAGGGGCAGACCGGCGCCGGAGATGATGAAATCGACTCCTCCCGCCACCGCGGTGCGGACGATTTCCTCATAGTTGGAAAGCGCAACCATTACGTTGACGCCGAGGGGTTTTTTGCCCCCGCAGAGTTCACGTGCTTTTTTCAGTTCGAGCGCGAAGTTCTCGTTGCATTCATCCACGAAACGGAACTTGCCGCGTTCGATATCTCCGATTCCGACACTTGCAATGGTTCCGTATCCGCCGCAGTTGACGACAGCGGAAGAAAGTTCGGCCATACCGATGCGGACACCCATTCCGGCTTGAATGACAGGATACTTCGTTTCCAGATTTCTTATTTTCAGCGCTGGCAGTTTCATAAAATTATTCAAAATGTTTGTCTTTCAGCATTTATGACGAGGCGCGTCCGCGTGATAAAACTGAAAATATGAATCTGATAACAATAGCATAAATCAGCGGACTTTCAAGCTGGCGAAGGTGTTTTTCAGGCAAAAGAACGAAGAAAAACCGGCGTGACGCTGAAGAAAGGACTTGCGAGGTGCTTTTTTAGTCTTTCACGCCGCGGAAAACGGTGATGTTTCCGTTGGCGGGCTTGTTCTTTTCAACGTTTTTCTGAAGGCATTTCCGGTAGTAATCATACAGGACAATCTGGCTCCGGGTGGCCTCGTATTCGTTCAGATTCATGGTTTTGGAATACTGGTTGATTCCGACGACGGTGCGTCCTTTCCGGCGGTCCGCCAGCGCCGCGTTGAGGATGAAGTCAAGTTCTTCGCGGATGGCGGGGGTGTCTACCGGGAACAGGGTTTCGATTCTCCGGCGGAGGTTTCGCGGCATGAGATCCGCGCTTCCGAGATAATATTCGGGCGAACCGTTGTTGGCGAAGTAATAGATCCGGGCGTGTTCGAGGAAACGGTCGAGAATGCTCACGATGCGGATGTTTGCGGCGGCTTCCGGCGCGAGGGAATAAGGCGTGAGCGCGCAGGCGCCCCGCACGATGAGATCGATCTTGACATGCTTTTCGGCGGCACGGTAGAGGTGTTCGATCACCTCATAGTCGATCAGCGCGTTGATCTTCATGACGATGTGTCCCGGATTCTCGCGGGTGGACACGCCGGCTTCACGGTCGATCAGGAAAAGCATTTTTTCCAGCAGGTTGAAGGGGGCGACGATCAGTTTGTTCCAGTCGGGGGGCGAGGAGAAGCCGGTGATGACGTTGAAAAGCGCGGAGACGTCGCGCGCCAGAAACGGATTGTCGCTGAAATAGCCGATATCGGTGTAAAGGCGGGCCGTCTTGTCGTTGTAGTTGCCGGTGCTGAGGTGGACATAACGATGAATGCCGTCGTCCTCGCGGCGGATGACCATCAGCGCCTTGCAATGGACCTTCAGGCCGGCGATGCCGTAGACCACGTGCGCCCCGGCCTCGGCCAGTTCACGCGCCCAGATGATATTGTTTTCCTCGTCGAACCGGGCTTTGAGTTCGACCAGCACCGAGACCTGCTTGCCGTTGCGGGCCGCACGGATCAGCGCATGGACCACGGGCGAATCGCCGCTGACACGGTAAAGGGTCTGCTTGATTGCCAGCACAGCCGGATCGTCCGCAGCCTGTTCCAGCATTTTAATCACCGGATCGAACGACTGGTAGGGAAGATGGATGATGAACGGACCGCTTTCCCGGATGGTCTGGAAGATATTCTTGCCGTTGGAAAAATACGGCGAGGGCAGCGGAGGAAGCGGCGGATTCCGGAGCGCCGGAAAACTCTGCAGGGAAGCCAGCGCGAACATGGACTTGAGACAAAGCATTCCGTTGATGTTCCGGACCAGGGCGGTTCCCGGAGTGATTTTGAGCTTGGAGAGGAGCCATTTTCTCGATTTGGCGGACATTCCCGCCGCGATTTCGAGACGGACCACGTTGCGTTTGGTTTTCTTGCGCAGGGCGATTTGAAGTTCAGTCATCAGGTCGGCGATGGATTCTTCGTCGATGGAAAAGTCCATGTCCCGCGTAACCCTGAAAAAGGAGCATTCACGGATTTTCGCGCCGGAAAACAGCATGTCGAGATGGTTGCGGATCAGCTCTTCGGCGGGAATGTAGAACAATCCGTTTTCGGAACTTTCCAGCTGGATGAAACGCGGGATGACCGGAGGCACTTCCAGCAGGGCGAATCTCTCGGAAGAGGCTTTGGCCGGGACGAGGCGGATCAGCATTTCCAGTCCGAGGTTCGGCACCAGCGGGAAGGGATGCGACTGGTCGACTCCGATGGGCGTCAGCACCGGGAAAATTTCCGAGGTCATGATCCGGGTGGCAATGTTTTTCTGCGTGGGGGTGAGGCGGTCCCATGAGGTGATGAAGATGGAATTCCGCTCCAGTTCCGGCAGGATTTCGTAGTTCAGATACCTGTATTGACGTCCCACCAGAAGACGGATCTTATGTTCCAGTTCGGTCATCAGGGCGCGCGGGTCATAGCCGTAATTCTTATAAATCGTGTGGAAGTTCTTTTCGAGCTGGCCGGAGATGCCGGCGATGCGCACCATGCAGAATTCATCCAGATTGCTGGAGAAGATTGCGATGAAGTTCAGACGCTCCAGAAGGGGATTTCCCTTGTCCGCGGCCTCGTCGAGGACTCTGGAATTGAATTCAAGCCAGCTGATGTCGCGGTTGATGAACTGATCGATGGGCTCGCGCATGTTGTGATTCGCCTCCGTCAGGAAAAAACGATTTTACAGGAATAGACGCTGCGGAAATAATCGGTATCGATTTCCGTCATGGACTCGGGAAAATAAGAAATTTCGTCACCCAGTTTGATGGTCACGCGGGACGCCTCGAGTTTGACCGTCATGTTTTCGGGAACCGACGACATGGAGGCCAGTGCACATGCGATCCGAAGGATTGCCGCCAGCTTGTTGACCAGGCTCCGTTCCTCGCGGGAAAGGGCGGCGTACTCCGGATGAAGCATCTTGGGCGGAGATTTCCGGTGATACCGCGCGATCAGGGCCGCGATTTTTCGCGCTTCCGGGGAGAGTCCGGGAATTTCAGTGTTCTGGATGATGTAGTATGAATGCTTGTGATAAGCCTGGTTGTTGATGAACAAGCCGCACTTATGGAGGCGCGCGGCGATGCGGAGGATCAGCAGTTCAGCGTGTCCGAGACCGTGGAGCTTTTCAAGTTTTCTGAACAGTTCGTTGGCGAAGCGGGTGGTCCGGTCGCAGTATTCGTTCGCGCAGCGGTAGCGGGTTGCGGTGCGCATGATCAGGGAGTGGAGCTGCTCTTCGAAACAGTCCTTCACGTTGAAGATTTCGTTGATGAAATCGTGCAGGAGCAGATATTTGGTGGAAGCCATCGGGATGATGATGTTGGAGGCGTCCGTGAGGCGGAGCAGATTGTCGAGGATCATGCAGCAGGGCTGGATCATTTCGGCAAGGTCCGGCGCGAGACCGTATTTTTCGCTGATTTCCTCATAGGTGAATTCGGATATTTCCGTACGGAGCAGGAAGAATTTGTCGCGGGTGATGCTGGTGGCCGCGCCCGGAGGATTTTTATCCCGGATGACCTTCAGCAGGGCCCGGGCGGAGGTTCCCATGGCAATAATGCTCTCCGCTTTCAGGTTTTCGGAGATGGAACGCAGTTCGCTGAATGCGCTGTCGATCAGCATGGCAGTGTAATAGTTCATGGCGGAGGAGGAATAGGTGCCGTGAAGCTGTTCGATGGCGCGCAGGGTTCCGACTTTGAGGGTTTCCGTGAAACAGAGGTTTCCGCAGTCATAGGCGCTGACCTGACAGGCGCCGGTGCCGATGTCGGCAATCAGGACCGGGAGCGAGTGGAATCCGTACTGGGCGGGGATTTCCTCCATGACGGCGGTATAGTCGAGGCGGGCCTCGTCGGTGCCAGCGAAGATTTTGATTTCGATGCCCGTGGCATGGCGAATGCGTTCGATGAAGATTTCGGCGTTTTCGGCTTCGCGCACGGCGCTGGTGGCGATCGCCTTGTAATAGGTGACGCCGTATTCGTCCATTTTCTGACGGAAGTTGAAAAGAATTCCGCAGAGGATCTGAATGGAGTCGTCGCTGATTTCTCCGTTCCGGAAGACGTTCGAGCCGAGCGGGACCGGTTTTTCAAGCTCTTCCAGAGGAGAGAATGTGCGGTCCGCGCTGTTGACTTCGGCAATCAGCATCCGGGCGGAATGAGCGCCCACGTCGATGGTCGCCATCGTGATATTCGGATTTTTCTCCTTCCGGACGCGCATGGCTTACACCTTTCCCTCGGCACGGGCGAGAATTGTGGCGCCGACCGCGACGGCGTCATCGCCGTAAGAGGAAAGCACGATCCGGATTTTGGAAGGGGGAATTCCGAAGAGATGGGCTTCAAAACTTTTCTGGAAGACCGGCAGGATGACATCTCCCATGGCTGTGACGACTCCTCCTCCGAGAACGATGCATTCCGGGGCGACCACCGCGCAGGCGGAGGCGGCGGCGATCCCCAGCATGATGGAACCCTTGTCGATGACCTGGCGCACGACGCTGTCGCCGTCGGCATAGGCCCGGGCCAGGTATTTACTCTTGATATTGACGGTTTTATCATTGAATTTGTCCGGGGGAATCAGGGTCTTCTCATTGCTTGTCTTGAGATGCTTCCGGATCGCCTTGACGTATGCGATCTTGCTGCAGTAGGCTTCGATGCATCCGCGGCGCCCGCATCCGCAGCGACGTCCGCCTTTGCTGATGATCATGTGACCGAGTTCACCGGCGAGGCCGCAGTTGCCTTTCAGCAGATGTCTTTCAATGACCAGCCCTCCGCCGAGTCCGGTTCCGATGAAATAGCCGATCACGTTGTCGGCGCCTTTGCCGGCGCCGGAATGGAATTCCGCCAGAGTTCCGAGGTCGCCGTCATTGCCGAGATAGACTTCCCGTCCGGTAATGTCGTGAAATATCTTCTTGGCGGAGAAATTGCGCCCTCCGAGGTTGGTGGCGAAGGAACAATCGCCGGTCGCGGGATCGACGGGCGAAGGAAAGGCGGCTCCGATGTGAGGCACTTCCGCAATGCTCAAATTCAATTTTGACAGGGCCTCTACACCGGTATCCACCATGGTCCGGATGATGGTCTCCGCTTCGGCGGTCGAGTCTGTGGGAGTTTTAGCCGCGGCGAGAATCCGGTTTTCTCCGTCTGTGACGACCGCGTAAATCTTGCTGCCTCCCAGGTCGATGCCGAGAGCCAAAGAGTCTTTCATGATGTATCCCTTTCCTGATCTGAATGTCAATAGGATAAGGTAACGTCTGAATAAAGATTTTGCAAGCCCGGAGCGGTTAAAATTCGATGAGGCTAAAATTGAGCGACTGTAAAACCTTCTTCAGCTCCCGGGGAGGTGGTCCGCGTCCAGACGGGCGCGGGCAGTTTTTTGACTATATCCAGAAAGTCGTCGGTCCGGCTGACAAGAATCACGCTTCCCTTCTTTTTCCGCTGATCCCAGATCAGCGCTTCCAGATCGTCGAACGTCTTCAGGAAGCGGTGCTTCGCCTCCGGATAGGAAAGCCCGTATTCGATTTCGCCCGGAGATCCGTACATGCGCATGTCTCTGGTTTTGAAGACCCAGCAGACATCCTGGAACGGGCGTCTGTTGGTTACGATGATGCAATTTTCCGCGGGAATCAGCGGGCGGAGACTTTTCAGAAAAGCCACAGGCGCCTTCCGTTCCGCAACCACGTCCGGGAAGACGATATTCGCTCCGATCACAACCGGGAAAAGGCTTGCCATGAAGACCAGCAGTTTGAGGTGAGGCTCCTTGACCAGCAGAGAAAAACGCATCCCTGTCGCCCAGAGTCCTGCCGCCAGAACGATGAGCCCGCCCTTCCATGCTTCATGCTTCATGAAAAGGATTTGGGGAAATCCGGTCGCCAGATTGACGAGAACCGCCGTCACCGTCAGAAAAAGAAGAACCCAGAATATCCTGATGGTGAGCCGGAAAAGGAATTCGCGCTTCTCTTCGATGAAAGTCTTCTGGAGTCCGCCCGCGGTCAGGATTGCGAACGGAGCGAAGCACGGGAGGATATACGTGGCCAGTTTTCCGCTGGAAAGAGAGAAAAACAGAAACGGCATGACGAACGAGCAGAGCGCGAACTTCAGCAGGGGGGAACCGGAAATCTGCCGCCGCACGCCTTTGAAAACGTCGGGCAGCATGATGACCCATAACGCGACTCCGCCCAGAAATACGGGGATGAAGTAAAAGATATGATTTTCATGCTGGGCTTTTTCTCCGCCGAAAAAGCGCTGGACATGTTCTACGAAGAAGAAGTAGTGCCAGAAATCCGGCTCCTGGCGGTGAATTGCAATTCCCCAGGGGGCGAGAACCAGAACAGCGCCGAGCAGAGGCAGCCACGGCGTGGAGAAAATGAGCTTCCATTTGCGGTCCCATATCAGATAGGGAACGATGCAGATGACCGGTATCGCGAAAGCGATGAAGCCCTTGCTCAGAAAGGCGAACGCGCTCAGGATTCCGGCAAGGAACAGAAGCAGAAGGCGGCGTTTTTGCGGGACCCCCTCCTGAATCGCGAAGAAGTAGGCCGTCATGGTCGCCGTGACGAAGAATGTGAGATACATGTCCGTGATGGCCACGGTTCCGAGCACGAACACCAGGGGGTAGGTGGCAAAGATCGTCGTCGCGATCAAGGCCAGTTTCCTGTCATAGAAACGGGCTGTCAGCAGATACACCATCAGGGCGGTTCCCAGCATGACCAGAATGCACGGCAGCCGGAGGGCGAAGGGATTTTGTCCGAACAGACGGAAGGACAGGGCGGAACACCAGTAGCTCAGCGGGGGTTTCTCAAAATAGCGCACGCCGTTCAGAGTCGGTGTGATGAAATTGCCGCTTTCGACCATCTCACGGGCGATTTCGGCGTTGCGGGTTTCATCCGGGGAGACCAGCGGACGTCCTCCGATCGGAAGGATGTAAACAACGAGAACGATAAGGACAATCAGGGCAGGCCAGTAGTACTTCCGCATGGTCTTTTTCCTTTATTTTTCGGTCTGTATCTTTTCGCTCTTCAGAGCGACCCATCCCTCGCGTCCGGGGATTTCTCCCTTGATGATCGGGCAGCGGGGAAGCGAACCCGTGTTTTCCGGAAGGAGGTCGCCCGGTGCGCAGAAGGTAATTCCGCGCGCTTTGGCCATGTCGAGGAAACGTGCGAACATCTCCGCGCAGGACCCCCCTTCGGCTTCCGCGTGAATCGTAAGCATGTTGTATCCTTTTTCCGCGGTGGCGAGAAGCCGTTCGTTGTAATTCTCGTCGCTGATGCCGTTTTTCCCGAGGATTTCGTCGTAGGTGGGCATGTTCAGGGGCATCTGGGGCGTGTTCAGAAACTCTCCGTCCACGACCGGCAGGAAAATTCCGGAGCCGCGGCAATCGCTGTTGTAGCGGAAATTGAACCGCTCCTTGACGATCAGTGCTTCGGGTTCGCACCGCCAGCCGGGGACCGCCGAACAGACCGGCGCTTTGCCGGTGACCCGTTCCAGTTCCTCATACGCCATCAGGAGATGGGTGTAAACCTCTTCCTGGGACATTTCATCGATATGCACCTGCCACGCATGGTGATCCCACGCATGAACGCCTATTTCGTGACCGGCGTCGGAACACGCCTTGATGACGTGTCCCAGCTTTCTGGCGATCCGGGGACCCGGCCAGAGGGTTCCCTTCAGAAGGATGTCCAGACCGTACAGGCTTGCGGCCCGGGTCCGGAGCATCTTCCAGAGGAATACCGGTTTGAGGAGACGCCAGATGTGACGCCCCATATTGTCGGGTCCGGCCGAGAAGAAGAACGCCGCTTGGATTCCGTGCCTGTCCAGTGTCCTGCAGAGGCTTGGAACCCCGTCACGCGTACCGCGGAACGTGTCGACGTCGACTCGGAGCGCTATCTTCATTTGACGCCGAATTCGTCGGATTCAACCGCCTGCCGAAGGAAGAAATCGAGAGTCAGCGCGATGGATTCATCCAGTTTGACCGTCGGCTTCCAGCCCACATACTTCCAGGCGTTGCGAATGCTCGGTTTCCGGTGCTGGACGTCCTGATAGCCCTTGCCGTAGAAGGTTCCGCTTTCGACTTCCTTGTAACCGGCGAAGGGCGGGAATTTCTTCCGGAGAGGATGTTTGTTGAACTGCTTGACGAGAATGTCCGCAAGTTCCTTGATGCTGGCTTCATTGGTCGGACAGCCGATGTTGATGATTTTGCCGTCGCACTTGCCGTCCTTGTTCTCGATGATGCGGAACAGACACTCGATGCCGTCCGTGACGTGCGTGAAACAGCGTTTCTGTGCGCCGCCGTCGATCAGCAGAATCGGGGTGCCCTGCACCAGATTCAGGATGAGCTGCGTGATTGCGCGGGAACTGCCGACTCGCGCGGAAGAGAGGCTGTCGAGTTTCGGTCCCATCCAGTTGAACGGACGGAACAGCGTGAAGCGGAGCTGTCCTTTGGCGCCGTAGGCCCAGATGACGCGGTCGAGCATCTGCTTGCTGCACGAATAAATCCAGCGCTGCATGCGGATGGGACCGAGGATCAGACGGGAGTTGTCTTCATCAAATTCCTCCTCGTCGCACATTCCGTAAACCTCGGAAGTGGACGGGAAGATGATGCGCTTGTTGTATTTGACGCAGTAGCGGACAATCCTGAGGTTTTCTTCGAAGTCGAGTTCAAACACACGCAGCGGATTGCGCGTATATTCGATCGGGGTCGCGATCGCGACCAGCGGAAGCACCACGTCGCACTTGCGAACATGGTATTCGATCCACTCGCGGTTGATGGTGATGTCCCCTTCAAAGAAGTGGAAATTCTTTTTGCCGAGAAGACCGGAAATGTAGTTGCTCCGGAGGTCCATCCCGTAGATCTCATAATTTCCGTCGGCCAGAAGACGTTCGCTGATGGCGCTGCCGATGAACCCGTTGACGCCCAGAATCAGGACGCTGGTTTTTTTCCTGGAAACCGGTTTTCCGGATCCGAAAGTCATCTTTTCAACCAGTTTGGCGTCCAGTGCGAGCTGTTTGCCGGAGGAATAAAGCCCGTTTTCGAGCTGGGCGTAGTCCACACGGAGGGCGTCCTTGCCGCAGGCGACGGTCAGCGGATCGGTGGAAAGAATGGTGCCGGGAAGGGCTTTTGTCGTGTTTTTCACCTCGGTCGCGGCCCAGAAGAGGTATTTCTTTTCCCCGAGGAAGCTGAATGCGCCCGGGTAGGGACGTGTGACGGCGCGGATCAGGTTGCGGATTTCGCCCGCGCTCCTGCTCCAGTCGATGAGACCGTCGGACGCTTTGCGTCCTCCGAAATACGTGGCCTTCTTGTCATCCTGCTTCGTGAGCTTGAAAGTGCCCTTCTTGAACAAGGGCAGGGTCTTCTTGAGCAGCTTGGCCGCGGCCAGGGTCGCGTTGTTGTGAACTTCCAGCGCGGTGTCGTTGCTGCCGATCGCGAACTTTTCCTGCGCGACGATTTCACCGGCATCCGGCTTTTCCGTCATGCGGTGCAGCGTGACGCCCGTTTCCTTTTCCCCGTTGAGGACGGCCCAGTTGATCGGGACGCGTCCGCGGTATTTGGGAAGCAGCGATCCATGAAGATTGAAGGCTCCTTTTTTCGGAATGGAAAGCAGTTCTTTTCCGAGAAGATTCCGGTAGTAGAACGAGAAAATGTAGTCTGGCGCCATTTTCCGGATCCGTTCGATCCAGAGCGGATGGTTCGGGTCTTCCGGAGCGCAGAGTTCGATCCCTTTGGAGGACGCGAGTTCGGCCACGGAACGGAACCAGGTGTTTTCAGCGGGATTGTCCTTGTGCGTAAAGACGCACTGGATGTCAAAACCGTTCTCGAGCAATGCCTTGATTCCTTCGCATCCGATGTTATGGTAAGCGAAAACGACAGCTTTCATTTATGTGATCTCCCTTGAATTGAGTATGGTCAGGATTTGGGTTCGTCTTTGTCGCAGCGGATCAGCTTTTCAATGTAGAATTGAGGGCGTCCGCGCGCATTGAGGTGAATTTTGCCGATATATTCTCCGAGCAACCCCATGGCGGCGAACTGCGCGCCGATGAATACGAACAGAATGGCGAAAAGGGTGAAGACACCGTTCTGCCCCCATTCCGGATCGTAAATCCGGGTCATGATGAAGATGAAGATACCGAATGCGATGCCCAGAAGCGCAATGAGGAATCCGAAAAAGGTAAGCATCCGCAGGGGGAAGGTTGTGGTTCCGGTCAGTAGGTCGTACTGAAGGGCGATCAGCTTCCAGACGGAATATTTGGATTCACCCGCCGCCCGTTCGGCGTGCTTGACGTTGACTTCGGTGGATTTGCGTGCGAAGGACATGGCCATCATCGGGATGAATTTGCCGTGTTCGCGACAGTCGAGAATCGCGGTTACCACCGCCCGGCTGTAACCTCGGAGCATGCATCCGTAGTCGGTCATGGTGTTGCCTTTGGTGAGGCGACGGACCATATTGTTGACCATCTTGGAGGCAACCCTGCGGAAGAAGGTGTCCTGACGGTCTTCGCGGATGGTTCCGACCACGTCATATCCATCCGCCAGCTTTTCCACCAGCTTGTGGATTTCTTCCGGAGGATTCTGGAGGTCCGCATCCAGCGTGACTATGTATTGACCGCGTGTCTGGGAAAGCCCCGCGGTGACTGCCGCATGCTGTCCGAAATTGGTGGAAAGAAGAACTCCCACGACTTTTCCGGGATGCTTTTCCGCGGACTCGGTGATCATTTCCGCGGACCGGTCCGCGCTGCCGTCATCAACCAGAAGAATCTCATAGGGACGTCCGATCTTGTCGCAGGCGGCAATACAGCGGTCCACCAGTTCCTTCAGGTTCAGCTCTTCATTGTACACCGGTATGACAACGGATAATTCAGGATTTTGTTCTGCCATTTTCCCGGGCTGTCTCCTCCCTGTTACATGCAATTACGACTTTTTGAAAACATGCTTCACCATAATATAGATGGTCTCCCGTCAAAATTCAAAACCCGACGGAGGAAAAAACAATTTTTTATGCGATCTGCCAAAATACGGTTGAATAATGGGGCAAGCGGTTGTAAGATATCGAAAGGAGAGTAAGTTGCCGGGCATGCAAGACGCGAAGGCCCTTCCCGGATATTCTGTTTTTTCCCCTTCTCGGCAATCGGGCCTCTTCATGAAAATACATTGTAAGGAGAAATATGAAATTCATTCGAAAAGTATTCAACGGGCTTGCGTGGAAAGACCTGGTTCCGCCTCTCTTCTATAAATTGTGTTCAAAATTTGAAAACCTTACAGGTCGTCGCGTCGGCACAACCCGTCGGCTCCATTATGCCCGAATGCCGGATGAAATTTCCCCGGCCTGGGTGGTGGATGTCGGAGCGGCCGATGGAGCCATGGCCAGAGCGGCTCTTGATTCGTACCCCTCCTGCAGGGTGGTCTGTTTCGAACCGTGCGCCTCCACTTTCGACGAGATGAAAAGCGCTCTTGCCCGGTATGGCGAACGGATTCGCCTTGTTCATGCGGCCGTGGCTGACTACACCGGAGAAACCCAGCTCCACATCACAACTTCCAGATTTGCCAATTCACTCTTCCCTCAATCGGAAAAATACAAGGAAGAAAATCCGGATATTCATGAAGTGGCCTCTGAGACGGTCAATGTGGTTTCTCTGGACAGCATGGAACTGGACCTTCCGGCCCGCTCCGACGGAATTCTGAAAATCGATGTGGAAGGCGCCGAAATGGAAGTCCTGCTGGGGGGAAGGAAGTTCATTTCCACGCAGGTCGACTGGATCATCATTGAATTGGCGTTTGCCAGACGAACCGGCGGTTTCTTTCTCCGGATTCTGAATCTTCTCGATGAATACGGTTTTGAGCTGGCCAACATCATCGACATTTCCCATACCGGTTCGAACCGCAGCGGGCTGTGCTCTTTCGACGCCGTTTTCAGAAGGAAAAAGGGATAATTCGTGGCTAAGAAGAACATGGCAAAAATCAAATTCGGACGCATATTCAAAAGGACGCTCAGCCTGGCAGGAATCACGCAGATTGAAATGGCAGAACAACTTGGTGTTGCCCCTCAATTCATTTCCGGAATAGTGACGGGCAGGTTTTCCGCTCCACGGAATCGTTTCGACACCATCTGCTCCATTCTCAAGAAACGAATCAATGATATTGACATGAGTCGTCTTTCCGAGGCTTTCGTGGAAGAGAAAATAGATGATGAAGGATGTAAAGAATCCATTATCACCACAAAATACGAGGAACACAAGATTTCTGCGTTGGAAATGTTGTTTCTCAAGAAGTTCGAGCTTCTTATTCCTGAGCAGCAGATCAAGGTCATGAATACCATTGAACAGCTTGAGCGTGACAATGAATTCCAACAGAAAACGAAAGCCGGGATTGTTGAACAAAAAAAATAGGATTTCTTTGTTCTGAATGAAAATTACTCTGAGGGAAAAAAAGAAGTTGCTATGTCCGATGCGGCGGCGATCGTATTAATTCACTTTGTCTACAATATTTCATCAAATAATTCGATTTCCCGGAAAGGCAATTTCATGAAATTGCGAACAAAAAGATAAGAATAATAACGGTTCTTTCGAACAGCAAGTAATCTTTCAGATGAGGCCGGGATTTCAGAAAAACGGCCGCAAGCGTTTTCGGTCATGCGCCGGTTTTCTTCTCTTCCAGTTCGCCCCAGCGGGCATAGGCGTTGTCGAGGCCGGTTTTCAGGGATTCCAGTTCAGCGTGAAGCGGCGATGCTTCGGCGAAACGGGTCCGGTAGAATTCGGGATCGGAAAACAGCGTTTCGATCTCCGCGATTTTCCGTTCGGTTTCGGCAATGGTCTTTTCCAGCGTCTCCAGTTCGCGGGTCTCCTTGTAAGTCAGGCCGCTTTTGGGCGCGTTTCTGGGTTTGGCGGGAGCCGTTTTCGCGGGGTCGGTCTGTAAGACGGATGGCGGGGACGCTTCCGCGCTTCGCCGGGCTCTGTCCGCGAAGTAGGAATCGTAGTCCCCGACCACCTGAACCAGACGGCCGTCCGGCTCGAATGCGAGGATATGGGTGCAGACCCGGTTCAGGAAATAGCGGTCATGGCTGACGACGGCGAGGCATCCGTCATAGGAGCGGAGGGCCTCTTCCAGAATCCGCAGCGTGGAGAGGTCGAGGTCGTTGGTGGGTTCGTCGAGGATCAGGAAGTTGCCGCCTCCCCGCAGAATCTTGGCCAGGGTGAGCCGCGCCTTTTCTCCGCCCGAAATGCGCTCGATTTTCGTGTTGATCCGGTCATCCTCGAACAGAAACCGCCGGAGATAACCCCATATGGTGATCCGTTCCTCGCCCAGATTGATGGATTCATGTCCTTCGGAGATTTCCTCCAGAATCGTCTTTTCGGGATCCAGCGCGATGCGGTTCTGATCCACATAGTTGAATTCGACGGTCTGCGCGGTGAACACTTCGCCGCCGTCGGGTGCGATTTCTCCGGTGATGAGACGGAGCAGCGAGGTTTTGCCGATTCCGTTTGCGCCGATGATCCCGACCCGCATTCCCTGTGTGAATTCATAGTTCAGATCCTGAAAAAGCATTTTGCTTCCGACCTTCAGGGAGGCGTCTTTCAGCTCGACCACCCGGTTTCCGAGACGCGAGGCTCTTGGAATGACGAGATCGATGCTGCCGGTCCTCTCCGGTCCGCTTTGCGCCGCGATTTCCTCATAACGCCGGATTCGTCCGAGATTCCTGCGCAGGCGCGCTTTCGGGGAACGGCGGACCCATTCGACTTCCAGACGCAGAAAACTTTTCCGTTTCTGCTCCATGACGTCTTCATTGTATTCGCGTTCTTCCTTCGCCGCGAGGAAGTCGGCATAGGAGCCTGCGGAGGAGAAGAAACGCCCGTGGTCGAGTTCGACGATCCGTGTGGCGATGCGGTCGAGGAAAAAGCGGTCGTGCGTAACAAAAAGGCAGGCGCCCCGGTAGTCTGCCAGATAGTTTTCGATCCATGAGATCATTTCCACATCGAGGTGGTTGGTGGGTTCGTCGAGCAGCAGCAGATCGGGTTCCGCCGCGATGCTCCGTGCAAGCATGACGCGCCGCCTTTCTCCGCCCGAGAGTTGGGCACAGGGCTTGTCGGGTTCCGTCAGATGCAGTTTTTCGAGAACCACATCGATTTTACGGCCGACATCCCAGGCGTCGTGCAAATTCAGGAGGCTTTCCAGCCGTTCGTGCTCCGGGGAATCGGCGGGGAGATGGTGATATTCCTTCATGATCTCGTCGAAGTAGGCGGCGCCTTCCCGGACCGCGGAGCGGACCGTGGTTTCGGGGGCGAGGGTGAAATCCTGCGGCATGTAGGCGATCCGGAGGTTCCGGGCGGAAGTGATCTCCCCGGAAGAAACTGTGTCCAGTCCGGCGATGACTTTCATGAGGGTGGATTTTCCGCAGCCGTTCCGTCCGACCAGTGCGACACGTTCGCCGTCGTTGATGGAAAACGAGGCGTCGTCAAACAGAATCTGCCGGCCGATCTGAAGTTTCAGCCGGTCGCCCGTCCAGAGTACGCGTTCTGCCATAGGGTTGCCTCAGGAGGGGGCGCGCAGTTCATCCATATGAACTGTGCGTTTTTCGAGACGGGAAAGTTCCGCGGCAAAAACCATCCGGTGGGTTTCGAGGGATACCTCGGCATCGCTGACGATTTTTGACGGGTCATTCTCGCGCAGTGCGTCGACGAAGGATTCCAGACAGACTTTGTCGCCGCCGCCATGATGCGTCATCACATTCGCGGTTTCCGGTTCAATGTCGATCTCCGAGGTGCGGTCGCGGAGATAAGAATACAGTTCGATTTTCCGGCCGTCGCAGCGGATCTCTCCGGCGGAGCCGAAAATAATGGTCTGGCGGTCTCCGTACTTGGAACATCCCGCGAGCGTGAATACCGCGGTTGCGCCGCCCTCGAATTCCATGCTGACCACCTGATGGTCGGCGACATCATTGTCGCAATCGAAAACGCAGCGTCCATAAGGACCGTTCCGCATGGCCTCCAGCACATTCTCCTCGGTCAGGGTGCTGACCACCGACTCTATGTAGTTGTCGACCTGTTTCCTGCGGCATCTTTCCAGATAGAAACGGGGTGCGGAATAGGGGCAGACCGGTTCATGCTTGCAGTCGAGACAGCGCGGAGCCGCTCCCTCGGGTTTGTTTTCCCGCCGGAAGAACATCAGGGATCCGAAAGAGGAGATCATGGAGCATCGACGGTTCATGATGTAGGCGATCCAGTCCAAGTCGTGGATCGATTTCGCCAGAAGGACGGACGATGATTCCATTTCGCGGTTCCAGTTGCCGCGGACATAAGAATGGGCGAAACGCCAGTGTCCGACCGGCTCCAGATGTTCGATGGAAACGATCTGCCCGATGGAACCGTTCCGGATCAGATTCCGGAGAATCTGCGTATATTTCGCATAGCGCATCACATGGCATGCGGAAAGGATCACGTTGTTTTTTCGGACGGCTTCCACAATTTTCCGGCAGGATTCAGCATCGGGAGCCAGAGGTTTTTCGATCAGAATGTGATAACCGCGTTCGGCGAATGCCACGGCGGGTTCCAGATGCATGCGGTCCTGCGTCGTGATGACGACCGCGTCGGCGAATTTCGGCCGCTTGACTACATCATGCCAGTCCGTGAAGATATTTTCGGACTTGAGGTTGTGTTCCCGGGCGATTCGTTCCCGGAAGAATGCTCTAGGTTCCGCGACCGCAACCACTTCCGCTTTATCGGGCATGGTTTTTGCCAGATTCGCATAAATGGTTCCGCGTCCGCCCGCCCCGAGAATGATCAGCGATATTTTTTTGTTTTTGTTCATGATGGACTATAAAAATAGCACGTCATTACTTTTTTTGCAACCTGTACGAGGGAGTTTTTTCCAGAAAAATCGTTCCGGCACCGGCACTTCCGATTTTTCTTTTTCAAGATGTTGTTTTTCATTTTTTCCATACGTTTCTTGTGTTTTTTTTCAATTTCCCGGTAGTTTTTCCGGTTTTTGGAGGTAAATTACTTGGACAACTAAAATTTCAAAAAAAATTGCATGGGAGAAGTGAACATGCTTTGTCTTGTGAGTCATTCCACGATTGCGGAATCAAGCCTTTATTACGCGTTTGTACATTCCGACCTGATGGGGCAGGGAATCGTCGTTATCCTTTTCGTTTTCTCCATGATCACATGGACCCTGATGATTGAGAAGGGGATAGGACTGAAAAACGCGCGCCGGGATTGCGCCGCCTTCCTGAGCCGTTTCCGCGCAAAGAGCAATCCGCTCGCCTTCAGCGACCGCATTGAAGAAGATCCCAGCCCGGCCGCGCGGGTTTGTGAAACCGCCTATAACCGGATTGAACAAATGGACATTGAACAGCCTGACGGCACCCGCCGTGCGCTGTCCCTTGAAGAAATCGACATTGTCCGCGCCTCCCTGGAAGAAGCGGTTGCGGAACAGATCCTTGAGCTCGAAAAGAAAATGATCTTTCTGGCCACGGCCGTGACCATCAGTCCTTTCCTGGGGCTGTTCGGAACGGTCTGGGGCATCATGCTGGCGTTTACCGATCTGGCGATCATGGGAAAGGCCGACATCCAGACGCTGGCTCCCGGCGTCAGCGGCGCCCTTCTGACGACCGTTCTCGGCCTGGTTGTCGCAATCCCTTCCGTGGCGGGGTACAACATCATCAACACGCTCATTAAAACCACCATCGTCCAGATGGACAACTTCGTCGAGGAATTTGTCGTCAAACTCAAGATGGAACGTCTGGAAAGCCAGAAATAATCAAGCGGGGATTTTCATGCGCCGGCGTTTTCAAAATAAAACTTTCGACGAAATCAACGTCACACCGTTGATCGATACGTTGTTTTTCCTTCTGATCATTTTCATGATCACGGCTCCTCTTCTGGAATACAGCATCAATGTTTCTCCCCCGAAGATGGACGCGGTGGAAATCAAACCGAATGATTTCATGAAGGTGATTCATGTCCAGAAAACCAAAGTCATCCAGTTTGAGAAGAAGACTCTTTCCATGGACCAGCTTCTCAAGCGCCTGGCGGAACTGAAGAGTTCTCCCCAGGGATCCAAATTGAAAATTTATCTGCGCGCCGACCGTGAACTGCGCTACGGCGATGTCATCGATGTCCTTAAAACGATTAAAAGAGCCGGTCATGCCGATATTTCCCTTGTGACGGAGTCGGAAAAATGATGCATCGTTTTGACGGAAAGCTGTTGAAAGATCCGGCTACCGCCCCTCTCCCCTATGTTCGGGGAAAGACCAAAGCCTGGATTGTCGGGGGGGTTTCCGCCTTTCATGCCGGGCTGATCATCATTCCTCTGCTTTTAATGACACTCTGGAGGTTTTTCGATCCTCCCCTTCTGGTGATGAACATTCCCATTGTCGACAGTCTCCCGAATGAAAATCTGGTCATGTCTCCGCATCCGGCGCCGGGCCGTCCTTATTCCACAGGAACCCCAGACTACGGAGAGCCCAAGCCCCTGACGGACATTCCGGATGTCCCGGCGCTTCCTCCAAAAGGCGAACCGAAGGAACCTGAAGGCGGACCCGCACCGGAAGAGACGAAGCCCGTCAAGGAAAAAACCGAACCGGAAAAAATGCCCGTGACGAAAAAACCGGAAACGGCTGAGAAAGAGACAGTTCCCGATATTACGGAAAAGTCTGTGACGGGAACTAAACCCAAAAAAAGCCCCCGGTACAAATCGGCCAACGAAATCAAAATCAGCACAAAGCATGTGAAACTCCCGGCGCAATCTCAGGGCAGCGGCACAAAGAGCGGCCGCGGAAGCGGAACCGCAGTTTCTTCCGGCCAGCAGGGAACTCCCGATGGAGACCCGAACCGCCGTGAGATCGGAAATTTGATCCGCAGTTTGACCGGGACTCCCGGCGGCCGTGGAATTCCGGGCGGCGGCGGAGGTCCCAAGGGAGTGCTCAGCAAGGATATCAGCGATTACTACAATGCGGTCGAAGTCTTTCTGAAGCGCCGGTGGGATCAGCCCAACATCGAAATGCTGAACCGGACCAGCCCGAAAGTGATTGTCCGTTTCAAGGTCGATTCGGATGGCCGTCTGCTTTCCGCCATCATCATCAGCAAGTCCGGAATCAATGCGATGGATGCTTCCGTGCAGGCCCTTCTCTCTTCTCTGAAGGTTCTGCCGCCTCCTCCGATGGCGATGGAGTTTCTTGTGACGCTGGAAATCGACCGCTGATTTTTTCCATCCGCCTCTTCATGTATGATGTTTTTCGAGAACGTCCTTCCTGTATTCGGTTGGAGAAACGCCTTTGTATTTCCGGAAGAATGTGGAGAAAAGGCCGGGTGCCTTGAACCCGAGCGCTTTTCCGATTTCGCCGATCGGCGTCCGGGAGTCGGAAAGAAGCGTTTCAGCGTTTTTCAGCCGCTCCATGTTCCAGTAGCGGAGGATGCTCATCCCGGTTTCCTTTTTGAAAAGACGGTTCAGATGATGGGCGGACAGATGGAATATCTCCTCCAGCATCCGCAGGGGAGGAAACTGCCGGTTGAGATGGTTGATGATCATGAACTTGATAGCCGCCACCCGGTCCCCTTCATAAGGATAAATATCCGCAAGGTGGTCGCACGGGTTCCTCCCGAAGATTCCAGCGAAATTTTCCTGAAGGAAAAGCGTCAGGAATGCGGAAAGCAGATATCCGGTGCATTCCACTGAAAATAAGGGCTCCAGCGCCGCCTGATACTGGATCTCCTGAAAGATCGGACGCATTTTTTTTGAAATCTCATACTGATATCCGTGTTCGCGGATCATCTCCGGCAGACGGGTGCAGAGATAGCGGCCTTCCTCATCCAGACCGGAGATCAGGATTACCGCCGACATCACGATATTGTCGGACGCGGCATCAAAACTTCTGGAATGAAGCGTGGAGGGAGGAATGAACAGAATAGCGCCGTTGTTCTCGGCACAGTGGACTTTCCGTTCATCCAGAAAGGTAGTCACACCCCCTTTTTCCGCAATGGCGAACTCATAATTGGGGTGTTCGTGTTCTGGAATCTCCATTCCTGGCGGCAGCAGGGAACGGTGGAAGCCGACCAGCCGCAGTTCGAACGACCCGAGGACCAGAGGCGGTATTGTCCGCAGAACCTCAGCCCCGGTCGCATTGAACCGGTTGACGTCGTTGCTGGAAGGAATCGCCATTCCGCCTCCTTTTCCGGAACTCCTTTCCGGAGGAGAGAAATCGCACCGGAAAGGCTCCGTATCCCGGCATGGGCTCAGGCCGGATGATTTTTCGTGCCGAATTCGGCGTAATACTGGTTCCGGGCCTTCTTGTCGTTCCCGAATTTTTCCTTCGCCCAGTCGCTGAGGAACCCTTTGCCTTGCGGCGCCAGAATCGTATGGGCGTTGAGAATCGCCGCGCCTTCCACGAAGACCTTCAGGTATCTGGCCAGCGCCGGTTCGGTGAAGGTGTCGACCAGCTTCTGCCCTGCGGCGTTCATCTCCGTGCCGACGAAAACCGGCATGTTCCGCCGGATGCAGCTGTCGATGATCCGGTTCATGTGGGCGACTTTTTTCGCCTTGACCTCCGGGTCCGCATAGTTCCAGTTTCGGTCCGGAATCAGGTTGAAGAGGACCGCTCCATGGGATTCATGCATATCCAGCAGAACCTCCGGATCGCTTTCTCCGGCGGAAGTGCCGTCCAGCCAGGCGATGCTCGGAAGCGCTCCGCAGGCGAGAGTGAACCGGTTCATTTCCGAAAGTGACGGAAAGGATGACGGATCGGGTTTGACGTATCCGGGTCCGCCCGATTTCATCATTTTCGAACGGATGACGCCCTGGAGTTTGACGGAATCCCGGATCAGTTTTGACGCCTCTTCCAATGTGACGCCCAGTTTTGACGCCCAGAATTCGGCCCGTTTGACGGGATCGGCAAAGACTTTGACGGCCTTCTGTTCATAGGCCGCGCAAACGTGACGTTCCGTGGCGTTTCCCGCCGGAGTCAGGGGAAGGACTTCACTGTCGAAATCCAGTTCCATCGGGGAGAGGGCGGGGTTCACGCGCTGGACGATTCCGCGCGTCCGGTCGGCCGCTGACTTCTTCATGTTGGAGAGGAAGTTTGCCTGGGCCGCGGGAATGTTCGCGGTGGTGAACCCCACTCCGAGATGATAGGCGATCCCCGGTTCGCCGGGAGAGTTGATCACCTTGTCGATCATGTCCTGAATCACAACCCGGCTTTCGACGCCGCAAGCCGCGCGGAGGGAAAGGAGACGGGACGCCTCCAGAAACTCGTCGGCTCCGTCCAGCACGTCAAATTCGATTTTCCCGACCGCGAAAAGGCGCTCGACTTTTGCCCAGCAGGCAATGTAGGACGGAGAATAGCCGTACCCGTTGAAGGAAAAACTGGTGTGACAGTGCATGTTGTTGTCATGGATCTCCGGAGCCGCGGCTTCCGTAGTGGATGCGAATTCCTTTTTAAACTGAAGCAGAGCCTGCTTCCGGGTGTTTGCGTCATAACAGACCAGTTTCTCCTGAAGAGAGGCCAGTAATTCTTTGGCGTTCATGAAGACAATCCTTTCATTTTCTTTGTAAATGTTTTATATTCAAAGATCTTCAAATTTTTCAATGCTCTTGAAAGCGGCTTCCAGCGCTTCGTTCAGCCCCGGAATCTTCTTTTCCTCTTCCTCGACCAGATAGAATTTCGCAGCGACCGTCGGAGCGGGCGGAGCGAAAACGGTGCAGCTGTCGGGAAGATCCACGATGGAAAGGTCGTACGTCCCGATGGCCTGCGCCCGTTCAATGCTTTCCAGCTTGTCCATGCCCGCCAGCGGACGGATCATCAGCATGGTCGTGACGTCATTGATGACGGACAGGTTGACGATGGTCTGGCTGGCGACCTGGCCGATCGACTCGCCCGTTACAATCGCCCCCAGTTTGTGGAAATGGCAAAGCATGGTGGCGATCCGGAGCATCATGCGGCGATAGAGGACCGTGCGGTATTTCGGCATGCAGTTGTCCCGGATCAGTTTCTGAACTTCCGAAAGGTTGCACGCAAAGAGACATCCTTTCTTCTGGTAGCGGTTCAGCACGGAAACGATCCGCTTCACCTTCTCCAGCGATTCCATCGGCGTATACGGAAAACTGTGGAATGTCAGGAAGTCCAGATGGCATCCGCGCTTCATGGTCATGTGACAGGCAACCGGGGAATCGATTCCGCCGGAAAGCAGCGCCAGAGAGTCGGAATTGGTTCCGACCGGCAGTCCGCCGGGTCCCTTGTACGTTTCATAGAAAACCAGTGCAATTTTTTCGCGCACTTCGATTCCGATGGTCAGGTCGGGGTTTTCCAGATCGACCTGGACGCGGTCGCCGAAAATGTCGTGCAGCCGGGACGCGACTTCGATTTCGATTTCTCTGGATCTCAGCGGAAAGCTCTTGTCACTTCGCCGTGCGCGGGTTCGGAAACGGATCGACGGCGTGGTTTCCAATCTCTTTTCAATAGCTGATTTCGCGCTTTCCATTACAACGGACATGATTTTCACGGGATCCGGTTCGCATTCCAGCACCGGCGAGAAGGATTCGATCCCGAAGGCGCGGGAAAGCACACTCTTGACTGTTTCCAGTTCGGCGGGTTCGAATGCGGCGTTCTTGCGTTTCCGGATGAATATTCTTCCTCGGATCCGCTGAATCACCAGTGTCTCATTCATCCCTTCGCACGCGCTCAGTGCCTGGATATTGGAAACGAGCTTGTTTTCGAACATGGAACGGTTGTGGCCCTTGGTGGCGATCTCGTGATAACGGCAAAGAAAACTTTTATACATGACTTTCTATTCCTGAAAAATTCCGACCTGTGATCTGAGCATCCTGATTTTCCCGGATTCTGTTCCGGGCGAACAATTGAATTTTCTCCATCCCGATAAGATAACCTTTTTAGCTGTTTTTTCAACCGGGATTACGAACAAGCGGGCGGAAATCGTGTTCAAAGGAATGGAGAAAAAACCGAAATAATCGGGAACTCATTTGATTTTCCGGAATGTCGGGTTATATTATTTGAGCAAATCATCCATATGGGGCAGTAGCTCAGTTGGCTAGAGCGATACGTTCGCATCGTATAGGTGGTGGGTTCGACTCCCATCTGCTCCACCAGAAAATTCCGCCGGTTTTGAACTCGAAACCGGCTTTTTTATGTCTCTTCCGCCCATTCAGCACCTTCCAGCTTTATCCTGCAAAACAGGGCTCTATTCCGCAGAAATTACGGAAAAATTACGGAAAAACTTTGAGGCTGCGGAGTTTCCCGGGATTCAATCGGATTGGCCTCCGGAAAATGAGAGCAAATCTCTTGAATCGTCCCATTGACATACGGCACATACGCCTGTTCTTTATATCCGGATAAAAATTTTACCTTATTCATAATTTATTTCGTCGAAGAGCCCATTTTTTATCAGATTTTAAGAATAATATATCCTTAACAGACTCTTTTGATGAGTGATAATTAAAAAAAAATTGAAAAATTTTCAAATTCCCCTTCTGCAATCATTGGGCAACAAAATGCTCCAAAATGGTTGCACCATTAGGCCACGTTTAGAAACATAACATGTTGATTATGAATATTTTACGCGCTTGACTTTCGTAAAAAAACAGTTATATTTTCTTCCATCCTCGAAAATTCCATTAATTCCCAAAAAAATAAGGAGGAAAAGAAAATGGAAGAAAAAGAAAAGATGTCGAAGCAAAAAGTTTCTCAGATTACGCCTCGGGTTCTGATGCGCCCGGAGCTCTTGGAGGAACTTCAAGCCGAGTATGGAGCATCGGTCTACAAAGGAGGTAAGAATCAATTCAAAGGGATCAACCAGCAGTATTTTGCAGCGTTGTTTGGCACGCTTCATATGCCAAAGTATGAAATGACAGAACGTTGTTTCTATCTTTATAACCCTTCCAATGGGGCTTGGGAAAAAGTGGATGAATCGGATTTGATGAATCTGATCAGTCTGATGTTAAAAGAATATGCGGCTCTTACGCAGGATACCGACATCAACACGAAGCGTGATGCCGGGACGATTCGTCGGATTTTGTCCTTCCTCGCCAGTCTCTGCAAGGGAAACAATCTTTTCGACCACAGCAAGCAGGAACCGTTTATTCATTGCGCTAATGGAATGGTTTGCTTTGACTTCAAGAAAGATGCCGAGGGGCGTATTCAGGATGTAATTCCGGTTCTGAAACCTTTTTCGCCGGATTTCTATAGCCGGAATTATACAGCCATCGACTTCATTCCAGGCGAAGGATGCAATGAATTCCTAAATCGTCTGTTGGTTCCGGCTATGTCGGAGGATGACCGTAATTACTTGCAGTATTACGCGGGACAGTCCCTCCTGGGGGTAAATTACAGTCAAACTTTCCTGATCCTGACCGGAACTGCCGGAGGCGGAAAGAGTACGCTGGTGAACATCATAGAAAACCTTGTCACCCGGCAAAACTGTACCGAACTTCGTCTGGAACACATGAACAGTCGTTTTGAAACGCAGCGGCTGGTCGGAAAAACGCTGCTGACAGCCAAAGATGTTCCCTCCAATTTTCTGAATACAGCGGGGGCGCACAAACTGAAAGCACTGACGGGGAAGGATACCATGACAATTGAACATAAGGGCAGCAATGATGCTCCGGATGTCCGTTGTGCCTTCAATGCCATGATCACCGCCAACAACACCCTGCGGGTAACAATTGACGGGGATCGGGAGGCATGGCGTCGGCGGATCATCTGGGTCCGTTATGATCGGCCCGCCCCGGAAAAAAAGATTATAGACTTCGATGAATACCTTCTGGCGCAGGAAGGCCGCGGCATTCTGGCCTGGGCGATCGAGGGCGCATGCAAGTTGTTGAAAAATGATAAGAAGATAACGCGTTCTCCCGAACAGGAATCCCGTATTGACAACCTGTTGCAGGAATCCAATTCGCTCCTTGAATTTGTCAGCACCTGCATTGTTCCCGATGACCATACGACCATTACAACAGCGGAGATGGTCGAAGCCTTTCACACATACGGCAGAAAGCGGCACTGGGGATGCCTTTCCCAGACCTACATCGAGCACAATCTGCCGGAATACATGTTCCGGATTCACGGAGTCAGTAAACGGACTGACATCAAACGTGATGGGCATAACAACAGAGGATATAAAGGGTTTACTATTACTATTTAACTTTTTCTTCATCTAATATTTTGTCGCCCATGCGTTGCGTCTGGGCGACTTTTTTTTTCGTTTTCCACTATTATATAGACATCCAATATTATTTAGGACAAGATGTTTTAGCCTCATTTTTCAGAAAGGATTCCAGCCGATGATCCAAACGAGCTTACCGGAAACGATTGTTGAACGGGCCGCAAAAATCACCGATGCAGCCCTGTTACGGCAAGGACGGGTTCGTTTCCTCTTTTACCAGGTCCCATTGATTCCCGGCGAAAACTTCTCTTCGTTTGTCGATGCCGTTATCACCGCCTTCACACGGGAAGGACTGTCTCCACGGTATTTATGGTTCCGGACAAGCAATGCCATCTATCTGGGGCTTTGGCTGAGTGAAATTTTCCGGAGAGATTTTACGCCGTTGTTTGCCAGGATCGACTCTCTATGGCGGCATTATTCTTTCTTCCCGCTCTATAGGCTCTACGATCTTTTCCTCGACTACTCCAGCATGGACATCGCCCTCTACCGGAATGATCTGTTCTCTCTGATCCGCAACACAGCACAGGGAGCATGTGTGGAGGGATGGCACAGGAGGGCATTCAACTCGACGCAGATGCCGCAACACAGGCGGTTCGGGTAAGGCAAAAACTTCAACGAGAAATGACGAGGTTGTAAATGAAAGCGATATTCTACCATTGCCTGATTTTTTATTCTGAGTTCATTGTTTTTTTCTCTTACCCCATCGTTAACTCCATATCGTTTTATCTGTAGGTAGCATGGGTTCCGTCAGAGAATGAGATTGAAGTCTTTTGCGGACAGCGTTTCCCGGTTGGTTCCGTGCTGTTCCGTATTCAGGACACCGCAGTCGGATTCCGATTCTCCCCGTCGCTTCTCCGCCGGAAACCGCTTTACTCCCGGCCGCCGCTTCTCCGCTGGATAATTTTTTTCAATATTTTTCCGGAAGCGGCTTGAAAGCATGTTATAAAATGCTATATTATGCTATAAGCAAAAAAATCAATGGAGACTTCGATGTTCAAGGTGACGGAAAAGAAAAAGGTCACGAAGGGACTCAAAAAACTTCCAAAGGAAGTCCAATCTCTTTATCGCGCCCTGCTGGTTGACTTGGAAAGCGATGGTCCGGAACAACCGTCATGGATGAACTATTCAAAACTTGGGAAGAACAGTTATCACTGCCACCTGAATTATCACTATGTGGCATGTTGGACATACGAGGACGAAATTTTAACAGTGGAGGTGTATTATGCTGGCAGTCGTGAAAAAGCCCCGTATTGAAATCTCGCTCTCCGGAGCTGAAGATAAAATCGCGGAAATTCTGGAATTTCTCCGCAGTCGTTACCCGGTCGCGGTGCTGAATGCCGGAGACGGATCAGGAGAGGAGTCGGGCGATGCGTTCAAGACGGAGTTTTGGCGCGAAACCACTCCGGGAATGCTGTTGCAGGGATTCCGTTTGAAACACGGGCTCTCGCAGGAACAGCTTGCGGAACGGACCGGAATCGGTCAGACGGTGCTTTCCGCGTATGAAAACGGTAAGCGTCCGCTTTCGCGCCGCGCCGCGATCAAGATCGGCGAAGCCCTTGGAGAAAATCCGGAAAAGTTTTTCAGGTGCAAACGGGATTGACATTAAAAAAAGTATGGAGCACTTGTGCTCCTGAAACATTTCCGCTCCCCTCTTTCGAAGGCGAGCGGATTTCCCTATTTCTGTGTTTTATAACCTTGAAGGCTGTACGATTTGCACGCAGGCACACGCGTAAGGATTTTAAAAGAAGCGTCTTTTCCGCCTGGGCAATCTCCTGGCTGAACTCAAATGGAAAGTTAGGACGGCTTTTCCAGAAAAACCAATTTTTCATTTATGGCAAAAAAAACTCTCCCATACCGGCCAGGCATAGGAGAGTTCTGGTTACTCCGGTCTCACTTTTTGAAAAGGCCGACAATCCCCGTCACGATCAGAGTCGCCAGAACGCCCAGACCGAAACCGATCCCAGCGTCTTCCAGCGTTGTGTCGCTCCAGTCCTCGATCCGTCCGCCTTCTTCCTCTTCTTCATTCGGAGGCAGATTCGACGCCTCTTTTTCAGGATCGGTCTTTCCCCCGTCTTCTTGATTTTTCTTAAATCCAAACATTTTTTCCTCCTACTCGGGTTCGTTTCATTCGTTTTCTTCTTCGGCTTTTGCTTCTCCAGGACGATCATACTCCACCCCGCAACTGACGCAGAGATAGCCGTCGTCCCATTCGATCAAAGAACCGCCGCATTCCGGACATTTACGTTCTTCCATGGTTACACCTTGAACGTCTGACCGCACTTGATGCAGTGGTATTGGCCGACTACACTTTCATCAACGATCTTGCCGACCGAGTTCCCCGCTGCGCCTCCGGAAGCCGCCCCGACGATCACCGAGAGGATCGTGGTCGCGGTGGCTCCTGCAAGAGCTCCGACAGGCCCCAGAAACAAGGCTCCGACAACAGCAGCGGCAGTCGCGCTTCCGTATCCGACCAGTCCGCCCGTGACCGCTCCTCCGACCGTAGCGACCGGTTCCGCCCGGCGAATGAGACAGGCTACTCCGCCGCAGTTCGGACATGACATTTTTGAAACAGACATAAAAATAAAAACCTTTCATAGTAAGAAAATGACCGGAACAGACGCCTTAACTCGTCTGCTCCGGGATGCGTGTGATACGACCACGAGTGCATCACGCTCATGGAAGGGCATCTTCCGTCCCCTGGGATACGCACAGCTTAATTCAGGACGGAAGCCTTCCCCTGTGCCGGGAAGGTGGTGTGCCGCCGATATAGCAGAAAGATCAGCTCCAGAGTTGAGGGTGTTTTCCATCAAGACCGAAACAACGCGTCAGGGCCGTATAGCTCAGATCAACCCGCTGGGGCGTGTATTTCTTGACCATCTCTGTGAAGGCGTTCAGAAGGCTCCAGCGTGTGGGCTCCTCGAACTCGATATGTTGGGGCTTCTTGAACTCATGGAAGACCGGCAGAATATCGGAACTGTTGATGGCTCCGAACTCCGCTGCCCGCACGATCACCGAACGCGCCTCATTGTCGTTTTTGAGGTAGAGCATCTTCAAATCTTCCGACACCGTTTCGAGCGTCAGAAACTCACTTTCCAACTCATCCACAGCCACATCGATCAGCTGTGAGAGTTCCATCCCGGAGGTGTGCCGACGCTTGATGACCGTCGTTCCTCCAAAAGCCATGTTGCTGCAGCAAATGATCGTGATACCGGCCGACAATCCTACGGAAAAACTTTTGTCGTGGGAGTTCCGCAAGCCGATACAGCGCGTCCATTCCGAACTCGAACTCTTGTTGATTTTCATGACCCCGAAAAGTTTCTGTCCTTCCCGAGCCAGCCCGAACTGTTCTTCCGTGATCGTCCAGTGATGCGCTCTCACGACCTTGCTCACCGCGTCAATCACCTCGATATGGGGGACCGGTTTCCAACTGACCGTAGAAATCGGCGTATCTACTAAAGCCACGGTTTCACGATCCACGAAACGACCGCCTCCGCTCATCATCAGATTCGACATACTTCACACTCCTTCTTTTCTGTGAAACTTTTTGCACCGATTCGCATACGCACAATCCGCACACGAAAAACTGGTTTCCGCCGGGAGAAATACGCCCTTCTGAACCGCCTCCTGCACTTTATTGGCGAGGAATTCAAAACGGGCGAAATCCTCCTCATTCCGGCGCGTGTAATGGTTCTCCACACTCGGCGTCTTGGTCTTCGTCACCACATCGAACCGGAAGAGCGGCAGGATTCCATTCATCTGCTTATAGGCATAAGTATAGATGGTCGCTTGCAGTTCCCGATCCGCCTTTCCGTCCGCCCATTTCGAGGCGGACGTTTTCCAGTCCACGATGCACGTATCCTTGCCGTCCGTTACAACACAATCGAGTTCGCCGATCAAGGGCATATCCAGTCCCGGCACCGCAATCGAGAAGCATTGCGCGACATCCCGAATCGTGTAGTAATCCTGCCACTGGAGAACCGTCTCCCGAAGCATACGGAAGCCAGTCTCAAGCAGAGAGTCGTAACTCTCCTTGGGCTTGTAGACCAGCTTCTCGGCAGCTTTCACTTCCGCACTGAAAAAGTCCGCGAAAAGATCGTTTCCTTCCTTCTCCGAAAGACTCTGGCCTACTTTCGCCCTGTACGCCTGGGCGGAGAGCGTGGCATGAAAAGCACGTCCGAAAGCAAAGCAGGAGCCCGTGCGTTCCGGCGGCGCGTGTTCGATATACTGGAAATAGAACTTGAGGCTGCATACGTTCAAATACGTGTTCAATGCCGAGAAAGACCAGTGCGGATTGCTCCGTTCCTTTTCCATGGTTCTTTCCATCTCACGCCGCCTTTCCGTTGAGTTCGTCGATGGCCTTGGAACACTGCGTCCGAGTCAGTTCTTCCAGCGAGTTCACCCGATACCGAGCCTTGATCTGTTCGGGCGTGACTCCATTCGTTCTTGCGAGGTCCAGCAGGAACTTGATCTGCTTCGGACTTGCCGGAACATCCGCGTTTTTCTGTCCGTGTGAAGGATCGGTCTGCGGCTTCGAATTCTGCGACTGTTGAGCCGAGGACTTGCCGCCGTGGAGCTCATTTTCGACGCTGTTCTTCACAATCGAAAAAGTTTCATGGATTCGCGAGTCGAGCTGCTCTTTGCTCAAACCCTCCGCAATTTCGATTTCCACACAGCAATGATACGACTGGCTGGAATACTCGCTTTCAGGCACCGGAACCTTCTTTGAATAACTGGCTGTCAACTTCAACATTTTTCATTCTCCGAGTTTAAAATGCGAAAGGACAGCTCCCCATACAGGGAACTGTCCTCTCTGACTTTTTTGTTTTTACGTTAGAACCCGCTCACCATCCGAATGCGTTCGATCGCACGTTTTGCAAGCACGAAATCACGTTCCTTCTGCTTCTGGGCGAGCTGAACTTCCTTCACTTTGCGGCTCTGTAATGCCATGGTTGTGGAGGAGCGCGTCGACGTCCTTTCCGCCCACGTGGAACTGCGTCTGGACGGACGTGAAATCGAAAGCGTTTACCGGACACCGGACCGAAAAGAGCTTGCCTTTGAAGTCCAAAACGGCTATTGTTCCATATCCGTGCCGTCGTTCTCCGGATATTGCCTCATTGCTATCGTATATCGACGGGATGCGTAACTTCTTCTGTCTTCCAGCAAAAAACGCTTTTTTCACTCTTTTATTCCTATAACGCCAGGCTCGGCTTCAACACTCTTTATGTAAAAATCAGTCAACGAAAAAGAACGTCCTCGTCCGCCATTTAGTCGCTTGACGGTTGGCCTGTTCAAAAAACTCAGCAACCAGCTTTTACGATATTTTCAGTTTTCGATCTAGGAGTATTGTGAACTGAAGAAACAGTCCTTCGATAATACGAAACGCTTGATACGCGTCTATGAAAAGGAGCACAATGGGATTCCGGAGAAAAGTACTCCGCCGACCGTGAAAGTTCCGGAACCGCCGAGACTGGAGATTGTGGTAATGAGTTCTATGTATCCCAAATATATCTGATGATATGGACTATATTCCTATTTTCAGGTTCTCTGTTCGGGAACACATCGTTGATTTGAACCGTCACTACCGTCTCTGGAACCCCAACGCCATTCTCTGCTCCACCCAATCGTCCGGGAAGCCCTTGACGAGACGCGCAAGGGAGACGCCCTCCGGTTCGCTCCCATTGCAGACGGCTTCGACGATGTCCGGAGCGAGATTGGCCAGACCGAGTATGTGCATGACGTAGGGAGCCGCCAACCCCAGTTTCTTCGCAAGATCGCTCAGGTTGGCCGCCTGCCCCGTGACCAGCATGTCCGTCCACTTCCGGGCGTTGCGGATCGCGCGGATGACAGCGTCTTGCCGGAGCGTCATGCCGTTCCCCTCCGGCACGATGACGTTGCGGTGTCCGCCAATGCTTTTCAGCTTGAGTAGCATCGTGAGTTCGATTCCGCCGTCATCCAATACCCGCTGTTCCATCTCCTGCAGATCTTCCTCCAAGGCCTCGTGGTTCTCCGAGAAGTAGCCGCCGACCGCCATTTCGTCGGCCAGCTGCTTCAGCCCTTCGACGCGGAGGACGAGCTTGATCTTGTCCGGCGACACGACGATACTCCCGATGACGAGCTGGAGGAGTTCATACCGCGCGGCGGGTATCAGAAACTTCCACAAACCGGAGGCGTCTCCCTGAGCGGCGATAATCTCCTCCTCCGTGGATGAACGGGCGGACAAGGACATCCAGCTGGCGTTTTACCTCGGAAAGACGGCTTCCCGTCTCTTTGAGCGCGGCAAAATCGGCGTTCCCTTCCAGCGCGGCTTTTTTCAGCTCGCCGAGCTTCGCCTCAAGCATCTCGCGGTCATGACCGAGGCTTTCGCGCAGTACATCCTCCCGTTCCCGCACGGCACTCAGCGTGACCCGCAGGATCGACAACACCCATCAGACTCATTGTGTCCATGTGGCGCTTGGAAACAATGCAAGACGCGATGAAGTGATTCATGCACCCGAGCACTGCGATTTCGATATGCACGATCCGGTCGTCATGCTCGACAGCAAAACGCTGTATGCAAAGAGAGAATTCAACGACGAATTGATTTTCGGATAATAAGACAGCTCCGGTGCGCCCTGCGGATTTTCGGAAGTCAGTTTTCGTTCCGTCCTTCTTTTTTACGGTAGGCATGGGGGGGAATCCCTGTCTTCCTTGTGAAGAAACGGGAAAACGAATAGACGCTTTTGAATCCCAGTTGTTCCCCGATTTGCGTAATTGTCAGATCGGAATGCGTCAGCAGATGGATCGCGTTCTTCAGTCTTGATTCCTGTTTGAGAAATCCGGGTGTTTTTCCGGTTTGTTCTTTGAACAGATGCCGGAGATGTCCCGGAGAGATTCCCAGTTTCCTGGCAATATTCTTGAACGGAATGTTTTTATTCTGCACAGAGATCATGATTTTACAGACTTCGGTTACACAGGAACTGAGCCGGTTTCCCGCGTTCAGCTTTTCCGCGACAGAGTCTTTCATGATGCCGTTCGGCAAATGATTGAGAAGAAGGGCAAGCCGTAAAAGAGCTTCTGATACGGTCAATGTATTTTTCTCCTTTTTGGCATTTCTGTACGATTCCATGAATTCCGTAAGCCTTTTTTCTCCCGCATGATCGAGGCGGAGACATTTTTTCAGGAGAGGCGCAAGCAAGTCGGTGGATTCTGCGTCAAAACGGATCAGGAGCCAGTCGACATGCTCGTTTTCAAAAGCCAGACGCAGGTGCGACTGTCCGGGAAAGGCAAGAATTGCTTCTCTTTCGGAAAGAATGTAACTGACGGAATCAAGCAGAATACGGCCGCGTCCTTTCAGGCATATCCACAAAACATAACTTTTGTGAATGTTCAGGCATCGAGGCAAGAAGTTCCGCTTCGGTTCGCATCTTCTGAAGACAAGAATATTCGTCGGATGCGGCGGAGCTGCACTGAGGCTGAGACTCTGCAGGGAATCATTCTTGTTTTCTTCCGGAATGAAAGAATAGTTTCTCATAAGGCCGACACCTATCTCAGGAGTATTTTTCTTTTTTCAAGCAAATTCCAAAATTACTATACTGCTTCCTCTGATCGATTGCAACTCTCCGGAGATGGGAAAATCAGCCAGTTTCAGAGCTTGAAAGAGAAAATCGTTGTTTTTGTTAAAAAAAACACTATTTTTACTATTTTTTTAGTCAATGTTATAGAGTATAATTAAAAGCAGATTCGAAAAAAGCCGCTTCACATAAGAGGTTTTGGCATAAAGACAGAAAAACCTCCACAGATTTCCAGGAGGAAGGAGAAAATATGAGTGCAGGCCAGAGACATTATCCCTCAGTGTTATCCGGAACATCGCCGCTCCGGATCCTCAGGAGCGGGAAAAAACTTCCGCGGAAAAAACCGGAGGGGTCCCTTTTTACATTAATAGAACTCCTAGTCGTGATTGCGATCATCGCGATTCTGTCAGCCATGCTGCTGCCGACGCTCAACAAGGCCCGTCAGGTGGCCCGAAACATTTCCTGTCTCAGCAACCTGAAACAAAACCATGTTTACACCATGCTTTATGCAAGCGACAGCAAGGAATGGTTTCCCTCCATCAAGACGTATCCCGCTTATCTGAACGCCCTGAAACTCATCAGCAAGGCGCCCAGCAGCAGTCTTTCCACACGCAGCAAAGTGTTTACCTGCGACACTGGAATTCAGGCAGATGGAGAATACGACATCTGGAGCCAACAGCCCCGAAACTATCTCGGGGGAACAAATAAGAATGTAATTACGAACGGGACCGGATTCTATCTGAATTCAAATCTTGGAAAATGCACGGCCGCGAACGTGTCGGGTTCCTATAATTTCTGGATTCATCAGAACACGACGGTGGATGGTTCAACCGCTTACTTTTTCAAGCCGGACACCGTCAAGCATCCTAGCGCCACACAACTGATTCACTGCGGCTGTCCGGACAGCAGCTATTACTTCTATTGGCACTCGGATAAAGTCCAGCTGGTTTTCGTCGACGGCAGTGCGGATGCAAAAAAATATTCTCAGATGAGCCGGGTGTATGCACGCGGCTCCATCTGGTATGCCTATCCGTCAAGCGGACATCCGGACCGGTCTTCCAATCTCCAGAATACAGGCTTGTAACGAAAAGAAACGAAAAATCAGAAAAATACAATATAGGAATCATAATGAAGCGAACAGTCAAAACCGTTTTTTTTACCATCTTGAACAGTGTTTCTTTGATTTGCGCCGCGGCTCCCGATTTTTCGATTGATGCGGGCAGCAATCCGGCGCCCCCCGTGGAAAGGGCTGCCAGAGAACTCAAAACGTATCTTGAACAGATTTCCGGAAAGAATGCAGTTGTTTCTTCCGGACAGAGCGGCGCGAAATTCAATATAAAACTGTCTCTTGTGCAAGACCCGGCATTGGGAAAGGAAGGCTACCGTCTGAAGTCGGATGGAAAGGAACTTGTCATTTTCGCGAATACCCCGAGGGGAATCCTTTACGGGGGGTACGGATTTCTGGAAGATGTGCTTGGTGTTAGATGGTTTGCCCCGGGGAAGGAAAATGAATATATCCCGAAAAATCCTTCTCTCCGGATTCCCGTGATGGATCAGACGTTCAAGCCGGATTTCTCTGTTCGCGAGATCGGTTTTGTCAACGCGGGCGGAACCCGGCCGCTGAATGAAACATGGGACTGGATGGTGCGGAACCGTCTTCAGGTACTGATGCGTCCGGGCCAGTCGGAGAAAACGATGATGGAACGCGATGCCGTCTACTTTCAGGGAGGGCACATTCTCATGCGGATCATTCCGGATACGCTTTTTGAAAAACATCCGGAATATTTTGCGCTTGTGAAAGGGAAGCGAATCCGGCAGAGCGATGCGAAAGGTCGTCATTTGTCACAGCCTTGTACAAGCAATCCGGACGTTGTCCGAATGACGGTGGAATACATAGACCGTTACTTCAAAGACCTTCCGGAAGGAAAAGCCATATTTCATATCGGGAACAACGATGTGCAGACATGGTGCGAATGTGAGCGTTGTGTCGCGCTCGATCCTCCTTCCGAACGGGAAAAAGGATATGTCTCGACGCGCTTTTACACGTTTATCAACGAGGTTGCAAAAGAAGTCCTCAAACGCCATCCGGAGGCGGAAATCCGTTCATGGGGATACCAGAACTTCCGTGTGCCGCCGGAAAAGCTCAAAATGGATCCGAGTCTCACGGTCGGATTCTGCACCCATCAGCGCTGTTACAGACACAGCATCGGCGATAAGAATTGTGTCGTGAACGCGTGGTACCGGGATGTTTTCGAAAAGTGGGGCCAGACCGGAGTCCGTGTTTCGGAACGCGGATACCAGGAAGTCCTGATGAATGAAGACGAGTATTTCTATCTTCCGATTGAAAAAGTCGTAGCCGACGATCTTAAATACTACAAAGCCCACGGAGTGAAAGGATATTCCTACGTTCTCACGCCGCCGGATGCCTATGTCGAATGGATGAGAAATCCGGAGCGCCAGAAAAAGGTTCTGACACAATGGCCTTGTCTGTGGCAGTCGCTGTTCATTGCGGCAAAACTGATGTGGAATACGAGTCTGAACGATGAGGCTCTCTGCGAGGATATGGGATCGAAATATTATGCGACGGCCTGGCCTGCCATGAAAAAATACCGTGAACTTCTCGTCAAAAGTTTCATGGAAACGCCGGGGCATACCATCTACGGCGGTTCCGGACTGCCGATTGGCCGCTGTCTTGAAGACCCGGTGGTTCATGCAAAACTCCGGCAGTATCTGGCTGAAGCGGAAAAGCTTTGCACCGATGATCCCGTTGTGAAGGAACGAGTCGCGCGCGACAAAACATTCTTCTCTCAGCTCTGGGAAAAGAACGCGGCGGAATATGCAAAGCTCAAAAAGAATGAAGTAATCGTTCCACGAACATCAGGCGGCATCAAAATCGATGGGAAGCTCGATGAACCAGATTGGAAAAAAGCCCCTTTCACGAGCGGTTTTGTCCTCCAGAATCAGCCGGGAAAACTGGCGCTCAACCAAAGCTTCTGCAAGATTCTCACAGACGGAAAGAATCTCTATTTCGGACTCGTCGGCGATGAGGTGGATACAAACAACATCAAGAATGAGGTCACGAAACACGACGGACCGGTCTGGCGCGACAACAGCTTTGAAATTTATCTGGCCGACGGAAAAGGCGGATGTTTTCACTATGTGATCAACAACATCGGAACCGTTTATGATGCGGGCCCGGGCGGCAATATCGCGTTTGACGGCGGGATCGAAGCAAAAACCGTTGTCGGAACACGAAATGTCGTGACGGAAATCAGGATTCCTCTGGAACCCACGGGAATCCAGTTTTCGCCGGGAAGTCTCTTCCCTGTTAATGTGACGCGGATTCGTCGTCTGAAAGACAAAAATCTGTCCGAGTCCAGTTCCTGGAGTAACGGTGCTTGGGGGGAATCGGCCGCGTTCAGAAAAGTGAGCACAGGCGGGAACATTATTCCAAACGGCACCTTTTCCGACTTGGTGGATGCAAACAGGAAAAACAAAACCATCCGAAGCGAAAAATGGGTCCTGAAATGGGATGCGGCAGGGCATGAAGTCCGTCTCGAAACAGCCCAGGACAAAACCAGTTTCATTGTTATGGACCAAGCCACGATCTATCGTTTCCTGAATCTGCCGGAGAACAAATCCGGGAAACTCGCCGGTGAAGTCAAAATTTCGGGGAAGGGAATGTTTTCCATCCGTTTGAGCACATGTATTCGGACGGTGAATGACCGGCGTGGATTCGCCCATGAGAAAAAACGCGTGATTCTGGAAGGAACGCTTTCCCCGGAACCAAAGATTTTCCGGTTTGAAAATATTCCTTTCGAGGCGGGGGAACAGGGGTATATTTATATTGAAGTGAAAGGGAATGCAAAGCTGTATTCCATCTGTGCTGCGGAACAATAAGCTCATCCTCTGCGGAAGTATTGTGTGACATGTGGCAAGCGACATCAATAAAGACGGACCGGAATTCAGAAAGCCGATTCGTTAGATTAGGAAGAAGAACAGAATGGAAAGAAAATACCAGTTTCGGGAGAAAATCGACATCGTTCACAGGGAAGGGCGCAAAAATGTTTCCCTTCACCCGAATCATGATGAGACCGAAATCGATTCCTCATGGAAAATCGTTTTTGACTCGGAAACGGAAACACCGGCCTTCGATCTCCAGGATTATTTCCTGAAGAGCATGGGGATGTCCATTGCGCTCTCCGAAGAAAAATCGGAGGAAAAGGTCATATTGCTGGAAATTGCCCCCGAGGAGAAGAAACGGGCGTTCCGCATGGAAGTTACAGACCGAAAAATATGGATTGCCGGGAGTGATTACGCCGGCGTATTCAACGGTGTCGTCTGGTTGGAGGACCATCTGAATTTACGTGAGGCCCCGTTCATTGAAAGGCAGGTCCGTGAGGTCGAACCGTTGTTTTCTCCCCGCATGGTACACTCGGGATGGGGACTCGACCAGTTTCCCGATACCCATCTGAACGCTGTTGTGCACATGGGATTCGATTCGATCCTCATTTTCGTGAAGGGAATCAATCATACAGCGTATGGATTTCTTGACTTTGCCGACCTCATCAGACGGGCCCGGAAATATGCGATCGGAGTTTATTTTTACAGCTATCTGCCCAGTTACAAGCATCCGTCGGAACCGGATGCGGAGGATTTTTTCGAAAAATCTTTCGGGAGCCTTTTTGCCGCCTTTCCCGATGCCAAAGGATTGATTCTCGTTGGAGAGCGGGCGCAGTTCCCCAGCCGGGACCCTCTCTGTGATCCGAGGGAGCGTGGCCCCATGATTGGGAAACTTCCGGCAGACTCACGTCCTCCCGCCTCTTGCTGGCCGTGCTCGGATTATCCCGAATGGCTGGATGCCGTCCGCAAATCGGTTCGGAAATATTCCCCGGAGGCGGACATCGTTTTCTGGACCTATAACTGGGGGAGGGCGCCAGAAGACAAACGCCTTTCGCTCATCCGGAATCTGCCGAAGGATATTACGCTCGAATCAACATTCGAAATGTTTGAAACCATCCGCAAGGAAAATCACATTACTGTTCAGCCGGATTACTCCATCACGTTTCCGGGGCCCGGTCAATATTTTGCAAGCGAGGCGGAATGTGCAAAAGAATGTGGTCTCAAACTTTATTCCATGACCAACACCGGTGGCATGACATGGGATTTCGGTGTCGTTGGATATGTTCCTGCGCCGCAGCAATGGGCAAAGCGGATCGAAGCCATGAAGCTCGCACGGGAAAAATGGGGACTTGCCGGGCTGATGGATTCTCATCATTACGGGTGGTATCCTTCGATTGTAAGCGAATGCGCTAAGTGGTGCTTCCGTTCTGATTCGCCGGACTATGCGGAAATTCTGGATAAGCTGGCTGTCCGTGACTTCAGTTCCGCGGCCGCGGCGAAGATCGTTCGGGCCTGTCAGTTCGTCAGCGATGCAATGAATTCATATACGCCGGGATTCGACGACCAGGCGGGGCCGTTGCGCTGCGGTCCGGCGTACCCGTTCATACTTCACCCGATTCTGTATCCGCATACGGAGCAGAAAATGGAATTTCCGACGACACCCGAATCAACAGTTGGAAGCCGATGGATTCATCCATTCTATCAGCCGGAGAGCATTGACGGCATGAGCTGGTGCGGATTACGGATTCATGAGGACATCCGTGCGATGACGGCATCTCTGGAACTATGGGAAAAAGGTCTGGCGGAAATGAAGGACGCACTTCATGAAGTCCCCCGAAAAAAACGCGAACAGGCGCTCGATCTGGCCGGTGTCATGGAACTTTGCTACCGGTCGTTTCTGACCATGCTCCACATAAAGCAGTGGTGGCTCCTGAACAAACGCTTCGAGTCCGAATATCAAAAGGAGAAGGCTCTTCTCCTTCTGGATGAAATGGAAAAACTGATTGCGGATGAACGCGAAAATGCCGAAATGGCGATCCCCCTTGTGGAACGCGATTCCAGGCTGGGGTGGGAACCTGCTCAGGATTACATCTGCGACGCGGAACATTTGCGCTGGAAAATACGTCAGCTCGACAATGTATTCAAGCATGCGCTGAATGCCTGTCGGCAGAGTGTAACCATTTATTAAAACCCCATCATCATATGACGGAAAGAACATAGGAATGTACCCAGTCAAAATCATTATTCTAGGTTGCGGCGGACGCGGAGGCTGTTACGCCGAATATGCGAAACAATTTCCGGCAAAAGCGCAAGTGACGGCTGTCGCCGATCCGCGGGATTTTCATCGCAACGCTATTGCCGACGCGCACGGGTTAACAGCAAACATGCGTTTCAATCGGTGGGAGGAGGTCGCGGCACGGCCGAAATTCGCGGATGCTGTCCTGATTTGTACGCTGGACCCGATGCACGAAGCTGCCGCGGTCGCGTTCGCAAAGCAGGGATACGCGATTCTTCTGGAAAAACCCATGGCTTCCACTCCGCAAGCCTGCCGGAACATTGTAGGAGCCGTAAAAAAAGCGGATGTGATTTTTGCAGTCTGCCATGTGCTGCGTTATGCGGCATTTTCCCGGAAGATCAAGGAAATCATCGACGAGGGAATGCTGGGACAAGTCGTTTCACTCCAGCATCTTGAACCGGTCGGCAACTGGCACCAGGACCATTCCTACGTCAGGGGAAACTGGAGGAACGAAAAGGATTCGTCGTTTATGCTTCTGACCAAGTGCTGCCATGACATCGATCTTATCCGCTATTTCATGAATGCCCGCTGCCGGAAGGTCCAGTCGTTCGGCTCCCTGAATTTTTACCGACGGGAAAACCGGCCGGCTGGAGCCGCGTCGAAATGTACGGATTGCCCTCCGGAAATCGAACGGAACTGCCCCGATTCGGCCATAAAAATTTATATCAGGGACCGCCTGAGAAAGGGACATTCCCTGTGGCCGATAAATGTGCTGACCACCGATGTTTCGGAGGTCGGCGTCATGAAAGCCTTGCGGGAGGGACCTTATGGACGCTGTGTTTTTGCCTGCGACAATAATGTGGTAGACAATCAGGTGGTCAACATGGAATTCGAGGGACGGAAAACCGCTTCGATGACCATGACGGCGTTTTGCAATGAAACTGGCCGGCAAACCCGGATTTTCGGAACACGCGGTTCCCTTTCCTCTGACGGCGAACAAGTTCGCGTCTTTGATTTCCTGTCCGGGAAAACAACCCTGTATCCTACCGGAGTTCCGAATGACAACGGCATCTTGAGCGGACATGGCGGCGGCGATATGGGACTGATGCAGGCCTTCATCGCCGCCGTTGCGGAAAATGATCGAACCAGGATTCTTTCTGGTCCGGAGGAAACTTTGGAAAGTCATCTTATCACCTTTGCCGCGGAGAAATCCCGTCTTACAGGCAAAGTCCTTGAAGTCGATTCATAGAGACATGTCCTGCATTCGGACTGAACCTTATTCCGTCACGGAGACTGTCGATCCAGGCGGGGGCCGGAGACGTTTTCCAATCCGGAATATCCGGTCATTTTTCTTTTCCTGTTTCCGCATCGAAGAAGGAATTTTGTACGTATCTTCTATGCTATCCACCTGATCATGAATAATGAAAATGTCATTTTCTGAAATTGTCTTTAAATGCGAGATGCGGTATCAGGTAGTATTTGAACTTTTTCGCACATTTTCCCGATTGATTTTGGATTACGGAATGGCTGGCTCAAACCAAGAAGACGTCACCCGCCGCGACTGTCAGGCAATCCCAGTCGGGAATATATCTCTGGAGGACCCCGATGGGACTGCCTGTGCGAATAATACGCTGTTGGCTTGGAAATATCCCTACCGTCTCTGGAACCCCAACGCCATTCTCTGCTCCCCCCAGTCATCCGGGAAGCCCTTGACGAGACGCGCAAGGGAGACGCCCTCCGGTTCACACCCGCTGCAGACGGCTTCGACGATGTCCGGGGCGAGATTGGCCAGCCCGAGGATGCGCGTGACATAGGGCGCGGCCAGCCCCAGCTTCTTCGCAAGGTCGGTCAGGTTGGCCGCCTGCTCCGTGACCAGCATTTCGGTCCACTTCCGGGCGTTGCGGATGGCGCGGATGAAAGGGTAATGTCCCCGATCCTGAACCGGTAAAGAGTTGTTTCTCATAGGTCACGTTACCCTCCCGTCGGTCTAAATCGACCGATGGGGGGAGTGATACAATCAGCAGTATTTCTGCCTTTACAAGAATTCTGATCTTATGTGAAGAAATCAAAAAGCCTTCTTGAATTCCTTTTTACCAGAGTTCACATCAAAACTTTCTTATGGCCGCTAAGACTTCCTCCATGTTTCATAAATCAATTTCAA
>Ga0209373_10000135_pt1 | contig 159349 bp, 145 predicted proteins | sample Higcelweek5metaG_FD_187173 | JGI IMG/M metagenome (GOLD analysis project Ga0209373, IMG submission 187173) | Freshwater pond sediment microbial communities from the University of Edinburgh, under environmental carbon perturbations - High... | ecosystem: Environmental > Aquatic > Freshwater >... | reverse complement strand
AGTTGGTGCTGTGAGATAAAAACCTGTGTCATTCCCGCGAAAGCGGGAATCTATCTGTTGACGTTATCCCTTGGGATGAACATGGATCCCCGCTTTCGCGGGGATGACGCCATTTTTAAGCATCGCCCCCAACCCTTGTAGAGCGATGAGTATAGTATCTTTAATCCTAAACTGTCACCCCAGCGAAGGCTGGGGTCCCATTTGGTTTCTTTTTCATAAGGCTATCGTTCGTTATGCAAGAGTTCTAATATAAAATGATCTAGATTGGTTCTGCTGTGACACGTCCGCGCCGCCCTTTTCGTAAACCTACGCCAGAGCGGCTTGCAAATGCCGCGCTTTTTTATCTGGGCCGTTATGCGGCATCCGAGGCGAGTTTGCGCCGTGTCCTTGACAACAAAATCCGTCGCGCCTGTCTGGTCGATGCGGCTTTTGCCGCCGATCATGCGGCGCAAGAGGTTTTGCGCAAAGCGATTGAAGAGATCATCGCGACGCATCGCCGCACGGGCGTTTTGAACGATGCCGCCTATGCCGAGATGAAGGTGCATAGTCTGCGCCGCTCTGGCAAAAGTGCGCGGCTGATCACGCAAAAGCTGGCTCAAAAGGGCGTTGGCGCAGCGCATATCGAGGCGGCCTTGGTGCCGGAAGAGGGAGAGGAGCCTCGCGAGGCCGATCTGGCCGCCGCACAGGCACTGGCGAAGAAACGGGGGCTGGGGCCCTATCGGCGAGCTTGCGCGGCTGGGCAGGCAGGGGATCGCGAAAAAGAGCGCAAACGCGCTGTCCGCGAGGTCTCGACTCTGGCGCGGGCTGGCTTCCCTTTTGATATTATTCGCGAAGTTCTGGGGGCCGAGGCGGCGGAAAGCGTTGAAGATGAAAGTTTAACCGCTTGACAGGACAGGCTGTTTTGGGGATATATACGCGCCTTGGTGTCCTTAAAGCGGCTTGCCTGACAAAGGGCAGGCCCTCTTTGTTGGAGGAGCCTTCTTTTCTGGTGTGGCGGTCGTAGCTCAGTTGGTAGAGCTCTCGGTTGTGGTCCGAGTTGTCGCGGGTTCGAGTCCCGTCGATCGCCCCAGTTTCAAGGTGTTCCTTAAGAAATCAGCTCAGGCGTGTTAGCCGTTGGTAGAGCAACCAAATCTTGGCTGTGTTGTGATCCGAGTAGCCCGTGGGTTCGAGTCCCGTTGATCGCCCCAGTTTCTCAAACTTCGTGTCACGTTGCTTTCGGGAACGAGGCGATCTATAGAATCCTTTTAAATCAATAGGTTAGCTGTACCTCTCGATTTTGAGAAAGTTTATATAAATCAGCAAGTTAGCCGAAAAAGACTCCCGAACAGACCCGCGAACGTACCAAATGACGGCTCAGCTGCGTCACAGGCCCCGTTTTTGGCCCTGATCGTTGATTCTAAACAGCTTTTTCTAAATCGAAAGCAGGGGCTCCTTTTGAAAATAATACAGGGCCGTTTACAGGCCTTTCCTCATGCTATACTCACCTTTTCGATGCGTTTATGACGACGCCTGAAAAGCTTTTGAAGGGAGAGCCTATGTCGGAATGGTTATATTTAGTTGGAAGTGTTGCTCACAACCAAATGGCAGACAAGTACACGGGGGCCCCCACCGCACAGAATGTCGATCCTGATAGCGTTGTCGTTACCTCCATGGGCCGCGATATTGCAGGAAACAGAGTCTGCCTGTTCACCGTCACCCCGGACCGACAGCTTCTTGAGCACTGGAACGGTGGCGAGAACATCGTTGTGCACGTTTCCGAAGCGAACGGATTTTCAGATGTCACGACGCTTCCTTCTTCTTTGGGTCAGGCTTATCAGCCTCATTTCACGCCGGATCGATTGCTTGTTTCCAATCAAGTCTCGCTTGCGCCAGCGGGAGCCTTGGCTGTTGTCAGCGACGAAGTTTTCACGCTGTCTCACGTCCGTCCGGTCCTTGCCGATTGCTTAAATCCGAAAAATACGCTTGAGTCTGTCGTCCGCGGCGGAGTCGTTATAGCGGCGCATGATGCCCAAGGCGCATCGGCCATGATTGTGATTCCCCAAATGCCTTTGAGCTTACGCAACCGGATGAAGGGTGAGGCTTGCTATTGCGCGACGCGCGTGGCGGGTCTTCAGGTGGTGCCGGAGCCGGAGCAAATGGACCGGATTTTAAAGGCCGTGGGAGGCTCTCATCGTCCGGTTTGCCAGCGTCTTATCGTTGCCTCTGATATCAAACCGACCTTTGGCGGCGGGGTCTCGTAACCACCAACGCGTGGCTTTTCTTATCAGGCGTTTCATGCTTAAACAAACGGCATGAAACGCCTTTTTTCTTTGATTAAAATCCTGTTCGGACTCGCTCTTGGGGGCGGGCTTTGTGCTGCGCTTGTTGTGCGGCTGGGCTTGTCGACGGCGGATGGGGCGCGGCTTTGGGACGGGGTGTCGTGGCCGTCGGTGCTGGGCGTGCTGGCTCTGACGCACCTTTTGGCGTGGAGCGGGGCGCACAAGTGGGCTCTGTGGTCGCGGGCCCTTTATTGTAATAGGCAGGCGGGGGAGGAGACTGCGCCTCCGTCCGGTTCCTGTTTCCGTGCGATGGTGGTGCAGAGTTGGGCCGGACAGTTTGTGCCGCCGAGCCTTGCTATTATTCTGGGGCGTGGGATGGCGGATCGCCAGCAGGCCTCCTTTAAGCGCGGGGTACTGAGCGGGACGCTGGATCAGGCGATGGAGTTTTTGTTCCTGTGCGCGATCCTTCCGGCGGGCGTGGGCGTTCTCTGGTTCGGTTGGGGGGGCGATCTTTTCTTCCTTCTTGCGACTTGTGGCGTCTGTTTGGCGGCGTTGTTCGTTTATCTGGTGGCCTATCATGCGCGGCGCGGGTGGTGCGCGTTTTTGCCGTCCTTGATGCTGTGGTCCGTTTTGCGCGTGGTCTTGACGGTGGCGCGGCTGGTGCTGGGGGCTCCGGCACTGGGGCTGCCGATTGATCTTTTGGCGATTGCGGCGGCCTCGCCCGTCGTGGCGTTGCTCGCCCTGATCCCGCTGACGCCCGGTAATCTGGGGCTGGCGGAGTGGGGCTGGGTCGGTGTTCTTTCGTTTGCCGGAACGCCAGCGGCTCAGGCGGGATTGCTCGCGCTCGGCTTTCGTGTTCTTGTTCTTGTCGCTCAAACGCTTTTGTTGATCGGGAGTGAAGTCTATGTCCTCTATCGCCGTTCGTCCGCTTTTGTGGAACCGTCACGCGCTCCTGACCTGTGAGGAGATGCGCCAAGCCGAGACGTTGAGCTGCGCGCGCGGGACGCATGGGTTTTATGACCTTATGCGCGTGGCTGGAGCCGCCGTCGCGCGCGCCGTGGTTGAGAGGTTCGATCCGTGCCGCGTGCTGGTTTTGTGTGGAACAGGGAATAACGGCGGCGATGGCTATGTAGCCGCCACGATTTTGCGGCAGGCGGGGTGGCCGGTGCATGTGAGTGCGTTGGGGGCTGCCACGACTGACGAGGCGCGAAAGGCTGCCGAGGCGTGGGGCGAGGCTCCCTTGCCGTGGTTGCCGGAGTTGCTGGACGAGGCGGACCTTGTCGTGGATGCTTTGTTCGGGACGGGGCTGACGCGGCCTTTGGAAGGCGCGGCAGCCGGGATGGTCAAGGCGGTTGGTGCCAGCGGCCTGCCGGTCGTCGCGGCTGATATGCCCAGCGGCATGAACGGGGATACGGGAGCGGTGATGGGCTGTGCGATCAAGGCGCGGGCGACGGTCACCTTCTTCCGTAAAAAGCGCGGGCATGTGCTGATGCCCGCCAAGGCCTACTGCGGTGAAGTGGTGGTGGCCGACACAGGCCTATTTCCCGATGTGCTGGATCAAGTAAAACCGCTAATTGCCGAAAATAATATCGCAATAACGCTCCCGTTTTATCCAAAGCTTGAACTTGATGCCCATAAGTACAAGCGGGGTCATGTTTTGGGGCTGGGCGGGGCGGTCTTGACGGGCGCGTCGCGGCTGGCCGCGCGGGCGGCGCAGCGGATGGGGGCGGGGCTGGTGAGCCTTGCGGTGCCGCATGCGGCTTGGTCCGTTTATGCGGGGGCTCTGGAAAGCGTGATGGTGCAGCCGTGGCAGTCGGTGCAGGAAGCCCAAGAAAAGGTGGAAAACCCAAAGGTTACGACGCTTTTTGTCGGGCCTGGATTAGGTTTGGGGCCACAGAGCCGCGAGCTTGTGCTGGCGGCTTTGGCTACAAAGAAACCCTGCGTTTTGGATGCGGATGGATTGATGGTTTTCGAAGGCGAATCGCGGTTGCTGATCGATTCGCTGCATGAAAACTGCGTGATTACCCCTCATGAGGGCGAATTTGGGCGTCTTTTTGGCGCATTGTCGGGCGAAAAAGCAGGGAAGGTGGCTCAAACAGCCTTTATTTCAGGGCAAACAGGCTGCGTTGTGCTTCATAAGGGGGCGGATACGGTCATTTCCAGCCCTGACGGGGTCACGCTGGTCAACACGAATGCGCCGCCTGTTTTGGCGACAGCCGGAGCGGGCGACGTGCTGGCGGGCATGATCGCCGGAGCCATGGCTGGGGGCATGCCGCCTTTTCTTGCGGCAGGTTTCGCGGCTCATCTCCATGGGCGTGCGGGACAAGTCGCTGGTCGTGGCCTGATCGCCGAGGATTTGATTGCGCTTTTGCCGTCCCTGCTGAAGGCGTTATAGTTAAGAACAGGCCGTTTTCTTGCCGAGGACTTTCTTTATCGGCGCGAATCGCAAAGACGACTTGTCAAGCTCGTTTGAATGTGTCCTAATGTTCCCGTCTTTTCGCGGGAGGATAAGGGAAGCCTATGATTTTGGGCGCACTGACAAGCTACAGGACACCATCGGTCGAGGTCGGCGCTTCATACCGCCGTACCGTGTCGTCCGCTTTTGTCGAGACGGCTCAGGTCCTTGAAGTCGCGGAAGACAAGCTCGGCATCCCCCATGTTCGTTTCCAGCTTCGGGTGGCCCGTGGGGCCTGCTCTCCGACGGTTGAAGTCCGCACTTTGTCGCTTGAGGCCTTCCAAAGCCGCTTTAAGGACCGCATCCGCGATAAACATTGAGCGGCTCTTTCGGGAAAGAATGCTCTCGCACAAAAGCTTTGCGCTTTGCCTAAAATCCCTTTAAAGAAAACCACCTGTTCCTTGGGTGCGGATGTGGCGAAATTGGTAGACGCGCTGGATTTAGGTTCCAGTGACGAGAGTCGTGGGGGTTCAAGTCCCTTCATCCGCACCATAACACAAGCTGCCCGTAGGGCGGGGGCTGTTTACTATGCCCTGCGTGCTTCGGAAATTGGTGCCGTTGGACAAAAGTGAGTCATTCCCGCGAAAGCAGGAATTACCATCTTGAAGAAATCCCATGCGATAACGGTGGATCATTGTCTTCGCAGGGATGACGCTTTCTTTTGTAGGGCCATGCTGCTGCTTTAGTGTGAACAATGTGGAAGTGCCGCGTTTGTAATCCCCACAGGGTTAAGCCATGAAAGACACGTCTCGGATAGATTTTGCCAATACACTGCGCGGTTTTGCGGCGATTGCGGTCGTTATATCGCATTACTATGGCGTGTTCTGGCAAGCGCGCGCGGCGGTGGGCACGCTTCTGACGGTGCCGGAGTTGCCGATCGATGCCGTTCCAACGCCGCTCTATATTAATTGGATCAATCAGATTCCGTTGATAAATTGGGGCTGTTATGGTGTGGCCCTGTTCTTTCTGATCAGCGGTTTTGTCATACCCTTTTCACTCTATTCCCTCAACGGTGCGGGATTCTTGGTCAATCGGTTGCTGCGTATCGTGCCAACCTATGTCGCGGGCTTTTCTCTGACTTTGCTGGCGATTGGCGCAGGGGTTCACTATTTTGATAAGCCATGGCCTTTTGAGCTGCGAAACATCTTGATCCATTATATTCCTGGTCTTCGTGATCTGATGGGCGTGCCATCTATTGATGGCATTATCTGGACGCTTGAGATCGAAATGAAGTTTTATGTTTTATGCGCTTTGTTTGTCGGGTGGTTTAAGCGGAATTCGATAAAAGTTTTTATTCTACCGCTCATTCTTTTTATTCTGGCCCTTTGGGTCACGCGTCACCTTCCCTTTTTAGGTCATATTCGGTTGCCTTATTTGGACAAGGTTGCTGCGCACTATATGCTAAGTTCCCAGTATATCATCTTCATGTTTATTGGCGTTTTCTTCCACTATCTGCACCAAGGCCGACTGGCAGCGGATAAAGCCATTTTAGGTGTAGGCGGCCTGTTTGCCTGTTTTGCTCTTCATTGGTGGAGTGGTCCGTATGCGCCCAATATGTACCAGATGTGGAGCTATGCCTTCGCGCTGCTGACCTTTTCCTTTGCTTTTTCGTTCCAGCGGTTTTTTGCCTCGAACCGGATCTTTGATTTCTTTGCGAATATCAGCTATCCGCTTTATGTCGTTCACGGGGTTGCGGGGTATGCCTTGTTGCGTATAGCCCTTGATTACGGTTTAAAGGCTTGGCAGTCCTTGCTCGGCGTCACGGTCGTGGCGATTGCCTGCGCGTGGTTGGTCCATGTGTTGGTCGAGATGCCGACGCGGCGACTGGGCAAGTATTTGGGGAAAAAGGTCACCGAAAGGGTTAATGCGCCCTCTTTGCCGTGTTTTAAGCGGTTTTCAAGGGCAAACATTTAACATTGCGCCTCCTTTGGGTAAGATGGTAAGTATCGCGCTCTCGTGCCGTCTGCGCAGGCGCAGGCGGATGGGGCAGGATGGAAGAAACGAAAAGGATTTCAATATCATGACGCAGGTTAAGGAAAAGACGAACAAGGGACTTTCGCGCGCCTATACGATCACGGTGCCGCAGGCGGATTATCAGGCCGCTCTTGTTAAGCGTCTTCAGGAAATTGGCAAGAAGGCAAAGATTCAAGGGTTTCGCCCCGGCAAAGCACCGCTTGAGCTGATCCGTCAGCGTTTTGGCACCGAGGCCGAGAGCGATGTCGTTGATCGTTTGATCAATGAGTCCGTGGACAAGGCCTTGAACGACAACAAGCTGCGCCCCGCGATGCAGCCCAAGGTCGATGCGCTGGTTTACGGCGAAGACAAGGACATGAGCTTTGATCTGGAAGTCGAAGTGCTTCCCGAAGTGAAGCCGATGGATTTCGGCAAGCTGGCTTTTGAGCGTCAGGTCGCCGACGTGGCCGACAAGACCGTTGACGAAGCGATTGAACGCATTGCCAAGTCGATGCGCAAGGCTGAGGTGATCACCGAAAAGCGTGCCGCCAAGATCGGTGATACGGCTGTGATTGATTTTGACGGCACCGTCGATGGCGTCGCCCATCCCGGCATGAAGAGCGAGAACCACAGCTTAGAGTTGGGGTCCAAGTCTTTCATCGAAGGGTTTGAAGACCAGATCGTCGGCATGAAGGTCGGCGAGAAGAAGGATATCAAGGTCACGTTCCCCGCCGAGTATCACGCTGCGCATTTGTCTGGCAAAGAGGCCGTGTTCGCGGTCACGCTGAACGAGATTCGCGCGCACAAGCCGGTCGAGATCAACGATGCGCTGGGCAAGGAAATCGGTTTCCCGTCGCTTGAAAAGCTGCGCGACCGGATCAAGAGCGATATCTCAAACAACTATGCCCAAATCTCGCGCACAGTGCTTAAGCGCGAGTTGATGGACAAGCTGGCCGAACACCATGATTTCGAGCTTCCGGTATCGATGGTCGAGAACGAGTTCAATAACATCTGGGCGCAGCTTCAGCAGGACAAGGCGCAGGGCCGTATGGACCCCGACGAAGCCAAGAAGAGCGAAGACGATCTCAAGAAAGAATATCGCGATATCGCCGTGCGCCGCGTTCGTCTGGGTCTCTTGCTCGCGCATGTGGCTGAAGCCAACAAGATTGAGGTCACGCCGAACGAGTTACGTAATGCCATGATGACCGAAGCCCGTCGTTATCCGGGGCAGGAAAAGGCTGTCGTTGAATACTACACCAAGACCCGTGGGGCCGTTGAACAGCTCCGCGCGCCGATCCTTGAAGAAAAGGTCGTCGATTTCATCATTGGCAAGGCCAAGGTGACCGACAAGACCATCGATGCCGACAAGCTTTTGAAGCTGCCGGAAGAGATGGATTAACCCTTACCTTTAAAAGTAAAAGACCAAAAAACCGCTCCAAAGCCTTCTTTGGGGCGGTTTTTGTTTACTTCGGGGCGAAAGTAATTCTCTTTCATGTGTTCCCGTCATATTAAGTCGATTGTTCCTTAACCCGAGTTATGGATTGCTGTTCCTCTCTCCTCAGGTGGGGGCTATAGCGGTGAACGCAACCCATTATTCGGGTTTCTTAAAGTTAGTTTGGAGGTCGTATGTCAAATTCTGTTATTCTCGAAAGTAAAGGACTTATTTGGACAACTTGTTTGCCCGATATACCGGAAGGCAAGCCTTATTATATTGCTATCAAGATGTTCCTAGGTGATAAAGTGCGCAAACTTTATGCTGACCCGTCCGCCGCTCCCCACCTTTATGCCACGACGCCGGATGACTTAACGGGAACACCAGAAAAGCGCCGGAAAATTATCGAGGTTGTGCCTGATAAATGTAATACGCTCGTTGCAAGTCATGAGCCGACAAACGGCCATATCTATCACCATAAAATCAGACTGATGGATACCGGCGACATGCTGTATTTATTCCCGGACCTTAAGCGGGCGCAAGAGCCGGCCTTGAGGGCTGTCTATCAGACAAAAAAGAAACGCTTTGCCAACAGCTGGATAGCAATCGCGTTGGATTCACGTTACAGCAAGAAGGGGTCGGAAGCGATTATATGCTTCAGTCGCCTTGGAAATGAATTCTGGTCTCGCGATACGGGCTGTGTTCACCAAGTGGAGAGTCTACAGTTTTCTGTGCCGCAACGTCTGGGATGGGCCTCACTTGGACGCATGCTAATGCGGCTGGGTTGTGCGGGATAAGCGAGGCTTCATGTTTTTTCAACGAACTTTATCTTTTAAGAGTCGTTTCTGGCATTTTTCGCCAGACCAGAATGTCTTGTCGCAGTATGGTCTGTAAGCCAGACGGCAGCCACCTTCTTTGTCTGAAGAAGGGGGCAAGCCGCTCTATCCCTGTTTCAAGATAAAGCATCCTGAAATCATGAAATACCAGAGTGCAAACGATCCCGCGCCATTAGGGTATGCGAGCTCCATTCATGCCATGTTCCGTCAAAATAACTTCCAGATGCTTTGCGACCATACGCCAATGAGTGAAGGTGGCTTCTGGATTTGCCGACAGGACGAAGCAGGGCAAGAGCAAGCTGTGCTAGAGGTTCGTCTTATGACCGGTGTTGTCGAGGCTTATTATCTGTGGTCGATGGAGAACGAGCAGAAAAGCCGTTCTCGCCGTCTCTTTAAGCTGAATGAAAGAGAAATCATGATCTCTTTGGAGCGAGGGGCCTCCGCCTTTCCTGATTTCGTCCGTAATTCATGCAATATTATGGTTTTTATTGGGAAACATGTGTCTTCGATGGGGCGCCGCGTGAATGTTGTTTTCCCAGACCAAACAGCCGTGATTGTTCAAAGGGGGACGCAGGAAATCCTTTACGCTACGCCCAAGGCGCAGACGATGGGGATTTATGCCAGCAGATCCTTCGAGCGTTTGGCCAATATCCCAGTTTAGTTTATACCTCTCGCCCTTCAAGAGGTGAGTTTAGCCCAACAGGTTTCTTTCTTCCGCCATCGGGAAAGCCGGATCAGGGCGGAAGGGGCGCCCTTCGTGATGCGCGATCTTGGCCTCGCACAGATTATACAGAGGGCTGAGGTAGAAGCTGGCTTTTCTGGCTGTGTGCAGAACTTTACCGGTTAGGTCCCTGTCGCCTGCTTTTGTTGCCGCAACGGCGATGTGCAACAGGACATGGATGGCCTTGGCGTGGGTGTCGCTATACGTGACCTTCTCAGAAGATATTGCAGGTTTGCGGGGAAAGGCGCAGATGAGGGCTCGTGCGCCTGTGGCCGCCCTTTCAGCGAGCGTGAAGGCTGCCGTGATCTGGTTCCGGTTCAGGAGGCTTAGGGCTTGCCCAGCTGCGGCGGCGACCAAGCTGTGTCTGCGACCTGCCGATAGGGTAGCGGCGAGACGGGGTGTCGGGCGGACGAGGAAAAGGTGCGGTTCTTGGGGGGGAGTTTGACCGTCACGACAGTTGAGGGTCGAGCTAAAAGTGGAATCAAGCGTATTAGCTACAGGTACAAACATCGCTCTCCTTAAATGTTTCTTTTAAAAAGCACGCCTGACTATACCTTTTTGCAGCGCAGCATTCAAGTTCTTGCCTGTTTTTTTATTTTCACTATTCTGATCAAGGGTAAAACGATTATTGCTCTTGATCCCCTTTAAGACTCTGCTATGGTTAATCGTCCTTGCTGTTCAGGGCAGGGCGCGTCGCTGAGACGGTTCTCGGCGCTAACGTGAAAGAGACAAACCATGACAGCCTTCTTCAAGGTGTCCGATGGACGCATTGTGGCAGAGATGCCCACCCACTTCCCCCGCATTGAAAGACTACCCCCTTACGTTTTCAGCATTACAAGCGCGCTGAAGATGCAGGCGCGTCGCCGAGGCGAGGATATTATCGACTTCGGGATGGGCAACCCCGATGGCCCCACGCCCCAGCATATCGTGGACAAGCTGATCGAAACGGCCAAGCGTGGCGATACGCACGGCTATTCGATGTCCAAGGGCATTCCCCGCCTGCGCCGCGCGATCTGTAACTGGTACAAAACGCGCTATGATGTCGATCTCGACCCCGAATGCGAGGCGATAGCGACCATCGGCTCCAAAGAAGGTATCGCGCATCTGATGCTGGCTACGCTGGATCGCGGGGATTGCGTTCTGGTGCCCAATCCTTCCTATCCGATCCATATCTATGGCCCCGTGATTGCGGGCGCAGATATTATCCAAGTGCCGCTTATTCCGGGCGTGGACTTTTTCGAAGAGCTGGAAAAAGCCATTCGCATGCGTATTCCAAAGCCGAAGATGCTCATCATCAACTTCCCCGCCAACCCGACGGCTCAGTGTGTCGAGCTTGACTTTTTCGAGCGCATCGTCGCATTGGCCAAAGAGTATGGCATTTACGTCGTGCATGATCTGGCCTATGCCGACATTTGCTTTGACGGCTGGAAGTGCCCCAGCATTCTGCAAGTCAAGGGCGCGAAGGACGTGGCGGTCGAGTTTTTCACGCTCTCGAAAAGCTATAACATGGCTGGTTGGCGCATGGGCTTTATGGTCGGCAATAAAACCCTTGTCCATGCTCTGGAGCGGATCAAGGGCTATAACGACTATGGGACCTTCACGCCGATTCAGGTGGCCTCTATCGCCGCGCTTGAGGGGCCGCAAGATTGCGTGAGCGAGATTTGCGCCAAGTACGAAAGCCGCCGCAACGTGCTGGTCAAGGGTTTGCATGATGCGGGCTGGCAGGTCGATAAGCCCAAGGCGGCGATGTATATCTGGGCGAAGATACCGGAGCCGTACGCGCATCTTCGTTCGCTGGAGTTTTCCAAACTCCTGATGGCCGAGGCCAAAGTCTCGGTCGCTCCCGGAATCGGCTTTGGCGAGTTCGGCGATGATCACGTCCGCTTTGCTATGATCGAGAACGAAGAGCGTTCCCGTCAAGCCATCCGTGGCATCAAAGAGATGTTTAGGAAGGGCAGGGGGGCCGTTTGAACTGAAGCGCAAACGGCTGGGTAAGAAAAGAGAAGTGGTCTCTTCACAATAAATAGGTGCGTCCCCCGCGACATAACACGGGGGACGCAGTGAAAACGATTAGGCGCGTGCGCTAGTTTTTCATGCAGGTGTAAAACCAGTTGAGATAAGCACTGTAGGGAGCGTGGAGTGTGTAACCCGCAGGGCAAGGCCCTTGCCCCGGGACGACGCCCGCACAGGCTTGGTAGCCGGAGGCCGGTTGCCATGTGCCATAGGAATAGACGGCGGCACCACACATTGTTCCAGAAGGTCCGGCCCCTCCGACTTCAATACATTCCCATCCGCTGCCATTCCATCTGGAGGCCTGCGTGGCGGTGCAGGTGGGCGGTGGTGTGCAAGATTGGGCAAGAACAGCCCCGCTGGCTAGGGCCATCAAACAGAGGAAGAGACAAAACTGAATGAGGGAAAAATGTTTGGACATGATGCGTTTCTTTCACTGGCCGCGTGCGACGACACGCGATTGGGTTGATTTGGGGAAAACAGTTTTCTTGTCGACTCGCCTTGTTATTTGCAACAGAAGATTTTGGGATTCCATGAAGGTGCCGCTAGCGGGTCGGCTTGAGAAATACCAACCATAACCTCGCCTTGGGCGCAATATATCGGGTATTCAGCTAGTTGCGTTTTCGTCCAGCCCGTCCATCCTGGGTGTGGGTGTGGAAAAGCTTCACGCCATACGCACGTCGTATAAGCTATGCCGATATTGACACATTCCCACCCTGTGCCATTCCATTTGGAAGCCTGTGTAGCAGAGCAGGTGGGCGGCGGGGTGCAGGACTGGGCGCGAGCAGTTTCATGCAGGCAGAGCGTAAAAAGAAAGGCTAGCGTCAAGACAAAAGATATCTGTGATGTTCGCATAAACTACTCCATCCCTATCCATTTCCTCTATTGTAGGCTTCGCGGGTTAAGTGTTTGTTAATATGCTGTAATGGTGCCTTGTGCTAGGCCCTTGAGCTGCCCGCCAAGCCGTGTTAAACCAATGCTTAACAAAAAGTTAACCACCTCCTTCCCGATTCTTTGCCGAGGCCTTTTTCTATGAAAATCACCCTTGAACGCGCCGCCCTTTTGAAGAGCCTGAGCCATATCCAGAGTGTCGTAGAACGCCGGAATACGATCCCCATTCTGGCCAACGTCCTGATCCGTGCCTCGGGCAACCTTGTTTCCTTTGTCGCCACGGACATGGAGATCGAAGTTAACGAAACGGTTGAAGCCCAGATCACGCAAGAGGGCGCGATTACGGCTCCCGCTCATACGCTGTATGAAATTGTGCGCAAACTTCCCGATGGAGCGCAGGTTGAGCTGGCAGCCTCGACGGCGGGGCAGGTTGTTCTGGCTTCGGGTCGCTCGCAGTTCAAGCTGGGCTGCCTGCCAGTCGAAGATTTCCCCAAGATGCCGGAAGGCGATTACAAGCATCGTTTTGCCTTGTCGGCAGGCGATTTGGCCGCGCTGATCGACAAGACGCGCTTTGCGATTTCGGTGGAAGAGACGCGCTATTATCTCAACGGCATCTATCTGCACACGACCAAGGCCGAGAATGTGGACGTGCTTCGCGCCGTTGCCACGGACGGGCATCGCCTCGCGCGGGTCGAAATGGCCGCGCCTGAAGGGTCGAGCGGTCTGTCCGGCATCATCATTCCCCGTAAAACGGTTGCCGAGGTGCGCAAGCTTCTGGACGAGGCCAAGGGCGAAATTGAAATCGCGCTCTCCGAGTCCAAGGTCCGATTCACCTTTGACGGGATCGTCATCACGTCCAAACTGATTGACGGCACGTTCCCTGATTACGAGCGCGTCATTCCCTCAGGCAATGACAAGCTCCTGGATGCCAATGCCAAGCTTCTGGGCGCGGCGGTGGATCGCGTGGCGACGATTTCCTCCGAGAAATCGCGCGGCGTGAAACTCTCCCTCTCTTCCGGACAGATGGTCCTTTCCGCCAGTGCCCCCGAAGCGGGCAGCGCGTCGGAAGAGCTGGAAGTCAGCTATGACGGCACCGATATGGATGTTGGCTTCAACGCCCGCTATCTGCTGGACGTTCTCGCTCAAATCGAAGGCGAGGGCGTGCGCATGCGCCTGTCCGACGGCCAAGCCCCAGCGATCGTGCAGGATGTCGCCGACACCAGCGCGCTTTATGTGTTGATGCCGATGAGGGTTTAAGAGGGCATTCGGGGGTCGGCATTCAGCATTCGGGGGGGGCTGAGCCCCCCTTTTTATATCGTGTAAAAAACACGGGGCTTGCCCCATGGGAATTCATATGAGATGTGAAACGGGAGTGATTTGATGTCAAATAGTATTCAGCATGTATGAATTCCCCGACCCCCGAATGCCGACCCCTGACCCCAACTTTTGAATGCTCCCTTCACCTTTCTCCCTCTCCCGCCTGACCCTCACCAACTTCCGCAACCATGCTGATTTGCGGATGGAGCTGACGCCTGCGCCGGTGGTGCTGACGGGGCTGAACGGGAGCGGGAAGACGAATATCTTGGAGGCGATAAGCTTGCTGGTGCCCGGGCGGGGGATGTGCCACGCATCGGTGAACGAGTGGCAGCATAACGCGCACCCTGAACCTTGGGCTGTCGTAGCCGATATCGCGCAGAGTGAAAATGGCGCGGAGCGTATTGCGACGGGGCGCGATCCCGAAAATCCTGAAAGCGAACGCCGGATTGTGTTGATCGACGGGCGTCCCGTGAAAAGCCAGCAGGTTTTGGCCGAGCATGTGGCGATGGCGTGGATCACGCCCGACATGGATCGCATTCTGGGCGATGGGCCCTCGGCGCGGCGCAAGTTTCTGGACCGGATGGTGTACAGTTTTGATCCGGCCCACGCGGGGCGGGTGCATCGCTATGAAAAAGCCTTGCGTGAGCGTCTGCGCTTGTTGCGGGATGGCGTGGCCGACGCTGTCTGGCTGGCGGGGCTTGAGGACGAGATGGCGCGGACAGGGGTGGCGATAGCTGCCGCCCGCCTTCACCTGATTCAGCAGCTGCAAACAGCCATTGCTGATACGCAAAGCGTTTTCCCGAAGGCCGATCTGGCGTTGCAGGGCATGGTCGAGGAGGGCGTGGCGACAGGGCCTGCCTTACTTGTCGAAGATCGCCTCAGGGCCGCGCTGGCCCGTACCCGCAGCGACGATGCCCAAAATGGCACCTGTGGCGTGGGGCCGCATCGCAGTGATTTGATCGTTGTTCATCGGGCCCAGAACTGTCCGGCGGCTCTGTGCTCGACGGGTGAGCAAAAGGCTTTATTGGTGGCGATGGTTCTGGCCTATGTCAGAATATTGTCCCATGCACGCGACAGGATGCCCCTTTTCCTGCTTGATGACATTACGGCCCATCTGGATCGCGTGCGCCGGGAGGCGTTGTTTGAAGAGATTTTGTCGATGCGGGTTCAGGGCTGGCTGACGGGAACGGACGAAGCTTTCTTCGCGACGCTTCTTCCCCGGGCCTCTCATTTTACAGTTTCACACGGCAGGGTTGTGCCCTGAAGTAACCGTGTAAAGTTTACGCTCTATAAACCCTTTCTGCATACAGTCCTGTTTGTATCTGAACGACAGGGATTCGAGGGGGAGAGATGACTAAGCCGAACGTGACATTGGGCATTGTCGGAGCGGGACGTATGGGAAGCGGCATTGCGGAGGCCGCGATTGTGGCCGGAGCCTCAGTGATCCTTGTCGATCCCAAAGAAAAATCCATTTTACTGGCACAGGCTGGCATTCGTAAGAATCTGGATCAGCGCGTCGCTTCCGGCTCGATGCAGGAGGTCGAAAAAGAGGCCGCTTTGGCCCGTCTTACGGCTTGTACGGCGTACGCGCAGTTAAAGCCTTGCGATTTGTGTATCGAGGTCGTCCTCGATAACGAAGGCATCAAGATTTATATTCATAAGGAAATCCTGAAGCACTTGCGCCCCGACGCCTTGCTCGTGACCAATACGATGAGCTTGTCTATTGCGCGGTTGGCTCGTTTCGTGCCGAACCCGTCGAACTTTATGGGGATACGGTTCGGGTTCCCGCCCCAGACGACAAAGGATGTCAAAATCATCCCGACCCGTAGAACATCGCGCGAATCTGTGGCGCGGGCCGAGGCCCTTTTCAGGGCCATTGGACGCACGCCGGAAATCATCGCCGATAACAAAATCGCGCATCGCGTTTCGCTTAGGCGTCGCCGCAAGATTAATCTGGCCGTTCTTTATGCCGCGTTGGTCGCCATCGCCTATGGGGCTTTGTTTGTGCCGGATGTCCAGGCCATGCGCCTGTGGGTGCTGGGCGGGCTTGGCGCGACCATCGTCTCCTTCGGGGTTTTTCTGGTTTCGATCCAGCGTATTTACAAACGCATCGGCAAGATCATTTCCGCCTTGACGGGCCTTGCCGCCGACGATCACTCGGTTGTTGTTCCTGATATTGATAAACAGGACGAATACGGCGATATTGCGCGTATCGTCGATGTTTTTAAGATGATCGTCAAACAGCTTGATCAAATCGGTGACGACTCGGAGCGTCAGCGCATCGCCGCCGAACAGGAAAAGAACGCCATCGAGCATTGCGCCGACAAGTTCAGGGAAACGGTGGGCGAAATCGTCAAGCTTGTTTCCGGCAAAGCGGCCGAGCTGAAAGTCAACGCACAAAACATGACCAACGAGTCGCAACAAACGAGCCAGCTGGCTTCGGTTGTGGCGCAAGCGGCCGATCAGGCGAATAATAGCATCCAATCCGTCGCGTCGGCGGCAGAAGAGCTGTCCGCTTCGATTTCCGAGATTAACCGGCAAGTCACTGAAAGCACGAAGATCACCGAGCAGACGGTGGCTCAGGTCAAACAGACGGACGAGACGGTTTCCGGCCTGTTGTCCGCCGCCGATCACATTGGCGATGTCGTGAAGCTCATCCAAAGCATTGCCGAGCAGACGAATTTGCTGGCCTTGAATGCAACTATCGAAGCCGCCCGGGCTGGCGAGGCGGGCAAGGGCTTTGCCGTCGTGGCGGGCGAGGTGAAGAATCTGGCCAATCAGACCGGCCATGCGACCGAGGAAATTGCCCAGAAGATCGTGACGATTCAGCAGGTGACGAAAAAGGCCGTGGACGATATCCGCGCTATCGGCGAGATTATTGAGCGCAACAGCGAAATTTCCCGCGTGATTGCCGACTCGATCGACCAACAGTTTTCCGCCACGCGCGAGATTTCCTCCAGCATCCAGACGGCTGTGGTCGGGACCAGCGAAATCTCGACCTCCATCAAGGATGTGACTCTTGCGGCTGAACAATCCAAGAATGCCGCCGGAGATGTGCTTGTCGTCTCTAGCGACTTGTCGGACCAGTCCCGCACGCTTCAAGAGCAGATCGCTAACTTTATCCAGCGTGTCTGCCGTAATTGATCCTCAACCGCTTCTTTCAGGCCTTTTCGTGTCAAAAAGCTGGTGAGCGCGCCGTTTTTTGTGTTACATTCTTGCCTATCAAGAGTTGGGCCTACCCTATCAAAATCGAGTCATTCCCGCGAAAGCGGGAATCTACCTGTTGACGTTATCCCTTGGGATCAACAGGGATCCCCGCTTTCGCGGGGATGACGCCATTTTTAGACCATGCGCCCAATTCTTCGAGGGCGAGAGGCACATAAAACCAAATTCTAAAAAAACGGTCAGGTTATGGATATTTATCTTCCGGTTGCGGCCCTCTCGATTGATGCGCTTTGGCTTATTGGCCTGGGCGCGGTTGTGGGGTTTCTTTCGGGTTTATTCGGTGTTGGTGGCGGGTTCCTTTTGACGCCGCTCCTTACCTTTATGGGCATTCCGGCGACCATTGCTGTGGGTACGCAATCCTGCCAGCTTGTGGGAACCAGCTTGTCCGGTGCGCTCGCGCACTGGCGGCGGCGCAATATCGACGTCCGGATGGGCTTTATCCTGACGGTGGGGAGCTTTATCGGCACGGGCTTTGGCGTTCAGCTTTTCAAATGGCTTAAACAGATCGGCCAGATTAATCTGGTGATCGTTTTGGCCTATGTGACCCTTCTTTCTGCCGTTGGCCTGATGATGTTTTTTGAAAGCGCGCCGCGCCTTTTGAAGAACAGCCAGCGTATCCGTTCCGGTGCCCGTTCCCTGCGCGAGGAAGAGCATAAGGGCATGACGCAGGGATGGGGAGCGGGCGGCTCGTTTGCCGTGGATTTCCATGTCTCCAATCTGCGCGTGAATGTCTTGCTGCCCATCGGGCTCGGGATTGTCGGCGGGCTTTTGGTCGCGCTGCTGGGGGTTGGCGGCGGGTTCGTCTTGGTCCCCGCGATGATCTACATCCTCAAGATGCCGCCTGCGCTGGTGAACGGGACCTCGCTTTTCCAGATCATCTTTACGACCGCTTTCGCCACGGTGCTGCAAGCGGTGACCAACCATTCCGTCGATGTTGTGATGGCCCTGATCCTTTTGCTGGGCAGCGTCGTTTTTGTCCCGCTCGGGGCGCGGTTGGCCACGAACCTGAAGCCGGAGGTGGCGCGGTTGTTGATGTCGCTGTTGATTTTGTCCGTGGCGGGGAAACTTGTGTTTGATCTTTTCTCGACACCCGTCCACCTGTTCACAGTTGAAACGCGAGGGCTGCTATGAAGTTTTGGTCAGTCCTTTTCATCTTGGTTTTTGGCTTTGCTCTGACTTCCCCCGCACAAGCTGCGCGCAAAGTCGTGGCGGCCAATCTGACGGATAATTTCGTCGGGATCAGTGAGGGGTTCGATGGGGCCAAGCTCACGCTTTTCGGTGTCCTTAAAAACAAGGCCGATGCGATTGTCGTGATCGAAGGCCCCCCTGTCGAAGCCAAGGTGCGCACCAAGTCGCGTCAGTTCGGCATCTGGATCAACGGGGCTCCGGCAACGCTGCCGCAGGTGCCCAGCTTTTATGTCGTGGCCTCCTCGCAGCCTGTTGACAAGATCGTGAGCGAGGAAACAGCGGTGCAATACGGTCTCGACATTGACAAGCTGTCTTTTGCCCAAGACACGGCGGGGGCGGGCTATGTCGATGTCAAGAAAGACAAGGGGCTGTTCGCCACGGACCCACAGGGAGTTCGCATTCTGGAGAGCAGTCTTTTCCGCGTCGATATCCGCTTGCCGCCTAGCGTTCCGATTGGCACGTTTACCGCGCATATCTACGAGTTTTCAAAAGGCGTTTTGACAGCTGAGCGGACCGAGAATTTTTATGTCGCCCAGATCGGGCTTAACGCATGGATCAACACGAAAGCCAACGGCTCACCCGTTCTTTATGCTTTGTTGGCCTTGGCTTTGTCGCTGGGGATCGGCGGCGGGTCGGCCTATCTTGTGAAGAGGATGTCCTGATATGGCCAAGAAAACGTTTCTTTTGCTGGTTGACGGCAGTGAGGGATTTCCGTGCGCTCTTGATTACGCGAGCGAACAAGCCCGCCTGACAGGCGCAGCGGTTGCCTTGCTGGCGATTGTCGAGCCGGAGGGGATCGAGACATGGGGCGGCGTTGAAGAGGCCGTGACCGACAGTGCGTTTGATGCCGCCCGCAAAATCATGCTTTCTTATGAGCAGTCTATCGTTGACGCGACGGGCAGCAAGCCTTTCTGCTATTACCGCAAGGGCGAACTGAAGGCGACGCTTCTGAGTTTTATCGACGAGCTGGCCGAGGTTTCGGCTCTGGTCGTCGGGGTGCCCAGCGACAAAACGACTGAAAACCCGCTTTTGACCTATCTGACAAGTGGAAAAGGGTTGCGCAAGCTGACCGTTCCCCTCATCATCGTCCCGTCCTGTTCGCGTGAAGCGGAAGACTGAAAGGTTACCCCTCATGTTCATTCAAACCGAAGACACGCCTAATCCGGCGACGATGAAGTTTCTGCCCAGTCGTGCCGTGGTTGATGCTCCTGTCGATTTCGACACCCCCGAAGCGGCGATCATCTCGCCACTCGCGCAAGCCTTGTTCAATATCGAGGGGGTCTCCCGCGTTTTTCTGGGCACGGATTTCATCAGCGTGACGCGCGATGAGGCAGCAGACTGGCCTGTGCTGCGCCCCGCCATTCTGGCGACGATCATGGACCATTTCACGCTCGGTAAGCCCGTCTTGAGCGATGAGGCCAAGAATGCCGTTCCCGACAACCAACTTGATCCTGCTGCGGCCCTGTCCGCTGAAGACGCCGAAATCGTCGCGCGGATTACGGAGCTTTTGGACCTGCGTATTCGCCCTGCCGTCGCACAAGATGGCGGCGATGTGGCCTTTGAGCGTTATGAGGAGGGCGTGGTCTATCTGCGCCTGAAAGGCGCCTGCGCCGGATGCCCCAGCGCCACCGCCACCCTCAAGTTCGGGATCGAGCAAATGCTCCGTCACTTCATCCCCGAGGTTCAGGAAGTCCGTCGGGTGGGGTAGGAGGTCACGTTTGTTGGTTAAAACCTGCTCCTTGTGTGTGAAACTGTTGCATTAACCATAGCTGTTTCTTATGGTTGGGCATTCATATCACATATTACTTGAGGATTTTTCTATGACAGTTGTCGACGCGGATTATCAAATACTGGACGAGGATTCAAAACCGTCACACGCAATATATACCAGAAACTCAATTTTTAAATACCTGTTGCAGGACGTTGTCACAATGCCCGCTGCAAAACGGATTGTTGCTCTTGATAGGATGTGCTCAGGACTTCCCGAAGAAAGCAAGGCGGGCTTCGTCCTTTTCACGCACAAAATTGACCCGCGCTATAAGTGGTTTGCGGCAGGGCATTATACGGTTGGAAACGCCTTGACGGTTTCGCCTGCTTTTCTGCCTTTAGGAGTACTTGGCAAATCTATTGCTCTGGCTATTCCTGTCGTATGTGCTGGTCTTGGTTGCGGCATGCTTCGTACAGATTTGCGTCCTGCCATTAACTTTGTTGAAGGGCACAAAGATAGTGATAAGGCGGGGTATTCGGCCCTTTCTATGGAATATGCTGATTGGCTTTTAGCAAAGGACGAGACGACGTCGCCCTCGCGTGGACGTGCCTTGCTCGCTGGCTGTGCCAATGGATCGATGCGCAACGGGATTTCTGCTGTCGTGCGTATAGGGTCTTCTTTATTTCTTTCTGTAGCTGCGGCGTTTTGTGCAAGTCTTTCTCTCTTGGCCAACTCTGCCCAAGCGATATTGCCAACGCGAAAAAATATAAATATGGATACCAGATTTGTTTCTCAGAAGCTTTCTAACGATGATGGGTTTTCAGCATTCCTTGAGTCAGAAGGAGAAAAAATGGACCAACGGTTCCTAAAAACATTGGCGTATGTTGGAGAGAAAGTTCTGGGTAGATTAAATCCATGGAGTGCCGAAACCTTCAGTAAAGTCGAAGACGCTCTAACCGACCGCGCCAGAGAACGCGCAGCCAAGCGATCGCCGAAAGCCCCGGCTTTACAGCCTTAAGTTTTTAAGGAGGGGCCGCCTCCTCAAAACATCTCCGCATTGATCAGCAAGTGCGTGCCGATACCGGCGAAATAGCCCAGCAGGATGGCCCATGCCCATTTCAGGTGGCGCATGAAGGTATAGGTGCCTTGCGCTTGGCCCATCAGCGCGACACCTGCCGCCGAGCCGACGGACAGAAGCGACCCGCCGATCCCCGCCGTGAGTGTGACAAGGAGCCACTGCCCAAGGCTGTGGTTGGCTTCCATATTCAGCACGGCGAACATCACGGGGATATTGTCGATAACGGCTGAGATAAAGCCGATCAGCACATGCGCGGCTGTATCGCCCATGCCTGCATAGAGAAGGGACGACAGGCTGTGCAGATAGCCCATAGCCCCAAGCCCGCCGACGCACAGCATAACGCCATAGAAAAACATCATCGTGTCCCACTCGATGCGGCGCAGGCTGATGAAAATATCAAAGGGCTTGCCGCCCGTGGCGGTCATGTCGGCGGTGAAGGTTTTCAGGTCATGCTTGCGGATGAAGTGCCCGTACAGTTTCAGGAAGCCAAGCCCCGTCATCATGCCCAAAAACGGTGGCAGGTGCAAAAGCTGGTGCAGCGAGACGGTCATGATGATGGTGAAAACGAACAAGCCTGCGACGACGAAACCTCCCTTTTTGATCTTGGCTTTCTCTTCGATTTCGGGCGGTCGTTTTTTGGGCAAGGCGAAGGACATAGCGGCGGCAGGGATCAGCCAACTGACGAGCGAAGGCAGGAACAGGGCAAAGAAATCGACAAAGGGGACAACGCCTTTTTGCCAGACCATTAGCGTCGTGATGTCGCCAAAGGGACTGAACGCGCCGCCCGCATTCGCCGCTACGACAATGTTGATACAGCTTAAAATGATGAAGTTTTTATTATCCTTCCCGACGGCCATGGCGACGGCGGCCAGAACGAGGGCTGTGGTCAGGTTATCGGCGACGGGGGACATGAAGAAGGCCAGGCCGCCGCAAATCCAGAAAAGCGAGCGTAGCGAAAAACCTTTGGAGACAAGCTTGGCGCGGAGCGCATCGAACAGGCCGCGATCCTCCATGGTGTTGACGAAGGTCATCGCCGAGAGCAAGAAGAGCATCAACTCGGCATATTCCAACAAGGCATGACGCAGCAGGGTAAGGCCTTCCTCGCTTCGACCCTCATGACCAAAGGCCATCATGACGAAGATCCAGATCAAGCCGGCTCCGACCGTCACGGGCTTTGACTTGCGCAAGTGCAGCTTTTCTTCCAAAAGGACGAAGGCATAGGCGGCGACGAAAATCGCCAGCACAATGCCGGAGATCCATGGAGTCTGCGGGGGGCTAAAGGCTGTCTCGCTGGCCAAAACCGGCAAACTGACCCCTAAAAAGGGAAGGGCAAACAAAAGGAGAAGAAGATAGCGCACGTTGATACCTCTGTTTTTCCGATCTTGTGCAGGACCATGCCAGAAGCGGACAAGGTTAACAAGAAAAGACAAGCTTTGGCTTGATATTTGTCGTTTTTTGCGGTCATCTACGCACCGGAAGGAAAAGAATCGCCAACGATGTCGTCAAAGCAGGATCAAAGGGTACAGGAGCGTGAAGCCCGCATGGCCGCTGTCTTGCGCGAAAACCTGAGGCGACGCAAAGAGCAGCAGCAGGCGCGCGGTGCCAAGGCTGTCTTGCCGGAGTCCGTAACAGACAAGGAAGAGTGACATATGCCCGTTATGCCCGACCACTGGATCCGCCAGCAAGCCCAAGAGCACCAGATGATTTCCCCTTTCGTGGAAAAACAAAAGCGCGATGGTGTGATTTCCTATGGCTTGTCTTCCTATGGTTATGACGCGCGGGTCGCGGACGATTTCAAGATTTTCACGAATGTCGATAACGCGATCGTGGACCCCAAACAGTTTTCTGAATCCAGTTTTGTGACGCGCACCACCGATGTGTGCGTGATCCCGCCGCATTCCTTTGTGCTGGCGCGGACGGTGGAATATTTCAAAATACCGCGTGATGTGCTGGTGATTTGCCTTGGCAAATCCACCTATGCCCGCTGCGGACTGATCGTCAATGTCACGCCGCTGGAGCCGGAATGGGAGGGGCATGTGACGCTGGAGATTTCCAACACTACGCCGCTTCCGGCGCGTGTCTATGCGAACGAAGGCCTCTGCCAGTTCCTCTTCTTAAAAGGCGACAGCCCTTGCGAGATTTCCTATGCCGACAAAGCTGGGAAATATATGGGACAGGTAGGCGTGACGCTGCCGAGAATGTAAAAGGGAGCATTTGGCATTTATAGGGGGGGCTTCACGGACTCCTCACAAATCTAGGCCTATCTCGTTTATAAACGGCCCTATGCCGTCATTGCGAGGAGGCCTTGGCCGACGAAGCAATCCAGTCCTCCTGCTGGAAACCTTGGGACTGGATCGCCACGTCGCTGCGCTCCTCGCGATGACGGCAGGGGCTGGACTTTTGGGGGAGGGTGAAATATGCAGGGTGTTTATCGCCATCATAAGGGAAAAGAATACGAGGTCTTGGGCGTTGCCAAACACAGCGAGACGCTAGAAGAAATGGTTGTCTATAAGGCCCTGTATGGTGAAGGTGCCCTGTGGGTTCGCCCAAAGGCGATGTTTGTCGAGGATGTAACGCTGTCTGACGGAACAAAGGTTCCACGTTTTATGAAAACGGCATAACAACATTTGGCATACGCCCCCCCCCTAAATGCCAAATGCAAAATGCCATATGCTTAGGATAAAAAATGGACCAAATGCTTATTCGCGGCGGTACGCCGCTTGTTGGAAAAATCCAGATCAGTGGCGCGAAGAATGCGGCCCTGCCGCTTTTGACGGCGTGCTTGCTGACGGACGAGACGTTGACGCTTTCCAATGTGCCGCAGCTCGCGGATATTGCGGGCATGGCCAACCTATTGGGCCAGCATGGTATCGAGATCGGGCTGAACGCGGCCTCGGGCAACGGGCATACGCTTGATCTGAAGGCTTATAACCTGACCAGTACGACTGCGCCCTATGAGTTGGTGCGCAAGATGCGGGCGAGCATTCTGGTGCTGGGGCCGCTTTTAGCGCGGGCGCGTCAGGCCAAGGTTTCCCTGCCGGGTGGCTGCGCCATCGGGACGCGGCCTGTCGATTTGCATATCAAGGCCCTGCAAAAGATGGGTGCGGACATCACGATTGAGGAAGGCTATATCAACGCGATGGCCCCACAGGGGCTTCATGGCGCGGAAATCGTTTTTCCGGTTGTGACGGTGACGGGGACAGAGAATGTGTTGATGGCGGCAACCCTTGCCAAGGGCGAGACGGTTCTTGTCAACGCCGCGCGTGAGCCAGAGATTGGCGATCTGGCCCGCTGCCTTGTGGCGATGGGGGCGGAGATTGACGGGATCGGCACGGACCGGCTCACCATTCAAGGCAAGGATCGCCTGCATGCCGCCACGCACAGTGTGATTGCCGATCGGATCGAGGCGGGCACTTTCGCCATCGCTGCGGCGATCACCAACGGCGATCTGGAACTTGTGGGCGCACGCAAAGATTGCTTGAAGAACTTTTTGGACGTGCTCAGTCGTGCTGGCGTTTTGGTCGAGGAAGTGGAAAACGGCCTGCGCGTACGTCGTCAGGAACCGCAGCTTACCGGCGTGGATGTGATGACCGAGCCTTTCCCCGGTTTCCCGACCGATTTGCAGGCTCAGGTCATGGCGTTGATGTGCGTGGCCGAAGGCGCGGCGATGATTACCGAGACGATCTTCGAAAACCGCTTCATGCATGTGCCAGAGCTGGCGCGAATGGGTGCGAATATCACCGTCCATGGCTCGTCCGCCATGGTGCGCGGGGTCAAAAAGCTGAAAGGCGCGCCCGTGATGGCGACGGACTTGCGGGCCTCTGTGTCGCTGGCTTTGGCAGGCTTGGCGGCTGAAGGAGAAACGGTTCTTAGCCGCCTGTATCATCTGGATCGCGGCTATGAACGCCTTGAAGAAAAGCTGGGAGCCTGCGGTGCCGATATAAGGCGCGTGAAGGCGGCAGCGTAAAAAAGAAGAGAGGGCTGTTAGGGGGCCCTCTTACTTCTGTGTCCTTCTTATCCCACCAACCCCATCTGGGCGTCGGGTTGGAGGCGGTGGAGCAGCGTTTGGTCCAGATAATCCTCGACATGCGTGGCCAGATCGTCGATCTGGTTGGTGAAGAAATGGCCTGCGCCCGGAATGACGCGATAGTCCAGATGGATGCCGCGCTGGTGGGACAGTTTGGTGACCAGTTTCGAGACGAAGGGCTCAGGCACAATCTCGTCCGCTTCGCCGTGCAGGATCAGGCCTGACGACGGGCAGGGCGCGAGGAAAGAAAAGTCCAGCATATTGGCGGGCGGGGCGACCGAGATAAAGGACTCGATCTCGGGACGACGCATCAAAAGCTGCATCCCGATCCATGCGCCAAAGGAAAAACCGGCCACCCACACGCTGCGGGCGTTGGGGTTGAGGGTTTGCAGCCAATCAAGAGCCGACGCGGCATCGCTCAGCTCGCCCTCGCCACGGTCATAGACGCCTTGGCTGCGGCCTACGCCACGGAAATTGAAGCGAAGGGTGGAAAAATCGCGCTCGGCAAAGGCCGAGAACAGGGAATAAACAACCTTGTTGTTCATCGTGCCGCCGTGCTGGGGATGCGGATGCAGGATCAAGGCGATCGGCGCCGTGGGGGATTTCCCCGGCGTGTAACGACCTTCAAGACGCCCCTCGGGGCCCGCAAACAAGACTTCAGGCATGTTTTTCCACCAATAAAAATAAGGTTCTAACACATACTTAGCATAGTTGCGGGGGTGAAATGCAAGGGTCTTGACAAATTATTTCGTTGCAGCGATAGTCCGCCCCCTTGTCAGGATACATAGTGACGAAAAAACAATGGGTTAGTTACGCTGTTGCAATTAGTCTGTGAAAAAAGCTGTAAAAAAAATGTTTTTTTCCTTGGAAAAGCCACAAAGTCAGACCAGAATAGTACACGTTATCTCGACTCAACCGAAAACAAGAAAAGAAAGGAGGTAGATCGGATGCGAATCAGTACGAAAGGCCGTCATGCCGTTATGGCAATGGTGGATTTAGCCTGTCATGGTGGAGAGAAGCCGGTTCCACTGGCCGATGTCGCGCAACGACAGAAGATATCTTTATCGTATTTGGAGCAGCTGGTTGCCAAACTCAAGAAGAATGGCCTCGTCAAAAGCATGCGTGGACCCGGTGGCGGTTACCTGCTTGCCATCAGCCCTGAGGCGATGACCGTTCACCAGATTGTGATGGCTGTCGACACCATGCCCGCCAAGGAGAAGGAAGCTGGCGATGCGCAATCTGCGCGCAAGCTGACCGACCATCTCTGGCAGAGCATGAACGTCGAAGTTCAGAAGTTCTTGAAGTCTGTGACCCTTGCGGCGGTCGTTCAGCGTAAAATCTGATCGGTTGCCGCCCTTTAAACGCGCCCCCCTTTAAGGGAGGGCGCGTTTAAATTTTTCGTACGCCGCGTGCGATTCGGGTTATAAGGGATGTGATACTAGTGGCCCTATAGAAATGACTCACGAGCCGACCCTCCTACGTCACTGCGAGGAGCGGAGCGACGCGGCGATCCAGACCCCAAGTTTCAAGCAGCAGGACTGGATTGCTTCGTCGGCCAAGGCCTCCTCGCAATGACGCAGAGGGTGTTTTCGTAGGGCCGTTGGTATGAGTTTCATCGCGAGGACCCTCCATGGACGATAATGTTATCGAGTTTAACGAGTTTACGGCACCTACCTCTTGCACCAACGGCGAGGTCTGTTGTTGGCTTTGCCAGAGGGGGACGTCTTTGCGTGCGCTTTTTTGCCAGCATTGCGGGTCGATCCAGCCGGTACGGGCCTTGGATCATTTTTCACGGCTGGGGCTGGAACGCCGGATCGACATTGATTCCGCCCTTTTGGAACGTCGGTATAACAGCCTGAAAAAGGCCCTTGATCCCGCTCGCTTTGCCATTCGGGGTCTCGGCGAGCGCGGCCATGCCGCCAAGCAATATAAAGCATTAGAGGAAGCCTATGACACGCTGCGCGAACCCTTGCGGCGCGGGCGTTACTGGCTGGCGTTGCACGAACGCGAGGTCAAGGAAGCCGAGGGCTCCAACCCGATGGTGGCCGAGCTTCGCGCCGAGCTTGAGGGGGCCAGCCTGCCGCCCCAGTGCGATCGTATCGCCCATAAAGCAGGCACGGCGATGGAGCAGGGGATTGTCAGCCTGATGCAGGCCTTGCGCAGCCAGAACTGGCAATTGGCCAATGCTATTTTGATGGAAGTTGACGGGCTTGAAAACCTGATGGACGATGTGCGCGGACGCAGGACGTCGCTGGCCTTGACGGCGGCCCCTTCTTCCGATGAGGATGTAACGCGCATCAAGTGAACAGGAGACGGGATGTTTCGTTTGATCAAGAATGTTCTGATTACGGTCATAGCTCTTTATATCGGCATTTTGGCTTATTACACTTATAACCAGCGGGATATCCTTTATCATCCGACGGCGCGTTATGTTTCGCCGTTGGATGCGGAGGCTTCCGTCCTTTACGAAGAATTTTCTGTCAAAACCGAGGATGGTCTGCCCCTTAAAGGATGGTATGCGCCCGCGACGCGGCGCAATTTGACACTCGTCTTTTTCCATGGCAATGCCGACAGCGTGTCCAGCAGCGCACCTCTGATGCAGCCTTATCTTGAGGCCGGATACGGCGTTGTGCTGGCGGAATATCGCGGCTTCAGCGGCCAGCCGGGCACGCCGGACGAAAGCGGGCTTTACCGTGACGGGCGGGCCTTTATCTCGACCTTGTTTGATAAGGGCGTTGATATGAACGCGGTCGTCTTTATGGGGCATTCGCTGGGGACCGGTGTCGCCGTGCAACTGGCGCGCGAGTTTCATCCGGCGGGCGTTGTTCTTTTCGCGCCGTTTTTGTCGGCGCCGAAAGTGGCCGCTAAAATGTTCCCCTATTTCCCGACCGAGTTTCTTGTGTTCGACCGCTTTGCCAACGAAGACAAAGTTGCGGGGATTCAGACCCCGTTGTTGGTTTTGCATGGGGATCGGGACAAGGTTGTGCCGCTCACACAGGGGCAAAAGCTTTTCGACAAGGCGCAAGAGCCCAAGCGGATGGAAATCCTCTCCGGCTTTGGCCACAGCGACCTTTTCGACGAAGCCGCGCCTACCGTTCTCGACTGGCTGCCCACGCTTGAGAAGAAATCCTGATCGTTTCGTTTTTTAGAAGGGGCCTGTCTGGTTGATCCACGGCGCGATGTCTTGTTTGGCGCGGGCGGTGTAGGCCAGTTTGCGGTCGCGGCCACTTTTTACTTTTGTGATGGGCGGGAAGAGGCTAAAATTCACGTTCATCGGCTGGAAGGTCTGGCTTTCCGCTTCGCCCGTGACATGGGCGAGCAGCGCACCGAGCGCGGTGGTGCGCGGCGGCGGGGACAGGGGCGTGCCTTTCCTGTCGGCAGCGGCGTAGAGACCGGCAAGCAGGCCCATGGATGCGGATTCGATATAGCCCTCAACGCCCATAACCTGCCCTGCGAAGCGCAGATGAGGGCGGGCTTTTAAGCGGAGCGAGGCATCCAGCAAGAGCGGGCTGTTGATGAAGGTATTGCGGTGAATGCCGCCAAGCCGTGCGAAGACCGCGTTCTCTAGGCCGGGGATCATGCGAAAAACGCGTTCCTGTGCGCCATAGGTCATCTTGGTTTGAAACCCGACGATATTCCACATCGTCCCCAGCGCGTTGTCTTGGCGCAGTTGCACGATGGCATAGGATTTCTCGCTGCGGTGCGGATTGGTGAGGCCGACCGGTTTCATAGGGCCATAGCGCAGCGTTTCAATGCCGCGCGAGGCCATGACTTCGATGGGCAAACAGCCCTCGAAATAGGGCGTGTTCTTTTCCCACGCCTTGAACTCGATTTTATCGGCGGCCAACAGGGCGGCGATGAAGGCTTCGTACTGCGTCTTGTCCATCGCGCAGTTGATATAGTCCGTGCCGTCGCCTTTGTCATAACGCGACTGCATCCATGCTTTACTCATGTCGATGCTCTCGCGCGCGACAATCGGGGCGATGGCGTCGAAGAAATGCAGGGATTCCGCTCCCGTTGCCGCGCCGATGGAAGATGCCAGCGCATCGGAAGTCAGCGGGCCTGTGGCAATGATGAACAGGTCATCGGGGTCAGCAGCTTCCGGCAGCGTTGAGACTTCTTCCGCCACGCGTGTGACGAGCGGATGGGCTTCCAGCGTGCGGGTGATTTCTTGCGCGAACAAATCTCGGTCCACGGCCAAGGCACCACCCGCAGGGACTTTGTGCTTGTCGGCGGCTTGCATGACCAGCGAGCCGAGACGGCGCATCTCGTCATGCAAAAGACCGACGGCGTTATAGTCGGAATCATCGGAGCGCAGAGAGTTGGAGCAAACCAGCTCGGCCAAATGATCGCTTTCATGTGCGGGCGAACTTTGCACAGGGCGCATTTCATGCAAGACGACGGGCACACCGCGCCGCGCAAGCTGCCACGCAGCTTCACTTCCGGCCAGACCGCCGCCAATCACATGAACTGGTTTCATGATAAAATCTCTAACTTTCTACGTAATCCGAGGGGGCAAATGGCGTAATATAGAAAATGATACCAATTCGTCATCGCGAGGAGGCCATCGGCCGACGTGGTGATCCAGACACTCTGCGAATAATACCGCCCGCCCGATGAAATGACTCGCGAGTCGCGCCGTCTTCGTCATTGCGAGCGACCGCAGGGAGCGCGGCAATCCAGTCCTCCTGCTGGAAACTTGGGGACTGGATCGCCACGTCGCTGCGCTCCTCGCGATGACGTAGCGGGTGTTTTTATTGGGCTGTTGGTATAAGGATTCAGTTGAGTTGCTTCTCCTGAACATCGCTGGATTGCCGCGTCGCTGCGCTCCTCGCAATGACGCTGGAGGGGGGGGCGTTGTCTTACTCTTTGACGTCGGCGGCGACCTGCATCTTCACGATCTTGGTTGGGGCATCGACCTTGCCGTTGTTCAGGCGCGAACCGGCTTTGATCTTGTCCACGGCTTCCATGCCGTCCACGACATTACCCCAGACGGTGTATTGGCCGTCAAGGAACGAGGCATCGTCAAAGCAGATGAAGAACTGGCTGTCCCCTGAATCGGGGCTCGCGGCGCGGGCCATGGAGACGGTGCCGCGCACATGCGGAGCCTTGCTGAACTCGGCCTTCAGCTTCTGGCCCGATCCGCCAGTGCCGTCGCCGCGCGGGTCGCCCGTCTGGGCCATGAAGCCCGGGATAACGCGGTGGAAGCTCAGGCTGTTGTAAAAGCCTTCGCGGGTCAATTCTTTGATGCGCTTGACGTGGCCCGGCGCAAGATCGGGACGAAGCTGGATCGTCACGCGGCCATCGGGAAGGTCGAGATAGAGGGTGTTTTCAGGATCGAGAACGGGTTTTGCATCTGCGGGGCTGGACATAAGGGCTACTCCGATAAAAAGGGCGGTCAGAAGGACTCGTAGGTTTTTCAACATGTGCGCACCTCTTGGTTGAAGGGTGCTTGTTTGTATCGTTTTTGCGCCGTGAGGGGAAGGGGAAAGATTGAGGTGTCTTTGCCTTTGCCTTTGCCTATGCAGTTAATACCCTTTGACTATAGTATCCTAATGGTATATTATAGTCCTCTTATGATTAGAAACTTTAAGAAGCGAAATCCGGCTGCGGATATTTTTCATGGCTCCTTTGTCAAAGGGATTGACCGGGCGGTCCAGCGTCGGGCGCACATGAAATTGTTGGCCCGTCACTATGCTGTGCGCTTGGAGGACCTTCGTATTCCTGCTGGCAATAATCTTGAGGCCCTTAAAGGAGATCGGCAGGGACAGAGTAGTATCCGTGTTAACGACCGTTGGCGTCTTTGCTTTTACTGGAGGGACGGCGGCGCAGATGAAGTCGAGTTTGTGGATTATCATTAGGGGAGGATGTTATGGCGCGTAAAAGAGATATTCAACCGGTCCATCCGGGCACGTTGTTGCTTGAGGAGTTTCTTCAACCCTCCGGTCTTTCTCAGTATCGTTTGGCTAAGGATACCGGCCTTTCACCTATTCAGGTGAGCCTGATCGTCAGAGGAAAACGTGCTGTCACCGCAGAAACAGCTTTGCGACTTGGCCGCTTTTTTGGCATGTCCCCTGATTTCTGGATGAATGCACAGGCGCATTACGATTTGCTTGTCGCCGAAACCAAATGGTCGCGCGTTGTTGAACGTGAAGTAACGCCGTTTGAAACGAGCCTTTGACTAAAGCTACTCTGTTGACAGGCCGCCGATGTTTTTGAGGTAGAAGCGGAAGAGGATGGACTCGCCCGCTTTGACGTCGAGGCGGTTGGTGTAGTCTTTTTTCGCCGTGATCCCCGTGGTGAAGCATTCATCTTGATAGGTCAGGTTGATGCCCGAATCGCGCGCGCCGGGTTCGGGGGCGAGGGCTTCGCGGTGCGAGGCCCCGATGTGCCAGTATTTGGCAAAGGACGAGTTGAACCCGAAGGTGACTTCTTCAAGTTGTTCGACAACATTCGTCGAGCTGTCATATTTTTCGACCGACAAAAAGTTGGCGAAGGGCTGGAAGAGGCTGGGCCCGACGGCGGCTTGTAATTCCTGCCGAGAGAAATCAAGATCATGCTGGTCGATGCGGAAGCCATAGCTGACCGATGCCCATGGCGCGGGGACGAGGTCGAGACGCCCGACATAATCGGACAGACGGCGGCTGAGCCCCGTGGTTTCGTCGAAGGAATCGTCTTGCTTGGTGCGGAAGACCTGCCCCGCGACCATATCCAGTTTGGCTCCGCTGTTGGAAATCAACGCATGGCGCAGACCATAGGCTATGCGCGTCCCGCCTTCGACCTTGTCGGTGCCGGTAAAGCGGTTGGGAGAGAAAAGGTTCGTCTCGTCAAACTCGGTGTCGATGCTGTCTTCGTTGGGCAGAAGGGTGCTTTGCGCCACGCGCGGGGCCGCGGACAGGACGGCGATGGGCTCAAGGATTTGTTGATAGCCATCGCCGTTGCGGCCCAAGGGATAGCGAAGCGAGACATTGCCTTGGGCGAAGGGACGGGTGCGCGTGACGCTGGAAAAGCTGGAGCCCAACGCGACGTTCGGATCTGGCACATTGTCGGCCCAATACCCGTCGGCCCGCGCCTGCGCGGAGACGGTTGTCAGGAAACCTGTTTGCGAGACGAATTGCCGCTCCCACCCCGTATCGACCGAAAGGCGGCGCGTGCTTGGACCCTGTTGGTCAAGGGCTACATCGCGCGAACGCGAGGTGACGAGCAGGCTGCTGTTCATCGACCAACGACCGCCCAGCGTTTTGTTTGGCTCACCAAACGCGCTGTAGCGAAGTTCTGGCGCGACGACGGGCTCCGCCAACTGATCTCCCGGGCGTAAATCTTCGAAATAGTAGGTGTTGACGGCGGTATAGCTCCGGCCCTTGAACCGTTCGGCATAGGCGCGGTTGACCAGCACGTCATCCGACGCAATGCTGTAGCGTTTGAGATAGCTTTTATCGGTGGTCAGCGCGATGTTGGTCCCCGCGCGCCATGTGTTGCTGAGGTCAAAGCGCGTCGTGCCAAACACATGGCCGCGAAATGTCTGGCCCTTATCCACGCCGTCTTCGTCGATCAGGTCGGCCTGAGTGAAGCTGCCGTCCCATTTCATGTCGCCATAGACAAAGCGGTGTCGCCATTCCGCATCGAGCTGCGCTTTGTCCGTTGTGCTGAAGGTCGGCGTGACGACAAGGTCGCTGTTGGGCGCGATGTCGATATAGTAGGGCGTGCGCGCAAAGGTGCCCAGCGTTTTGTCCATCCCGCCTGACGGAGCCAGAAAACCCTGACGCCGTTTGACAGTCGAATCGGGATGCGAGAAATACGGCGTGTAGAAAACGGGGATGCCCGAAAACTCAAGCGTCGCGTCGCGATAGATCACGTCTTTCTTCTCGCTGTCATGCGTGATGCGCGCGCCCTTCATCTGCCACAGCGGCGGCTTGCTCGGGTCGCTTTCGCATAAGTTACAGGAGGAATACACACCGTGATCGGCGATGAGATAGCGCCCTTCATAGCGTTGCGCGTCGAGCGCGACGAGGCGGGAATTGTCGGGGAACAGCATCCCGACTTTGTCGATGAAGCCTTGTTTGACGTCGGAGGTCAGCTCCATCTTCTCGGCATACAGGATCGGGCCGTTCGCTTCGGTTAGGGCAACATGGCCCGTGGCGACGACGACGTCGGTGGCTTTGGTGTAGGTGACTTTGTCCGCCCGCACGACTTGTTGTCCCATCGCGACTTCGACATTGCCCGTCGCCGTGATCACGCCACTCTCGTCGTCATAGGCCATGGAGTCGGCTTGCAGCAGAGGGGTTGGCTTTTCCGTTTCCTTGGCCGAGGCGGGAGCGCAAGCCAGCGCAACCAGCACAGCCAAGAGGCTGGCGGTCAGGTTCAAGCGGGCTTTGCGGCGGGTATTCGTTTCCATCACGTCAGGAATGCCAGAGTCGCGGGTGCAGGACAAGGCTGCTGTTCTTTTCTGTATCGGACAGAAGAGGTTGATTCTTTGTTAACTTTCGTGGAAGAGGTGGATAGGCGTTAGGAAAGTTCGCTGTTTGTAGCATAAAGTGCTTGACATGGGGGCTGGCTTGTGCTATTGACACTCCTACGGCGTGTTGCGCCCCGAGGGCGGCGGGGACGGCAAGCCGATAACAGGCAACCCTTCCTTGGCAGGAAGGGTTTTTTTATGGGCTGGTCATGCGTCGAGGGCGGACGACGCAGTCTGGTTTAGCAAGTATATCTACCTCTCCCGTCAGGGGAGAGGGGGGAGAAAAGGCGGCTTACGACGATCTTTTGGCGACGGTGCGGGGGCGGCGCAGGAAGGCCGGAAGCGAGTCGCCGAAGGCATGGGGCCCTTCGGGCGCGTCGTGACTCGTCACGACACTTGCCGGGGTGCTGTCGGGATGGGGCACAGGGCGCGGCGAGACATAGACTTCGCCGGTGCTTTTTTGGTAGCGCGGCTTGCTTTCGTCGCGCGGTCGGCGGCCTCGCGGGGTGCGGGCAGGCGACGATGCCGACGAAGGACGGGCGCGGCGGCTTTGGGCCATATCCGGTTCAGGCAGGCCATCGATGGTGCCGCGCTGGATCTCTTTTTTGATGAGGGTTTCGATTGCGGTGATGAGCTTGGCCTCATCGGGCGTGACGAGAGTCACGGCAGTGCCGGTCTTTCCGGCGCGTCCGGTTCGACCAATGCGGTGAATATAGTCCTCGGCATTAAACGGGACGTCGAAGTTGAAGACGTGCGAGACGTCGGCGATATCGAGGCCCCGGGCCGCGACATCGGAGCAGACCAGAAGCGAGATGGAGCCGCTTTTGAACGAATCCAGCGTCTCGGTTCGGGTGGATTGATCCAGATCGCCGTGCAGAGCTCCGGCATTGAAGCCATGCTTGGCCAGTGACTTTTGCAGCAGGGCGACATCGCGCTTGCGATTGCAGAAGATGAAGGCGTTGAGCACATCTTCTTGGCGGAGAAGGTGGCGTAGGGCCTCGCGCTTTTGCCAGTCGTTGCCTGATGGCAGGTCGATCAGCGAGTGGTTGATCGTGACGCTGGCGGAGCTTGGTGGCGAGACGGTAACTTCTTTGGGGTTGCTGAGGAATTTGTTCGCCAGCTTGCGAATTTCAGGCGGCATGGTGGCCGAGAAAAGGAGCGTTTGACGCATCGCTGGCAAGCGGCCCGCGATCTTTTCGATATCGGGGATAAAACCCATATCGAGCATCCGGTCCGCTTCGTCGATGACGAAAATCTTGATGTCGTTGGGCATGATCCGCCCGCGCTCGAACAGGTCGATCAGGCGACCCGGCGTGGCGATCAGCAGATCGACGCCACGTTCAAGGTTCTTGATTTGCGGCTCCATATTCTCGCCGCCGATCAGAAGGGCCATGCTCAGGCCCGGGTGGTATTTGCCGTACAGTTTGAAATTGTCGGCGACCTGCGTGGCAAGCTCGCGCGTGGGCTCAAGGATCAGGGAGCGCGGCATCCTCGCCCGCGCCCGTCCGCTGGCCATCATTTCGATCATCGGCAGCGTGAAGCTGGCGGTTTTGCCCGTACCCGTCTGGGCGCAACCCAAGACGTCGCGCATTTGCAGGACGTAGGGGATGGCTTGTTCTTGAATCGGTGTGGGGGTCGTGTAACCAACATCGTCAATTGCCTTGAGGATGTTGTCGTTGAGCCCTAGCTCGGTAAATGTGGTCACGTTTTCCGTTTTACTCTTTTTTACAGTCTTTTTTCCTGACCCGTTCATAGGCTTTTTCTTGGGGGAAAGCAATGGCGAAGTAAAAAGGGGGTGGAGGGGGCCTTGTTAACCATGCGGAGGGCCTTTACTTTCTCTCCCGCCAGGGGAGAGGGAAGAAAAAGGATAGCATAGCATAGCTTTGGGTTCCGCAGGTGATTGCCCTGTTAAGCAATCGGCAGGCTGAAGGCGAGGGTGGCGCCGCCTTCGGCGCGGCTTTCGGCCCAGATGCGGCCTTCGTGCAGGCGGACGAGGCCTGCCGCGATGGCTAGGCCAACGGCATCAAGGTTCTCGCCACCTTGAGTCGCTGTCGAGAGCAGGTGGTCAAAGATTTTTTGCTGGCCCTCTTTGGGCAGGTCGGTGCCCTGATCGGTGATCGAGACGATGATCTCGCTGTCCTGCCGGTTGGCTTGGATTAGGATCACTCCCCCTGCGGGCGAGGTGTCGATGGCGTTGTCGAGCAGGTGGAACAGGATTTGCTCGACCAAGGCGGGGTCGATCAGCACATCGGGCAGATTGTCGGGAATGCTGCACAGGATTTGGCAGGCGTTTGTTTTGTTGTGCAGCCGGTCAAGGACGGGCGCCAGCCGTTCATAGAGCGAGGCTGGTACGCGTTTGGCCTGCACTTGGCCGATGCCGATATTTTTCTGGGTGAAGAGTTTTTCGATGGAGGTGAGAATCCGGTCCGTCTGGTTTTCTTGGTGGGGCTGAGGCTGTGTGACCGGTTTCTTTTTACCTGTTTTTTCTTCAAAGGAGGAGATCAGGGCCAGACGCAGTTTTTCGTTTTCTTTTTCGACCGCAGCGCGGGCGGCAATTTCTCCGGCTTGCACGCGCTCAAGAGCCGAGGCGAGAAGGCCTGCGATCGTTTCCATCGAGGTAATCTCGTCCAGCGTGAAAATGCGCTCCGTTTGTTTCGGGAAAACGCCCAGAACGCCCAGTGTGCCGCTCGCGGTGATCAGCGGCATATAAAAGCCAGTCGCGCTGGGCATGGTCGTGGTGCCAAGGCCCGCGTTCTTCGCGTTTTCAAAGCACCACTGAAGCGCGCCGAAATCCTTGTAATAGGATTCATCGGGAATGGTGCCTAAAACGACGGCGGGGTGACCTTCCATATTCGTCATCCAGACGGTTGTCTCGGCAGTGTGGAGGCGGGAGAGATAGGCGGCGACGACTTCGGCGACCGGAAAGCGGCCTCGCGTGGCGGTAAGCTTGCGCGTCAGCTCGTAAAGAGCTTGCGTGCGCATTTCCTTGTCGCGGGCGTTGACGGCTTGCGCCTTCAGGCGCGAGGACTGCGAGGCGATGGCCCAGCCCGTCACCAGCATCATGAGAAAGGTCATGATATAGGTGCGCTCATCCGTTTCATGGACCATGACGCGTGTGGCGAAGAAGAAGTGAAAGGTCGAAGCCGCACCCAGAGCATAAAAGAGCGAGGGGCCAAGCCCTATATTCTCGGCGACCACCACGATGCCGGTCAGATAGAGCAAGGCCTGGTCCGTGCGGGTGATGACTCCGGGTAAAGCCAGCGAGGGAAGCGTGAGCGCAGCGATGATAACCGCGACGAGCAGATAGGGAAAAGGCCGCAGGTTGCGCAGCGGCTTGGTAATGGTTTTGGATTCAAGCTTGGACGGTTCTTCGGTAATGACAAGGACGTCGATGGAGCCGCTGGCATTCACGATGCGGTTGACCGGAAAGCCTTTCAAAATATTGGTCAGAGTCAGTTGGCGGCTTTTGCCGACGACAAGTTTGGTGATGCCGTTCTGGCGGGCATAGGACAGGATCTCGTCCACGACATTGTCGCCGCGCAGGGTGACCAGACGCCCCCCAAGACGGTTCACCATGCGGTCCAGCGTCGCGAGGATACGGCGGCTTTCATCGGGCGGTTCATTGAGATCAGGAATCGTTTGCTCGACCGTGACGGCCAGCCATGGGGCGTTAAGCGCGGTGGCGAGGCGTTTGGTGGCGCGGATCAGCTTGGCCGAGACGGCATCGGCCTTCACGCAGACAAGAAGGCGGTCGGCGACGGGCAAGCGGGTTGGGTCGTCATGGTCGGCATTGACGCGCTGGGCCGTGCGACGCAGCGCGATTTCACGCAGGGCGTTGAGGTTTTCCCGCTTGAAGAAATTGTCCGCCGCTCGCTTGTTGGCCCCCGCCGCGATATAGACGTTGCCTTCGTGGAGGCGGCGCAGCAGATCGTCGGAGTCGATGTCGACAAGGACGATATCGTCGGCCATGTCAAAGACGGAGTCGGGAATGGACTCCTTGACCCAGATGCCGGTCGTGCCCGCGACGATGTCGCTCAGGCTTTCGATATGCTGGACGTTCAGGGTGGTATAGACGTCGATCCCTGCGTCAAGCAGTTCCATTACGTCGTTCCAGCGTTTCGGGTGGCGGCATCCGGCGGCGTTGGTGTGGGCGAGCTCGTCGATCAGGATCACATCGGGCTTGCGTTTGAGCGCGGCGTTCAGGTCAAGCTCGTGCAGCATCAGTCCCTGATAGAAGATGTGCAGCGGCTCAAGCGCGGGAAGGTTTTTAAGGAGTTCTTCCGTATGCGGCCTTTGGTGCGTTTCGACGATGCCCACAAGGACATCGACTTCCTCTTTCAAAAGCTCGTGCGCGGCTGACAGCATGCTGTAGGTTTTGCCGACGCCCGCGCTGCTGCCAAAGAAGATTTTAAGGCGGCCACGCTGGGCCTTTCCTTCTTCTTTCTTGATGCGGCCCAAAATCTCGTCGGGCGCGGGGCGGGCGTCTTTGTCCGGCTTGTCCGTCATGGCGGGGCTCCGGTCCCCAGATCGTCAAGCGCGAGATTGAGGCTTAGGACATTGACGCGCGGCTGGCCCAGCAAGCCGAAGGTTGGGGCTTCTGTTTGTGCGGCGACCAGTTTTTCAAGCACCGCTTTGTCCATGTTGCGCGCCTTGGCGATGCGGGCGATTTGATAGTGGGCGGCGGCGGGCGAGATATGCGGGTCAAGGCCGCTGCCCGATGTGGTGACAAGATCGTCGGGGATGGATTCCTGCCGCAGGTGCGCGGAGCCCAGATGGGCCATATCGGTGCGGACTCTGTCGATCAGGGCACGGCGGGCGGGACCCAGATTGCTGGGGCCTGAGCCGAGGAAGAGATAGGGATTTTCTTCAGGCTCGGTCGGGCGCGGCCAGAAATAGGTGGCGGAGGTGAAAGATTGGCCGATCAGGCTGGAGCCGATCAGGCTAGCGTTTCGATAGATCAGGCTGCCGTGTGCTTTGTCGGGAAAGGCGACCGCGCCGATCCCCGCGATGGCCGCCGGATAAAGCACGCCAAGCAGGAGGGTGAAGAGAAGCAGGAGGACGAGCGTGGGGCGAAGGTATCTCATGGGGCGAGGGTCCCTGCGGCACTGAGGGAGAGGAGGAGGTCGATCAGCTTGATGCCGATAAAGGGAACGATAACGCCTCCGCCGCCGTAAAGGAAGAGATTCCGGCGCAGCAAGCCACCCGCTCCCAGCGGACGGAACGGCACGCCGCGCATGGCAAGCGGGATCAACGCAATGATGATCAGCGCATTGAAGATGAGCGAAGCAAGGATCGCGTGCGTCGGATTGGACAGGCCCAGAATGTTGAGCTTACCCAGGCCCGGCACCGATCCGGCGAAGACGGCGGGCATGATCGCGAAATATTTCGCAATGTCGTTGGCGAGGCTGAAGGTGGTCAGGGAGCCGCGCGTCATCAGGAGTTGTTTGCCGATCTGCACAACCTCGATCAGCTTGGTGGGGTCGGAGTCCAGATCAACCATGTTGCTGGCTTCTTTGGCCGCTTGCGTGCCGCTGTTCATCGCGACGGCGACATCGGACTGCGCCAAGGCGGGCGCGTCGTTCGTGCCGTCGCCGACCATGGCAACCAGTTCGCCCTTTTCCTGATACGAGCGGATCAGGCGCAGCTTGGTTTCAGGCACGGCCTGCGCGATAAAGTCGTCAACGCCCGCTTCGGCGGCAATGGCGGCGGCGGTCAGCGGATTGTCGCCGGTGACCATGATGCTCTTGATCCCCATGGCGCGTAGGGAAGCCAGTCGCTCCTTGATGCCCGACTTGACGATGTCTTTAAGCTGCACGACGCCCAGAACTTTGGGGCCTTCGGCGACCATTAGCGGCGTGCCGCCTTGCTGGGCGATTTGCGTGGCTTGCTGGCGCAGGTCGGCATCGGGCTGTCCGCCCGCTTTGGTGACATACGCTTCGATGGCGTCGCCTGCGCCTTTGACGATGGTGCGTCCGGCGAAGGTCAGGCCGCTCATGCGCGTATCGGCGGAAAAGGGAATGAGGGTGATTTCGCCCTCGGGCTTGTCGATGGTCAGGTTGTGCTTGGTGTGGGCTAGCTCGACAATGCTGCGGCCCTCCGGTGTTTCATCGGCAAGGGAGGCCAGAAGGGTTGCCTTGATGAAATCGTCTAACGGCAGGTCTTTAGCGGGGAAGAAGGCGGCAGCTTGGCGGTTGCCATAGGTGATGGTGCCTGTTTTATCGAGCAGCAGCACGTTCACATCGCCCGCCGCTTCTACCGCGCGACCAGAGGTTGCGATGACGTTCGAGCGCATCAAGCGGTTCATCCCCGCAATGCCGATGGCTGACAGAAGGCCGCTGATCGTCGTCGGCGCGAGGCAGACGAGCAGTGCGGCCAGAATGGTCAGATTGACGGGACCTCCGGTGCCGGACAATTTGGCCGTATAGGCCGAGAACGGATACAGCGTTGCGCAGGAGATCAGGAAGATGATCGTCATGGTGGTGAGCAAGAGCCCCAGCGCGATTTCGTTGGGAGTCTTTTGCCGCTTTGCGCCTTCGACCATCGCGATCATTTGGTCCAGATAGCTTTCGCCCGCATTGGCCGTGATCTTGACGATAAGGGTATTGGAGAGGACATGCGTGCCGCCTGTCACCGCGTCGCGGTCGCCGCCTGCCTCGCGGATGACGGGGGCACTTTCGCCCGTGATCGCGCTTTCGTCGATAGAGGCTGCGCCTTCGATGATCTGGCCGTCCGCTGGTATGAAGTCGTCCGCTTCGATCAGGACATGGTCGCCTTGTTTGAGTTGTGTGGCGGGGATGATTTCAAAGCTGGTTTTGTCGTCGGGATCGGCCAGTTTCTTGGCCGTGACGTCCTGTCGTGACTTCTTGAGCGTGGCGGCTTGCGCCTTGCCGCGCCCTTCGGCATAGGCTTCAGCGAAGTTGGCGAACAGAACCGTGAACCACAGGATCAGCGCGACGGCCAGCGAGAAAAGGCGCGAGCCCTCGCCTGCGATGGCTTGAAAGCTTGTCAGGATCGCCGCGCAGTAAACGACGAACATCACGGGATTACGCAGCTGGTTGAGCGGCGTTAGCCGTTTAACGGCGGCGCATGCCGGTTCGGTTAAAAGCTGCCATGACAAAACGGGTTGGGCGGGCTGAGGATGTTTCATAGTGCAGCCGCCTTGGTCATAAGGTGAAGATGCTCGGCCACGGGGCCCAGCAGCAGGGTCGGGACAAAAGTTAGAAAGCCGACAAGGACGATGCTCACGACAAGGAAGAAGATGAAGAGCGGCGAGGTGGTGTCGAGCGTACCTGGATCCTGTGGCACAGACGTTTTGCTGGCCAGCGATCCCGCCATAGCCAGAACCGGCAGGATCACGCCGAACCGTCCCGCGATCATGCACAGGCCGAGGATGACGTTGTAGAAAGAGGTGCTGGTGACAAGGCCGCCCATCGCGCTGCCGTTATTGTTGCTGGTCGAGCTGAAGGCATAGAGAATTTCGCTGAACGCCTGATGCGATCCGGCATAAACGGCCTTTGTGCCTTCGGGCAAGCTGACGGCAATCGCGGTGCCGATCAGGGTGGCAAGCGCGGGGATCAGGATGACCAGCGAGGCCATCTGGATTTCAAAGACGCCGATTTTCTTGCCCAGATATTCCGGTGTGCGCCCGATCATCAGCCCCGCGACAAAGACCGCCAGCATGGTATAGACGAGCATCCCGTAAAGGCCGGAGCCTACGCCGCCGAAAATCACTTCACCCAGCTGGATAAAGACCAGCGGGACGAGGCTTGCCAGCGGCATGAAAGATTCGATTGAGGCATTGGTGGAGCCGTTGGCGGTCGCTGTTGCCAGTGAGGTCCACAGCGCAGAGTTGCTTGCGCCAAAGCGCAGTTCCTTGCCTTCCAGATTGCCGTGCAGTTGTGTGACGCCCAAGGCGGTCAGGATCGGGTTTCCTGTCTGTTCAGCCGTCAGGCAGAAGAGGAGGAGGGGGACGAACAGGATCAGCATGACGGCGAGCAGCATGGTGCCTTGGCGCGGCTTGCCGATCATACGGCCAAAGGTAAAGGGCAGCGCGATGGGCAGAAGGCAGATCGCAAAAAGCCCCATGAAGTTGCTGAGTGGTGTCGGGTTTTCAAACGGATGCGCGGCGTTGGCGGCGTAATAGCCGCCGCCGTTCGAGCCCAGCAGTTTGATCGCTGTTTGCGAGGCGACGGGACCGGTGACGAGCGTTTGCGGCGTTTGCGCCTCCAACATCGTGACGTCGAGCGTTTGCCCGAAGGTTTGCACTACACCTTGTGAGAGCAGCGCGACGGCCAGAAGCAGGGAGAGCGGCAGGAGGATATACAGGACGATGCGAACCAGATCGCGCCAGAAATTGCCAACCTCTGTTGCCTTTGACGCGGCAAGGCTGCGGGCCAGCACGGCAAAGACGCAAAGCCCCATTGCGGCGGACAGGAAGTTTTGAACCGCGATCCCGGCCATTTGTGTTGCTGCCGTCAAGGTCAGCTCTGGTGAAAATGTCTGGAAGTTCGTATTGGTGATATAGCTGATCGCGATATTGAAAATCTGGTCGGGCGGGAGTGACGGAAAAGATTGAAACCGCAGGATCAGTGCAAGCACCAAAAAGCCGCCGAAGGCAAAGGCGAGTACGCTTCCGGCATAACGCTTCCACGTCATCTCGCGCCGTGCCTCGGGACCAGCGGCCCGCAGGAAGAGGTGTTCGATGCGCCCTAAGGCCGGAGTCAAGAATGTTTTTTCGCCGCTTAAAACAGCACTGACATAGAGCCCCACAGGTCGTGCCGTTGCGGCCAGAAACAGGAAGAGCAGGGCCATTTCCGCCCACGCGGTGAAGGGGAGGTTCAAAAAATTCATGGGAACAGTTCCGGTTTAAGAAGGGCCACGAACAGATAGGCAAGAAGCAGCAAAGTTGTCAGTGCGGCAAAAGTCAGCATGATGATACTTCCCTATCTAACCCGAAGCTCGGGCTTTTTTTCCTCTCCCTTGGCGGGAGAGGACGTAAAAACCGGTTTGTTTGCAAACCGTCCCCGCGAAGGCGGGGATCCAGTCAAAAGCTAAGTCCATAGTTTTTACTGGTACGGGGGTAAGGCACTGCTGGTCATTACCCCCTCTCTTGCAAAATCTAAGACTTGCTTGCGCAAGCCTAAGATTTTGCTTTCTCCCCCGCCAGGGGGGAGAGTTTTATAGAGAGTATGCACTCGTCGCCTGCTCTCTATCTGTCGTCATCGGGTTTGCGTCCCAAGATTTCGCGTTTGCCGACATGGTTGGCTGCACCGATGATGCCTTCTTTTTCCATGCGTTCGATCAGCGTCGCCGCTTTGTTGTACCCGATGGACAATTGGCGTTGCACAAAGCTGATCGAGGCTTTGCGTTCGCGCAGGACAATGTCCACGGCTTTGTCAAACAGGTCGTTGCTGCCGTCGCCGCCACCGAGGTTGAAGCCGCCAGAGCTGCCGCCTTCCTCGTCGTCGCCTTCGGTGACTTCGCTTAGATATTCCGGTTCGCCTTGATCCTTGAGGAACTTGACGACTTCGGTCACTTCGTCGTCGCTGACGAACGGCCCGTGCACACGCATGATGCGTCCGCCCCCGGCCATATAGAGCATGTCGCCTTGGCCAAGGAGCTGTTCTGCACCTTGTTCATTGAGGATCGTGCGGCTGTCGATCTTTGAGGTGACCTGAAAGCTGATACGGGTCGGGAAGTTTGCTTTGATCGTACCTGTGATAACATCAACCGAAGGCCGTTGCGTGGCCATCAGCAAGTGGATGCCTGCCGCGCGGGCCATTTGTGCCAGACGTTGGACCGCGCTTTCGATGTCTTTGCCTGCGACGACCATCAGATCGGCCATTTCGTCCACGATCACGACGATATGAGGCAGGGGCGTGAGGTCGAGCGGCTGTTCTTCATAGACAGGTTTGCCCGTCTCGCGGTCAAAGCCCGTTTGCACGGTGCGCATCAGCTTTTCATCGTTCTTGGCCGCTTCGCGCAGGCGGATGTTGTAGCCTTCGATATTGCGCACGCCGAGTTTCGACATGGCGCGATAGCGTTCCTCCATCTCACGCACTGCCCATTTAAGGGCCATGATGGCCTTTTTGGGATCGGTGACGACAGGGGCAAGGAGGTGTGGGATGCCCTCATAGCTCGCCAGCTCCAGCATCTTGGGGTCGATCATGATGAAGCGGCATTTCTGGGGCGGGAAGCGGTAGAGCAGTGACAGGATCATCGTATTGATCGCCACCGACTTGCCCGAACCGGTCGTCCCCGCGATCAGTAAGTGCGGCATGCGGACAAGGTCGGCGATGATCGGGGTGCCCGCGATGTCTTTGCCCAAGACGAGCGGGAGGACGCCTTTGTTGTCCGTGAACGCTTCGGTTGAAAGAAGCTCGCGCAAGAAGACCATCTCGCGCTTTTTGTTGGGAAGCTCGATGCCAATCACGTTGCGACCTTGCACGATCGCGACGCGAACGGAAACGGCACTCATGTTCCGTGCGATGTCGTCGGCAAGCGAAATTACACGACTGGCGCGTGTGCCGGGGGAGGGCTCCAGCTCATAAAGCGTGACCACAGGACCCGGGCTGACCTTGGTGATCTGTCCGTAAACACCGAAATCGGCGAGGACGGATTCAAGCAGCTTGGCGTTCTTTTCAAGTGCGCCTTCGGACAGTTCGGCAGGACTTTTGCGCGAGGTATCCGGCCATTGCAACAATTCGACCGGTGGTAACTGGTGTGGTTCGTCAGAGCGCAAGGGTAGGCGTGCTTGCTTGACTGTGTGGGCTGGGCGGTGGACAAGCGGCTTTTTCTTTTTGGCGGCGAGTTCTTTTTTGGTGAGGATTCCGGGGTCTTCTTTTTCCTCCTCCTCCTCGCTTTCTTCGTCGTTCTCTTCTTCCTCTTCCTCCGCTTCCTCCTCCTCTTCTTCTTCTTCTAGCTCTTCTTCCTCATAGTCGGCTTCATTGTCCGCCTCTTCTTCTGTCTCGACGTCCTCTTCCTCCTCCTCATCTTCGGCTTCGGCGCGGCGGAGCAGCAGGGCATCCCACCAGCCAGAGACTTTCTCGGCCAACGCTTCCATTTTTTCATGCAGCCATTGAGAGAAAGTCTCGCGCCCTTCCTGCCATTCGTCAAAGGTCAAGGCAGAGGCCATATAAAGCGTGCTAAGGGAGAGGATTAACATGACAACACCGACCACATAGCCGCCCCAGACATGCGGGAGCCAGTGCGCCAGTTTGGGGGCGATCAGTTTGCCGAACGCGCCACCCCAAAAGGAGCTGTAACCCAAGGTCGCTTCGGGCATGAAGGCGGCAAGGCTGACCCCTGCGGCGGCTGCGGCGACGATAGCCGCCAGACAGCGGCCCCAGAACAGATCAAGCTCGCGCTGCGTCCCGATGCGCCACGCCCAAGCGAGGAGAACCGCAGAAAAAAGGAAGCCCGCGACCCCGAAATATTGCCACAGAATATCTGCCGTGATGCTGCCCCATGGCCCCAGAATGTTATGCGTCGCCTGCGCTGTCGCGACATTCAGCGATGGATCATAGGGGGTATAGGTGACAAGCACAAAGGCGATCAAAAGGGCTGCCAGCGCAATGACACCGCCCTTGATCCGCGCAAGAACGAGCGTAATCGCTTCGCGCAGGGGATCGGGCATCCAGCGCGACTGGTTCTTTTTCCGGCGAGGCCGTGATCGTGCAAGCGGACGCGGTGACATGGTTTCCTGTTATATCTTTGATTTCCGGAGCATATGGTCAATTCGTTAACACAGTTTTAATAAACAGTGCTTGAGCGGGAATGAATCGCGCCATCTAGAAAAAAGAGGATTTTGGATTGTGATCAGGAGGGGCTCTGCCCTTATAAATGCCGGACCTGCATTTTGATGGGGCCTTCGGCGCGGCCGTGGATGAACTGGTCCACATAGGCGTTGCCGGAGCTGTCGATCTCTGAGTGGTGCCCTTCCCAGATGATTTGACCTTCATGCAGCATGGCAATGCGGTCGGCGATTTTGCGGGCGCTGGCCATGTCGTGGGTGATGGACAGGGCGGTGATGCCGCGCTCCTTCACGCATTTGACGATCAGCTCGTTGATCACGTCGGCCATGATGGGGTCAAGCCCCGTTGTGGGCTCATCGAAAAAGACGATCTCGGGGCTGGAGACAATGGCGCGGGCGAGGGCGACGCGTTTTTGCATGCCGCCGGACAGTTCGGCGGGGTACAGCTCACCCACATCGGTGGCCAGCCCGACCGAGGCCAGCGTTTCGATAGCCTTTTCCTTGGCCTGTTTGCGCGGCATGTGCTGGGCTTGAATGAGTTTGAAGGCGACATTTTGCCAGACAGTGAGGGAGTCGAACAAAGCCGAGCCTTGGAACAGCATCCCGAACTTGGCCAGATGCTCGTCGCGCCGTGCGCCGCGCAGCCCGACGGTTTCTTCGCCGTCGATCTTGATGGAGCCTTGCTCCGGCTTCAGGATGCTGAGGATAGACTTGAGGAGCACGGACTTGCCTGTGCCCGAGCCGCCGATCACGACCATGGATTCCTGCGGAGCGACGGACAGGGTCACGCCGCGCAACACATGTTTGTCGCCAAAGGATTTGGCAACGTCCTTCAGTTCCATCTTGGGCGTGGCCGCCTTACTTTGTGGCAAAGAGAATCCCCGTGAGCAGATAGTTCGAAATCAGGATCAGGATGGAAGCTGACACGACGGCGTTGGTTGTTGCCGCGCCGACGCCTTGCGCCCCGCCCTTGGAGTTGAAGCCGTTATAGCAGCCCATCATGGCAACAATGGCTCCGAAGGTTGCAGCCTTCCAAAGGCCGGAGGTCACGTCCGTGAACTCAAGATATTCCCATGTCTGGTGCAGATAGTTCGAGGCGTTGAACTGAAGGCGATAGACACTGACAAGAAAGCCGCCGAACACGCCGATAATGTCGGAAATCAGAACAAGAACCGGCATCATAAAAGTTGCCGCCAAAAGGCGAGGGGCGATCAGGTATTTGTAAGGATTGGTCGAAAGGGTGGTCAGCGCGTCGATTTGCTCGGTCACGCGCATAGTGCCCAGCTCGGCGGCAATGGCCGCGCCGATGCGGCCCGCGACCATCAGACCCGCCATGACGGGCCCCAGTTCACGGGTGATGGATAGGACGACGACTGTCGGGATCGCGCTCTCTGCATCGAATCGGGAAAAGCCGGAATGGCTTTGCAGGGCCAGCACCATGCCGGTGAACAGGGCGGTCAGCCCCACCACGGGCAGCGAGTAATAGCCGATGTCGATTACCTGCTTGCCAATCTGGCCCCAATACCACGGGCGGCGGAAGGTATGGCACAGCGTCGTGCCAAGGAACCAGATGAACTGTCCGGTTGCCTGAAGGAAGTGGAGGAAGGTCCGTCCGATAAGGGCGAGAAAGTTCATACGCGTGCGCAGCCTTTGCTCATGAGTCTGGAAACACGAGACTGTATCTTAGGCGTGAAGGGCCTGTCAATTGCATGACCGCTCGAAGACGACCATTTAACGCTCTCTTCAAAGAAAAACGGGCCCCTCGCCGGAGCCGCTTGGCTATCGCGGCTGGGTGAGGGGCCCGTTTTATCGTTCTGGCGTGTTTTCAGTCCGGGGACTTAGGCCGCCTTTTTGGCTTTGAAGTTGGCTTTATTGCGAGGCTTGTTGGCCGGTTTGGCACTGCCGCCTTCGGTCTTGCCTTTGAAGCCACCTTTGCCTTTAAAGTCGCCGCTTTTCCCTTTAAAGCCACCTCGGCCCTTATAACCGCCGCCGGATTTTTTGGCGCAGGGGATGGTGTCGTCGTCCTTGCCGTGCATCAGGCGGTGAATCGCTTTCCACTTGCTGCCGTCGGCGGGGGTCAGGAGGTTGATGGCGCAGCCCGACGCTCCGGCTCGCGCCGTGCGGCCAATGCGGTGGATATAATCTTCGGGGCACTGCGGCAGGTCGTAGTTGATGACATGCTCGATATGCGGAATATCAAGCCCGCGCGCCGCGATGTCGGTGGCGACAAGGATGCGATAGGTCTGGTCGCGGAAGTTGCGGATCACCCGATCACGCCGACGCTGTTGCAGGTCGCCGTGAATGGCATCGGCCTTGTGATCGTTCTGGCAGAGCTTCTTGGCGAGTTTTTCGGTGCCATATTTCGTTTTGACGAAAATGATAATCGAGCCCTTACGCTGGTCGAGCTGGGTGAGAAGTTGGGTGTATTTCTCGGTGTCGGTTGTGTGAATCAGCTCTTGCTGGATGTTCGCCACGGGCGTGGTGGTCGATCCGATGGCGATGCGCTCGGGGTCGCGCATATATTTGCCTGAGAGCTTGACGATGTTGGCGGGCATTGTCGCCGAAAACAAAAGCGTTTGCCTGTCTTTGGGAACATGCGTCAGGATTTTGTCGATCTGGATGCCAAAGCCCATGTCCAGCATCCGGTCCGTTTCGTCAAGGACGAGGAACTTGGTGTCTTCGAGCTTGAGCGACCTACGATCCAGATGGTCGTTGATACGGCCCGGTGTGCCGATGATTAGGCGCGGCAGGCGCGAGAGCTGGCTTAGCTGCTTGCCGATGGAATCGCCGCCGATCAGGACGGCTGTTTGGATATCCTGTGGCAGGAGGGGCAGCAATGAGGCATTGACCTGAACCGCTAGCTCGCGTGTCGGGGTCATGACCAAGGCCATGGCCATCGGATCGGCACTCAATCGCGCAATCAGCGGAATGCCGAAGGCCGCCGTCTTGCCGGTGCCGGTTTGGGCGGAGCCCAGAATATCCCGGCCTTCGAGGGCAAGCGGGATCGTCGCATTTTGAATGGGGGTTGGCTCAAAGTACCCGATTCGGGCCAATGCTTTGAGGAGCTTGGGCGGAAGGCCAAAGCCGTTAAAATCGTCAGACATGAACTGTTATCCTTAGGGATGATGTTATTTTTACGGGATAAAATAAACCCGTCATTCGCAGGAGAGCGGCTCAAGCCAAACTTGAGGGGAACGCAGACCCAAAAAGGACGGTCATGATATTGACCGTACTGTGCCAAAATGGCGTGCGTTCCAGTTGTTTTAAAAAGAGAAAAACGATGAACGCCTGTTTTAAAAAGAGAACAGTGGCGCGTCGTTTTTTCAAATGAAAAAATGACGCGCCACCGCTCACTCGTTTTTTGAAAGAAAACGAAACTTTACTCGACGATCTTCAGATCAGCCGCCGATGTCTTGCCACGCTCTGTCGCCAGCTCATAGCTGACTTTCTGGCCTTCGCGCAGTTCGCGCAAGCCAGCGCGTTCAACCGCACTGATGTGAACAAAAACGTCTGCGCCACCGGCTTCCGGCTGAATGAACCCGAAACCCTTTGTTGCGTTGAACCACTTGACTGTACCTTGAGCCATAACCTTGTATCCTTATCGTGTAGTGTTAGTCGGTTTCACAGTGAAACCGATGAGTAGAGCATGTCAGGAAAGGTTTCCCGTAAGAGACTTCCGTGACGAATGCAAAAGGTAAAGACAAGGTCTCAGCTTTTGGTCTTGGGCAGAGGAGTCAACCAAACTCTATCTCGGCTCTTAGCGGGTTTATCCACAAAGGGCAAGAGAAATCGGAAAAGACCTATGCTTTCATCCTTTTTCAGGCCGCTTTTGACGCTTTTCGGGTTTTATAGAGGGAATAGCCGACCCCACTGCCCAAAATGCCGAACGTAACCCCCAGCGATAGGGCAATGGGGAATTTGTCCCAACCCAGCATATAGGCGATGAAGGATTTGCTGCCGATAAAGATTAAGACGATCGACAGAGCGTATTTCAGGTAATGGAAACGCTTGATGACCGAGGAGAGGACAAAGTAAAGCGACCGCAGTCCCATGATGGCGAAGATATTGCTGGTATAGACGATGAACGGGTCTGTGGTGACCATGAAGATGGCGGGGACGCTGTCCACGGCAAAGATTACGTCCGCGACTTCGATCATGACAAGGGCGACGAACAGCGGCGTCATCCACCAGACGATCTTGCCATGTTTCTTGGAAGGGGCCTTGATGAAGAAATCATGGCCATGCAGTTTGTCTGTGATTCGGAAATGGCGACGCATGAACTTGAGGAGCGTATTGTCGGCCACGTCGGCGGGCTTATCGCCCGTGAACAGCATCTTCAGTCCCGTAAAGATCAGGAAGGCGGCAAAGAGGTAAAGAACCCATTCGAACTCGTGGACTAAGGCCGCGCCGACGGTGATCATGACGCCGCGCATGAGAATGGCTCCCATGATGCCCCAGAACAGCACGCGGTGTTGGTAAAGGCGGGGAATGTGGAAAAAGGAAAACAGCATCGCGATGACGAAGACATTGTCAATCGACAAGCTTTCCTCCACGACATAGCCGGTTAGGTATTCCGCGAACTTTCCCGCGCCCATTTCATACCAGACCCAGCCGCCAAACAGTAGTGCGATGGTGGTATAAAAGCCCGTCATGATCAGGCTTTCTTTGACCTCGATTTCATGTTCTTTGCGGTGCATTACACCAAGATCCAGCACCAGAAGCCCGAATACGATTGTGGCAAACACCAGCCACATCCAGACGGGATGCGACATAAAATCGGTCGCGAGAAAAGCAAAATCCATGATCGGTACCTCGGTTGAAAGAAAGAGCCACTTACTGAATAGAAAGCGGCTCTCTCGAAAGCAAGCAAAAACGGATCAGGGGGTAGGGGCAGCAGCAGGCGTGGTTGCCCCGGGGATTCCTATTGTGGTTCCTGGTGTCGTCCCTGTGGCAGCGGGTTGGGTTGGTGTCGTTTTGGCCTGTGCGGCTGCGGCCTCTTGGTTGAGGATTTTAGCGACTTTACTTGCCGGCATGCCGACGAACCGTTGCAAGTTCTGGATTTCCTTCTGCTCGGCTTCTCTTGCTGCCGCTTCTTCCGGCGTTTCTTTAACGGGAATCGTTGACAGATCGATGCCCTGTTTTCTGAGGTCGTTTTGCCTTTCCTGATCGGCAAACGCCTGAGCTTGCATGGATTCAATTTCCCGCACCGCGTTGGAATCTGGTTCCAGATTCTTCGAGGGAGCCTTCATATCTTGCCAAATCTGCTTGGCCAACTCTGGATCAATGACGCTATTTTGTATGTCTTTGAGCGTCATTTTTCCTGCATCTTCCGGCGAGTCGGAAAGGGCAACGTCTCGATCTGCCATGGGCTTCATAGCTTTGTTTACACGATCCATATTGATCTGAAGGTAAACGGCGAGCATGCGCGCATCGGGCACCGGCTTTCCTGTTGTCTCATCAACTTTCATCGGGACAACTTGTGGGGAATTATTTGTATATTTGCCGCAAATGGCCGAGATATTCTGGGATAAAATTTGGAAATCTGTGTCCGGCAATCCTTTTTTGATGGGATGAAAGGTAGTATGGGTTTTGTTGTAGAAAAAACCTTCGATTGTATCCGGTTGTGTCCAGATAAAACGGCCTCCCATTTGCGTTAAGGCAAGGTCTGCGGTCAGTGGCTCTTGTGTCTGAGGACAAACGCCATGGCCCCAGTTGCCTTCAAGCTCGGTAAAAGCGGTTTTGGGGGCTATTTTCGAGAAGGTGACAGCCACCAACGGTGGCTTGTTTTGAAGAGATGGTGCCGTATTGTCGCAAAGGGCCTGCTGGGCGGGACCGAAAAGGCCGACCATAACGGCCATCGTTTCAATCAACTTCTTCATATCTTGGCTTTCCAATGAAACGGGTTCATTTCGAGAGCATAGACGAAAAAGGGGCAGATTGCATTACTTTCGCAATGGAGAAGGTTTAATCCAGCCCCAGATAATGCTCCAGCCAGTGGATGTCATAGTTTCCGTTAAGGAAGTCGGGTTGGTTAATGATCGTCCGGTGCAGACCCAGTGTCGTGTCGACCCCGCCGATCACGAACTCTTCCAGCGTGCGGCGCAGGCGCAGCAGGCACTCGTTGCGGTTTGTCCCGTGGACGATCAGCTTGGCGATCATGCTGTCGTAATAGGGGGGGATCTTATAGCCTTCATAGATGGCACTATCCACGCGCACGCCCAGCCCGCCGGGGGCATGAAAGCTGGTGACCTTGCCGGGCGAGGGCATGAAGGTTTCGGGGTTCTCGGCATTGATGCGGCATTCGATCGCGTGGCCTGAGAAGGTGATGTCTTCCTGCTTGTAGCTGAGCGGCAGACCAGCGGCGACGCGGATTTGCTCACGCACCAAGTCGATGCCCGTGATCATTTCCGAGATCGTATGCTCAATCTGCAAGCGCGTGTTCATTTCGATGAAATAGAACTCGCCGTTTTCGTACAGGAACTCCATCGTGCCGACACCGCGATAACCCATTTTCTGGACAACCGAGGCGGCAAGCTCGCCAATCTGTTTGCGTTCGCTGGCGTTAAGGCCGGGCGAAGGCGTTTCTTCGATCACCTTTTGGTGCCTGCGCTGAATCGAGCAATCGCGCTCGCCGAAATGGACGGCATTGCCATGCGTATCGCCCAAAAGCTGGACTTCGATATGACGCGGCTTGCCCAGATATTTTTCCATATAGACTTCGTCATTGCCGAACGCCGCCTTGGCTTCGCCGCGCGCGAGCTTATAGGCTTCCTCAAGCTCGGCTTCGCTGTTTGCGACTTTCATGCCTTTACCGCCGCCGCCAGCCGAGGCCTTGATCAGGACGGGATAGCCCGTCTGTTCGGCCACAACGCGGGCTTCGTCAAGCGTTGGTACGCCGCCCGCCGATCCGGGAACGGTGGGCAAGCCCAAGGCTTTGACCGTTTGCTTGGCCGTGACCTTGTCGCCCATCATGCGGATATGTTCTGGTGTGGGGCCGATGAAGGCAAATCCGTGTTCTTCTACCATCTCGGCAAAAGCGGCATTTTCGGACATAAAGCCAATGCCCGGATGAATCGCATCCGCGCCTGTAATGGCCGCTGCCGTCAAAATGGCCGGAATGTTCAGATAGCTGTCGCGCGCCATCGCGGGGCCGATGCAAACGCTTTCATCGGCAAGCCGCACATGCATGGCATCAGCATCGGCTGTCGAGTGGACGGCTACGGTATGAATCCCCATTTCGCGGCAGGCGCGATGGATGCGAAGCGCAATTTCGCCACGGTTGGCGATCAGAATTTTCTCGAACACGATAAGCCTCTTTCGTTCTTACCCGATCACGATCAGCGTTTCGCCGAACTCGACGGGCTTGGCGTCGCCGACGAGGATGTCGGTAATGGTGCCGCTGGTCGGGGACTTGATGGGGTTCATGACCTTCATGGCCTCGATGATGAGGAGCGTATCGCCCTGCTTGACCTTGTCGCCAACCTTGACGAAGGTTGGGGCTCCGGGTTCAGGGGCGAGATAGACAGTGCCAACCATCGGGGACGGAACGGGCGTGCCGTTGATCGTCGGCGCAGCGGCTTCTTGTGGCGCAGCGGCGACAGCTAAAGGTGCCGCAGCAGCCAAGGCTACAGGCGCAGCAGCGACCTGAACCACAGGCTGAGGCCCGACGCAGCGGATGCGCTTGTCGCCTTCGGCATATTCAATCTCGGTCAGGCCGGTTTCCTTCAAAAGCTCGGCAAGCGAGCGTACGAATTTCATATCGAGTTCAAAATTGCTCATCGGTGTTTCCTTGTTTGTATGATCCTAGTTCCCGTTGTCCAGCAGGCCCGCAATGGCGCGGAGTGCATACGCATAGCCTTCGCCGCCCAGCCCGCAAATCAAGCCCGTCGCAACGGGCGAGATAAAGGAATGGTGGCGAAACGCTTCGCGCTGAAAGACGTTCGAGATATGCACCTCGATGATGGGAACGTCCACCATCTTCAGCGCATCCATGATGGCCACGGACGTGTGGGTATAGGCGGCGGCGTTGATCACGATGCCGTCAAACCCTGTCATGGCTTCCTGAATCCATGTGACGAGTTCGCCTTCATGGTTGCTTTGGCGGAAGGAGATGGACAGCCCCATCTCCTTCGCCGTGACTTCACAAAGATCCTCAATATCAGCAAGCGTCTTGACGCCATAGACCGACGGCTCACGCACCCCCAGCATATTGAGGTTGGGGCCCGTAAGGACGAGGATGTTCGGTTTATCTGTCATACGGGCCTCCCGCTTACTTCTTGCTAGCCTTGGCTTCTTCGCGGACCTGCGCAACGGCAGCGGTCAGCTTTTCGTAAGGCATGGCCCCCGGGAACAACTTGTCGCCGATGATGAAGGTCGGTGTTCCCTGAAAGCCGAGCATCTGGGCCAGATCATGGTTAGCCTTGATCGTGTTTTCGATCTTGGGATCGGTCATGTCTTTCTTGAGTTTGTCGGTGTTGATGCCAACGCTTTTGGCAATGGCCAAGACCGATTCATCAGTAAGCTGACCCTTGTTGCTCATCAAGGCATCATGGAGCTGGTGATATTTGCCTTGCGCAACACTGGCCAAAGCGGCCTTAGAGGCGGCCACGGAGCCATCACCTAGAATGGGGAGTTCCTTATAGATGAACTTGACGTTCTTGTCTTCACCCAGCAGCTTGAGGACGGTTGGCTGCGCCATTTTGCAATAGCCGCAGGAATAATCGAAGAACTCGACGATGGTCACGTCACCCTTAAGGTTGCCGGCGGTGGGAGAGGTTGGGTCCTTGACGATCTTGTCGAGGTTGTTCTTGAGGGCTTCGGCAGACTTGGCCTCGTTGGCCGTTTCAACCTGCTGGCGGACGGCTTGCGCGGCGCGGACAACAATTTCGGGTTCTTTCTTGGTCAAAAGCTCGCGAACGATGTTCTCGACTTCTGTTTTCTGGGCCTCGGACAGGGTGGAGATGGCGGCGGCAGCGGTTTCAGGTGCGGCGGGGGCCTTATCGGCGGCATGGCTGATGACCGGCAAGAGGGCGATCACGGAAGCCAGAAGGAGGGTTTTGGGTGAGGGCATGGAAAAGCTCCAGCTAGGGTTTTAACGGACAAGCCGCCACAAGACCAATTTTTGGGCCGCAAGTCAATCTTTGGCATCGGGGTCGACGCTAAGCTTAATATCCTGCGCTCGCAACCAGTAAGGCGAGCCTTTCTTCAGGTTCTTCAGGGCCCTGTCGGCATAGTGGCCAGCTTCTTTGTCCTCGCCTCGGCTCAGGCAGTCTTCGGCGAGGGCATAGGATACAAGGCCTTGATAATCATCGTTTTTAGTCAGCTCGTACTGACGCCCCCATGCGCCAGCCAAAAGCCGCCATGTTTCCGAATTGCGCTGTTCAAGGCGGTTGGCCTCCAAAAGGTTCTGGATCGCTTTGTCCAGCTGGGCGGGGTCTTTACCCTCAAGAAGGGCGTGGGCATAGGCGGTGCGCAGCAAGGGTGAGTCGGGCGAAAGCGACACGGCCTTTTGGTAAAGAGAGGCCGCTTCGGCCACCCGACCGTTCTCGAAAAGCATCTGGGCCTTGAGTTCAAGGAAGAAAGGATTCTCAGGCTCTTCTTTCAAAAGCGAGTCCATGACGGTCAAGGCGCGGGGCAGTTGGTTGCTCCGGTAAAGCGCGATGGCGCGGGCATAGCGGGCGGGCAGGCGCGGGTCCTTGTCGGTATAGCGCAGCAAGGCGGCCTGAGGCTGCATGAATCCCAAAAGCTTGGCCTTCATCCGTTCGTGCTTGGCTTGATAGGTCGGACCGAGGGCATGGCCTTTCAGGGCGGGTGTATGCTCGACATGATAGGAAAGGCTCTCGACGCGGTCTTGGGACAGCGGGTGGGTGCGGACATATTCAGTCTGCCGCTCGGAGGGCAGGGCTTCCTGTCCCTCAAGCTTGGCCATGAACTGAAGGAAACCTTCGGCACTCAGGCCAGCATTGTCCAAAAAGCGCAGGGCCGCCGCATCTGCCGAGGCTTCTTGCGCCCGCGAAAAGCTGAGCAGACCGCGCTCCGCAACCGTTTGTGCCCCACCGATAGCCCCGATGGCGACATCCGCTTTTCCCGTGGCAACACCGATGGCGGCTCCCGCTATCATGCCGATGATGGCTTCCGCTGACGCATTGCTCATGGCCTCGCGCCCACGCACAAGGTGGCCGCCTGCAATGTGGCCCGTTTCATGGGCGATGACGCCTTGCAACTGGTCGGGCGTTTCGGTCGCCTGCATCAGGCCCGTATAGATGAAGATATTCATCCCGCCCGCGACAAAGGCGTTGATGTCGCTGTTTTGGATAATCAGCAAGCTGATGGACGACGGATTAAGGTCCGCCGCCTTGAAAATCGGGGCCCCCAGCTCATGCAAATAAGCCTCGATCTCCGCATCGCGAATAAAACTCATCCGCTCGTTGCTTTGGGCATGGGCTGGCATCGCGGCAAGGAAAAGGCAGAGGGCAATGCCCCAAAAGCTACGCAAGTGGGCTGGGCGCATCGAAAAGGGAAGGCGGAAGAAAACAGACATCGGGCAGACCTCTTCATAAGGCAAGCGCATAGGGCGGGGGCGGATGATACATCCCTTGCCCTTTAAGTAGAAAAACCCTTACAAAAAATCGCGTCATTCCCGCGAAAGCGGGAATCCATGTGTCTAAGACATCCCTTGTAGTGAAGATGGATCCCCGCTTTCGCGGGGATGACCCGACATTTTGAAAAAGGCTCTCCTTCATCACACACGACTATACTGACGAAATGAGGCGAAAGAAAGAGTAGGCATTAACCTTAATAAGACCAAAAACCTACAATAGCCTTTAAACGCGTTTAGAGCCCCGTAGAAGGGCCTGTTTTCGGGCCGGTAGGGGGGTAGCTACCCCCTCCGCTCCGCGCGTCCTAGGGCCATTTTCGCCGGCGGAATCGCCATCGCGGGAGTCGAGTCTCGGGGGGCGTGCTTAGTCGGGTTATGATCCTAGCACATACTGTTTCAGGCAAGTGTCGCATCTCTTGAGAAGGTTGCGTGAAATCGACTCGTTCGTGGCGTGGGCCAGTTGGACATCGCCCGGACCGCAAATATAAATCGGAAGTCCCAGTTCTTGGTAAAGGCAAGCTTCTGTGGCTGCCCCGAAGGCTTGGAAACGCTTGGTGCCGATAACGTTTAATAGTCGCCGCTCAAGAGCTGGGTCAGAGGCAGCGCGAAACGCCTTGATGTGAAACCGCTGCTTGGTTGCTACGCGCTCAGGATGGTCGAGCGTGGCAACGAACGCCTGAAGGTCTTTCAAAACTTTTTCAGGATCGTCTTCGCTGCGATAGCGCATGTCCCAGAAAAACGAACAGGCATCAGGGACTACATTATTCGCTGTTCCACCGTTTACCTGAGCCTTGGTCACTGTCATATAGGGTGGGTCATAAAGGTCATCCCCATAGGGGCGCATTTTAAGTTCTGCCTGTACATTCTTTAGGTAACATATGATCTCCGCAGCTTTGTCTATGGCGTTGTCGCCCAAGTGCGGTGTGGAGGAATGCGCGGCGATGCCTTTGACCATCATGTCGATCCCATAGCGTCCCTTGTGTTGGTTGGCGATTTGCATGCTGGTCGGTTCGCCCAGCCAAATCCACCGTGGTTTGTTTTCCATCCCTTTGATATAGGCGACGAGGTCATCGGCTCCCAGCATACCGCCATCTTCTTCGTTATAGGTCATGGCTAGATAGGCCGGTTCTTTCAGCTCTGACGGCTTCACGCTTCCAAACAGCGACAGGGCACAGGCCAGAAAGCCTTTCATATCGGTGGTGCCAAGACCGACAAGGCGGTCGCCTTGCTGTGTCAAGGTAAACGGATCGCTTGACCATGGTTTATCGCCAAGGACAACCGTATCGCTGTGTCCGGCCAAAAGAACGCCGCCGGATTTTTCAGGACCGTGACGCGCAATGAGCAGGTATTTGCCTTCTTCCTGCCCTTGAACAACATCGACGGCGGCTCCGCAATCGGCAGCATAATTGGCCGACCAGTCAATCATGGCTTTGTTGGGCTGATTCCAGAATGTGGGAAACGCAACCAGCTTTTTCAAAATCTCTTCGGTGTTCATAAAATCTCCAGTTCAAGGGAAACAGAGCGGGTATTTAAAATGGTTAAGAAAAACAATGAATGGCTGTCTCCTCTATCTAACACAAAAGAAGCCCAGGTTTAAAATGTTTTCATGTTGAGGAAGATTAATGAAGGCGAAGAAAAACTTACCCAATCACGAATGGGGAGGGCGTGTTGGGATGGAGGATGGCCCATGCTTTGCGGGCTAGCGGCTCGGAGGAGGCGGTGACGATGCGCAGGGGCTCGTCGAGCGAGGCGCGATAGATGGGGGTGCTTTGAAGCCAAGTCGCGCCGGATTCCAGCAACAACAGATGTGGCGCGGCAATATCCCACGGGGTAATGAAGCAGCGGTTATATCCGATGATGTGTGTGCCTTTTCCTGCGACCATGTCGATGAAGTCTATACCAATGGCGCGGGACGAGCGGCAGGTGCCGATCAGTGGCGGCAAATCCTCGTCCTTGACGGGCCTGCCTGTTGTCTGGCCTTCGGGGCGGGTGATCCAGACAGTTTTGAGGTCTTGTTCAAGTGCGGGAGGCCGCGCGACACGAATGATTTGTCCTTTTGTGCCATTCAGGCGCGCGCCCATGCCTTTGACCGAGACAAAGACGTCTTGGGCTTCCGGTTCGGTTGGCTTGTCCAGATTGGGGCGCACGACAAAGCTCATCAGCGGGATGCCCTTGTGCGTGAGGGCGATCAGCATGGTGAAGCCGGACTGGCCATGGCGGAAATACCATGTGCCGTCGAGCGGATCGACGATCCAGACGAACTTGTCGCTTGTCAAAAGAGAGAGAACGGCAGGATCGGCGGCGACGGCTTCCTCGCCCAAAACAACAGAGCCCGGCAACAGTTTGGGCAGCAGGTTGGTCAGTCGACGTTCGGATTCAACATCGGCTATAGTCTGCAAATCCTCGGCGCAGGTTTTCTCGTGAACATCCTTGTCGGCAAGCTTGCCAAAGCGCGTGAGCAATTCTTCTGTGCAAACAGGCCGCACCGCCTCAACCACATCGTCTGGATTAAGTCGCTTGAAAAGTTCTTGGGCTAGATCGTGTGGAGAAGTCATATTGATGGATGATGTCAGCCGAAATATTTTACAGCGATCAAGATGCCGCCAAGGGCGACAATCATGCTTCCGATGCGAATGGTAACGTCGCGGCGCAGAAGCTCGATATCGACCTTGGTTTCGCTCCTGAGCCGTTCAATGTTTGTCGAGGTTTCGGACCGGAGTCGTTCAATTTCAGTCGAGACCTTATCAACATCGTCTTTCGTGGCAAGGCGTTCATCAATGAGGTTGCCTTGTTCCTCGGCGAGGGCTTCGGCTTGTTGCCGTGTGAAGCCGACAGACTCCATGCGTTTTGCAAAGGAGAGAGAATCAAAAAAACGATGAGCCTTACTTGATGTTTTTTGTTCAGACTTTGCCATAGAACCTCGCTTTCTTCCCTGATTTTACACAACATTCCGGATGAATGCGAGTCATCCATAAAGTTGCGTGGGAAAATCCGGGTTTTTCGTTTCAGCGTTCCGCTTATTGCCCCGTCAGGCGACGCCACCAGCCGCCTTTGGGTTGGTCGGTGGGCGGGTTGACGACTTCATAGGAGCGGGCAACCTGCGACTCCGGCTTGGGCTTGTCTTGTGACATCGGCCTCGGCGTGGTGTCCAGTTCATGGATGCTGGTCGGGATGTGGACCGGCTCGTGGGTATAAGAGGCCGTGGCCCCTTCCGTCTTGTGAGCAGGCGGCGCCCAGTTGCCGGTTACCGTGTCGGTACCAGTAGCGGCTTCGTTGTCGCGGGGTTCACCACGACGGCGGCCACCACGGCGACCACGGCGACGGCGGCGCGGGTTATCCTGATCTGTACCGGCTTGAGCCCCTTCCGTGCCTTCCCCTTCGGTCTGTGTCTGGGCCTCTTGATCGACGATTGGCGCATCGGCGGCGGGAGCGTCTCCCGCCTCGTTGTCTTGGCGCGGTCCAGTTGAGCGGGTGCGGCGGCGCGTGTCGTTTTTACGGAAGCGTGAGCGGCGGCCACGGCGCTGTTGTTGGTCGGGTGAGCCCTCGTCTTCAGCGTCGCCGCTGTCGTCCATGGGGGGCTCGTCACGGTGGAAGGACTGGGACAAATCGCGCTCGGTCTCCGCCATCACCTGATCGGAATTGACGGCAGGGCCTGTTGCACGCTGGGTCGGCTTGGTCTTGGTGCGCTCGATCTTATAGCCGGGTTGCGGCAGATTTTCCTCTTGCTCGACAAGGACGGCCAGTCCGTAACGCTGTTCCAGATTGCCAAGGACGGCGCGTTTGTGGTTGAGGATGTAAATCGCGACGTTGGCGGGCACATAGGCGATGATCTCGCTGCTGCGGCCACGCAGGGCTTCTTCTTCGACGGCGCGAAGGACGGACAGAGCCGCCGAGTCCGGTGAGCGGACATAGCCGGTGCCGGAGCAATGCGGGCACTTTTCGAAGTTGATCTCGACAAGGCTGGGGCGCAGGCGTTGGCGCGAGAGCTCCAGCAAGCCGAACGGCGAGATGCGGCCGATTTGAAGACGCGCCCGGTCGTTCTTCATGGATTCTTTGATGCGGCGTTCGACGGCGGCGTTATTGCGCCCGTCTTCCATGTCGATGAAGTCGATGACGACGAGTCCGGCAAGATCGCGCAGGCGAAGCTGGCGGGCGATTTCCTCGGCGGCTTCAAGGTTGGTCTTAAGGGCTGTTTCCTCGATATGGCGTTCGCGTGTCGCGCGGCCTGAGTTCACGTCGATCGAGACAAGGGCTTCGGTCGGGTTGATGACCAGATAGCCGCCGGAGCGGAGCTGGACAATCGGATTGTGCAGCGAGTCGATCTGGTTTTCGACCTGATAGCGGATGAACAGCGGCGTCGGGTCTGTATAAAGTTTGATCTTCGCGGCCTGATCGGGCATCAGCGCGTGCATGAAGTCGTGCGCCTTGTCATAGCCGTCTTGTCCGGCGACCAGAATCTCGTTGATGTCCTGCGTGTACAAATCGCGGACCGAGCGTTTGATGAGGTTCGCTTCCTCGTAAATCATCGCGGGCGCGCTGGATTGCAGCGTCTGTTCGCGGATGTTGTCCCACATGGAGAGCAGATATTCCAGATCGCGCTGGATTTCCTGTGGCTCCTGTTCCATGCCTGCGGTGCGCAGGATGACGGCCATGCCGTCGGGGATCTCCAGCTGGTCGAGGATTTCCTTCATGCGGCGGCGGTCTTGATGGTTCGTGATCTTGCGCGAAACGCCGCCACCGTGGTCGGTGTTGGGCATCAAAACGCAATAGCGACCGGCCAGCGACAGATAGGATGTCAGAGCCGCGCCCTTGTTGCCGCGCTCTTCCTTGACGACCTGAATCAGCATGACTTGGCCGCGCTTCAGGACTTCTTGAATCCTGTACTTTTGACGATGCTGGCGCACGATGCGCTCTGCGCCGTCGCCGCCAAGGCTTTCCGGTGGGGCTTCCGACATCGCGACTTCAGTTAGCGAACCGCCATCCACAACGGCATTGCCGAAATCGGTGATCAGGCCGAGCGTTGTATCTTCGTCGCCCAGTTGTTCGGCAAAGGCACTGACAGGAGTGGGATGCTCACCAGCTGGCGCGGGGTCTTCGTTTGCAGGGGCGTCGGTGGCTTCCTCTGAAACCGAGTCTTCAAGCCCCTCATCGACGTCAGCACTCTCTTCGAGAACTTCGCTGTCCAGCTCGTCCTCATCCATCTGGCGATCGGCCATCGGGATGCGGAAATAATCGGGGTGGATTTCGCTGAATGGCAGGAAGCCGTGGCGGTTGCCGCCGTACTCAACAAAGGCGGCCTGAAGCGAGGGTTCGATTCGCATCACCTTGGCCAGATAGATATTGCCGCGCAGGATGGGTTTGCTGGCCAGACCAAAGTCAAAGTCTTCCAGACGGTTATTGTCCCGATAGCTTTCAACGATGGCTACACGGGTCTCTTCGGGATGCGTGGCATCCACAAGCATTCTTTTCGTCATTTTATCTCTCCCGCCAGCTTGTCGCGATGGGTGGTAAAAGGACCCTGCGCGCCATAAACTGACAAATTCGTTACCCGTTTTGGCCGGATGGTGATCCTGCCGTACCGCGCTGCCTGCAGTCTTCGGGGGTGGGGTTACCCTTGACCGTTGGAAGTGGCGCGCGTGCTCAACCCGTGGCTTTGTCTTCCTTATGTTCTACTTCTGTATCCTGTGGTCATAAAGACCAACAGCAGGGAGAGGAAGATGTGCCGTCGCGGTTCTCACGGAGCGGATCATAAACGGAAAGCACCAAGCCGCACAACACATTATTCCCGTTTCTGTCGAATAGAATGCAACGCATTGATATATCTATATAAAAGAGATTGTTGTGAAATAGTCACAACCACTGTTGCCTTTGTCTTGTCACATTCTAACCCGTTGGAATCTCAAAATGACCACATTTATCCCTATAATCGTAAAGCAAGGACAAGATGTGACACGGTAACGAGCGAAACAAGGGGGGAAGGGCATGGCTGACCAGCAGACAGACGAACTTTTAAATGACCCCGTCAATGCACCCGTTTTATTGCGGCCCCAAGGAGTCGATGCGCGTGGTCTTTCTGGTTCAGCTAAGGCGATTATCACGGCGGTTGCGCTGTTGGCCGCCGCTGAAATCCTGTTGCCAAGTAACGGTGATCAGGCCATCAGAAGGGGTTATGCCGCTCGTGTGGGGAAAGACGTCCAGACGACGCTCCAGCTTTCTCCCCAAATGATGACCAGCGGTCAAAACTATCTTCTCATGGACGGGGTTGGGGAGGACTCGCCTGTTCCCATGGATATGACAGAAGTTAGTAAGGCGCGCCATGATTTAAGCCGCGTCGTTGAAGGGCGCCTTGCCGGGGCTCCGAATTTGCCTGTTGTGACCCTTCGCCATGTCGATCAAGAGGGCGTTCAGCATGTCGTCTTGGGAAAGCCCCATCCCGTTTTGGAACGGTTTTATCAATCGACTGTCTTGTGGGCTACAGGTGCGTGGAAAAAGGTTTCTACGGTTACGGTCGTAGATTTGTTTGGGCGTGGTCTGAACAAGAAGGATGATCAGGACCAGAGTCATTCCCCGGCAAGCAATGTCGCTTCCCGCGATCCGTCGCTTCGCCACGCGCCGTTTTTGGCCGCGCAGCTCTAACTTGACCTCAGTCAGACTGGATTTGTCTTGTGCGGGCGGCCTTAAGCTGGCTTTCCGTTAGCTGGAATCCCGTCAGAACGCGATAGGTCGAGGCGTCTTCATCCTTGGCAAGTGGCAAAAAGACATGCAGCGGCTCTTCGGTTGTTGCCAGCTTTGTCTTGTCGTCAAACGTAAAGGTAGCCGTCATCATATCCTTGGCGATGATCTTGTCGTCCGGCGTGATGACCGAGACGGAATAGGGAAAACTGATTCTGTTCCCTCCCAGATTTGGGCCTTTTTCAGCTTTCATGGACAGGGTGAAATTAAGATCTACCCCATTGGATTCATACGCGCATTTCCCGCTCAGACTTTGCATAACGGCGACGGCGACAAGTGTTGAAGAATCGACGGTGTCGTTTCCGTAATCCTCGACACGCTCAAGCGGACGCAGAATGGCGACTTGCGGGCATTTCCTCACCGGAGCCTCGCTGGTATTAGCACAGGCCGCAAGGGCGAGAAGCGCGATACAAAGGACGGAGGGGTAAAGGACGGGCAGGGCTTTGGTCATGGGGTGGTCGTTTCCTATTTCTTCAAAAAGGTTCCATGGGCGAAGAGCCAGTAAGACAGGGTGAACAGGACGATGTTGACGATAACCAGCATGGCCATGCCGCCCCATAAAAAACTGTCGGCGGTGCCTGTAAAACTATAACGGAAGCCGTCGATCAGATAGAAAAACGGATTCATGGTGCAGACGAAGTGCCATGATTCAGGCAGGCTGTCGAGGGAGAAGAAGGTGCCCGACAGGAAGGTGGCGGGCATGATGATGAAGTTCATCACGCTGCCCAAATGGTCGAATTTGTCGCCCCAGATGCCGGTCAAAAGCCCGATAAGCGAGAGCATTAGTGTGCCCATGACGGCAAAAAAGAGGGCAATCAGCGGGTGGAGAAGTGGCAGCGGGGTCACTAAAGTCAAAACGCCATAGGAAAGTGCGCCAACCAGAAGGCCGCGCACCACGCCGCCGATGGCATAGCCGATGGTCAGTTCGGTCGGGCCAAGCGGGGACATCAGGACATCGACGATATTTTCCTGAATCTTGGAGAGGATCAATGAGGCCGCCGTGTTCATAAAGGCACTTTGTGCCATCGACATGACGATCAGGCCGGGGATCACGAAGGACAGGAAGGGGGTGTGGCCAATTTTTGCTTGCTGTGATCCCATGCCCATCGAGAAGACGGCATAGAAAAGGAGGGTCATAATCAGCGGCGAAACGAGTGTTTGTCCCGGAATCTTCAGGAAACGATGGATCTCTTTGAAGGCAAGCGTCACCATGCCGCGCCAGTTCAGGGTTGTGAAGTGGCGCACGGGGGCGGCAAGCTCGTTCGTCAGGACGAAAACCTCGTCCGGTTCAGACAGCGGGTGATACGTTTTCGGGACCATGTGGTGCAGCGCCTTCATTCTTGATTGCCCCTTCAAGCGCAAAAGTGGCTTTACGAATCTCGGAAGGCGATCATACCCCAACAGCAAGCTATACGCAAAGCACTCTGTGTTTGCGTATAGGAGGCGACGATAGGCGGTGGGATAACCTCAGGTTAGCCAAGTCAGTTCTTTGGCATGGCGTTCAATGTAGCGCGAGAGGGCAACAAGAACGTCTTCGTCATAGGCCTTGCCGGCATCGTTCGCCATGATGTTCAGGGCTTCGGCATAATGCATGCCGACACGGTGAACGCGCGGGCTGACAAAAGCGACGAAGGTGTTGACCGCCGCCACGATACGCGCCGTGATAAGAATATCTGTGCCTTTCAGGCCCTGAGGCGCGCCGGTGCCGTCGAATTTTTCAAGAACCTGACGCAGGGTTTGAACGACGGGACCTTCGAAGGTGATGATGCTCAAAATGTCTGCCGAGGTCAGGATCGATTCGCGGATCAGTTTCAGTTCGTCGGGGGTGAGGGCTTCCGTCTTGGTCAGAATCTCGCGCGGTACAAGCATCTTGCCGAAATTCATCAACGCGCCGGCGATCTCGACCGTTTCGATCAGTTTCTGGTCGAGCTTCATTTCTTCGGCAACGGCGCGGCTGACGATACCGACGCGCGAGGAGTGGCCAGTGGCAAACGGATCGCGACGGTCAACGACGGCAACCATGGCCTCAATGACCTGTTTGAGCATTTGTTCGCGGCGTTCTTTTTCAACGATCACATCGGTCAGGTCTTCTTCCCTGAGCATGACCGACCCGCTCATCAGGGCCGATTTCTTGACGATTTCATAGTGTCGTTGAAGGAAATAGGTTTTGCCTTTGGCCCCAGCGACGCGATCAAGAAATTCCAGCGGCTCGTCCGACGTTCGTGTCGTGGTCAGTCTGTATTCCAGAAGGCGGGCCTGATCGTTAGATAAAACCTTGACGGGTGGCTGGCCGATCAGTTCGGCGGCCAGGCGGCCAAAACGTCGCGCAGCGACGTCATTTACAAAGAAAAAACGGTTGTGACGGTCAAAAACGGCCATGCCGGACGGCTGATGATCCGAAATGAGGTCCAGCAATTCGTCAAGATAAGCCATCTTGTTTTCAAGCTGGTCAATGCGTGGCTGGTAGTCGGACAAAAGTTTCATCCGCGTGCTTGATTTGGCGACGTAGGCAAGCAGATAAGCCAGACCGCCGCAGGCGGAGGCGAAGAGGCCGACGGCAAGGAAATAGCGCAGTGGCGTAACCTTATCAAGCTGCCCGAAGGAGGTAATCATAAGCATCAGGCCGAGCAGGGCGAGGAAAAATAAGCCGATAGCACTGAGATTCAGAATGATGTGTCGTTTGGCTTCAGGCGTGATAATAAAGCCATCAGAGTCACCAAGCTCTTCTTTTTGGCTGTCGCTGAGAAAATGAAATTCCATGGCTGCAACTTCTTTGCGATCATTGTAAAAGGGAGACGGCCCCAGCCATCAACCTGTGTCAGGATACAGTCCATTCCTCAAGCAGTGGTTAATGAAAAACTTACCAAAAATTAACAAAGCTGCGTAAACGTAGCGATAAGCGGAAAAAAGCTTTTCGGAAAGATGATTGTCGATGGCAAAGGAGCCTTATACGCGCGTTCCGTCACAGGAAATGATGTTGCTGGACCTTGTCCAACGGCTGGACAAATTCAGGCAGGGACGGATGGCCGTCCATGTCCATTTGGCCCTTTTGTCGGATAGTTTCAAAAAACCGCGCTTCATTCGCCTTGCCACCGATCATTTCTCGGCCCTTGTGGGCGGGCTGGAGGGGCATCTTTTCCAGCTTGTGAATAGTGATTTGTTCTTTATTGCCAAGGAGGTGGCTCCCGCCGTCCTGCAGGCCGCCGTTTTTCGTCTTGCCAGCCTGTTCGCGCAAGACCCGCTGGTGGATATCGAGATTGTGGCGGGGGGTGAGCGGTTTTGCTCGTGGTACGATCTGGAGCACGATTACGACACGCTTAATGCCGATGTGCGGTCGCTGGTTCGGGCCAACAGTATTCTGGCCGCCGATTCCCGCCTTCGGCAACTGACGGGGGGGGAGGACTGTTTTCCGATCAAGCCGGAAGTTCTTTCCCGCATCGAGCGGGTTATTGCCACGACGGATGTCAGCAACATTGTTCGCCGCCAGACGGTTTGTACGCTGATCGAAAACGAAGCCCCCATGCCGCTTTTTGAGGAGCTTTTTGTTTCGATACAGGATTTGCAGGAGGTTATAGCCCCTGAAGTCGATCTGGGCGGTAATACATGGCTTTTCCGGTATCTGACTCAGGCCCTGGACCATCGGGTTATGATGATGCTGGTGCGTGACGGGGTGACCGGCGCGCTGCCGTTTAGTTTGAACTTGAACGTCGAGACGGTGCTGTCCGCCGATTTTGCGCGGTTCGAGGCGGCGGTCGCCTCGCAATTGCGCGGACGGTTGGTGATTGAAATGAACAAACTGGACGTGTTTTCGGATATGGGGGCGTTCCTGTTCGCCCGCGATTACCTGCATGATCGTGGCTTCCGCCTTTGCCTTGACGGGGTGACACACCGGACCCTGCCTTATTATAACCGAAGCTCGCTGGGCTTTGATTTGATCAAGCTTTACTGGACGCCTGACGCGCTGGATGTCATGCGGCCTTCCGCTGTGCCTGAAATCCGGCGGTTGGTCATGGATTCGGGGCAGGCCCATACAATCCTGTGCCGCTGCGATGATGCCCATGCGATTGAGGTCGGGCGCGATCTGGGCGTCGTGATGTTTCAGGGGCGCGAGGTTGACCGGCTTTTGGCCCTGCCGCGCACGATGGCGCGGATTGTTTCGTGAAATACCTCTTGAAAAGCCGGAGAGAGCTTCCCATATAGTTCAAGAATTGAACTCTTGTGGGGTATGCTATGTCTCAGGAACGTATGGCTTTTAAGGCTGAAGTCAGCCGCTTGCTCGATATTGTTGTCCATTCGCTTTACAGCGAAAAGGAAATCTTTCTGCGTGAGCTGATTTCCAACGCGTCCGATGCGTGCGACAAGCTGCGCTATCGCGCCTTGACTGAGCCCGAACTGACCGGCGACGATCCTGATTTTCGCATCAAGATATCCGTTGATCCCAAGGCCCGCACCTTGACGGTCGAGGATAATGGCATCGGGATGGACCGCGAGGAGCTGATCGAAAATCTCGGCACCATCGCCCAATCTGGTACCGCCTCGTTCATTAAAAGCATGGAGGCCGCCCAGAAGGGGGACGTAACCCAGATTGGCCAATTCGGCGTAGGATTTTACGCCGCCTTTATGGTCGCCCAGATGGTGGAAGTTTCCTCACGCAAGGCGGGGGCGCAGGACGCATGGAGCTGGCACTCCGACGGCAAGGGCGCGTTTTCGGTGGAGGAGGATCCGCGCACCGAGCGCGGCACCGCGATTACGCTTTATCTCAAACAGGGCGAGGACTCGTTCCTTCAGGAAACGAAACTGCGCGAGATTATCAAACATTACTCCGACCATATCGCGCTGCCGATTTTCTTTGGCGAGGGCGAGGAGCCAGTCAATCGCGCTTCTGCCTTGTGGCTGCGCGCCAAAAGCGAGATCAATCCCGACCAGTACAAAGAGTTTTATCACCATGTCGCGCATGCGTTCGAAGAACCGGCCATGACGCTGCACTGGAAGGCTGAGGGTAAGATCGACTATACGGCTCTTCTTTTTGTGCCGGGCATGAAACCCTATGACTTGTTCGATCCGAAGCGTCGCCACGGGGTTAAGCTTTATGTCAAGCGAGTCTTCATCACCGACGAAGCCGAGGGACTCATCCCACCCTATCTGCGTTTTCTGCGCGGTGTGATCGACAGCGAGGATTTGCCGCTCAATGTCAGCCGCGAAATGCTGCAACATAATCCCGTGCTCGCGAAAATTCGCCAAGGCGTGACGCATCGCGTACTCTCCGATCTTGTCAAACACAGCACAAAGGACCCTGACGCTTACGCCGCGTTCTGGGAGAACTTTGGTGCGGTGATCAAGGAAGGTGTCTATGAGGACACCGAAAACCGTGAGCCCTTGCTCAAGCTGCTGCGTTGCGCCAGTACACGGGGCGAGGGCGTGACGTCACTGGCCGATTATGTCTCGCGCATGAAGGACGAGCAGAAAGACATCTACTACATGAACGGCGATGACCGTGACGCACTGTCGCGCAGCCCGCATCTTGAGGGCTATAAGGCTCGCGGGATCGAGGTGCTGCTGCTTACCGACTCCGTCGATGATTTCTGGCCGGGTGCGGTGGGCGCGTATGAAGGTAAGACCTTCGTCTCTGTCACGCGGGCAGGCCAAGACCTCGATAAGGTTGCGCCGCTCGACAAAAAGGACAAGGAGAAGAAGACCGAGAAAGCCTCCAAGGATGAGATTGGTGCCCTGATCGCTGCGATGAAGCTGGCTTTGGGCGACAAGGTCAAGGATGTCCGCACGACGGATCGCCTGACCGACAGCCCCGTTTGTTTGGCTGCCGCCGAAGGCGATATCGACATCCATCTGGAGCGGTTCCTCAAACAGCACAACCAGATACGCACGCCCAGCGCGCGCATTCTGGAAATCAACCCGACCCATCCGCTTGTGCGCAAAATGGCCGCGCAGGCGAAAGGCGAGGGCGGCAAGGCCCAGCTTGACGACATCGCGTGGCTCCTGTTCGATCAGGCTCGGTTGCTGGATGGCGAGCCGCTTTCCGACCCCGCAGGGTTCAGCCGCAAGCTGGCGGACGTTTTGACAAAGGCGATCTGATTGGTGCTTTAGTTTTTAGCAACAAGCCAACTGCTTTTCGCGCTGCGCTGCGATGCGGGCTCCGGCAAGGCCTGTGGTGATAATCAGGACGGAGCCCGCTATCGTGGCCTCGTTCGGGATTTCCTGCCAAATCAGGAAGCCGAGCAGGGCACCGATGAAAAGCTGGCTATAGGCAACGGGCGACATGACTGTGGACGGTATTTTCTTGAGGCCAATGGTCATCAGCATATTCCCCAGCCCCATCATCAGGCCCATCCCCAGCACTTCCGCATAATGGATTGCTTCCATCGGTTTCCAATGGAAGGCCAGCCACGGAGCCAGAAAGGCACTCCTGACCATAAGTTGGAAGAAGGTCAGGCTCTCCACGGTGTCCGTCTGGCCCAGCACCCGCAAAAACAGAATGCCTGCGGTAAAGGTGATCGGCAGTAAAGCCAAAATACCATAAAGATAAACTGGCACGTCTTCAAAAGTCGATTGAAACGGATTGAGCGCAATGAGAGTCCCGATAAATCCGAGCCCAATCAAAACGGCTTCTTTCTTACTGAGCGGTTCTCCTAGAAACAAAAAGCCATAGGCCGCTGTCAAAAGCGGACTGGCAAAAAAGGCGCAATAGACCGTAGGCAGGGGCAGGTGCTTGAAGGCCGTCATATTGGCCAGACTGGCAACGATGGAAATAAGGCCATAAACGAACTGGAGCTTCAGGCTCTTCGGCCACAGCCGTTTCAGCCCGCCTTGCTGTCCCGTGGTCGCTATCGCGCAAAGCCCCATGGCCATCAGCGAGGAGAGGACGACGATCTGAATCGCCGGAATATCGGCCTGTCCCGCCAGCCTCGTACAGGAATCGCCAAGGCTCCAGATCAGAAAAGCGGCAACCCCGAAAAGTAGGCCTGTGGTGGTTTGACTGGATGAAAAGAGGGCGGCAGCCATAAAAATCCCGTTTCTGCATGGGGTACCTTAACGTCCGCACCATAGATACCCTTTTATCCACGGAAAAGCATTTTTTCGCCCCAAGCCCCAGTTTTGTGTTTCCAGACGGAAAAAACCAAGCTATACAAAACGCTCTCTGGTCTCTGGCGTGCTTTTCTACAGGCCTTGCTGAACCAGATTATTGCTTGCGGAGCCGTGGCCGAGAGGCTGCCCTCTCGCGTAGGCGAGAAAAAAGAATACGCCTTCAGCCTCTAAGGGCGAAGGTGACACGAGATGCGGAGCCGTGGCCGAGAGGCTGAAGGCGGCGGTTTGCTAAACCGTTATAGGGCTATAAGGCTCTATCGAGGGTTCGAATCCCTCCGGCTCCGCCATTACCCCAGTTTGGATGGGAGAGATGATGACCTGTCGGTACCGAGCTCAGCGGTAGATGAAATGTAAATACTATGACAGATGTCACCGTCGTCGAAATTTCAGAAAAACAAAAGAGCGCAGTTCGGACATATTTAGTTTATCAGTGCCTCAGTAGCTTGATTTTTATCAGCACTGTATGGCTTTATTTTTACCGCATATTTATTACTGATGCGCAAGTTGGTATTCTTGACGGACTTGCTTTTTTCATTGGAATAATCGCTGAAGTTCCTTCCGGCGTTCTTGCGGATAAATTTGGTCGTGGCCGGATATCGCGTTTGGGATTAATTCTTACTGCTGTAGGAGTCCTGATACAGGCTTTTGGCAGTAGCTTTATGTCTTTCCTTATAGGTCAGAGTGTAACCATGATCGGGGTTTCGTTGACCTCAGGCGCGGATGAAGCTTTATTTTTTTCAAAGATAAATTTTGATCGTACTTCCTCGCAATGGAGAAAGTTGATCCTGCGTGGAGCCCAGATGTCCTTGATTGGGACGCTGGCGGCAATATTGATTGGCGGTTGGTTGCATACAATTAATCCACGCCTTCCATGGATATTGACTGGGATTGCCTCTCTCGCTTCTGCCTTGCTTATTTGGCCATTAAAAGATTCTGAAATCGTAAAAGAAAAGATGTCCCTTGGGCAGGGGATAAAAGACCACCTAAACGAAATTCGCAATGGATTCGCCTGTTTCTGCTCTGGGCCTTTGCTTCGCTACGTTCCTTATCTTCTGACGGTTCAAGGGCTTTTTTATATGATCGGGTTGGGATTATTGCGGATTATACTGCTTGATCGCTTTCATTTTGATCCGTTCTTGGGGTCTGTTGTTGTTGCTGTGTGTAATTTATCAACGGTAGCCGCCCTTTCTTTTATTCATCATCATGCTGAGAAAATTAGCGAGAAATTGATGCTTAGTGTGGTTGCTCTTTCTGCTGCGGTCGGTCTGCTCGTGTCGGTTGCCGATATTGGTGTGTGGGGGGTAGCTGTTATTCTGTCGCTTTATGCTGGGGAGCGTGTTCTTTATCCGTTTCTCAGCGAGATACTTCATAATTCTGCATGCGATGAACAACGTGCGACCATTCTTTCAGTCGCATCCTTTTTCAAGGCCTTGCCCTATGTTGCATTGGCCCCAATTATTGGTGCTTTGAACACGTATGGCAAACTTGATTATTTTCTGGTTGTTTGGCCTGTGCTGATTATAGCGGCCCTTCTGTTTTATTTGTCACAGGCCAAACAGAATGAGAATCCGGCCCGAGATCCGTTGTTGTGATTGCTTTCCGAGGAGAGGTTTCTACCTTCCCCCGCCCGTTTTTTGGCGCAGGGATTCGTAGGCTATGAGGCTTTCGATGCGGGGGGTGATTTCGGCTTTGCGGGTAGAGGCATCTTTTTCGTTGCCGAGCTGGCGATAGATGCTGGTGACCATGGCAGCGAAATCGTCGGGGCGCAGGGACTGTCGATAGGCTTGTGCCGATTCTTGAAGTTTAGCGATAATCTCGGTCAGGAGGTTGAGCTCGTCATCCGCCAGCGGGTCGGTGGCGGGCTGTTCGCTTTCAATCTGGGCGAGGATGGTTTCGGGTTTGCCGCCCATCAGCTGGGCCGGTGTGACGCCCAGCGTTTTCGCAAGGGATTCGACGGTGTCATAGCGCGGTGATCTGGCGCGGCCTTCCAGCATATCGCGCACCGCCGTGGCATTCAGCCCAGCGGCCAGCGAGAGGGAACGCGGGTTAAATCCCTTATGCGCCAGTAAAACGCGGAGATTTTCTACCCATTTTGGTTCGTTGTCGTTTTTCTTCATAGGAAAAGTCTTACGGGGAGGGGATATTTCCGTCAAGGGAATTCAGGGGAATGGTTTCCTGTCTGTAAACTGGTTAACGCGGGGCATCAAAAAACCGGTTCCTTTTTCAGGTAACCGGCTGTTGATTCTTCCCCGATGGAAGAGTCCCCTGACACAGGGCTTTCGGGCTTATCCGCCCAGAAAGCCGCCGCGTCGTAGGGCTTCAAGATTTTCGGGCTTTTCGGCGAGTTCGGAGGAAATCATGCCTCCGGCCGTCGCGCCCATCAGTTCGTCGGCGACGTGCTCCAAAATAGTGCTGGCATCGCTGTCGACCTCAAGAGCGTCGCGTACGAGACCACAAAGAGCGATGTACGCCATGGGTGATAATTCGACTAGCACAATACAATTCCTTTTACGTTGGTGACAAAGACCGGCGGCTTTTTGCCGAAGCGACGCAAGCTACACCGAACTTTCTTAAACTCAGTTTAAACGAAAACAAGCCAAGTGAAAAAACTTTCATGCACTCTTTTTTTGAAAAAAAGACATGAAAATAAAGGGCGTTACCATTTAACGGCAAGTTCTGACCCCTTTTTGGTAGCTACCAAAAAAGAGTAGAATCATTTTTAAAATTCCGTGCTGCCAGTTCGTGAGATTCGCACATCTCGATGGATCGAGAGTCCGAGCAGGAGGCCACACCCGATCAACAGGGTCAGCATGGCCGTCCCGCCATAGGAGACGAGGGGTAGGGGAATGCCGACGACGGGAATCGTGCCCGTGACCATGGCGACATTGACGAAAACGTACAGGAAAAAGCTAGTTGTCAGGCCAAAAGCGGCCAGACGGGCGAACTGGCTTCGGCTGGTGAGCGCGATCATATAGCCATAGACCAGAAGCAGGAAATAGAAAAACAGCAAGGCAATCGCGCCGATGAGGCCGAACTCTTCGGCCAGCACGACAAAGATAAAATCCGTGTGTTTTTCGGGAAGGAATTGAAGCTGGCTTTGTGTGCCTTGCCCGAAACCCTTGCCGAAAAGCCCGCCGGAGCCCAGTGCGATTTTGGATTGCATGATGTTATAGCCCGCGCCCTGCGGGTCGGCTTCGGGCTCGACAAAGGTCATCAGGCGCGCTTTTTGATAGTCGTGCAAATGCTCCCACGCGAAGGGCAAGACAAGGCCCGCCAGCAGAATCACGATGGCGAACTTCCACCACCGCACGCCTGCGACGTAGAAAATGCCTGCGCTGGCCAGCGAAAGCAGTGTGGCGGTGCCCAGATTGGGCTGGAGCAACACGAGGCCGACGGGAGCCAGTACCATCAACGCGGGCGGGATCAGCAGCATGGGGCGGCCTACATCCTCGATTTCCAGCGCGTGGAAATATTTCGAGAGGGCCAGCACCAGCGCGATTTTCATGAGCTCCGAGGGCTGGAGGACGAAAAAGCCCAGATTGATCCAGCGCTGGGCTCCCATGCCGATATGGCCACGCACCTCTACGACAACCAGCAAGACAAGCATGATGAAATAGAGCGGATAGGCAATTTTAAGCCAGAATCTTATATCGACAAGTGCGATGACCATCATGACGGCAAAGCCCGTTGCAAAGCGGACGGATTGCGGCCCTGCCCAAGGATCCCAGCTTTTACCGCCAGCGGAATAGAGCAGACCGATGCCCGTCAGGCCCAAAATCAGGATGATCGCGACCAGCCCCCAGTTCAGGAGGCGCAGTTTATCCCCAAGACTTAAGGGACTGGCGGCGGACAAGCGGGACATAGCGCGGTTTGTTTGTTCGGTTTCTTTGGTTGTTGACGCGATAAGACCCCTTCAAAATTATTTCGTCAAGGGGTTGGCGGGCCTGTATCAAGGCTTGCAACGGGGCATGGGGTGCCCTAGATTGCCTAACACGTTCTTTTTAATCGAATCCTGATTGATTCTTTGAAGTGGGAGAGGGTGCCTATGAAGGCTGCTGTCGTCGTTTTTCCGGGCTCTAACTGCGATCGCGATGCTGCGCGCGCGCTAGAGCTTGCCACGGGGCACAAGCCCCACATGATCTGGCACGCCGATACCGAGCTGCCCGATCTTGACCTGATCCTCCTTCCCGGTGGTTTTTCCTATGGCGATTATCTGCGCACCGGCGCGATGGCGGCGCACTCGCCCGTCATGCGTGAGGTTGTGGCGCGGGCCGCCAAGGGCGTGCGCGTTTTGGGTATTTGCAACGGCTTTCAGATTTTGTGTGAGTCGGGCCTGTTGCCCGGCGTGCTGCTGCGCAATATCGGGCTGAAGTTTGTTTGCCGCTCCGTTCGCCTGAAGGTGGAAAACACCAAGACCGATTTTACACGCGGCTTTACGGAAGGCCAGACGGTTTCCATACCCGTAGCGCATGGCGAGGGCAACTATTTTGCCGAGCCGGACACGATCAAGAAGATCGAAGATAATGGCCGCGTCGCGTTCCGCTATCTCGACAATCCCAACGGCTCGATGAACGACATTGCCGGTTTTGTGAACGAAGCGGGCAACGTGCTTGGCATGATGCCGCATCCGGAGCGTGTGAACGAACCCGTTCACGGTTGCACGGATGGCGCGGTGCTGTTCAAGAGTCTTGTCGAAGCGATTGGATAAGGGGCAAAGGGAATGACCATGGAAAATGCAAGCGTGACGATGAGCCCCGAAATTCAAAAGCTGGTGGCCGAGCATAACATGAAGCCCGAAGAATACGGCGTGTTGCTCAAGGTCTTGGGGCGTGAGCCGACCGAGGCCGAGTTCGGCGTCGTGGCTGCGATGTGGTCGGAGCATTGCTCCTATAAATCCACGCGTATCTGGCTCAAGACTTTACCGACCAAGGGGCCACAGGTTCTGATCGGACCCGGAGAAAACGCGGGCGTGATCGACATTGGCGACGGGCAGGCGGCGGTCTTCAAGATGGAGAGCCACAATCACCCGTCCTATATCGAACCCTATCAAGGCGCGGCGACGGGTGTTGGCGGTATTCTGCGTGATGTGTTCACCATGGGCGCGCGGCCTATCGCGAACCTGAACGCGCTGCGTTTTGGCGATGTCTCCCATCCCAAGACGCGCTCGCTGATCGCGGGCGTTGTGGCGGGCATCGGTGGCTATGGCAACTGCGTCGGTGTGCCGACCGTGGGCGGCGAGACGAACTTTCACGCCAGCTATAACGGCAACAACCTCGTCAACGCGATGACCGTCGGGCTTGCGGATGCAAACCGCATCTTCACCTCGCAGGCGACGGGCGTGGGCAATGCCGTGGTGTATGTCGGCTCCAAGACGGGACGTGATGGCATCAAGGGCGCGACCATGGCATCGGGCGAGTTCAACGCCGATGCGGAAAGCCAGCGTCCGACAGTTCAGGTTGGCGATCCGTTCACGGAAAAGCTGCTGATCGAAGCTTGCCTTGAGCTCATGCAGACCGAAGCCGTTGTCGCTATTCAAGACATGGGCGCGGCGGGCCTGACCTCCTCGGCGGTCGAGATGGCCTCGAAAGGACAGCTTGGCATCGAGCTTGATCTTGATAAGGTTCCCTTGCGCGAAACAGGCATGAGCGCGTACGAGATCATGCTCTCCGAAAGTCAGGAGCGTATGCTTTTCGTCTTGAAGCCCGGACATGAGCAAGAGGCCGAGGCGATTTTCAAGAAGTGGGAGCTGGACTACGCCGTGATCGGCAAGCTGACCGACACGGGCCGCATCGTCTGCCTGCGTCATGGCAAGGTCGAGGTTGATATTGAGGTCGATCCGCTGGTTGAAAACTCGCCCGTTTATGATCGCCCGCATGTGGCGACTCCTGCCAAGCCAGTTCTGGATGCTGCCACTTTCGTGGTGCCGGATGGCGAGACGCTGTTGACTGTTTTAAAGACAATGCTGGGTACGCCAGACCTGTGCTCGCGCCGCTGGATTTGGGAGCAGTATGACTGCCACGTCGGGCACAACACGGCTCAGGCCTCGGGCGGCGATGCTGCCGTTGTACGCGTGGACGGCACCGAAAAGGCTCTGGCCATGTGCATTGACTGCACACCGCGCTATTGCGCTGCCGATCCTGTTATGGGCGGCAAGCAGGCGGTGGTCGAAACCTATCGCAACATTTGCGCCGTTGGGGCGAAGCCGCTGGCGGTGACTGACAACATGAACTTCGGTAATCCAGAAAAGCCGGAGATTATGGGCCAATTCGTCGGCGCATGTGAGGGAATGAAGGAAGCCTGTATTGCGCTCGACTATCCGATCGTGTCGGGCAATTGCAGCCTTTACAACGAAACGAATGGCCAGCCCATCTTGCCTGTGCCTGCCATCGGTGGCGTGGGCTTGATGCCCGACGTTGCCAAGGCGATGACGATCGCCTTCAAGGGCGAGGGCGAAACCATTTTCGTGCTGGGCGAGAGCAAGGGCCATATTGGCCAGTCACTCTACCTGCGCGAAATCTTTGGCAAGGAAGAGGGCGCGCCGCCGTCCGTCAACCTGACCGCCGAACGCCGCCACGGCAAGTTTGTGCGCGAGCTGATTCAGCAGGGCGGCCTGATCACGGCCTGTCACGACGTATCGGATGGCGGTCTTTTGATTGCGGTGGCCGAAATGGCGATGGCGGGCGATGTTGGGTGCAAGCTTGAGGCTCCCGCTACGGATGCCGGTTTCTGGTACGGCGAGGATCAAGCCCGCTATGTCGTCACGACGCGCGATTCCGATGCCTTCATCGCCAAGGCCGAAGCTGCGGGCATCCCGTGTCTGATCCTCGGCCTGACGGGCGGGGATAAGATCCAGATGGGTGGTGAAGCCGTAGAGCTGAACTGGATTCGCGAAATCCATGAAAGCTGGCTGCCTGACTATATGGAGGGATAATCTCTTTCGATGATGACGGTGGATGAGATCATGATGCTGCTGACCGAGGCTCTGCCCCAAGCGCGGGTGGAGATCGAGGATTTGCGCGGTGATGGGAATCATTACGCCGTGACCGTTGAAAGTCCGTCTTTTGTGGGGTTGTCGCTGGTGGACCAGCACAGGACCGTGTTTGCGGCCCTTCAGGGGCGCGTGGGGGGTGTGCTCCGCGGCCTGACGCTGACGACGATTGTGCCGCCTTTAGGAGATGAGTCATGATCGGGGTGATGCAGGAAGACAGAAAGCAACGCCTGATCGACCCCGTTGTGCTGGACCGTATCTATGCCGAGATCGAGTCGGATCATGTTGTCTTGTTCATGAACGGGACTCCCGTTTTTCCTTTGTGCGCTCCATCGGCACAAGCGGTGCAGATATTGGGGCTTTTGGGCGTTCGTTACAAAAGCCTCGATATGACGGTTGACCCCAGCCTGCGGCTCGCCATCCGTGATTTCAGCGATTGGCCCACCTTGCCCCAGCTTTATGTGAAAGGCCAGTTCGTCGGCGGCAATGACGTGATGCGGCAAATGCTTGAGACAGGGGCACTTCAGTCCCTGTTCGAGCGACACGCCATTCCGATGAACGGATAAGCGAATAAAAAAAGGGAGGCTGATGTCTCCCTTTTTTGCATTTGTGTTTTAGCTTTACGAGACTTTGATCTGGTCGAGGAATTGAGAGACTTCCTTGTTCAGGCGTTCGGACTGTTTCGAGAGTTCGTTAGCTGCGGCTAGAACATGTTGTGATCCTTGCATCGACTCTTCGGCGGCTTCGGTTACGCTTTGGATATTGGTCGAGACATCGCAGGTGTTGTCGGAGACATGCTGGATGTTCTTGGCAATTTCTTTTGTTGCAGACGATTGCTGGGTGACCGCTGAGACAATGCTGTTTGAGACATCGTTGATGTTTTCGACAATGCGGGCGATTTGCTGCATGGCAGAAACGGCATTGTTGGTGACGTTCTGCATGGCTGTGATGTTGGCGGCGATCTCTTCGGTTGCCTTCGCCGTTTGTCCGGCCAGATTCTTGACCTCCGACGCCACGACGGCAAAGCCTTTGCCGGCTTCCCCCGCCCGTGCGGCTTCAATGGTGGCGTTAAGGGCCAGCAGGTTGGTTTGCGCCGCAATGTCATTGATCAGCCCGACAACCTCACCGATTTTTCCAGAGCTTTCGGCCAGCGTGCGCACGGTGTCGTTGGTCTGGTTGATTTGCTCGACCGCGCCAGAGATCAGACCTGTTGATTCCTGAACCTGTCGTGAAATCTCTCCGATGGAGGAGGTCAGTTCTTCGGCGGCGGAGGCCACAACCTGAACGCTCAGCGAGGTTTGCTCGCTGGACTCGGCAACCTGCATCGACCGCTGCGTGGTCTGACTCGAAATGCCATAGAGGCTTTCCGCGCTGCTGTGCAACTCGGTTGAGGTGGAGGCTACAGCTTGCACAATGCCGCCAACAGCTGTTTCGAACCTTTCGGCCATATCGTTGACGAGTTGTTTTTTCTCCTGAGCCGTTTGGACTTCCTGACGTTTTTGGTCTTCCTTCATCTCGATGATGCGCAGGGCGTTGTCCTTGAAGACCTGAATCGACTGGGCCATCAATCCAATCTCGGATTTTGAGCTTGTATAGCCGACTTCTGTTTCCAGATTGCCTGTAGCGAGTTGTTTCATCGACTGGGTCAGATCGTGCAGCGGCGTTGTCACGGTTCTGACCACGACCACGAAGAAGAGCAGCGAAATCCCAATACCCGCCAGTGAGGTCATGAGCGACTGTGTCTGTTGTCCCTCATAGGCTTTGATGCGGATACCCAGAAGCTTGTCCAGTTCCTCATATCCTTCAGAAAGGAAGGTGTAGGCCGAGTTTTGAGCTGCCATAAGCGTCTTGGCAAAGCTGTCCGCCGCTACGCTGTTGCCGTCGGCAATGGATTGCAGCATCGTCACAAGTTCGTTGTTCTTTGTGGTATAATCGTCGATCCATGCTTTGCCTTTGGTTTGATAATCAGCATCAAGTCCATAGAAATTGGCATCTTCCTTCAGTGAGGTATCCATATCCGCTTGCAAGCGGCTGACATCCGCTTCGGCCAGCATACGGGCCATCACGGCGACTTCGGTTCGTTCTTTTGTTGTGATTTCGTGATCAGGAGCCAGCATCGGCAAGACCGTGGAGCCGATGGCCGAAAGCCTGTCCACCGTTTGCGGTAGGGCTAGCAACGTCATGTCCATAAGGTAATAGCTGTCCAGATCGGGGTCGAGGATCAGGTTCGACGTGTCGCCGGAATGCGCGATCATGCCGCGAATGTTGCCGATGAAGGAGGCAATCGCTTCATCGTGGTTTGTCGTCATGTCTGTGGTGATGGTTGTGGCAAGGTCTTTCCATTTGGCCTGAACGGTTTCATATTTCAAGGCTGTGCGTCCGCGTGAGCCAAGGCCTTCATCGGTGAATTGAAGATCGGCTCCGATGCGTTTCTGTTGCTCACCAAGCTTGATCATGGCGGCGTTCATTTTTTCGAGTGTCGCCGTCACAAGGGTTTTGTCCGTCTGGCCTTGAGCGGCTTGGACCAACTCTGCGCGGATCAGGCCTGCGCTGTGAAGAAGGTCGGCAAGGGGACGTTGGTATTCATCACCATAAATTTCCATCTGGGCAAAAGTAATGTTCGCGCCAATCGCCGTTCGTGCGCTGTACATGGCAAGGCCCAAAGTCGAGAGGAAAAGAACCACGCTGACAAGCATGCGCACGCGGATCGAAAGGTTATTCAAAAACCTGTTCATGACATTCCCCTTGTTTGAATTAGGACAAGAGGAGTTATAATTACTAAAGTATTGATGCCTGATTAATACGCGAATGTATGTAAGTCGCTTACTCGTTTCTTTCTTCAAGCTCGATCCAGCGGACCATAGCTTCATCCAGCTCCTGCTGGCGGTGGGCTAGGTTTTGCGTTGTCTGGTAAAAGAGTTTTTCATTTGTATCAAACAGCTGTGGGTCGACCAGAAGAGCTTCCAGTTTCTTGATCTCGTCTTCAAGGGCCGTGACCTTGGCGGGCATATTGTCCAGCTCGTACTGCAACTTAAAGGAAAGCTGGCCCGTACGTTCGCGTTTGGGCGCGGCTGGCAGGGCAGGGGCTTTGCCAGCGGGTTTGTGCTGCGGGGCGGTGGGCGGTGAGCCTTCATCTTCTGGGGGCTGGCGCGTGCGCAGATAGTCTTCATAGCCGCCGATGCAGGCTGTAACGTTTCCCTCACCCTCGAAGGCGAGGATCTTGCTTACCGTCTGGTCCAGAAAGTCGCGGTCATGGCTGACAACGATCAGGGTGCCGGTATAGCCAGCCAGAATGTCTTCCAGCATGTCCAGCGTATCCATGTCGAGGTCATTGGTCGGCTCGTCAAGGATCAGCAGGTTGCCTGGATTGGCCAGCACCTTGGCCAGCATCAGCCGGTTTTTCTGTCCGCCGGAAAGGGTAGAGACGGGTTGCCGGGCCATCTTGGGATCGAAAAGAAAATCCTTCAGATAGCCACAGGCATGGCGCGTCTTGCCCATTACGTCGATATAATCGCCGCCCGTGGGGATCAGGTTTTGCTGAAGCGACAGTTTGGGGTTCAGGTCTTTGCGGTTCTGGTCGAAATAGGCGATCTCGATATTCTTGGCGCGTTTGATTGTCCCCGTATCGGGAGAAAGATCGCCCAGCAGCATTTTCAGGAACGTCGTTTTGCCTGAGCCGTTTTGCCCGATAATCCCAATCCTGTCGCCACGCTGGATGCGCAACGAGAATTTGTCGAGGATGGTTTTGGGCTTGTTCTTCTTGGCCTCGCTCGCTCCCTCAAAACTTTTGCAGACGTTGTAGAAGGCGCAGATCAGGCGCGAGGAAGCCTCTTCCTGCTCCTGCGGCGTGAAGGCGATCTTGGCGAGCATGCGGGAGAGAGCACCTGAATCGCGGCGCAGTTTATCGCGCTCGGCCTTCATCTCGTCAAGACGGCGGACATTGCGCTTGCGCCGTCCCTGCACGCCGCGCGAGGCCCATTCGACTTCCATTTCCAGATTCTTGCGGCGGGTGGAAAGTTCGCGCTCTTCCTGTTCCAGCAGCATGGTCGCCCATTCGTCGAAGAAGGCAAAACCCTTGGGGCAAACGCGCAGCTTGCCGCGATCCAGCCAAAACACCTTGTCTGAGATGTTGCGCAGAAAGGCCTTGTCATGGCTGACGCACACCACCGCGCCGCGATAGGCTTTGATATAAGTCTCAAGCCATTCGATGACTTCAAGGTCAAGATGGTTGGTCGGCTCGTCGAGCAGGAGGATATCCGGCTCTTCGATCAACGCACGGGCTAGCGCGGCGCGGCGGACCTGACCACCCGACAGAGTCTCCATGCGGGCGTGGACATCAAGCTGTAGCGGCTCGACGATCTTCTCGATCTTGTATTTGTTTTCTTCGCTTTTCGTTTCCTCGTTCAGTTCTTCGAACAGGAAGGTGTAAACCGTCTGGCCTTTGAGGATCGGGATTTCCTGTTGCAGATAGCCGATGCTCGTGCCTTGCAAGAGCCAGCGCGTCCCGCCATCCAACTCGCGCCGTCCGGTGATGATGTTCATCAGCGTAGATTTACCGACGCCGTTCTTGCCGATCAGACAGATTTTATCGCCTTCAAGAATGTTGAAGGACAAATTATGGAAAAGCACCTTGTCGCCAAAAGCGACTTCGGCTTCCTGTACCGATAAAAGAAGCGTTGCTGGCACGAGGGCTTAGGCCTTTTTCTTGGCGGCAGGTTTCTTGAGTGCAGCCTTCTTCTTCGTAGCGGGTTTCTTGGCTGGCGCAGCGTCTTTCTTCGTCGCTTTCTTGGCGGGTTTGCCGCTCGTTCCCTTCGCCAGTTTCGTCTCGATAATCTCGACCGCCTGATCGAGCGTCAGGTTTTCGGGATCATAGGCCTTGGTCACGGTGGCCATCACCTTGCCCCACTTGACATAGGGCCCGAAGCGACCGGCATTGAGCGTGATAGGTTTGCTGTCCTGCGGGTGATCTCCCAGAGCCTTGGCGGGCGTAGAGGCGCGCGGCGTGCGGCCTCCTTTATCGGGCTCTGCAAACAGGCTGACGGCGCGGTTGATGCCGATGGACAAAAGATCGTCGCTGTCGGTCAGACTCTTATAGCGCGACCCCATCTTGATATAGGGGCCATAGCGGCCAATATCCGCCGTAATCATCTCGCCCGATTCGGGGTGAGGGCCGATGTCGCGGGGCAGAGCCAAAAGCTTCAATGCTGTTTCCATATCAACCAGATTGGGGTCCATCCCCTTGGGCAGCGAAACGCGCCTCGGCTTTGGCGCGGCAGTTTTCTTTTTCGCCGTACGTTTGGGTTTGCCGGTTTTGGGATTGATCTCTGGTGTGGTTTCCGGTTCTTCGGGCACGGCAATCGGATCAAGCTGCACATAGGGGCCATAGGGCCCGACGCGTACCGTGATGGGCATTTGCGTTTTGGGGTCGTTACCGAGGGCGCGAGGCTGCATCCCTGCGCCAGAGGCTTCGTCTTTCGCACCGCCCGCAACGGCCAAAGGACGTGTGTTCTTGCAGGTTGGATAGTTCGAGCAGCCGATAAAAGCCCCGAACTTGCCGAGCTTCAAACCCATGCGCCCGTCGGTGCACTGCGTGCAGTGGCGTGGATCGTGACCGTCTTCCTGTGGCGGGAAGAAGTGCGGACCCAAAGCCTCGTCCAGCGCGTCGATAACGTCGGAGATTTTAAGGTCCTGCGTCCCCGCAATTGCGCCGGAAAAGTCCGTCCAGAACCGTTGCATGATGGCCTTCCAATTCAGGCGGCCATCGGAAACTTCGTCCAGCTTTTCTTCAAGATCGGCGGTGAAATCATATTGCACATAGGTGCTGAAATACTTTTCCAAGAATGCCGTGACGATCCGGCCCCTGTCTTCGGGGACAAAGCGTTTCTTATCCAGCTTCACATAGTCGCGGTCCTGCAAAACCTGCATGATGCTGGCATAGGTCGAAGGCCGCCCGATGCCTAGCTCTTCCAGCTTTTTGACAAGACTCGCTTCGCTGTAGCGCGGCGGCGGCTGCGTGAAATGCTGTTCGGGTTTGATCTCTTTGGGGGTAAGCGGTTCCTTGTCCGTTACGGCGGGCAGACGGCGGTTTTCATCGCTGCCTTCCGCATCCTCGTCCCGTTGCTCGTGATAGAGTTTCAGCCAGCCGTCGAAGACCACGGTTGAGCCTGTCGCGCGGAACGTGGCCTTGCCCTGACCGTCAATGTCGATGGCGACCTGATCCAAAACCGCACTCGCCATCTGGCAAGCCATCGTGCGTTGCCAGATCAGCGTATAGAGTTTCAGCTCGTCCGCATTCAGGTATTTGGCAACCTGCTGGGGCCGCCGCGCCATATCGGTTGGACGGATGGCTTCGTGCGCTTCCTGCGCGTTCTTGGCCGTGGATTTGTACAGGCGCGGGCTTGGTGGCAGATAGTTTGCGCCGAAATCGCTTTCAATGACAGTACGCGCCGACATAACGGCTTCGGTCGAAATCGACACGCCGTCGGTACGCATATAGGTGATCAGACCCACCGTCTCGCCACCAATATCGACGCCTTCGTAAAGGCTTTGGGCAAGCCGCATGGTGCGTGTCGCGCCAAGGCCAAGGCGGCGGGAGGCATCCTGTTGCAGGGTCGAGGTCGTGAAGGGCGGATAGGGATTGCGCCGTGTCTGCTTCTTTTCGATGCTGCCGACCTGATAACTCAGCTGCTTGAGCATGATCAGCGTTGCGGTCGCGTGCGCTTCGGTCGTGATGGCGAACTTGTCCAGTTTTTTGCCATCCAGATGCGTCAGATGCGCAGGCAAAATCCCGCCCGCAGCTTGGAAAAGTCCCTCAAGGGTCCAGAACTCTTGCGACTTGAAGACTTCAATCTCGGACTCGCGCTCGCAGATCAGGCGCAGCGCGACCGACTGTACGCGTCCCGCCGATTTCGAGCCGGGCAGCTTACGCCACAAAACGGGCGAGAGGGAAAAGCCGACCAGATAATCCAAAGCCCGCCGCGCCATATAGGCATTGACAAGATGGCTGTCGATCTCGCGCGGATGAGCGATGGCGTCCAGAACGGTTTTCTTCGTGATCTCATTAAAGGTGACGCGGTGGACGGGCGTTTTCTTGACGAGGTTCTTTTCTTTCAGGACTTCCAGAACATGCCACGCAATCGCTTCCCCTTCGCGGTCAGGGTCAGAGGCGAGATAGACGGCATCGGCACCTTTAACGGCCTTGGCAATTTCCGAAACGGGACGCTGGGCGCGGTCACCAAGTTCCCAATCCATGGCAAAGTCTTCTTCGGGGCGGACAGAGCCGTCTTTGGGCGGCAGGTCACGGATATGACCGAACGAGGCTAAAACCGTATAGTCGGAACCCAGATATTTGTTGATGGTCTTCGCCTTCGCTGGCGATTCCACAATTACGACTTTCTGCGTCACGGCATACCCTTTTCGGCTCAAAACCCTGTCAAAGCGACCTTGTGCCCGGGCTGGCGGTCAAGTCGGCCCGCAAGCTCCAGTTCCAGAAGAACCGTATGCACAAGCGGCAAAGACAATTGACATTCCCTGACCAGTTCGTCAACAGATATAGGCGAAGTGCTTAAATTTTCTAGTATTTCTGCCCTTGCTTGCTCGACATCTTCTTCGGACGGACAGTAAATCGGGGCCTCGAACGGGTCGGCGGCGGGCTCGGACAGCAGATTGCGGGGGCGGCGGATTTGCTCCAAAACGTCGGCGGCTTTCTCGGTTATCACGGCTCCTTGGCGGATCAGGCCGTTGGTGCCGTTGGCGCGGGGGTCCAGTGGTGAGCCCGGAACGGCAAAGACCTCGCGCCCCTGATCAAGGGCCATGCGGGCGGTAATCAGCGAACCAGAACGCGGGGCGGCCTCCACCACCACGATCCCTAGGCTAAGGCCAGAGATCAGGCGGTTGCGCTTGGGAAACAGGTTGGCCTTGGGCTCGGTGCCCCAGCCCTGTTCGGCAAGGATACAGCCGCTTTCGCGTATTTGATTATAAAGCGGGCGGTTTTCCTCGGGATAGACATTATCCGCCCCGCCAGCCAGAACGGCAACGGTGCCGGTCGGCAAGGCCTTATGGTGCGCTGAGGTATCAATTCCCCGCGCGAGGCCCGAGGCAATCACATACCCCGCCGTGCCCAGATCGCTGGCCAGCTTCTCCGCCATCTTGCGCCCGTTCAGCGAGGCGTTACGCGCTCCCACGATCCCGATCTGGTCCTTGTGCAGCAAGCTTGTGTCGCCCAGCGCGGTCAGGACCGGCGGCGGGTCTTCGATTTCGGCCAGAAGGGCAGGGTAGTACACTTCGCAGAGAAACAGGAACGATCCGCCGCCTTTTTGAACAGCCCGAATTTCGGCTTCGATCTCCTTTTCCGGCGGCGCAGCCAACGGCGTCTTGCGTCCGCCGCGTCGTGCCAAGTCCGGCAGGACGTTAAGAGCCTCCTTGGCCGAGCCGAAGCGGCCCAAAAGCTGGCGAAAGGTGATGGGGCCGATTTGCGGCGTGCGAGCAAGGCGCAGCCAGTCGAGTTTTTCTTGCTCGCTAAGCGTCTTGCGTTTCATGCTTTTCTTTCTTGGCGGGTGTTTTGCCTTTGCCGATCCGCGGCTCGGTTCCGGTGAGCAGCCGGTCGATATTGCTTCGGTGCGAGAAGAAAATCAGCAACACGACAAGAATTGTCAACGACAACAGGTTTATGTCGGGATAGAAAATCCACACGAAGACTGGTGCCGACGCAACAGCGGCCAACGCGCTGGCCGAGGAAATGCGCACAAGAAACGCCGAGGCCAGCCAGACCAGCGCGGCCATCAAAGCCACCGGCGGAGCCAGCGCGATAAAAATCCCCAGAGCTGTCGCAACCCCTTTCCCTCCCTTGAACTTAAGCCATATGGGAAACATATGGCCCAGAAGGACAAACAAAGCTGCGTAAAGCTGGATATGTGGCGCATACAGAGTGGCCAGCAAAACAGCCAGCGTTCCTTTCATCATATCCAAAAAGAGCGTCAGAAAAGCCAACTCCTTTCGCCCCGTGCGCAGCACATTGGTCGCGCCGATATTGCCCGACCCGATCTGCCGAATGTCCCCCGCTCCGCCGATACGCGTGATTAAAATTCCGAAAGGAATGCTGCCCAGCATATAGGCAACCAGAATCATAAAAGCATCAAACATTGTCTCCCTCTCTGAGTCATTCCCGCGAAAGCGGGAATCCATAACTCGAAGCCATCCCTGGTGACGAAGGTGGATCCCCGCTTTCGCGGGGATGACTCTGTTGGGTGTAGAGCCACATCCTGCATCACCTTCATTCTTTTCCCTTACTTCGACAACAAAAGGTCAAGGCAGGCCATGCGGACGGCGACGCCCATCTCCATCTGTTCGAAAATGACGCTGTATTGCGGATCGTCGGCCAGTGCGTCCGTGATCTCGACTCCGCGATTCATGGGGGCAGGGTGCATGACGATCACGTCCGGCTTGGCGACTTTCAGCCGCTCGTGGGTCAGGCCGTATTGCGCGTGATAGGCTTCGCCCGTCATGGCGAATTCACCCGCGGTGAGCCGCTCGTTTTGGATGCGCAGCATCATGGCGACATCCACGCCGTCCAAAGCCTCGTGTATCGAGCTGCACTTGATCGCGCCCAGTTTCTCCGTCTCGCTATGCTGGAACTGCGGCGGGGCAAAAAAACGCACCTCCGCCCCCATCTTGCCGAGCAGGATCGCATTGGATCGCGCCACGCGGCTGTGTTTGATGTCACCGCAAATCGCGACCTTCAGACCCTTCAACCCGCCTTTGTGCCGCCGCATGGTCAGTGCGTCCAACAAGGCTTGCGTTGGATGTTCGCCCGCGCCGTCTCCGGCATTCAAGACCGCCCCATCCACATACTTGGCCGCCAGCTTGACTGCCCCGTCTTCATGGTGACGGATGACCGTGGCATCGACCTGCATTGCATTTATGACGCGCATGGTGTCAGAAAAAGTCTCGCCCTTGTTCATGGAGCTGGCGGAGGAGGTAAAGTTCACCACATCCGCGCCCAGCCGCTTGGCCGCGATTTCAAAGGACGTGCGCGTGCGTGTCGAGTTTTCAAAGAACATATTGACGACAATCTTGCCCGCTAGCTTGTCGCACTTTTTGCTGGGCGAGCGATTGCGCACTGCATAGGTTTCGGCAAGGGCCAAAATCGATTCAATATCCGTAACCGAAAGTTCTTCAATGCCGTAAAGATTTTTGTGCGGAAAGGGCGTGGTCATAGTCCATCTTCTCGTTGTTGGGGTGGGCGAAGCTCCCACCTCGCGTCATTCCCGCGTAAGCGGGAATCTATCTGTTGACGCCATCCTTTGTGGCGGATATGGATCCCCGCTTTCGCGGGGATGACTCAGTTTTTTGGGTCGTGTATCCCATTCGTCAAGTGTGATGGACTATACGATCCTAAGCATCCTTACTATAAAACTACTCGCCCCTTGCTGACAAATGTATTGTTGCGCAGTCCCGAAAGCCTTGGTAAGCCATGGGGCATGACTTACCCATCCCAAGACGACATTCTCAGCCTTCTGGCTGCTATCAAGCTCCCCGATACGCCTTCCAATCTGGTTGAGCTAGGCCTCCTCGCCGATCTGTCTGCCGAGATGGAAGAGGCGGGCCTTCATATCCGCATCGTGCTGGAGATCGATCCCGCTCAAGCGGAAAGCATGGTCCCTGTGCGCGATGAAATCCAAAAACAGGTTGAAGCCGTGGAAGGCGTCGCCCGCGCCGCCGTGATCCTGTCCGCCCATAAAAAGGCTCCGTCGGTTGGCAAGGGCGCGAAAGCCAAGCCTCCCGCCGATCCCGCCGCCGAGTGTCGTTTGCCAGATGGTGTCCGCGCCGTGATCGCTGTTGCTTCGGCTAAGGGCGGCGTTGGCAAATCCACGACTGCCGTGAATCTAGCCCTCGCGCTGGCCAAGACAGGTTTGTCGGTCGGGCTTTTGGATGCCGATGTGTACGGCCCGTCTTTGCCGCGTTTATTGGGCCTCTCCCAAGGCGAGGTGGAGCAAGACGAGGCGACGGGACAGCTTCTCCCCATGGAAGCCTATGGCCTCGCCTGTATGTCTATTGGCCTGCTCGTTCCCGAAAGCGCGCCGATGATCTGGCGCGGCCCGATGGTGCATGGTGCGCTCAAACAAATGCTGCATGATGTCGCGTGGGGAGCGCGTGACGTGCTGATCCTCGATATGCCGCCCGGAACGGGCGATGCGTCCCTTTCGGTGGCCCAGCATGTGCCGCTTGCCGGAGTCGTCATCGTCTCCACGCCACAGGACATTGCGCTTTTGGATGTGCGCAAAGGGATTGCGATGTTCCAGAAGCTAGAGGTCCCCGTCCTTGGTCTCATCGAAAATATGAGCTATTTCGAATGCCCGCATTGCCATGGCCGCACCGATATTTTTGGCCATGGCGGCGCACGCGCCGACGCGGAGAAACTAGGTCTCCCGTTTCTGGGAGAAATCCCGCTCGATCTGAAAATCAGGGAAACTTCCGATGCCAGCCTGCCCATCGTCGCAACCGCCGAGGACAGCCCCCAAGCCGCCCCCTATATCGAGATCGCAAAGAAGCTGGCGGGGATGTTGTGATTTCGTGGTTAACGGGCGCAATTTGCGCAACACCCAATCGGCTATGAATACGGGCAAAAAACAGGAAATGGGATGCCAGCCTTCGCTGGCATGACACTCAATGTGGATAGTACAGGATAAAAGATTCCTTTTTTTAAGGGGTAAAGCGCTCAAAAAACCGTGTCATGCCAGCGAAGGCTGGCATCCCATTTGTTCTGGCTATCATTTTTTAGCATGGTTAACGTAACTTTTGGTCCCCACTTGCTTATTGCAACTTTGACCCTGTTTTTATTGCTTTCAGGCGAATCGCCATCCTAATATCGTGGCATGTTACGCTAAACCGCGAATGAAGCGACGGACGGGCCGCAAACACCGCTCGTCATCGCGAGCCAAGCTTGCTTGGCGTGGCGATCCAGTCTTTGGCTTGACGTAAAAGAAATGGATTGCTTCGTCGCGGAGCTCCTCGCAATGACGTTGTGGGGTAGCTCAAAGACGGGTTGGTATTATGACAGATAAATTATCAAGGAGCTTATTATGACCGATGCGAACGCTTTCCGTTACCCTGAAATTTTTAAAGAACAAGTCGCCATAATCAAGGCCGATAAAACCGCCGATGGCTATGGCCCCGCTCTGGCCAAGGCGTTTGATGCTTCGCCGGATGAACAAAAACCATCCTTCCTCTTTGCCTCAAAAGATATTGACCCGTTGCGTAAAGCTTTCGGCGCGGGTCATGCGATCACAAGCACGCTTTTGACTGTTGGAACGGTAGTGCCTGCTATTATCGAGGGGATGATAAGATTTGATGCTGCCTTAAACCCACTTGCACTTCTTGCAGGGTGTGCGGGGCTTGCGAGTGGCATTGGATCCTACGCGCGGGCTAGCGAATTTTGGCGTGGTAACGAACCTCATAGGATTCCATATCGCATGATCGATGTTGAATATGCGATGTGGCGGATGGCGCAGGTGGAGAAGGGCGAGATTACGCCGATCAGGGCCCTTGGTGCAGGACTTCTCAACGGTTTCAAGCATAACGCCGTGTCGATGACGTGCAGGTGCGGGGCCATAGGCCTAGGTGTTGTTGTTTGGGGGCTTTCCAAGGGTGCCGCCGTTCTTTCGCGTGGCTTGTTTGGTTCGTCAGAGATTTCATCTATCACCCGCAAAAGCCAGAGCATGAGCGATCAACTCGGGCATGCTTTAGAGTTGATCCCCGGAAAGAGTTATTGTCTTGCAAAAGACATAGATATGCCACTGGTCACCGAGCGACTCATGGCCATCCGCGATGCGGCCTATATTCGCCGGAATCATCGGGTTGCGTGTCTGGGCCCCGACGCATAAATTGCGGGCAGGCTAATTCCCCCTTTGCCGCGCTGTCTTAATCGGGCAGAGTGGGGGGATGACAGAGACTCTCCCTACGACGCTCGTTTGGTTGCGCCGCGATTTGCGGCTTGCGGATCATCCTGCGCTGGCCTTTGCCGCGCAGCGCGGGCGCGTTGTTCCCGTTTATATCCTTGAAGAGAGCGAAGGCGACCCGTGGCCGATGGGCGGGGCGATGCGCTGGTGGTTGCATCACACGCTCACCGATCTTGCCGAGAGGTTTGAAAAGCTGGGGGTGCCTTTGGTGCTGCGTCGCGGCGATCCGCTGAAAATCCTTTCCGCGCTAGTTCAGGAAGCGGGCGCGGACTGCGTTGTGTTCTCGCGGCGCACTGATGCGCTGGGGCGCACGGTCGATGCGGCGGTTGAGAAAGCTTTGGTGGCGGCGGGCGTCGAGGTGAAAAGCTTTAACGCCTCGCTCTTGTTTGAGTCGTGGGATATCTCGACGAAAGCGGGCGGCCCGTTCAAGGTCTATACGCCGTTTTCAAAAGCCTGTTTTGCTGCGACGGTTGGGCTGCCTGTTCCTGCACCAAAGAAGATGGTGGGCGTTGCTGGACTTTCTTCGGACAGGCTTCAAGATTTTTCCCTTTTGCCTACTCATCCTGATTGGGGTGGGATGCTTCAAGCGCACTGGAAGGCGGGAGAGGCTTCTGCACTGAAACGTCTGGGACAATTCATCGACACTGGTCTTGCCTCCTATAAAACCATGAGGGACAGGCCCGATCAAGAGGGCACCTCCTGTCTGTCGCCCTATCTTGCCGTGGGGGCGATCGGCCCGCGCCAGATATGGCACGCCGTGCAAAATGCGATGGCCTCGCGGCAGGGAATCGCGGCGGGCGCGGAGGTGTTTTTGAAAGAGCTTTTATGGCGGGAGTTTTCCCATCACCTTCTTTATTATTTCCCGCACCTGCCAGAAAAGCCGCTTGCGCCCGCTTTCGCGCAGATGAAATGGCGGCGCAGCAAGGCCGACCTCGCCGCATGGCAAAAGGGAATGACAGGCTATCCCATCGTCGATGCGGGGATGCGCCAACTGTGGCAAACGGGATGGATGCATAATCGCGTGCGGATGATCGTGGCCTCGTTCCTCATCAAGGATTTGCTGATCCCGTGGCAACAAGGCGAGGCGTGGTTTTGGGATACGCTGATCGATTCGGATATGGCCAGCAACGCGGCCTCATGGCAGTGGGTGGCCGGATGCGGCGCGGATGCCGCGCCCTTCTTCCGTGTGTTTAATCCTGTTTTACAGGGGAAGAAATTCGATCCCGATGGGGCCTATGTCCGCCGCTTTGTCCCAGAACTTTCGGGCCTTCAAGGCCCCGCACTTCACGCCCCATGGCTTTTATCCCATGAGGCGTTAGCACAGGCAGGTGTGACGCTAGGCAAGACCTATCCCACCCCCATCGTGGACCACGCCGCAGCACGGCAACGGGTCTTGGCGGCGTTTAGGGGGTTGAGGTAGGTAAGTGAGAGAACACAGAAGGTCCGCCGTCAGTGGAACGTGTTACGGTATAGATACCATCACCAATTTGCACTGGTTCACCAACTCTAATCCCAGTCGCTTGAGATTTCTGGATAATGCCTCGACATAGGTCTTGCCCCATTCGAACCTTTTTGCGGACTTCATCGGGCGAGAATGAGGGGGCAAATACATCAGACATAAAGAAGGTGGATTCGGGTGTGCCGATCCTATATCCCGTGATTTCCTGTCCTCGAAGAATTAGATTTTTATCGCCTTGGTAATCTGAAATTGCCGCCTTGTTTCCGTCCACTTCCCAAGAACGTAATGTTCCCGTGTCGATAAGTGTAGCCCCTGCAAGCCCGTCAGCACGGCATGTTGACACAGCTTTAATATCGCCCGTTCTTTTGTCGAGCTGTGTCAGGCTGTAAACAATGTCACCATCATCGGTTGGCGTGTACCTTGTGAGGTGCCCTGAGTGAGGGGCTTCTTGAATGGTCACGCAGCCCGCCATGATCAGGCCCAAACCTGTTGTTAGAATATTTTTTGCGCAACGCTTAAAAGACATAATGAAATCCTTTGTTCAAGAAGTGAATGTGTGTGTATTTTAGCACAAAGAAAACGGGTATTGGGTAATTTTAAACACTTTCATCCGCTTGTTAACCAATTCTCCTGCTTGAAACCAGCCAAACGGCCTTGACAAGCTGCCGCTTTTCTCCGACATTGCGCCGTTACTGCGCCCTGCTGAAAGGATCGCAGGGTTTTGGTGCGGCTCCTTTTATGGATCGGGTCGCGATAACAGGTATGAAGACAGGATCGCAAAATGGCTAAGACAAAGAATGACATCAAGCTCGTCAGCACGGCTGGTACGGGCGTTTTTTATGTCACCAAGAAGAACCCCAAGAACAACACCAAGAAGCTTGAGCTGAAAAAGTACGACCCCCGCGTGCGCAAGCATGTTGTCTTCAAAGAAGGCAAGATCAAAGAAGGTAAGAAGTCGTAATTTTTTCGTCAAAGGACTCCCGATGACCCATGGTTCTGCTGCACCTGTGCAAACGCAGGATGATTTTGTTCAGTCTATTGAAACCGATGGCATAGGGATTCCCGACTATCTGGAAAAGTACTATTGGTGGGCCTATGTCCGCCCTTGGGCCGTGTGGACGTTCGAGCGCGACTGGATGATCAACCTGATCCTGTGGGGCTGGTATAATCCGCTGCGCCGCATGGTACAGGAAGCGATGGGCGAGAAAATCCCCGGACGCACGCTGAAAATTTCATGCTGCTATGGCAAGTTGGAGCCTGAGCTGGCCGACCGCGTTCATGCGGGTGGCGGGACGCTGGACATCATCGACGTTGCGCCAGAGCAGCTTAAGAACTCCCGCCGCAAGACGCGCCCCGCGTTTCTGGACAAGGTCGTTCGCCAGTTTCATCGCAATTCGACCGATCTGGGCTTTGCGGATAACAGCTATGATCGCGCCCTGATCTTCTTCCTGCCGCATGAACAACCGCGCGATATCCGCAAGCAAACCTTTGCCGAGGCCTTCCGAGTCGTGAAGGGCGGCGGCGAGGTCTATGTCGTCGAGTTTGCCAAATCCAAATGGTGGCACCCGCTGCGGTATATTTGGTATCCCGTCCTGTTCGTGCTGGAGCCCTTCGCCCGCGACATGTGGCACCACGACTTTGCCAGCTGGCTCCCCTCCGGCGGCATCGGCTGCACGTTAGAACGCAAACTCTGCTTCGGCGATTTCTACCAACTCATCAAGATCACAACGCCCAAGAAGTGAGGTTTCGCCTCCTTAATCGGAGAAGCTTGTCGGTATGGTTTCGGTCCATTGGTGCCCGACGCCAACGGACTCGCCATAGGTGATCATCTCGTCCCATGATGAGTCCTTGGTCTTGGGGAGAAGAAAGAACCTCTCGCGTAAAATCACCACAAGATCGGCTCCGTTCTCGCTGAAGAAGTGGATGTACCATCCCCCATTGGAAAACGATTTCGTCAGGCGCGGCGCATAGGCGAGGACCTGTTCTCTGGGTAACCGATAACGCGAAAGATGCCACAGGGGCGGCGTTTCCATCGGGCGTTCTTCCGTGCGTGTTTTGATGACAAACGGCTCGAGTGACGCGAGTATCTCGGGCGAGGTGACGCTTTCAAGAATGATTTCGCCAAGAAATAGCTCTGTCATTTTTTTCTCCTATGATCCTATGGGGTGATCTGTTTCTTCACGTCCTTAAGCAGCAAGAACAGGTGATGCGCATCTGTTGGCGAGGCCACAAAATCGAAATGCTGATAGAAAGCGCGGGCGGTTTCGTCTTTGGCGTGGACGGCGAAGGCGCGGATTCCTGCGATGTCTGCTGCTTGAAGGGTGCGGCGCAGCGCGTCTTTGAGCAAGCCTGCGCCAACCCCGCGTTGTTGCCATTGGGTGCTGACGGCCAGCCGCGCCAGAAGCATGACGGGAACGGGGTGCCGCGTGAGCCCTTTTGTTAAGCGTGGCGGAGAGTCTTTTGGGGCGACTTGTCCGACGGTCAGTGTGTAAAAGCCGATAACTTCACCATCGGCCAATCCGAGATAGGTTTGTGAGGCGTTTGACAACTGGTTGATGAGCGCATGTTGTATGAGGAAGCGATTTAAGGCTTCATTCGTGCAGTCAAAAGACTCGACGATGTGGTGTTGTGCCAGTTTTTCGACAGAAAACCGAATAGCCATTGTGATTAGTCGCCTTCAACTTCAAAAAGGCTGGTCGTCTGAAAGAGTTTTTTGATCTGTGGCAAGTCGCGTGGCGGCGCATCAAGCAAAGCCGTGAAGAGCTTCCATTGTTCGGGATTCAGTGAAAAGGAGCGCCTGTCCGCCAGCGTTTCTTCTGCGCGGGTTAAGGCGCTTTTGAGAACAAACTCACTGACCGAGCAACTTGAAGCCACGGCTGCTTCTTGCAAAACTTGTTTGGCGTTGAGCGAGAGTCGAAGATCAAGTTTTTCCGTTCGGGTCGGCTGGGGGTGCATGGACGGCTCCTGAATCTGCATAGGGTGACACTATTTGCACTATACCACATGTGACCGACAATGTCATGACAAATGCGGATTGTTTGAGCGTGTGGCCTTCCGTTAACCCTAAAACAAGAACAAAACGTGAAATAGTCCTAGAATGCGTTTTAAAGCCCGTACAGATGTTTTAGCTTTTGTCAGCTATCCCCCTACATGCCACCTTGCTTGGGGTACTCTGTGGTGCCTCTGTGTGTGTTTACGGGGTACTTCTGAGTGTGATTCTTCCCCTTTTCTCCAAAACAGTCGAAAATGGGATAAATCTATAGTGCTTTGTGGTTAATGTAGGTTATTTCCCAAAGGCGGCGGCGATCAGGGTTTTGGTGTAGGGAGTGCGCGGGACGGTGAAGATGGCTTTGGCGTTGCCTTGCTCGATGATTTTTCCCTCTTTCATCACGATCACATGATTGGACAGGGCGCGCACGACGCGCAGGTCATGGCTGATGAAGATATAGGCAAGGCCATGCTTGGCTTGAAGCGAGCGCAGAAGCTCGACAATCTGCGCCTGCACCGACATATCAAGCGCAGAGGTTGGCTCATCAAGGATCACGAGTTTGGGATTGAGGATCATGGCGCGGGCTATGGCAATGCGCTGCCTTTGACCGCCGGAAAACTCATGAGGGAAACGTCCCGCCATCGACGGATCAAGCCCGACTTCGGTCAGGGCCTCGGCGATCTTGGCTGCGCGTTCCTCTTTGTTGCCCGCAAGCTTGTGCAGGTCGAGGCCCTCGGCGATGATGTCGCCCACCGTCATACGGGGGCTGAGGCTGCCATAGGGGTCTTGGAAAACAATCTGCATCTCCTTGCGTAGGGGGCGCAGCCGTTTTTGCGAAATGCCGCCGATGGGCGTGCCACAAAAAGAGATCGTCCCGTTGCTGGCCTGAAGGCGGAGCAGCGCGAGGCCCAGCGTCGTTTTGCCAGAGCCGGACTCCCCGACGATGCCAAGCGTTTCGCCCTGCCTGACGGAAAGCGAGATTCCGTCCACCGCGCGGATGAAGTCTTTCGTGCGGCGCAGGAAGCCTTTCTTGATCGGGAAATGCACTTTCACATCGCTGGCTTCGATCACGGTCGAGGCACCAAGCGGCACGGGGCGGGCCTCGCCGCGTGGTTCGCTGGCAAGCAGCATTTGCGTATAGGGATGTTGAGGCGCGTTGAAAATCGCGCCGCAGGAGCCTTGCTCCACCAGCTCGCCATGCTGCATCACGCAAACCTTGTCCGCCATGCGGCGCACGATGTGCAGATCATGCGTGATGAGTAACAACGCCATGCCAAGTTTTTCTTGCAGCTCTTTAAGCAGCGTGAGGATTTGCGCCTGAATGGTCACGTCCAGCGCGGTGGTCGGCTCGTCCGCGATCAAAAGGTCTGGCTCATTCGCCAAGGCCATGGCGATCATCACGCGCTGTCTTTGTCCGCCCGAAAGCTCGTGCGGATAGGCGGAAAGGCGTTTGTTGGGATCGGGAATGCCAACGAGGGAAAGAAGCTCGATTGTGCGCGCGCGCGCCGCTGGCGGCTTCATCTTTTTATGCAGGAACAAAACCTCGCTGATTTGCTTTTCAATGGTGTGCAACGGATTGAGCGAGGTCATCGGCTCTTGAAAAATCATCGCGATCCGATTGCCGCGCAGCGTGGGGGCAGAGGCCTCGGTGATTTCTTTGCCTTCAAACAAAATCCGGCCCGTCGGGTGGGTGGCTTTGGGATAGGGCAACAAGCGCAGGATGGAGAGCGCGGTCACCGATTTGCCAGAGCCGGACTCGCCGACCAGCGCAACCGTCTCCCCGCGCTCAATGGTCAAGGAAATAGCCCGCACGACCAGCGATTGCTGTGGTCCGTGCCCAAAGGCTACAGAGAGATTGTCGATGGCAAGAAGGCTCATGTTATAGACCTCCTCTGCCGACACAAACCCAACTCGTCACCCCGCACTTGATGCGGGGTCCAGTCGGACGTTGGGACAAGGGGCGACATTCGTCTTTATGCGCCCAAGAGTGGCTGGATCCCGCATCACGCATCCCACGCTTCGCGCGGTCTGCTGTGCGGGAAGACGAGAGGGGGGCGGGGGGGGAAGAGCAACTCGTGGATGAACTGCCCCACTTCGTCATTGCGAGGAGGCCTTGGCCGACGAAGCAATCCAGTCCTCCTGCTTGAGGCTTGGGGACTGGATCGCCGCGTCCCCCCGCTTTCGCGAGGGTCCTCGCGATGACGGCATGGGGGCTCGTGAGCCTTATCATCCACGCGATAACATAAGAGGCGGCACCTTTTCGAAGGGAGAGGGGAGGGAGTGTTTGTTGAGCCGTTGCCATCTATGCTCCCCCTTCGCTTTCCATCACTTTGCGTGGGTCATAGGCGTCGCGCACGGCCTCGCCGATAAAGATGAGCAGCGTCAACATCAGGGCCAGAATGCAAAAGGCGCTGATGCCCAGCCACGGGGCTTGCAGGTTGTTCTTGCCCTGATTAAGAAGCTCGCCCAGCGACGGCGACCCGGGGGGCAGGCCGAAGCCGAGAAAGTCGAGCGCAGTTAGTGTTGTGATCGAATGGTTGAGGACAAACGGCAGATAGGTCAGCGTCGCCACCATCGCGTTGGGCAGCATGTGCCGCAGCATGATCAGGCGATCGGGTAGGCCCAGCGCACGCGCCGCACGGACATAATCGAGATTGCGGGCGCGTAGGAACTCGGCCCTCACGACGCCAACCAGCGACATCCACGAAAAAAGCAGCATCAGCAAAAGCAGCCACCAGAAATTCGGTTGCACCAGCGAGGCCATGATGATGAGCAGATAAAGGACGGGCATCCCGCCCCAAATTTCCATGAAGCGTTGCATCACAAGGTCAACAAGTCCGCCGAAATAGCCTTGCACTGCGCCCGCGCTAACGCCGATCAGTGAGGAGAAGAGCGTGAGCGTCAGGCCGAACAAAACCGAAATGCGAAAGCCATAGATCATCCGCGCTAGCACATCGCGCCCTTGATCGTCGGTGCCCAGCACGTTTTCAAGCGAGGGTGGTGCAGGCGCGGGCTCGGTCAGGTTATAGTTGATGGTGTTATAAGAAAAGGGGATCAGCGGCCAAATCATCCAGCCGCCTTTTTCCTTGATGAGATTTTTCAGATACGGATCGCGATACCGCGCTTCGGTTTCAAACTCGCCGCCGAATGCCGTTTCGGGATAGCTGTTGAAAATCGGCGTGTAGGTCTGTCCGTTCACATAAATCAGGATCGGCTTGTCATTGGCGATAAACTCCGCCGCCGAAGTGACAAGGAACAGGATCAGGAAAAGCCAGAAGGCGACATAGCCGCGTTTGTTGGCTTTGAACTGGCTCCAGCGTCGCTGCGCCAAGGGTGACCAGACAGAAGGGCGGAAGAGGGTGAGGGGATTCATCATGTGCCACGCGCCTCAAAATCTATGCGCGGATCGACGGCGACATAAAGCAAATCGCCGATCAGGTTCATCACAAGACCCAGCAGCGTGAAGAAGTACAGGGTGCCGAAGATCACGGGATAATCGCGGTTGATCGCGGCTTCAAAGCCCAGCAAGCCCATCCCGTCCAGCGAGAAAATCACTTCGATAAGCAGGGAGCCCGTAAACAGGACACTGATGAACGCATGAGGAAAGCCCGCGATCACGATCAGCATCGCGTTGCGAAACACATGGCCGTACAGCACCTTTTTCTCGCTGAGCCCCTTGGCTCTGGCGGTCAGGACGTACTGTTTGTTGATCTCGTCCAAAAACGAGTTTTTCGTCAGCATGGTCAGGCTGGCAAAGCCGCCGATGACCATGGCCGTGATCGGCAGCGTCATGTGCCAGAAATAGTCTTTGATAAGCGTGAGCTTGTCCATCTCCTGCCAATTGTCAGAGAGGATACCGCGCAGCGGAAACCACTCAAGATAGCGGCCTCCGGCAAAAACGACGATCAGCAACACGGCAAACAGGAAGCTGGGGATCGCATAGCCCGCGATGATGGCCGCGCTGGTCCATATGTCAAACGGCGTGCCATCCTTCACCGCCTTGCGAATGCCAAGCGGAATAGAGACGAGATAAACGATCAGCGTCGTCCACAGCCCCAGCGAAACCGATACAGGCATTTTCGACACGACGAGCTTCATCACATCCTCGTCGCGGAAATAGGAGTTGCCAAAATCGAAGCGCAGGTAATTGCCGATCATCTTCACAAAGCGAACGTGCATCGGCTGGTCAAAGCCGAATTGTTTTTCCAGTTCGAGAATCAGCTCTGGGTCCACGCCCTGCGCCCCCTTGTAACGCGAGGTCACGGCAGAGGTGGTGGCGTTAGTCTCGCGCATCGTCTGTTGCGGCCCCGAAACGTCGCTGCCAGAGCTGCCCGACACGCGGGCGGTGGCCTCGACGGCATTCCCTTGTAACTTGGCGACGATCTGCTCAATCGGCCCGCCGGGTGCGGCCTGAACAATCAAGAAGTTCAAGGCCATAATACCAAGCAGGGTCGGGATCATCAGCAAAAGGCGGCGGAGGACATAAGCAAGCATGGCGGGAAGTGTACTGCGGCACGGGCCAGAAGGAAAGATTCGATAAGTATTTTAGGTAACAGCGGGATAGCAAAAAGGTAGAGGCCTTTCCATCGAAAATCTGCATGGAAAATTAATCATAATCGTGTATAGTTCGAGTGAGGTTTTTCTGTAGGGGTTTATTTATGTCTTCAGTGGACGCATCACTTTACGACTCAACCGTCCTGAACACATCGGCTTCGGGCGCGAAGGGACTGTATAGCCGCAACGCCAGCGTTCCCATGCTCGCTACCCTTGATACGGCGTGCGAGCTTGGCAGCCTTGTTGAAAACCAGACTCAGCTGGACGCGACGTCTTCTTTGTCACGCGAGAACAGCAAGCAGTTTTACAAGTTTACGCTTGAGGGCGATAATCTGAAGTTGTCTTTGCCGCTGGGGTCGGAGGCGGCCTCTGTTAGACCTCGCGTTCAACTTTTAAACAGCTCAGGCAAGGTTATTGCGGACAGCTCTTCTTTTGCGTCGGATGAGCTGCAAAGTGCTTATAAAGAAATTACCTCGAAAAGCGGGCTTGATACCAAGGCGGGGGATTACTACGTCAAGGTTTCCTATGACGTGACGTCGATGAAGTCGACGAAGTTGAGCTATACCTTGTCGCTTTATTCGGGGACCAAGTTTACGGATAGCTATAAGACCGTTGCGAAACCCCAGACGTCGGACAAGCAGAATCTGCTGACCGACAAGACGATGACGTTCTCGACCATCGATGCCTTGTCTTATTCGGTTGATACCGCCCACGTTGCGAATGAAGACGCGTCCACGGCCATCAATATCGGTTGGCTTTACGAAAACAAGTCGGCTTTGTCGGTGACCAGCCAGATGACGGATGTTTGCTCGACGCAATATTACACCTTCACCCTGCAAAAGGGCGAAAACCTGAAATTCGCGTTCAGCAATCACACGGACACGCAGGATATACGCATCCAAATCCTCGATTCTTCGGGGACGCAGGTTATTGCGGATTCTCATGGAACGGATAAGCAGAAGGCTGCTTATAAGGCCTTGAATTCCGAAGACGGGCTTGCGGCTGACACGGGGCAATATCTGGTCAAGATGACCTATGCCGATGAGGGCACACATAAACAGCAGATTTACGATTTCAAATTGTATGCGGGCGATTCCTACAATTCGTATTACCTGACGCAGGCGGGGACCGAAACCCGCTCCGTTGCTTTTTACAGCGGTCACTTGACGACAAATTATACAGTCGAGAGTGCGCTGGCGACCTATCTTACCGGTGTTTCCCAAGGCGAGGAAACCAGCATCATGGATGCCATTAGCAAGATTGTTTGACAGGGGGCTTGCCTTCACTTTTTCTCTTACCTCTCCCATGCTTCTTGCCATCGGTGGCGCAACCGGAGCTGGTAAAACGACGCTCGCCTATCGCCTGGCGAAGGAGCATCCGGCTTTTAAAGGGGCGTTGGTCGTCGAGGGAGATCAGATGCGCCGCAAGCTTTTGGGCTATGACTTGAAAACGGCGATGCCGCCGGAGGCCTATACCGATGAAGTCTCGCTTCGCGTGAGAATGGGCTTGGATGCCTTGATCCTTGAAACCTTGGCCGAGGGCAGGGCGGTGATCGACGCCTCCGGTTTCTGGGGCGAAGAGTCTCGGCGGGCCATCGAAGCTCTGGCAGAAAGGGGCGGGGCCTCTTTTATCGGCCTGTGGCTCGATGTCCCTCGCGACGAGCTTGAACGCCGTATCCTCAAACGCCTCGGCGAGCGGGCTACGGCATCGGCCCTAACGATCGAGAAAGGGCATGCTTCGGACGCGTGCCTTGGCGTTTTGGACAAGTTTGGGGTTCCCTTGCCGCCAGACACGAAGAGTTGGACGGTCCTTTCCGAGGGGTCTGTGTTTGATTTCTTTGATCAAATATTTCAATAATCAGATGATGAATATAGGTTAATTTCAAAAAAACGAGGCCGGTAATGAAACTAAAACGGTTCTATTGCCCTTTTGGGTGAAAAAGGAATATGTAGGGCCCAATCCTGCCAAGATTTTTATGGAGAAATTGTATGGATTATCGCACTCAACTCGATGGATATGATCCCCAGACAACGAAAGAGATTGTTGCCTTCCTCGATGAGGTTGATCCTTCCGGTGGAGATGACAACCTGCGTCTTTTGGCCTTTCGCACGTTAGAAGGGCAGTTCATTACCGAGGAATCCTACAAAGCGCATGCCGAAGCCCACGGTTATCGCCTTCAGGACGAGCAGCACCCGCTTTTTGCTTACAGCGGTGGCAGCCATCCCGAAGGTCAGGAAACCTTCTTCGTTGGCAAGAACCTCGCCTTCGACAACGGGCATGCGATGGGAGAGACATTGGTTCGTCGTCAGCCCAGCGGCAAAATTGTTGCGCCAGATACCAAGACTCTTGAACCGGATTTTCAGGCTTTCGCCGCCTTGGCCAAGAGGAAGGGTATTCCCTATCTTATTCATGCGCGTAATGACGGAAGTATGTTGTTCGAATTGGCCTATGCCTTTCATCAGGCCGGTGGGGCGCAGAACGACACGTTCTATGAGATCATCGAGAGCAATAAAAAGTCGCTCATTTGTAATTTGAAAAAGGGCCAGTCGCTTCGTCCGGTTCTGCTTGAATATATCCATCAGGCCGAGCCTGTTTTCAACGCCGTCAAGAAGAATGGCCTTGATTATTATGCCAAACGCGGCATTTCGTTAGAGAACTGTGCCAACGAACATGAAAAGTTCAAACTAGCCATGACCGCTGAAGCCCTACGCCATGACGTCGAGGTTTATGCGACCTATCCGGATTTGGGCCCTGAAATGGCTCCGTGTCTGCAAAGCAACTTTACCAAGACACATTATTACTATTCACCTGAAACAGACCGCTATATCGAAATTCCTGCCCAAAACGGCATGCTTGCTAATCATAAGGCTCCTCCCCTTCTCACACAGGATGGCAAGAGCCAGTGGGATGCCAAAGGGAATCAGGCGAAAATGCTGGCTTATTACGAAAAGATGGCTGCCGGCAAGCCGGGACTTACAACGGCAACAGAGAAACAGGTCGATGCGTGGGAGAATCTCGCTTACGCCCTGACGATCGGTTACACGCGCTATCTGGAGCAGGTCGAAACGCTCAAGAAGGTCTTGTTCGCCATTCGTGCTTGCACGGATTCACGCACACCGCCGCGAGCCATTTTGGGGTATGACGACGACGTCTCGGATGGTTGCACTTTTTATGTTTCGCGCGGGCCCGGCAATCCAATGGTTGACGGGAACCTTGCTTATACGCGCCAGGCCGAGCTTTTTGATGCGGTTGCCGAGCTTACAGGTGTGGATGTGGTTAACACGGCACATGCCGAGTGTGGAGCGATGACGGCGGCGACCATGATCAATAAGGAAAACACCTTGCCGCCAAACGAGCGTCAGCTGAATATGCCTGTCCCATTTGTCGAGTATGCCGGTTTCTGTGAGAAAACCTTCAGGCAGGTCATGATGTTCGGTTCGTCTGAAGAGGAACGTGCGGCTTATCTTTCAGGGAAGACGGGTGTGTTTTTGGGCAATGATCAGGACGCTGTCAGCATGCAACAGCTTTTGAATGATGAGACTGGAGCCGCCAAACGTCAGGGCGGTGGTGCGCGCGTCCATCAGGTTTTCCATCACACTGGCGAGGCACGTCTTTATATCAAGCCTCGCGCTTCTGAGGGAGGACCGGAACGTCCTTTTATCAAAGTGCCAACAGTTGAGGGGATTTTTCACAAGCGCGATCTTCGCCCTCAGGGGAAGCCAAGGCCCACGTCGGTCTTAACCTTGGCTCATTAATCCGAGGGCACGATAAAAAGGCCGGATCGTTTGATCCGGCCTTTTCTTTTGGGTAGCCTGTGGATTTTTAATTTGCGCAGGGCCGTCAGGCGGCTTTGCTTTGTTCCTCTTCAAGTTTCGAGATTTCGTCTTTTAGGCTCAGCTTTTCTTTTTTGAGCTTGGCGATTTTTGCTTCATCTTGAGCGGGGCTTTTTTCCTCGGTGTTAAGTTGCTCCTCGATTTCCGTGTGGCGTTTTTTTAACGATTCAATGCGTGCTGACAAGGGCATAGGCACTCTCCTTCACGGGTATGTTTCGAACTTTGACTGAACGCACATTATACCACAGAAGGGCAAACAAATCATTGATTATATCGGCAGGGGTACGCGAGCCGTTTGCGGTTTTAACCTTTTGCTAAGGCTGCGGGCAATTCAAGGGAAAGATCAGTCGCCTAAACAAATCCCAAGACCGCGTGCCGTCATGACGAGCGAGCCTTCGGGATCGACGCTTTGATAATGCGCGATGGCTTCGGCAATAGGAACGTCAATAACCTTGCGGTCTGACCATGCGACCATGCGGTCGAACTTGCCCTCGCGGATCAGGTTGATGGCATGAACGCCAAAGGCTTGCGCCAGAAGTCTGTCTTGTGCACTCGGCTGCCCGCCGCGCTGGACATGGCCGAGGACGGTCACGCGTGTTTCCGCCTGACACAGATGCGCGACTTCTGCGCCGATGTAATGGCCGATCCCGCCGAACCGTTGCTGCCCGCCATAAAGCGAAACCATCAGATTTTCCCCGCCCATGGTCTTGACGGCTTCGGAAACGACGATCAGCGCAAAGTTGCGCCCGTTCTGACGTATCTTGCGAATATGCGCCGCGATCTTGTCGAGCGTGTAGTCGATTTCGGGAATCAGGATGACATCCGCGCCGCCCGCGATGCCCGCCGTCAGCGCGATATGGCCCGCATCGCGTCCCATGACTTCAAGGACCATGATGCGGTCATGACTGGCGGCCGTGGGTTGCAGACGATCCAAAGCCTCCGTCGCCACGGACACCGCCGTGTCAAAACCGATGGACATTTCGGTCTGGCCCAGATCGTTGTCGATGGTTTTGGGAATGCCGATCAGCGGGAAGCCGCCTTGTTGGGCAAGCCTGCGCAAAATCGCGAGACTGCCGTCGCCGCCGACGCCAATCATGGCCTCGCACCCCAGTTCGCGAAAGCCTTCGATGATGGTGTCGGATATATCCATCGTCGTGCCGTCCGGCATGGGATAGGCGAAGGGATTGCCCTTGTTGGTCGTTCCCAAGATGGTGCCGCCTTGCCGCAACATGGTGGCCCCTACATCGTCAACCGTCAGCTTGCGGGCACGAATAGGGCGGTCGATCAGACCATGCGTGCCGTCTTCGATCCCATAGACCTCCCAGCCGAGCTGGGCGGCATACATCACGGTCCCACGAATAACGGCGTTAAGGCCAGCGCAATCGCCGCCACTTGTCAGGATGGCAACCCGTTTGGGTGTCGCTGAACCGGTCATCTATTAAGCTCTCCTAGCTTATCTTTTTGAGGCTGTTGATCGCTTGTTGCTGAAGCGAGCCGTCAACGGCATGGCTGATGGCATCGCCTGCGCCGCCCAGCTGTTCCAATATCTGGGCCAGTGACCCCAGCAGATCATCACCCTGAAGCTTCAGCGTGACGCGCATCCGGTCGGTGCGCTGCTGCATCTCTTCGATGGCTTTGTTCATGTCCATGATCTGCTGCTGCGATTCCACGACGCTGTTGTTCACGCGGCTGACCTGATCGGTATAGGTCTGGGCGACATTTTGGATGATGCCCGTGACCGTCTGGCCGCCTTCGGCCATGTGACGCATCTGCTTGTCGACATTCTTGGCCACTTCAGCCAGTTTGTTTGAAGCCGCCTCGCTGACATTTTCGGTAAGAGCCCGTGTCGAGTCGAGACGCTCGGCCACTGCCCCAAGGTGCGAGAATGCCTGTTGCATGTGGCCGACAAGGTCGCCCTCGTGACGCTTGATGGCTTCGCCTGCCGTGCCCAAACGACCCAAAAGCGTGTCGATTTGGTCGCCGAACCCGCCCAGCAGCTTGGCCACTTCCTCGGTCGCCACGCGCATGCGCGCGGTGCGGTCGGTCAGCTGGTTCGCCGTTTCCTTGCTGGTCTGGTCGAAGCGTGAGGCGATTTTTTCGACGTCAACAACCGTACCGGCCATCGCAGTGCGCAGGCTCGTTCCGGTGCGGTCAAGCTGGGCCGTGATCTGCATCAGGCCGCGATTGATATCGTCAATCTGGGTCTGGACCCCGCCACGGACGCGCTCAAGCTGTTCGCGGAAGCCTTGGCTGGCACCGACCATCTGGCCTTCGGCCTTTTCGGTCATGGCGACCAATTGGGCCACCTGCTTGCCGAGATTGTCGCCCGCATCCGTCAGGCGTTGCGTCGTCGTGCTGGCACGGGCTTCGATAACCTCGAACTCGTGGGCCAGTTTGGCGGTTGTCTGCTGGGTATCGTTGCGAAGCTGCGAGAGCCTATCGCTGGCCGCCGAAAGCTGTGTGATGGTCTGCGAGGCCTTGTCCACCAGTTCCTTTTGCTCGGTGGACAGCGAAGCCGTACCCGCCTTGATCCCTTCGATCTGGGTGATAAGCGCATCGTTGAACGCCTGTAGCGTCTGCTGGGCCGTATCGGTCAGCGAGGAGAGATTGGCGGCTTCGTCCATCATCGTGTCGCGGATCGCGCCTGCGGCCCCGATGCAACGGTCGGCTGTCTTGACCATCGTTTCAGTGATGTCGCCTGTGCTGGTCTTGAAGGATTGCGTCGCCGAGGCGATTTCCTTCGTGCTGCGCGCCAGAACCGCTGGAAGCTGGGTCGTTTCTTCGCGAACCATATCCGCTGCCTGTGTCAGGGCCGATTCAGAGCTGGCCAGATTGGCGCGCAGAGCATCGCTCTGGATCGCCAGAGCCGACCCTGCGCCCATGACCTGATCGACCGCACGTGCCGAAAGCTCGGCGATGGTCTCCAGTTCCTTTTGCAGGGCGGTACGCGTATCGGTCAGGCGTGTCGCCGCCGATTCAAGGATGGTTTTACCCTCACGGTCGCCCTCGGTCATCGTCGAGATCAGAGCCACGAGCTGGGTCGTCGCCTTTTCGGCGGTTTCCATCAGACGGCGGCCATTCGTGTCGGACATGTCGCTGGCATCCGACAGGAGCTTGGCCCCTTCTCGAACCTTTTCGCTGACGGACTCGATGTCGGTCTGGGCCTTTTGCGAGACGGTGCCGAGGTTCTCGGCCTGCTTTTGGAGCGTGTCGCTGGCACCCTTGGCCAAGGTCGAGAAATCGAGGGCTGACTTGTCCATTTCGTTCATGACGACGCCGCTTTGCGCCTTCATGGTCGTGACGGTTTGCTCAAGCTGGCTCATCACGCCGCGGATTTGCTCGATCATCTGATCGGCTTCGCCCTTCATGGCGGTACGTAGTTCCTTGGCCTCGTTGTTCATCGACGAGGTCGCCTGTACCATGTCGCGAACCTGATGCTCCGCTTTCTTGGTGTGTTCGAGGATCGCGGCGCCTTCATCGGCAAGGCCGGTCGAGGCGGCGCGAACCGCAGCCAGAGCCGATTGCGTCTGGGTATCGAGCGTTTCCATCTGGCGAACAATCTGGCCGGTGCTGTCGGTGAGACGGGCCGCGCTGCGTTCGGCGGCGGCCGCTGTTTCGTCTTGCGCCAGCGTCAGGCGCGTGACCATTCCGCTGAGCATTTCGCGCTGGGTATCGAGGGCCGAGCCCAGCGAGGACTGCTTGTCCGAGATCATCGTCAGATTGGTATCGATGGCGTTGGTCTGCTGGCTGATCGTGCTGCCCAGATCCGCCAAAGCCGTTTGCGTGGTCTGGCTCGTCTCGTGCAGGTTCTTGACGTTGGTTTGCAGCTTGTCGACAACCGAGCCAATCGACTCTTCGGTCATCTGCGTTTCGGTGCGCAGCTGGCTGCAAACCTCGCCCGCCTGCTTTTGGATTGTCGCCGCGCTTTCCAGAAGCTTTCTGGTCTGCTGCTCGGCGGAGTCCGTATTGGCGATCAGGTTGGCGGTTTCACGAGCGAAGGCATCGCTGGCCGTGCGGATGGTGCTTGCCGAAGCTTCCGTACGGTTGGCGATTTCTTCGATGTTCTTGTTGATTTGTGCCGTGCCGTCGGTCAGGCGGGCCGCCGTCCGTTCAGCCGCTGAAGCCGTTTCGTCCTGAGCGATAGTCAGGCGCGAGATCAGGCTGCTGAGGGCCTCACGCTGCGATTCCAGCGCAGTGGTCAGCGTTGTCTGGCGCGCCGCGATCACATCCATCGATTCATTGAGCGACGAGACTTGCTTGGTGATGCCCATTTGCAGGTCGTTGAGTGCCATGGTTGTCGTGCTGCCGACATCGCGGATCGTATCGCTGCCACCCGACAAGCGGGTCAACAGGTCGCTCAGCATCTCGCCGGTGCGCTTGGTTTCATCATGCAAGGCATCGCGCAGTTGCTTGGCCTGACCTTGCAGGGTTTCTGTGACCGTGATTGCCGCGCGGGCTTGTTCCTCGGCCTGCTTGGCGTTGGTGAGCAGGGCGACGGACTGATCAGCAAAACCGGAGCCAGCCAACGTAATGTCGGCCAAGGCCGTTTGCGACTTGTCGGAGAGTTCGCCCATATGATTTTGGACTTGGCCCAGCGTTTCTTCCAGACGGCTGATCGTGCGGGTGGCGATTTCCGAGGCTTCGCCATGGGCCGCGCCGATCTTTTCGAACAGGTCGAGAAGCTGGGTACGCTGGGCGTCGTTGGTTTCGGTCAGCGTCTTGTGCTGGGTGGCGATCTGCTCGCCGACAAGGTTCAGGGCCGCCACCTGCTTGGTGATGCCGACGCTGAGTGCCCCGAGCGTTGTCTCGGTCTGATCCGAAACCTTGATCAGTTCCTTGGTTGCGCCTTCAACGCGGATCGCGACAGATTCGGACACCGTGTTGTAACGCGCCGCCGCTTGATCGGCTCCCATGATGGCCGAAGCCGAAACGCGTTGCAGTGTCTCGTTGGTGACATCCAGTTGTTGGACCGATTCCTTAAGGTTGGTGATCAGGCGTTCATTATGTTTGTCCATCTCCGTGCGGACTTGCGTGGATTGGTCAGAGAAGGAGGTGGTCGCCAGACTCAGGCAGCGGATGCTGTCTTCGATCTGGTGTGTGGTATCGAGCAATCGTCCGGCTTGTTCACCAAAGGCGGTACCGGCCTTGTGGAGTGTTGAAACCGACCCTTCGGCGGCTTCGTTGAGTGTCTGGTGTTGTTCCTTGAAGGCCTCGACAGCTTCTTCCATGCGCCCGATGACGCGGGTTGTGCCTTCGATGGCTGTCTTTTGTGTGACCTCGAATTGCGTATTGAGCACACCGACCCGCTCGATGGTTTGCGTGCTGGTGGCCGAGATCGTTTCAGCATTCGTCTCGATCTGCTTGGCCCCGTGATTGATCAGAGATAATTGCGCTTCCATGGCGGCGGAGAGGGATTGGACCTTCCCGGTTGTTTCGCTGGCCGATGTGTCCAAAGCCTTGGTGCGGGCGTCGAGGTCTTCGGCAGCCGCGCGTGTCGCCTCGTTATAATGGGTCGCGACGCGGTCAAGCAGGCTGTAGGCCGTGTCCGTGCGTTCCTTCAGTTGTTCGCCCAGCGCGACAAAACGCTGGCCCGCTTGTGTCAGTTCGTCATTGATCGCGGCGGATTGCTTTTCAAGTGTTTCGCGGATCGAGGCGGCTTCATTTTGAAGAGCCGTTGTGACAAAACTGATCTTGGCTTCGGATTCTTTGGCTTCGGTTTGAAGCTGATAAGTCTGCTGGCCCACCGATACGGCGGCCTGTTGCAGCGTCGTGACGGCTTCACTTGCCTTTTCGCCGAGGCTGCCGACTTCCTTGGACAGGCGTTCGGCCATACCGTTGAATTGTTCGATGGCCTTGCTGCTGGCTTCGTCCTGTGCCACGCGGATGGTCTCAAACCGACGGTTCAGGTCTTCAATCGCCGTCAGCGTGTCGCCAGTCATACGGCCGACATCCTGGCCCATATCGCTGATCTTCGCGTTGAAGCCTTGCAGGCGTTCAAGCTGCCCCTGCATGTCGTCGCCATAACGAGTCAATGCCGTGCTGCCTTGCTGGGTCGAGGCGTCGATCTGATCGATCACCTGCTGGACCGGCGCGGTGGCGTAGTCGGCAAAATCCTGAAGCCGCTTGTCGGTGGAATCCAGACGCTCACGCATGTCCTGTAGCATGATGGTGAGTTCGTCATTCTGCTTGCGCATGGCGGACTCGGCGGCATGGGCTTGATCCTGAATCTGCTGGATCGTTTCACGCAAAGCCGTCTCGGTGCTCTGGGTCTGGGTTGTCAGATCGGTTTCCTGCCGTCCAAGGGACTCGGTCGCGATGCCAAGGGCGTGGACGGTCATACGGGCCGCTTCGTTGATGCGGGTGATGACGCGCTCGTTCTGGTCAACGGCGGTGCGTAGCTTGTCGGTCAGCGTTTCACCGATGGTCTGGGTCGCATCGCGGGTGGCCAGCAAACGATCAAGCACTTGTTGCAGGTTCTGCAAGGCGAAGGTGGCGCGGAGCTGCACATCCTGCCCGGCCTGTTGCGAAGCCTGTTGCAGCGACGTGAACTGGGCCAGCTGTTCGGAGATTTCCTTGGTCATCGCGCGGATTTGCGTGCCGTTGGCTTCGGAAACGGTGCTGAGGTGACGGGTCGCCGCTTCATAGCGCGAGGCCGTTTCCGCCAGTTGGCTGGCGATGGCGTCGGTTCCCTTGCGGGCTTCGTCGTTGGCAGCGGCAAATTTCTCAAGGGCGGCATCGGCGCGGGTCCCAAGGCCGGTGATCGAGCCATCAAGCTTCTGGGTCAGGTCGTCGGAAGCACCAGAGATGCGTACAACAAGGCCGTCCAAATCGCTGCGGCGTTGTTGCAAGCCACCGTCGATTTCGAGGACGCGGGCGGAGAAGCGGTCCAAAAGGGCCTGCATCCCGTTGACTTGGGCCTCGATTTTCTCGCTGAGATTGGTTGCTTGTTCACGGGCCAATTGTTCGCTGGCGTACAGGCGATCAGCCACGCCGCGCAGAACAGATTCGGCTTCGCTCAAACGCGAAGGCAGGATGCTGGAGAGTTCGTCAATCGAGCGCGTCTGGGAATCCAGAGCCACGGCCATACGCTCGGCTTCCTCACGCGCCATACCCGCCTTGCTCAGGAAGTGGGCGATGTTGCTGTCGATCTTGCCGGACAGTTCGCTGAGCGTGGTGGAGGCGTTTTCTGCCGCGCTGAGCAGGCTTGTTTCCTGTGTCCGTGCGGTGTCGGCCAGCTTCTTGCTGTCCGACATAGCTTTTTCAACGGCGGAGGCGACAACCAGCGAGTTTGTCTCGACTTCTTTGAGAAGGGCCGAGATGTTTTCGCGGATGCTTTCTGTCTGACGAGCCACGTCGTCGCCGCTTTGGACCAGCTTGTTGTCTAGAATGCGCAGCATGGCGAACTTGTCTTCCATCAGCTGCTCGATGTGCTGCATGCTGTGACGGATGACGTCCTGAACTTCTTTGACCTGATAAAGACTTTGCTGTTCAAAGCTTTCAAGGTCGGCCTTGTGGTCGTTCATCCGGTCCATGATGGCCAGAAGCTCGTCATCGCCGATGTGCTTGGTGTCGCGCAGGAGGTCAAGCTGTTCTTTGATCGCGTGGTTGAAGCGACGGATGCGCACTTCGGCGGCACCGGATTCTCCCGTGATCATCGCCAATTGGCGGCGCAGCGGTTCGGTCACCGACTGGACATCGGCGGCGCGTTGAAGATAGGCCGCGATCATCCAGATCATGGCGACAGGCGAAATAATGGCGGAGATTCCGATGGCCCAGTTGACCAGCGGCATACCCGCAAAATCCTGTGCCGCACTGGCCCTGGTCATGACAAGCGCCACAACGCCGACCCACAAGATCGACAAGCCCATACCTGTCCAGAAGGGAACAGTGGAAAAATTATGCGGCTTGCGCGTTTTGGTGCGCGCAGCTGGCTTGGTCGCGGCAGGAGCCACTTGTTGCGCTATCGTTTCTTTATCGTCGCTTGTCGCGGGATTGTCCATGGCAGGATCGCTCTGTGGGGCTGTCTGCGCGACAATCTCCGGCGAGGGAGAAAGAGTACGGACAGGGGTAGAAGTATTCGTCGGATCGACCATATCGGAGCCTCAACACCAGAAGAACAAAAAACCAGAATCATATCCCTGCGCCCGCGGTGGACCTGTTCTCGTATTTCGTGTTTAACTGTTTGTTTTTAAACACAAGAAAGAGGGGCGGGTCTAGACGCGATTCGCAGAACGAAGCTATAGCGCACAGAGTGTAGCAGCAAGTTACGTCAAAAGGGAAGTGTTAACCTGTTTCAATCCAAACAAAAAATGGTAGCGCGACCGGAAAGAAACAGTTTCGAAATGTCCGGCGGTGTCTCTGTGTATTGTAGCACTTTGTTGTCGAGCGAAGGGATGGCGTGAAGGGGCCTTGCTCTTAAGAGTTAGCGATGGCGATTTCCTTGAGATGATAGAGGGTTTCAAGGGCTTCCTTCGGGCTCAGATCGTCGGGGTTCAGGGCAGCGATGGCTTCGGACAGGGGCGAGGTGACTTTAGTGGCGGGAGCTGGTTCCTGCGTCGTGATGGCATGGCTGAAAAGCGGGAGGGCCGCAAGGTTCGCGGTAGCCTTGGTGCCACTCTCGCCCGTTTCCAAGGTTTTGAGGATGGCCTCCGCGCGGGTCAGGACAGCGCGGGGCAGACCGGCCATGCGGGCGACATGCAGGCCATAGGAGCGGTCGGCGGTGCCCGCGATGACTTCGTGCAAGAAAATAATTTCCTTCTGCCACTCTTTTATTTTCATGGTGGCGCACATCAGGGCGGGAAGAGTGTGGGCCAGAGCGGTCAGCTCGTGATAGTGGGTGGCAAACAAGGTGCGGCAGCGGTTCAGGTCGTGCAGGTGCTCGACGGTGGCCCAAGCGATGGACAGGCCGTCATAGGTTGCCGTTCCGCGTCCGATCTCATCAAGGATAACCAAAGACCGCGGTGTGGCTTGATTGAGGATGGCGGCGGTTTCGACCATCTCGACCATAAAGGTGGATTGCCCCCGCGCCAGATCGTCGGCGGCCCCGACGCGGCTGAACAGCCGGTCCACAAGGCCGATATGCGCAGCCTGCGCGGGGACGAAGCAGCCCATCTGGGCCAGAATGACGATCAGCGCGTTTTGGCGCAGGAAGGTCGATTTACCGGCCATGTTCGGTCCGGTGAGCAGCCACAAACGCTGTGTCGGGCCAAGGTCGCAGCCATTGCCGATGAAGGGCTTGCCGTCCCGCGTGGCGCGAAGGGCTTGCTCGACGACCAGATGACGGCCTCCCTTGATCGAGAAGGCCATCGAGTCATCAAGGGTCGGACGGGTCAGGGACTGTTCGCGGGCGCAGGTGGCCAAAGCGGCCTCGACATCCAGCTCGGCCAAGGCCGAGGCGGTGGTGCGCAGGTCGGGCAGCCGCTGCTCGATATCGTGCAGGAGCGAGGCAAAAAGCTCCAACTCGACCGCAAGGGCCTTGTCGGCGGCTTCGGTGATTTTGCGCTCCAGCTCGCCAAGCTCGACCGTTGTAAACCGCACCGCGCTGGCCAACGTCTGGCGGTGGATGAACAGGTCGGGTTGCCCCATCAGCTTGTCGGCCTGCGTGGGCGGGACTTCGATGTAGTAGCCAATGACCTGATTATGTTTGATCTTCAGGGAGGTGGCTTTACTGGCTGCGGTGTATTTTTGTTGCAAGGCGGCTATCAGCCTGCGGCTGTCGTCGCGCAGGGTGACAAGTTCGTCCAGCTGCGGGGAAAAGCCGCGGGCGATAAAGCCGCCATCGCGGGGCAGAAGCGGCAGCGTCTCCGCCAAGGCTCGCTCCAGTCGGTCATGCAGGACCGTATGGTCGCCTAGATCGCCGATGGCGTTTTTCAGGTTACGGGGCAGGCCCTCGGGCGGGCAGGCGAGTAGGGCAGAGCGCAGGTTTTCGCCGCAGGCCAGCGCGGTGCGCACGCCCGCCAGATCGCGCGGACCGCCACGCCCCAGAACAAGGCGGGCAAGAGCACGTTCAAGATCGGGGGTTTCTTTCAGGATGTCGCGCAGCTTGCCATGAAGGGGTGTTTGCGCGGTCAGGAAGCTTTGGACGTCAAGCCGCCGCTTTATGGCGGCAAGGTCGGTCAGCGGTGCGGCAAGACGCTCGGCCAGAAGGCGGGCTCCGGCGTGGGTCAGCGTTTGGTCGATGGCGGCCAGAAGACTGCCAGAGCGCGCACCCGACAAGGTGCGAGTCATTTCCAGATTGCGGCGCGTGGCGGGGTCGATGGCTAGATACGGCGCGTCGGCAACAAGGCGCGGGTGACGGAAGTGGGAAAGATCGCACTTCTGGGTGAGGGAAACGTAATCTATTAAATTTCCCAGAGCATGAACGGCTGTCTGGGAAAAATCTCCAAGCGCGGCAATTTCTTTGATATTGTAGGCCTCCGTCAGGCTGCGCCTTGCCTGCGTTCCGCCAAGCCGCACGGCAGGCAGGATGGTCAGTTTCTCTCGCCACAGGGCCAGCGTTTCAAAGAGGGACGGTGCCTGCGCCGTCTTGTCGGCGATCAGGATCTCGCTGGGCCCCAGGCGCGCCAGAATATCGCCGACGGAAGGCGCGGTGGTGGAAGGGCTGGCTTCCGCTCCGCCCGCCGAGGCTTCCTGCACAAACGGCGCGCTGTGGGCCAGATCGACCCATGACACGGCGAACGCATTGCCATGGCCTTGCGTGATACAGGCCAGAATGTTGGCTTCATTGCCTTGGAGAAGCGAGTCCTCCGTCACGGTGCCGGGTGTCACGATCCGTACAATGTCGCGGCTCACAATGGCCTTGCCGCCGCGTTTTTTGGCTTCGGCGGGGTCTTCGGTTTGTTCGCACAGGGCGACGTGAAACCCCTGCCGGATCAGCTTGGCCAGATAGTTTTCATAGGCGTGGAATGGTACGCCGCACATGGGGATGTCTTGCCCGTTCATCTGGCCGCGCCGCGTCAGCGTGATATCCAGCGCGCGCGAGGCCTTGAGCGCGTCTTCGAAAAACATCTCGTAAAAGTCGCCCAGACGGAAAAACAGGATACACTCGGGATGCCGCGCCTTGAGGGCCAGATACTGGGCCATCAGCGGCGTCGCGCCTTCAAGGTCGGCGGATGGCGGGGGCGGCTCTTCGGGGGCAAGCGGGGTGGTTTGAAGGGCTGTTTGAGACATTAGTCCTGCGTTTTCCTTATCGTTATCGGCTCTTCTATATGGCATTCAACGGCGTAATGTTCTATATTTTTCGTGCATGCCGCGTTGAATCTATGTTGATCGCGCATGAAGAGTTGGCTGGGCTATATGCAAAAAAAAGGTCATTCTGGCGCAAGCCAGAATCTAGGGGCCGCGTGTTCACGCGGCATAAGACTCATCAACTCTAACCGTTTGGCTCAAACGGAGGGTTGGGGACTGGATACCGGCTTTCGCCGGCGTGACTTCTTTTCTTTGATGATCTATCCAATTCTTTAATTGCGATACGTATATACCTCTCCCGGAAAGCCTGAGAGGCGGCTGCGCAGATAGAGATTCCATAAAACAGGGTAAAAAGCACGATGATTCTTGGAATTGGCAGCGATCTGATCGACATCACCCGCATTGACAAGATTTTGGCGCGGCATGGTGACCGTTTTATTGGCCGCATTTTTACCGAGACGGAAAAGGCCAAGGCGGCGCGGCGCGGCTCGCCCGCCGCGACCTTTGCCAAGCGGTTTGCTGCCAAAGAAGCGTGTAGTAAGGCTTTGGGAACTGGTATTAACAAGGGCGTCTATTTTCGGGATATGGGGGTCGTTAACCTTCCTTCGGGCCAGCCAACGCTCCAGCTTGAAGGCGGAGCCAAGGCGCGGCTTGCCGTGATGGTGCCAGCAGGGATGAGGCCAGTTATCCATCTGACAATGACAGATGATTATCCTTTGGCCCAAGCTTTTGTGGTGATCGAGGCCGTTCCTTGCTAGACGTCGCCGATGGGCGTAAGGTCACGCCCTCTTCTAGATACATGGGTTTTATGATGGACGATAACAACAAGCCTGAAGAAATGGATCAAGTCACCGGCACAGAATCCTTGCCGCCACCGACGCTTGTGGAAAAGGCAAGTGAAGGCCTTGATGATTTGATCCGCACGTTCTTTATCGCGGCTCTCATCGCGCTTGCAGTGCGGGCCGTTGCGTTCGAGCCGTTCAATATTCCATCTAGCTCGATGGTGCCCAATCTGCTGATCGGGGACTATCTTTTTGTCTCGAAATATTCCTATGGCTACAGCAGCCTTTCGACCCTGTACGGGTTGGTACCGTTTAAGGGGCGTTTGTTTGGACAAGAGCCGCAGCGCGGCGATGTGGCTGTTTTCAAGCTGCCGCGTGACAACAGCACGGACTATATCAAGCGGATTGTCGGGCTTCCCGGAGACAAGATACAGGTCCGCGACGGTCTTTTGTATGTGAATGGCGTCGCCGTTTCGCGCAAGAAGCTGGACGAGCAGGTCGCCGCAGATTACGTTACGCCAGACTTAGATTCATCGGATTATATCGAGACCTTCCCTGATGGCCATGACCATGTCATCCGCGAGGAAGGTGATGAAATGCCGCTCGATAACACACCGGTTTTCGAGGTCCCGCCGCGCCACTATTTTGCCATGGGCGATAACCGAGATAATTCGCAGGACAGCCGCACGCCGCTCGTTGCCTTTATTCCCCAGGATAATCTGGTCGGTCGCGCTGAGGTATTATTCTTCTCGCTGGAGGAGGGGACGTATTTCTGGCAGATTTGGAAATGGCCGACCTCTATTCGCTGGAGCCGTCTTTTCATGAAGATAAAATAGCTATGCACAGACTGAAAGACTTGGACCTGACGGGTCTGATGGAAAAGCTGGGGCATGCGTTTGCCCATCCCGATTTGTTGCGCGACGCGCTGGTTCATCCCTCGCTTTCCGGTGGGCGGACAGGGCGTGGTAAGGGACAGGCCAGTCCGTATGAGCGGCTCGAGTTCTTGGGGGATCGCGTGCTTGGTTTGACAATCGCGCACTGGCTGTTCGATCTTTATCCCAAGGCAAAAGAAGGTGAACTCGCCAAACGGCACGCCGCGCTGGTCAGCCGCGAGGCGTTGGCCACGGTGGCCGAGCGGATCGGTCTTGCTGATTATATCCTTCTGGCCGAAGGGAACGATCAAAATGCACCACGCAAGAATCTAGCCGCCTCGTCCGATGCAATGGAGGGCGTGATTGGTGCGCTCTATCTTGACGGGGGGCTTGAGGTCGCTCGCGCGCTCATCCAAAAATATTGGGCGCAGGATATTGACGTGGCGGCGACTCCTGCTGATCCCAAAACGGCTTTGCAGGAATATGCGCAAGGCAAAGGCTTGCCGTTGCCTGTTTACAAGGTGGTGGAACATACGGGCCCGTCGCACGCGCCGTGCTTTTTGATTGAGGGGCAAGTTAAAGGCCTTGTGCCCGTTCGCGCCGAAGGCGGCTCGAAACGCGAGGCTGAAAAGAAAGTGGCTTGCGCTTTGTTAGAAGAAATAACACGGAATGGAAAATAAACAGCATGGATACTAACACGACCACCCCTAACACGACCACCACCCGCGCCGGTTTCGTCGCGCTGCTCGGCGCGCCGAATGCGGGCAAGTCCACGCTGCTCAACCAGCTTGTTGGCGAGAAGCTTTCCATCGTCACCCGTAAGGCGCAAACGACACGCATGCGGGTGCTTGGACTCATCAACGAGGGCGAGACGCAAATCGGCCTGATCGACACGCCGGGGATTTTTCGTCCCAAAAGCCGCCTTGAAAAAGCGATGGTTCGCGCCGCGTGGGATGGATTGGATCAAGCCGACGTGGTTGTCGTTATCGTCGATGCGGCCTCACACCAGCCGGACCCGAAGGTCGAGGATATTCTGGAAGTGCTGGCGCATCGCGACCGCCGCGCGATTCTCGTTCTCAATAAGGTGGACAAGATCAAGGTCGAAAAGCTTTTGCCGCTCAGCGAATCCTTTGCCAAGACGGGACGCTTTGACGAGATTTTCATGCTCTCCGCGTTGACAGGCGACGGGATCGAAGGGCTCAAGAAGTATCTTTATAGCCACATGCCTGAGGGCGCATGGCTTTATCCCGAAGACCAGTTGACCGATTTGCCAGAGCGGCTTTCGGCGGCAGAAATTACGCGCGAGCAGCTTCTCGAGCAACTCCATGACGAGCTTCCTTATGCCGCCGCGGTTTTGCCCGAGGCGTGGGAGGAGCGCAAGGACGGCTCCGTCCGTATCGCCCAGACGATTGTGGTGATGAAAACGGCCCACCGTGCGATGATTCTCGGCAAGAATGGCTCGCGCATCAAAGAGATTGGGCAAAGGGCGCGCGCTGAAATGAGCGCTCAGATGGAGCGGACAGTCCATTTGTTTTTGGATGTTCGCGTCGATGAAAAGTGGCAGGAGCGAAGTGCTTTCTATCATCTTTTCGGGCTTGAAAACTGATCTGTCATATCGGCGCGCCGAGTCAGTGAGACGGACTAAAGTGTACGTCTCTCGTCCCGTATTTGCCTGATTTTCAGCTATAAAAATAAGCGGACACCAAAAAACGTCTTTGCAACACGCACTCGAACATGCTTTATAGTTAACGTCATCACGGCTGTGGTTTTGATTCGACCCAAGGCGTCACAGTTCGTGCCTTTTCTGTTATCTGGCCGCGTCGGTCCCTGTTCTTGTGGATCTGGCGGAAAGTCACGCAAGTTTTGGAGGTGTGGTTTGTCTCAAACGCATAAATCCTCGGCGCAAGCATCCCCCAAGTCGGCTCATGGCTCTGGTAAGGGCAAGTCGCCTTCTGTCGGGGCGAAGCTCGTCGTCGGCGAAGAGGGCATTGCCACCTTGCTCGCGATCCTCAAGAAAATCGGTTACAAGACCATTGGGCCGACCCTGCGCGATGGGGCCGTCGTCTATGAGGAAATTGCCTCGCTTGGCGATCTGCCTGTCGGGTGGTCGGACGAACAGGATGGCGGTAAATATCGCCTCGTTCAAGGGACCAAGGGTTCCTTTTTCGAATACCTTGTCGGGCCGACAAGTTGGAAACGCTATCTTTTCCCGCCCAATCACAAGATGTGGGAAGCCGACCGCAAGGGGGGGGGCTTTGAGGTCAAGAATATCGATCCAACGGATATTCCCTCCTATGCGTTTATCGGTGTCCGCTCGTGTGAGCTCAATGCCATTCGTATTCAGGACAAGGTATTTGGCTTTGGACGGGATGATAAGCCGGAGGCTGGCATTTTCTCTGATCCCGGTTATGTCGAACGGCGCAAGAAATCTTTGATTATTGCCGTGAATTGCAGCCGCGCGGGCAAAACCTGTTTTTGTACCTCGATGGGCGGCGATCCGCATGTTGTGGCGGATCAAGGGCATGATCTGGCTCTGACTGAACTGATTTCCGGTTCGCGTCACGAGTTTGTTGTTGAGGTCGGCAGCGAGCGCGGCGCCTTGATCGCCGAATTGTTGTCCTGTCGTTCGGCCTCGTCGTCCGATTTGTCTGACGAAGAAGCCGTTGCCCGTAAGGCACGCAGTCAGATGGGCCGCAAAATGGTGGCAAACGTCAAAGACGTTTTAAAGCGGAACCTGAATCACAAGCGGTGGGAAGAGGTTGCCTCGCGCTGCCTTTCCTGTGCGAACTGCACGATGGTTTGCCCAACCTGTTTCTGTTCATCCGTAGAGGATAAGACCGATATTACAGGCAATCACACTGAGCGGTGGCGGACATGGGATTCCTGTTTCTCTATCGATTTCAGCTATATCCACGGCGGGGCTGTCCGTCGCGAAACCAAGTCGCGCTATCGTCAATGGATAACGCATAAGCTGTCCAACTGGCATGAGCAATATGGCACATCCGGTTGTGTCGGGTGCGGTCGGTGCATCACCTGGTGCCCGGTCGGGATCGACATTACCGAAGAAGCCAAGGCGATCAAGGATACGGGGGAATAACGATGAGCCAAGCTGCGAAAAAGAATGAGTCAGGCTGCGGGTGTCATTCGGCAAGCGAAAACCCCATGCATCCGCGCCCCTTCAAGGTCAAGAATATCTGGAAAGAACTGTCCGATACATTCAGCATGTCGCTCGTACCCGAGGATGGTGGCTCTGTCGAGTTCGAACCCGGCCAGTTCAACATGCTGTATGTCTTCGGCGTCGGTGAGGTGCCGATCAGCGTCAGCGGCGATCCCAACGACCGTGGCACGCTGGTCCATACGACCCGCGCGGTCGGTCTTGTTTCCAAGGCACTTGATGAGTTGAAACCAGGCATGACCGTCGGTGTTCGCGGGCCGTTTGGCACGCAATGGCCGCTTGATGTCGCGGAAGGCATGGATCTCGTTTTTGTCGCGGGGGGCATTGGGTTGGCCCCGTTGCGCCCTGTTATTTACCAAGCGATGGCCGAGCGTCACAAATATGGCAATATCGCCGTCCTGTTCGGGGCTCGCACGCCGGAAGATATTCTGTTTTCGAAGGAACTTATGCGCTGGAAGGCGCGGCTTGATCTTGATGTTCAGGTGACGGTGGATCGTGCGACTGGTGCATGGACGGGACGCGTTGGGTTTGTGACCAAGTTGGTTTCTTCCGGCGGTTTTGACCCCAAGAACGCCGTTGCTTACACTTGCGGGCCTGAGGGCATGATGCTTAATACCATCAAGGTCTTGCATGAACGTGGCGTGCCTTATGACCGCATCTATCTGTCGATGGAGCGCAACATGAAGTGTGCCGTTGGGTTTTGTGGCCATTGTCAGTGGGGTTCGTCGTTCATTTGCCGTGATGGCCCAGTCTTTTGTTACGAGCAGATTGCCGACAGCTTTACGATTGAGGAGCTTTAATCATGGTTGTAACGACACGGACCAAAAAGACGACAAAGAGCACCAAAAGCGGGGCTGAGCGGCGTTACCGACCCAAGGTGGCTGTGTGGAAATTTGCGTCGTGCGATGGCTGCCAGCTCAGCCTTCTGTCTTGCGAAGACGACCTGCTCGATGTCGTTGGCGAAATCGAAATCGCGTATTTCCTTGAGGCAACGACGGCGGTTATCAAGGGGCCGTACGATCTGTCGCTGGTCGAGGGATCAATCACGACAGAGCATGATGCCCAGCGTATCCGCAAGATTCGCCAGCAATCCAAAAAGCTGATTACCATCGGGGCTTGCGCCACGTCGGGCGGTATTCAGGCGTTGCGCAATTTCGGCGATGTCGATCATTTCATCCGCTCGGTTTATGCGCGGCCTGATTATATCTCGACGCTTCGGACGTCCTCGCCGATCCACGAGCATGTGCCTGTCGATTTCGAGCTGCGTGGGTGTCCGATCAACAAGAACCAGCTTGTCGAGGTCATCAACGCGACGCTGAACGAACGGGCCCCGAACATCCCGCATGTCAGCCAGTGCGTCGAGTGCAAGAAGAACGGCACTGTTTGCCTGATGGTGGCCAAGGGTGTGCCTTGCCTTGGCCCCGTGACCCATGCTGGATGCGGCAATCTGTGTCCGTCCACCGACCGCGGGTGTTTTGGGTGTTTCGGGCCATCAGAGGCACCGAATGGTCCCAGCTTGGCTCGCCAGCTTGAAAAACTCGGCATGAGCAAGCAGGAAATCCGCGATTTCTTCCGCTCTTACAACGGCAACGCCGGTGCGTTCCGCGAAACGAGCGAAGCTTACGACTAATTTGTTTGACGAAGAAGGAGCCGATCATGGCAACTGCGGCCAAGACGACAAAGGCGAAAGCGACCAAGAAATCTGCGCCTAAAAAGGAGACTAATGCCAAGTCCGGCAAGTCGATGACGCGTACCATTCAGGTGGACGAGTTGTCACGCGTGGAAGGCGAGGGGGCTCTTTTTGTTCGCGTCAAGGATGGCGTGATCAAGGAGTGCAAGTTCCGCATCGTCGAACCGCCGCGCTTTTTTGAGGCTTTCCTGCAAGGGCGTTCCTATATGGAAGTGCCGGACATCACAGCTCGTATTTGCGGCATTTGCCCGATGGCTTACCTAATGGGGGCGCAGCAGGCGATGGAGGACGCTCTTGGCATTCAGGTGACCAAGCCGATTCGCGATTTGCGTCGCATCATGTATTGTGGTGAGTGGATCGAAAGCCATGTGCTGCATGCCGCGATGCTTCATGCGCCGGACTTCCTTGGTCTTGACGATGTGTTGCAGCTTGCCGCGACCAACAAGGACGTCGTGACGAATGCCTTGCAGCTTAAGAAACTGGGCAATGATCTGCTTGAGGTTATCGGGGGCGGTCGGGCTATTCACCCTGTGAACACGCGGGTTGGCGGCTTTTACAAAATCCCCAGCAAGAAGGCCCTCTATGCGTTGAAGGATCAGCTGAAATGGGGCATCGAGGCGTCGATCGCGATAGCCAAGCTGTTCGGGACGTTCGAGTTTCCCGACTATGAGGACGATTATCACTGCGTGTCGCTGCGCCATCCTGATGAATACGCCATCGTGGAAGGGCGCGTCGTGACCAACCGTGGCATCGACATTCCGGTGCGTGATTTCCATAAGCAGTTCAAGGAAGTTCACGCGCAGCACACAACGGCGTTGCAAGGCTGGACGCGCGACAACGAGCCCTACCTGACTGGCCCGAATGCGCGTTATACCAATAACTATAGCCAGCTCACCAAGCTGGCCAAGGAAGTGGCCAAGGAAGTCGGGCTAGGCACGACCTGTTTCAACCCGTTCAAGAGTATTCTTGTTCGCATGGTTGAGACGGTTTATGCCTGTGAAGAGGCGTTGCGGCTCATCAACAACTATGAAGAGCCCGATGTGCCCTTCATCGAGAGCACACCCAAGGCCAGTGAAGGGTTTGGCATGACCGAGGCACCGCGCGGGGTTTGCTATCATTCCTATAAGATGGATCATAACGGGCATATTCTGAAGGCCGTCATTTCTTCACCGACCGCGCAAAACCAGCCGCAGATTGAGCGCGATCTGTTTGGCGTGGTTGAACGTAGCCTCGATCTTGATGAGGCGGCCCTCAAGCATCGCTGCGAGCAGACGATCCGCAACTATGATCCGTGCATTTCTTGCTCGGCCCATTTGCTGCGCTTGACAATGGTGCGTGAGTAAGTTCGGGTGAAACGCATTCTCTTTCTGGGGGTCGGAAATCTCCATCGCGCCGATGATGGGGTTGGGCCTGCCTTGGCTGATATGTTGACCGCTGATGCCGCTTTCATGGCAAAAGGGATCGAGGTTCAGCCGCATAGCGGCGAGGGGGCCTCGCTGATCCACTTGTGGATGGGCGCGGACAAGGTTGTGATCGTGGATGCGATGAAGTCGGGCCTGCGTTGTGGCACGATCAAGCGGTTTGATGCGGCTCATGAAGCATTGCGCCACGGTGTTTTCCGCTATTCCAGCCATCTTTTCTCTCTGGCCGAAGCCGTTGAGATGTCGCGCACGCTTGGCACCTTGCCGCCGGAGATGATTGTTTATGGCATTGAGGGCAAAGAGTTCACGTTCGGAGCTGCCATGTCCCCTTCCGTCGTTCGTGCGCTCAAGAAAGTTGAAGCCACAGTCCGTGATGAATTCGCGGACCTATAGGGGCGAGGCCACTATGCACGAAGTTTCTTTATGCGAGAGCATTATTCGGATTATTGAGGCGCAAGCGCAGCGTGACCATTTCTCGCGCGTCGAGAAAGTGACTCTTGCTGTCGGCACCCTGTCTGGCGCGAGCGCGGAAGCCCTAACCTTCTGCTTCCCCATGGTCGCCAAAAACACCATCGCCGACGGCGCAACCCTACAAATCAAAGAAACCAACGGCCCCGACCTGCGCGTGTGCGAACTTGAGGTGGGAGGGACTTAAGCGTTCAGTGTTGGTGTTGCCGACTTTTTGAAATGCATGACCATGTAAGAATTAGGCTTGTTTTCCCACATAAGGTTGCTTCGTTCTACCAGTTTTAGCCCAGAGTGTTCTGCTGCTCTTACAAGCGTTTCATCTCTCCAGAATGTATCAGTCAGGCTGATGACGTGTGGTTTCCCGCTCGGGTCAGTCGCGTTGAATGTGACCTTCATTTGTGTGCCATCTTCGAGCCTGAAACGTGGCAGGCAAGATAGCGAGATAAATCCGTCGTCATCTTGTAATAGTTCAGGGCTCGTTGCTTTTTTAAGGACTTCTTCTGGAACATCCTTAATATGGATACAATTTTGATAGTGATCAGGTGTATCTGCAACATGATCAGAAGGGCACCCAACCAAAAGAACTTGTCCATTAGGCGCAAGAAGCGAAGAGAGGGTGCCAAAGAATCCCTTTTCAAGCTGTTCGTACGGCAGGAAATGGTAATGGACGTGCACTGCTGTGACAAGATTGCATTGCCCAAGAATATGCTCGGGAATCTTGGTCGAATAACGGACGGTTCCTTCGTCGATAAGTTTGGGGGCTTTTTCGCTGGTTTGTGCAAAAGCCAGCCGTAACATATCTGTTGAAGAGTCAATGCCGTGAATTTCATCGTAACCAAAATATGGCAGCCGTTGTGTTAGCCATCCAGTGCCGCAGCCAAAATCAACAGCTATTTTCTTTTTGGCTACTGGTGCGTTGGTACTCGGAATCTCATCAGGTTTGAGACAGCCAGTGAAATATCCCATGTAAAGGGCGGAACGGCCTGTCACGCGGTTGAATAAGTCAAAGAATTCAGCTGTTTCTCTCGTGTACTGCGTCACATGTTTTGATGCAGTAATTTCTTGGCGGGCCAAGGGATGTATACCGCCGACGACACTACGAACTGAGGCTGTGATCCCGTCCGTTCCTGTCCCTGAAAGTTGATTTGAGCTCAACATGCTGTTTCTGCCTTTTTATTATTCTGTGATGTCTTCTGACATTTTCCAAAGTGCATCGAATTGCGACCGATAGGCATCCGCAACGCTTTGCGATTTTATGGCCACGACTTTGGGAAAAGCCGGACCATCTCCATAAATGATAAAATCAAACCTATTTTCGTATACACTGAAAGGTATTGTAAAAGCCATAGTTGGAAGACGACGATAGCGAATATACTTTGTCACCATAACATCTACCCCTTGAACTACAAGAGCGCGGAAATCCATGTTATCGAGTTTTGTCATCCGCTGCAAATGTACTGTAGCATAATCGCCTAGTGCACTGATAAATTCGCCATCATTGTTTCCAAAAATGTAAATTCGCCTGTCTTGGGGGGAATCGAGAAGTATCTGGTATATGTCGTCGGCGTACTTTCTAAAACCAGCGTGACCTTGGTAGTTTAGGACGATATTAGAACTTTTCCTTACGCCATCACCTTCTGTGAATTCAACATCATGTGACGCAAAGGCGTGAATAATCGCAGCAATCGTTGATTCCTGGGGGGCGTAGACGCCGTGTTCGATGTTTTTGATGGTTTCTGCGGACAAGCCAGAGGCTTTGGCCAGCTCGGAGCGAGTCCAGTCCAAGAGTCCGCGCGCGGCGCGCAGCTGTGCGGCAGTGATCATCATTAAGTGTTGTCCTCAGGTTCGCCCACTTACATAGCCTTTTTTTAGAGGTCATTTCAAGTAAAGTATTATTTTCATGAAGGATCGACTGTGTGAATCATTTTCATGTATGGTTAATGTTGCCCGGAAACAATGGTTATCCTTGTGTTTATCAACAGAAAAAGTGTAGCGCAACCAAAAAAAGGTATTTACTTACTCAAAAAAGGTAGGTATAAGGATATCCATGGCTCGTTCTGCGCTTTATGCTGGACGAGCCGGGGTTGGAGACCACTTATTTCAGGCTCTGACGGGTAATCATTCTTAAGTTATCTTAATGGACGAGGATTTTATGACGAAAGCTGGTTTGCAGTTGATGATCTCTTCTCTCAAAGACCGCTGCAAGCAGGTTATGGATGGGCATCCCATCCTCATCGACTCTAGTCATATGCCATGCGTGGCCGCAAACTTGAATGTGGCCTCTCGTTCACCTCTCGCTGCCGATCAGCAGACATCCCTGACAGCTTTGGTTTCCTATGTCGCCCATATGACAGGGCGCAGTGAATATCGCGTTGAACGCGATTTGTCCGATTATTTCCACATTCCCAATCCCAAATGTCTGGCGCGTGACCAGTACGACGCCGCCGTTCGCTTTATGGTCGAACAGGTTCCCGCGGGTCGTTGCTAAAGGTCGCTTCTTTTCTAACCCGAGTAATATTAACCCGTGGATGAACTGACGTACTAAAATCCCCCATCTCTCGTCTTCCCGCACAGCAGACGGCGCGAAGCGCGGGATGCGTGATGCGGGACCCAGCGAGGCTTTGCGGCATCCCCCGAACCCAAGTCCCGTGTGTCCAAGTGTGGCTGGACCCCGCATCAAGTGCGGGGTGACGAGAAGGCCGGACTATCTTGCGCGTCGCCTTTCGTGCGCTTGTTGGTGTTACTTGCCGCGCTTGGTGTGGTGGGTTGGTTTGTGTGCAGGTTGGTTCAGGCTGATGGCGCGCAGCGAGGCTTTGGCTTTGGTCATGCGTGTGGGCGGTGTGTAGGGAGCGGATTCCTTGGGGCCGAGGCCGAGCGTTTGGCGTTTGATCAGCCGTGCTTCGTTTTGAATTGAATCCAGATCGCGGTAGTAGCCGTCGGCGGTCAGGCGGAGTTTGCGCAGCCCCAGTTGCCAAGCCTGAATGATGATCTCGCCGCGCAGGTCAGCGGGCAGTGTGGCGGGGACCGTGATGTCAGCCTCGTTGGTGCCAGTCAGGAAGCTTTGAACGGCACCGGCCATGCGCAGGCGGGCTTCGTGGCTGATTTGCTCATCCGTCACGAAAATCGCGGCATGCTCGGTGGAAAGCTCGCTGTTGCCCTGTACGGCATTATGCCCACAGCAAAAGGCGTTGGCGGTTTCGATTTCGGCGGTGGTGAAGCCCAGATGGTGCAGGATGTCGAGGCGCGGATTTTCGAGGGCTTCGTCCGTCAGGCCCAAGACGTTCCGGCAGAAATCAAGCCCCAGAACCCATGGTGTGAAGGCATAGCGGATATGGCTGACGAAGGGCAAAAGGGCTTCGACGGCGGTGAGGGATTCGCTGGTCAGGCCTTTGTCTTGCAGGGTGCTCAGCGAAAGGGCGGGGGCTCCACGAAGGGTTTTATAGCCCGCGACGTGATCGACAATCGCCCTGATGTCGCTTAGGTCATAACCCACCTTTTCCAGCCCCAATAAAAGCGCAGGGCGAATGCGCCGCTCATATTGGCCGTCGCCGAGCGCATAGGCGCAGGTCAGGGCCGTTTCGGGTTGGCAGCCCTGCGTTGTGCTGTCCAGCAGGGCGGCGAGTGTGGGGGCATGGCCAAGCCGTGTCAGCTGGGTATGGCGCAGGCCGTGCTTTTCGCTGAGTGTCAGGGCCTCTTCCAGCGCATAGCGGGCCTTGGAGATCAGGATGAGGTCGGCTCCGGATTCGATGGCAAGCCCTTGAGGGATGATTGAGAGGCGGTCGAAATCGTTTGGCTCGGCAAAGGCGGCGCGCAGGCGGTTGCGCTGGGCTCGCAAAAGGCTTTCACGCTCACGCGGGAAGGCAGGATAGGTGCCGAGACGGCCAGCCAGCAGCGCCGAGGTCGCTGTGGCCGTTGCCGTGACAAGGGCGCAGAGCGCCGCGGCGGTGACGCAGGCTTTGGGACTGTCATAGGGTAGGGCTATCGCCATCAGCAGCGCGGCCATATTGGCGAGAGTCAGGGCCAGCGGGCGCGAGTCCGTGATGACGGGGGCGAGGGTTTCATAATGCAGGTCCAAGAGCAAAACGGCGATGCGGGTTGCTTGCTCAAGCGCGAGGAGATCGGGCGTGCCATCGGGGCCGCAGAAAGCGAGCATGTTCAGCGCGGCGGTTGGGGCCGGCGTTTCGCTTGCCGTTCCGGCCCATTCGGCCATGGTGTCGGCAAAGACAATGTCGATGGCGGGCTTGCTCAGGCTGGTTTGCAGGAAGCGGTGCCATTTTTCCTGAGCCGTCGGCTGGGAGCGGCGCAGGATCGAATCGATCGTCTCGTTCTGGACGATCAGTGTCGTCGGGACTGGGACAGGGCTGGCTTTGTTGGAAGAGGCTGTTTGTGCCGCTTGCGGGCCATAGGCCCAATCGCGGCCTAGCTTGGCCATATCTTGGGGGGCTAGGACAAGGCTGCGGGTCTGGAGTAGGGCCAGCACTTCGTCATGGAAGGCGGAGGCCTCGGTTTCGCTTTGCCACAGGCCGTTTTTCCAGCCGGTATAGGTTGCGCTGCCTGCGATGCGTAGGAAGACCTCCGTTACCGTGTTTTCGGCGGTTGCCTCGGTCGAGGCGGCCAGATGGGGCCATAGCCAGGAGGGGGTCGTGTTTTCCTCAATTGCCAGAACAGTTGCGGGACGCGTGGCGCACAGGGCGGGCAGGAAGGCCGTGGCCGCCTCAAGGCTCCAGTCGGCGGGAACGGCAAGGGCGGGCGTCAGGGGCTCGCTGGGCGTTCCGGCGCGGACAAGGTGGGGCGAGTCGTGAAGCTGGCGGAACTCGGCAGAGAAGAAGCGTTCAATGGGCATCTGAAACTCGTTTTTGTTTCAGGGAGTTAGCTTTTACAACAGAAGCGCGTAAAAGTTATCCACAAGATGATGTGTCTACGGGAAGTATTGTCACAAAATATGGGGAAGCAAAAGGAAAAGATACTCACAGGACAAAGTCGCTTTTTCCCATGAAACACGGTTAACGCGAGGTTTGGCGGGGGCTTTGACGAAAAGTTGTACACAACTTTTTGCGGGGGAGGCGGGAACATGAAAGAGCCGTCGTTGAAACGACGTCTGCAACTTTCCGGTTTTTTTGTTCCGCTGGGACGATGGTTTGGAAAACCGTTTTATATCAATAGGTTAGGTGTGTCTCTCGATTTCGGAAAAGTTGTTGTATAACAACGACTTAACCCAAAAAAACTCCCGAACAGACCCGTGTCCGTACCAAATATGGCTTCGCGTGCGTCACAGGGCTTATTTTCTTCTCGATTCGTTGATTCTAAAGGATTTTTCTGAAATCGAAAAGGGGGGGCTTGGGCTGCCAGTGTGACCCTGCTTTCAGGCGCATGAGCCTTGTGAAACAATCCTTGTTTTCATGCCCAGATTAAGGTTTCATCGGCTGACCTGCCTTATTCTCTTCCTTTCCTTTAAGGAGGCTTCATGTTCGAGACTCTTTCTTTCGTACGGCGTACGTCTCAGGTCGGGACGCGGCTGAGCGTCTTTCTGTTCGGCAAAAAGGTCGGCGAGGATGCCTATGGCAATCGCTATTACACAATGAAACGCTCGCCGGTCGGAAAGGCCGAGCGGCGCGTTGTGCTTTATGCCGCTGAGCCTGAAGCGAGCTTGATCCCGCCTGTCTGGTTTGGCTGGCTGCATCATCAGACGGCGCAGCCTTTGCCCGCTTCGGCAGAGGAGCGTTTTGCGTGGGGGCAAACGCATCGTCCCAACCTGACCGGTAGTTCGGCGGCCTATCATCCTTCCGGCTTGTTTTCCGTCGCCGAATCCGGCACTGTGCAATCGTGGTTACCAACTGTGACACCGCAGGACGGGCAAAACTGAAAGATCAAATCAGGATCAAAGAGAATCGGGGGAGTCGAGTTATGGGGCGCAATGCTATCGAGACCGTTTTGGGAGCCGTCGTTTTGGTGATCGCCGGTCTTTTTCTGGTTTTTGCCTATTCCAGTGCCGACCTGCGCAAGGTACAGGGCTATACGGTATCGGCTAATTTCCCGATGGTTGACGGACTGAAGGAAGGCGGCGACGTCAAGATCAACGGCGTGAAAGTTGGCTCAATCGCCAGTATGAACCTGATTGCCGAGCCAGGCCCGACCCAGTATCTTGTCGATTTGAAGATGACCTTGCTCGACACAGTGACGCTTCCCAGCGACACGATCGCGATGGTGGCGAGCGAGAGCCTTTTGGGCGGCAAGTATCTGTCGCTTGAAATCGGCGTGGATGAGGACTCGATCAAAAAGGATGGCTCAGGTAAATTGACGCGGACACAGGCCCCGATGCGCCTTGATGATTTGATCGGTCAGTTGATTTACAGCAACAAGAAGCCCGATAATGCGCCCACTGCTGCCACACCAGCGGACAACGCGGCGGTCCATCCATGAGCTTGCGGCAACGCCTTGTCGCGCTATCGTTGATGATGGCGTTTTGTTTGGGGCAGGGCACGACATCCTCCATGGCTGCGACGCCTAGCCTTGAGGCTCCCCTTGCTGTTTTGCGCGCGTTGGACAAGGTCACGGCCCGGGTTGAGGAAATCGAAGTCCATACGGACAAGCCCTATAAGTTTGGTACCATTTTCATTACGGTGCATAGTTGCCGCACCACCACGCCTGACGAGCCTCCTGAATCGGCGGCGTTTATGGAAGTGACGGAGTTCAAATTCGGCCAGATGGAGACGCCTGTCTTCAAAGGCTGGATGTTTGCCTCAAGCCCCGCACTGTCGGCCATGGAACACCCGCTCTATGATCTTTGGCTGATCGGCTGCAAAGGCGGCCAACCCCCTGCCGAAGCCACACCGGCTGCTCCGGTTCCTGAGGCTGCGGTTACGCCAGCTGACGGGAAGACGACGAAACCGTAGTTTTATATAGTTTCCACACCGTGTGTCTGGTATGAAGGGGGCGGCTAAAAAGCCGGTTATAGTTAACGAAAACATGGCAACCGTCCCGATTCTGTGATAAGGTCGGGGCCTTCATTATTTCAGTGAAATGGACATATGAGCAATCAGGAAAAATTACTGGAGCGTCTGGAGCTTTTAAAGGCCGAGCATCGCGATCTTGACGACGCCATTCTGGCCTTGGCCCAGCGGGCCGTTCCCGACATGGTGCAGCTTGCGCGGCTAAAGAAAAAGAAGCTTCTGCTTAAGGACGATATCACGCGCCTTGAAAGCGAACTTTTGCCGGACATCATCGCCTGATCCGTCTTCGCTTGCGCCGGACTGGTCTTTTTTGGTTTTTTTTCCACAACTGCCGGAATGCACATGATTGAGTTTTTTTTGTTTTTTGTGACGGGGCTTCTGCTGGGGGGCGGTATCGTTTTTCTGTTTCTGCGCGGCCAGCGGACCGAGCAGGCACGGATGGTCGAGACGTTCAAGGCCCTGGCCGCCGATACCTTGCATCAGAACAGCGCGACTTTCCTGCAAATGGCGGAAGGTAAGTTGCAGCAGCGTGAACAGGCGGCGACGGCAACGCTGGATAAAAAGACGGTCGCGATTGACGCGATGATCAAGCCAGTCGAAGAAACGCTCAAGGCCGTCAATACGCAGCTTCAGGCCCTTGAGGTCAAGCGCGAGGGAGCCTACCGCGAGCTGGCGGAAATGGTGGTGGCTTCGCGGGAGAGCCAGACTCTGCTCCGCAAGGAGACGAGCCAGCTTTTGCAGGCTCTGCGCGTACCGACGGGGCGCGGGCGATGGGGTGAATTGCAACTTCAGCGCATTCTTGAAATGACAGGTATGTCGGTGCACGCCCATGATTTCTCGACGCAGACAACGGTGGCGAACGAGGATGGCAACATTCGCCCCGATGTCGTCGTGTCGCTGCCCGGCGAACGATGCGTGATTATCGACAGCAAGGTGCCGCTCTCGGCTTATCTGGACTCGGTGCAGACGAGCGATGAGGCTGTTCGGGAAACCGCCTTGAAGCACCATGCGCGGCAGGTGCGCGAGCATATCAAGACGCTGGGCAGTAAAGCGTATTGGGAGAAGATCGACGGCACGCCTGAGTTTGTCGTTCTGTTTTTGCCCGGCGAACATTTCCTGTCCGCTGCGCTGGATTATGACAGCGAGCTCATGGAATACAGCACGCGCAGTAAGGTCGTGCTGGCCACGCCGATGACGCTGATCGCGCTGCTTCGCACCGTAGCTTATGGCTGGCGCCAGGAAAAGATGCGCGAGAGCATGGTCGAAATGGTCGAAGCCGGACGCAAGCTGCATGCCGCGCTGATGGTCTTTGCGCGTCATATGGGTGATATGGGCTCGCGGCTTGGCGGGGCCGTGGAGTTTTACAACAAGATGGTTGCCTCGTTTGATCGCAACGTGATCAGCAAGGCACGCAAGTTCGAGGAAAGTGGCGCGATCCAGATTGGCGACGAGATCGAGCCGCCAACAGCAATTGAAATCGAACCGCGTGCCAGCCTCGTGGAAGTGGGGCCCGTTCTGGTGAAAAAATAAGGGATGAAAAGAAAGACAAGACGAATGACTTTGATGACCGTTTATACAGTACCCGCGCCGGTTCTACGGCAAAAGGCCAAGCCCGTCGAGAAAGTCGATGCGCGCGTGGCGAAGATCATGAAGGATATGCTTGAGACCATGTATGCCGAGGACGGCGTCGGTCTGGCGGCCAATCAGGTCGGGCTTTTAGAGCGGATCATCGTCGTCGATGTATCGCACAGCCGCGATGGCAGTGAGGCCTTGATGATGGCTAATCCCGAACTGGTGTGGACGAGCGAAGATCCTTTCACCTATCGCGAGGGGTGTTTGTCCGTGCGGCCTTGCTCGACGGAAACGTCCGAGGAGCTGTACGCGAATGTCACGCGCCCTCGTTCGATCAGAGTGCGTTATCTCGACCTGAACGGCACAGCGTGCGAAATCGGGGCCGAGGAATTGCTTAGCCAGTGCATTCAGCACGAAATTGATCACCTCGATGGGGTGCTGTTCGTCGATCATATTTCTGCACTTAAGCGTGGGATGATCTTACGCAAGATTGAAAAGTTGCGCCGTCTGGGCGGATCGGACAAGTCAAAATGACGAAATTGCGACTTGTTTTTATGGGCACGCCGGATTTTGCCGTGCCTGCGCTGAAAGCACTTGTCGCGGCGGGGCATGATGTCGTGGCAGCCTATTGCCAACCGCCGAAACCAGCGGGGCGTGGACAGACCGTGCATAAAACGCCCGTGCATCTGGTCGCCGAAACACTGGGGATCGGGGTGCTCACGCCGCGCAGCTTGCGCGATCAAACGGCGCAGCAAGAGCTGGCGGCCCTGAAACCCGAGGTGATTGTTGTGGCGGCCTATGGGCTGATTTTGCCTCAGGCTGTGTTGGATATTCCGCCGATGGGGTGCCTGAACATTCATGGCTCTCTTTTGCCGCGCTGGCGCGGAGCCGCGCCGATCCATCGGGCAATCCTTGCTGGTGATGTCGAAACGGGCATCACCGTCATGAAGATGGAAGCGGGGCTTGATACGGGCCCAATGCTGTTGACAGGCACGCTTCCTATTACTTCTGAGACAACTGCGCAGCTTTTGCATGATGCAATGGCCGATCTGGGGGCGCGACTGATTGTCGAGGCTCTGGATTGCCTGACGCAAGGCCAGCTTGAGGCTGTGGCGCAGCCGGAAGAAGGCGTGACCTATGCCGCCAAGCTGACGCGCGAGGAAGGCTTGATCGACTGGACGCAATCTGCCGCTATGATCGAACGACAGGTCCGTGCGCTTAACCCGTGGCCGTCGGCTTTCTTTAACTGGAATGGCGAGACGATCAAGGTGTTGCAGGCCGAACTTGTGTCTGGCCAAAAGGGCAGCGCGGGGGGAATGCTCCTTGACGAGCGGTTCACTGTGGCGTGTGGTCAGGAAGCCGTGCGGCTTGTGTTAGTGCAGCGTGCGGGCAAGAAGCCGACCGATGGGGCGTCGTTTCTGCGTGGGGCTCGCTTGCCGGTGGGGACTGTGCTTGCATGACGACGCGCTGGAAGCTTGTGATCGAATATGACGGCTCCGGCTTTTGCGGCTGGCAGCGGCAGGCCAGCGTTCCGTCCGTTCAGCAAACCATTGAGGATGCGATCTTCGCTTTTTCCGGAGAGCGTGTGACGCTGCATGTGGCGGGGCGAACGGACGCAGGCGTTCACGCGCTGGCGCAAGTCGCGCATTTCGATTTGGAGAAACAGGTCGAACCACACACTGTTTATGGCGCGATCAATTATCATGTACGTCCAGCCAAGGTCAGCCTTTTGTCGGCGCAGGTGGTGCCCACTGATTTTCATGCGCGGTTTGATGCCAAGGCGAGGTCTTATCGCTATCTGATTGCTAACCGCTCGGCACCACTGGCTCTTAGCGCAGGCAAAGCGTGGCATGTGCCACGCCCTTTAGAGATCGAGCCGATGCAAAAAGCGGCCTCGCTTCTTCTTGGGAAGCACGATTTTTCGACGTTCCGCGCTAGCCATTGCCAAGCGAACTCGCCATGGCGCACTCTTGATGTTCTGGATATTGCAAGGGAGGGCGAGGTCATCGTCTTCTTTACCAAGGCGCGTTCTTTTCTTTATCACCAAGTGCGCAACATGGTCGGTACTTTAACCATGGTGGGCGCAGGCCAGTGGTCTGTTGAGGATTTCGAAGCAGCATTCAAGGCCGCCGACCGCACGCGCGGGGGCCCCACGGCTCCGTCGGAAGGTCTTTATTTTCAAGATGTTTTTTATTGAAAAATTAATAGTTGCATCATCATTTCCGATTATGATGATTTTATAACGTAAAAACGCATAAGGAGAAAAAACATGGTGACATCTGTTCTCTGCTTCAAGCTTCTTATGGCGTTTATGGTTTTCTTTGAAGCCTAAGGCCGCTAGCTCTCTTTCATCAATTTACCAACCCCGCCTATATGGCGGGGTTGCTATGTGTGCGGATGAATTTGTGGATGATAGGTTGGATGTTGTTCCGCCACTTTCGTCCATTGAACAGACCATAATGGCCTACGTCGATTTCAAGATGGCTTTGCTTCATCGCGGCGGGCAGGTTGTTACACAGGGCCAAAGCCGCGCGTGTTTGCCCGGGGGGGGACACATCGTCCAGATCGCTTTCGATGGTGAGCAGAGCCGTTTGGGTGATGGCGGCGGGATCAACCTTGACGCCGCGCCATGTGAAGGTGCCACAGGCCAGATCGCGCCGCTGATAAACGCGTTCGATAAACTGGATAAAAAACTCCTCCGGCACATCCATTACGGCCATATATTCTTCATAGAAACTTGTTCGCGAGGCCCCGGTTTCCTCATCGCCGCGTGTCAAAGCGCGGTAAGGTTGCGTCGATTCCATCAGGCTTTTGTCAAGGGTCGGCAGTGATGCTCCCATAAAATGCATGATGCCCGGATAGACACGCCGCCCGAAGGCTGGATGATAGGGCGGGATCGTTTGGATATAGGTTTCACGGAACCAAGACAGTGGATGAAGCTGGGCCCGTTCACAAAGCACACAGGCGGTGTTCTGGGTGTCAATCGGCCCGCCGAGTAGGGTTAGTGTGCTGGGTTGATGCTTGTCTTTTTGTGCCGCGAGTAGGGCTGTCGCGCAAAGTGCTCCGACAGAGGATTGTCCGGCAGCAATAACGTGCAGATGCGGACCTAATTCGTCGATCCATTCCATCAAAAGGCCGATTTGGTCTTCAAGGTCAAAGAAGCCTTGAGCCAGCGGTACCATTTTTGCATCCGTCCAATCGGTGACATAGACATCGTGCGAAGGCAGCATGGCCTCGATCGTGCCGCGCAACAGCGTCGAGAAATGCCCAAACAGCGGTGCGATGATGAGTATCTTGGGGTCTTGTTCAATATGGGCGTTGACTTCGCCGTTTGATGCGCTGCGCTGGAAATGGATCAGTTTGCCGAAGGTTGCTTTTTTGATCACGGTTTCCGTGACGCTGATGGGCTCGCCACGGAAAAAGACTTTCCGAATACCGTAAGACGGCTTGCCATGATAGCGCGTGTTGCATTCAAGCAAAAAGGCCTGATGCGTCGCCTGTTGGATCCAGTCGCTGGTCCGTGGAAGAAAAGGGTTTTGAAGGGCCAGACAAGACAGCTTGGCCCAACTGTTCCACGGCATGAGGGCCAGTGTTCTGAAGTCGAAAAACGGATACAGATACATCGAATCGTGAACCTTTCACAGACAGCTGGTGTCAGCGTATTATGGTTAACGCTGTCTGTAAACAGGTTGGTTCTCGTCCCCGTCTTTTTCGCTTTGCGTCAGTCGTTGCGCAAGGTTGGAAAAAGGCCTTGGCGTGATGTGGTGGGCATGAACAGGATTGCCAGCATCAGATACCGCCAGCCTTTTCTTGTGGGCTGACTATCGGGTTCAGGGCTTAGCGGCGTGAGTCCCTTGATCAGACGCGCACGGCGCAAGAGACGCCTTTTACGGTTCTTTTGATGCGCTTCTTCTATGGCCGAGATTTTATCGACCAGATCGGATTCTTCACGGCGCAGAAAGGTCAGGTGCTCCATCCATCTATGTAGTTTCGCAAACAGTCGCGGACGATTTCCTGCTTCAGGGGCCAGTGCGGCAATCTTCAGGCAGGTTTGGTCAATGGCATGGGCATTCTCGCATTGAGCTTTGCCGAGCAAAGAAGGATCGGGATGAATAGGCTTTTTGTGTAAAGACATAAAATGTACTCCTGTCGCACGATGTATATCTTTCGTATCACAGGCCGGTAAATTGATTGTTAATTTACCGAAACAATATGTCTGTTAACACAATTTAAGGCATAGCCTTGATGAGGGATTGGGCCGCCTGACTGTTCGAGGAGGTCGAACGGTCAATCAGGATATTGCGCGGCGTGACGTTAGAGCCATACATCCGGTGGTTCCATGTGTGGCGCGGCGCGATGACGGCTCCTTCAAGCGAAGCTCCGACATAAAGCCCTTCGGAGCGCGAGAAGGCGTACATATCGGATTTCAGGCCGAGTCCTGTTGAGGCATTGACGCCCTTGCCAAGCTCGCCTACAGCAACGCCGGCATCGCCGCCAAGGGTGACTTGACGATCCAGAACGGCGTTCAAACCGCGTTCGGTCATGACGGCGATAATGATCTCGGACGAACTGCCGCCGATCTGTAAGCCGAAGCTCAGGCCACCCAGTGTGTAGAAGGCAGGATCGCTCCATGTGTTCTGGGCATTACGAACCAACATGACGGCATTCCCGCCACGTCCACCAATCAAAAAGGCGGCGCGGAGCTGGCTGGGGACGATGATGATAGCTTTGGCGCGTGAGGCCAAATCGACAAGACCGGGATATTGGTTATCGCTCATCATGCTTTGGAAGGTGATGCGAGAGCGGTCGATCAGCTGGTCCGTCTCGCTGGCAAACTCGCCCGCGCTACGGCAACCGCCGAGTGACAAAAGGGCCAAGAACGCGATGAAAAGAGTATGACGCAATCCACGCATAAGGTTGAACTCCCCGTTAATGAAGGCTTGGCAAAACGCCGAATCAAGGATGAAACGCCGCAAGCATGTTGTATAACGACAGCTTCTGTCAATTTTGAGGCGCGAGCGAGGTTACTGTAGGGCTAGAATGACGCCGAGGATGGTGATCTCCACCAGCTCCTGAAGTGTGCCCATCAGCGGTCCGTTGTAACCGCGCAGATGGTTGGCTCCCAACAACGCGACAATAAGACCAGCCCCCGACCCAATGGCCAGAACCTGCGCCGTATAGCTGTCAATCGCCAGATAGCTGATCAAGACACCGATCACGAGCGCCATCACCATGCGAAGGGCAGGTGGCTTTTGGAAATAATCGGCAACAGGGTCGCCAGGTATCGGGCGTAGCCATGCGGCCATCAGAACCATCATCGCTCGCGACCAGCTGGACGAAGTGACCAAGGCGCACAAAACGACAGTGTTGTCGCTCAAGCTCGCGATAGCACCGATCTTCATAATGATGACGAGAATGACGGCCAGCGTACCGTACTGAACCGATCGTTCTTCTTTTAGCCAGCCGATCCCTTTTTCCTGATCGAAGGTCTTGCCGTACTGGTTTGCCATGCTGGCAAACTCTTCCTCGTGCAAGGCCCGTGTCAACCACAGCATGCCGATTACCGCAAAGGCCGCCGTGATGATACCGGGAAGGCCGATCTGGGTCATGATCCAGTCGATGCAAGCCCCGAAGATGCCAATACCGGCTCCGACAAGGGGGAACCAGCCCATCGACTTGCGAACAATTCTGGGCTTGGGTTCATCCGTTAGTTTTAAGTGCAGACGCGTCAAATAGTTGACGGCCACGACGATCTCGGCCCACAGCGATTCGGCTGACGGCGTGTTAATTGTCAAGACGGGGGGCGATTTAAGAGGCGTCCCGCCCTGCGGGCTGCTGGGTTGCGGCGCAGAATCCTCGGTGCTTTTTTGCACCTCGGTGGAAGGCATCGGGGCCATGGGATCAGTCGGTTCGGTCATGTCCCCATGTTATAACCAATTATGGTAAAAACGCAATCTGGAATGGACCCCTAGCTTGCCTTTTTTGGGATTTTACCTTTCTGTGCGTTTTGGCTATTGTCATGAAAGGAAGTTCTGGCTATAAGCTGAGCTCCTCGCGATGCCTGGGTAGCTCAGTCGGTAGAGCAGGGGACTGAAAATCCCCGTGTCGGCGGTTCAATTCCGTCCCCAGGCACCATTTCGGCTCTACCCCAAAGGATGGCTCTACCCCAAAGGATGGGGCAAGGGGTTGGCTCTACCCCAAAGGATGGGGCAAGGGTTTGAGGTTATCATAGCGGGGCCTCTTTGAGGTGGCCACACAAAACAATCACACGAAGTCTGTAATTCTCGAAGTTCCTAGCTGGCCCATAGGGCCAGCCCCTTTGTCATTCATAGTCTATGGATGGAGTATTGAACCAGCCCGAAGGGCGGTTCATGACCGAGTGTCAGCGTGGGCACCACGAGGAACGAAGTGCCGAAGTACATTCCATCCCACACCATGTTCCCTCGTGGCAACTTCGCCGTTCTTTTTCCTTTGTCATTTGTGCGTACACGTCCGCACAAATGTCACGGAACGGCTCGTTGTCGAACCCCGACTCTCTTTTGGTGTAAGGAGTATATCCCTCTTTATAAATCAACACTGTTGGGCAAAATCACCCGACTGACCTACCCCACCTTTTCCGCCATTTTTTGAGGGTCTGCCCAACCGTATGTCGCCTCCCCATCATCAAGGATGAACAAAGGAAATGTTTTCTTCAAAATTTATAACCTCACTCTTGAAGTAGCTCAAAAAACAAGCCATCTTGATAGCGTAATTTCTGCGTAAAAAATCAGGAGTAACAATGTTAACAGATGTTTTCGCCGAAAGATACAGATCAACAGAGATTTGGTCTTCGTTCAGTGCAGCCGAAAAAGCGTTCCTCGTTCAGGGCATTCGACTGGTTGCTGAACAGCTTTACCCTTATTGGAGAAAAGAAGGTAAGGCCGATCCAGATTCTAAGGAAGCATGGACAGAACTACATGATGCTTTAAGTAGAGAACTTGGCTTGATGGCTTTATCTGAACGATATTACTCGTACCAAACGCCTTACAATGGAACACAAACTACGGTTGCCGCATCATGGACAATGGACAAAGTATGCGAGAACTTCATTATTGCCACATACAACGAGGCAATAGGAAATTCTCCTGATCTGCACATGAAGGCAAGAGTCAGTTTCTTCGAGTTGGCACTAAGAAGAAAAGGACAGGAACTTGAAGCCGAAAATCAATCACTTCCTGCACGGTTGGCAGGTGCAGAAAATGCCGAAAAACTAAACATTATAGCATCCCAAGGACGGCATGTTCCTAGAAACTACATTGATTGGTTAGAAGCTAATAACAGAATGAAAAATGAAGTTTTTTCCTCTGCCGTGGCCGAGTTCAACGAGCGCATGAAAAGATGTGGGTTCCCTTTGAATTATCATAATGGATTCATTCAACTTTCAAATGATGCCTTAATAGAAAACACAATTGCAACCCCTTTCTGGGGACTTTTGATCGGCGAGGAATGGAAAAATGTTGATCTGGATATGAAAGAAGCATTTGACCTAAGGGATAACTCTGGCAGGGACCCCGCGTTTTATGCAGCAAGAGCTTTAGAAAGCACACTTAAGATTATTTCAAAACGTAAAAATTGGACAACTGGGAAAGAAAAAGGGGCACACAATTATATCGACAATCTAGGCAGTAAGGCGCATGGCTGCATAGCCCCATGGGAGTCGGACGCATTAAAAATGTTTTTCACAAAAATCCGGAACCCTATGGGACATGGTTCGGGAAATGAAGCTGTTATGATTTTGAATTCACAACAGACAGATTGGGCCATTGAAACCTGTATGTCTTGGATTAAAGCTCTAATTAAACGATTATAAGTGTTCATTACTCATAGAAGAACTGTACAACGACGCACGCAACTGCTTGCACCGGACTAACCCCAATCCTTTTGTTATGGTAGGCAGTGAGAGTTGTACTTCGGGGCGCAAGCGCCCCTCGTGGCAACTTCGCCGTTCTCTTTTCTTTGTCATTTGTGCGACACTTCCGCACAAATGTCACGGAACGGCTCGTTGTCGAACCCCGACTTGTCGGGAGTTCAAAACAACCCATCGCCTCCTTACCATAACAAAAAAGGGCCAGCAAAGCTGACCCCTTTTGTTATGGTAGGCAGTGAGAGTTTCGAACTCCCGACCCTCTCGGTGTAAACGAGATGCTCTACCGCTGAGCTAACTGCCCTTACCATGGGGTGATCTGTTAGCAGGGTTTCCCCTGTTTGAACAACCCTTTTTTAGACGCACCTGGTAAAAAGAAAGGGCTTACTTGCCCTTTTCGCCGTTGACGGCTTCTTTAAGCTGCTTGCCGGCGCGGAACTTGGGCAGGCGGGAGGCTTGGATGTCGATGACTTCGCCCGTGCGGGGATTGCGACCTTCCGTGGCATCGCGCTTGGCGACATAGAAATTACCGAAACCGACAAGGCGAACTTCCTCGCCGCGCTGTAAGGCTCCTTGAACCGTATCCAGTACGGCGTCAATAATCGTCGAGACAGCCGCCTTGGACAAATCGAGTTTGGTCAAAGCCTTGCTGTCGGCCACCGCAGCAATAAATTCATTCTTGTTCACGAAAGGTCTCCCCCTAACGGTTGGCGCAGACGAAGAACCTTCTTCCCCTGCCAGTAAACACGGAAGCCGCAACTTTAGTCACCCTGTCCAGCACGGTCAATGCGTTTTCGCCAGAGTGGACCATTAACCATAGAGCTCCGTTCATATGGAAATCCCCTTATGAACAAAGGATGGGTTAATGCCTGACCCCTTCGCGCTTGGAAGAGCCCTTGCCAGTCGCGGCGATTTTATCAGCGGTGACGTCAACCAGATCGTCTTCCCAGACCACGGGCGTTAAGGGCTTGGTCAGGGCGACCTTGAGCACTTCGTCCACGGTGTTGATGAAGATGATCTTGAGGCCCTTCTTCACGTTGTCGGGAATCTCGGCCAGATCGCGCTCGTTCTCCTTGGGGATGCAGACGGTCGTCAGCCCGCCGCGCAGAGCGGCCAACAGCTTTTCCTTCAATCCGCCGATAGGTAGAACGCGCCCGCGCAAGGTGATCTCGCCCGTCATCGCCACATCCTTGTGGATAGGAATACCCGTGAGAACGGAGACGATGGAGGTTACCATCGCCACGCCCGCACTGGGCCCGTCCTTGGGCGTCGCGCCTTCGGGAACGTGAACGTGGATATCGCGTTTTTCAAGCAAATTGCGTTGGATGCCGAATTGGGCCGCTCGTGCTTTGACGTAGCTTTCCGCCGCCTGTACTGACTCGCGCATCACATCGCCGAGCTTGCCGGTGATCGTGATCTTGCCTTTACCCGAAAGGGCAACGGCTTCGATGGAAAGCAGCTCGCCGCCGACTTCCGTCCACGCAAGGCCCGTCGTCACGCCGACCAAATCCTCGGCCTCGACCTCGCCAAAGCGGAAGCGTTTCACGCCTAGATACTTTTCGATATTCCGGCGTGTGATATGGATGCTCTTCGTGCCGCTCTTGACCAAGATTTCCTTGATCGCCTTGCGCGAGAGCGTCGCGATTTCACGCTCCAGACTACGCACGCCCGCCTCGCGGGTGTAGTACCGGATGATATCGCGGATCGCGTCCTCGGAAATCGAGAACTCGGTCTTCTTCAAACCGTGTTCCTTCATCGTCTTGGCGACAAGGTGACGCTGCGCGATTTCGATCTTTTCGTCCTCGGTATAGCCGGACAAACGGATGATCTCCATACGGTCAAGGAGCGGCTGTGGCATGCGCAGGCTGTTGGCCGTGCAGACGAACATCACGTCCGACAAATCGTAATCGACTTCAAGATAGTGATCATTGAACGTGTTGTTCTGTTCTGGATCGAGCACCTCAAGCAATGCCGAGGAGGGATCGCCGCGCCAGTCAGCGCCCAGCTTGTCCACCTCGTCCAGCAGGAAGAGCGGATTGGATGACTTCGCCTTTTTCATCCCCTGCACGACCTTGCCGGGCATGGAGCCGATATAGGTCCGTCGGTGACCACGGATTTCAGACTCGTCGCGCACGCCGCCCAGCGACATCCGCACAAAGTTCCGCCCTGTCGCCTTGGCGATGGATTTACCGAGCGATGTCTTACCAACACCTGGAGGCCCGACGAGGCACAGGATCGGGCCCTTCAGTTTGCCTTGACGCTGCTGCACGGCGAGATATTCAAGGATGCGCTCCTTGACTTTCTCAAGCCCGTAATGATCGACATCTAGAATCTTCTGCGCTTCTTTGATGTTGCGGCGGGTCTTCGTACGCTTTTGCCAAGGAATGCCAAGCATCCAGTCCAGATAATTGCGCACAACCGTTGCTTCGGCGGACATGGGGCTCATGGAGCGCAGTTTCTTAAGTTCGCTCAGGCACTTTTCCGTGGCCTCGGTGCCCATCTTGGTTTCTTTGATCTTGGCTTCGAACTCGGCGATCTCGTCCTTGCCGTCTTCGCCTTCGCCGAGTTCCTTCTGAATAGCCTTCATTTGCTCGTTCAGATAGTACTCGCGCTGGGTCTTCTCCATTTGTTTCTTGACGCGGGTGCGGATGCGCTTTTCAACCTGGAGCACACCGATCTCGCCTTCCATATGGCCGAAGATGCGCTCCAGCCGGTCATTGACCGACGGGATTTCCAACAACGACTGCTTCTCTGAAATCTTGAGGGCAAGGTGTGAGGAGATTGTGTCGGCCAGACGTGCAGGCTCGTCGATCTGGCTGACCGTCACCATGACTTCGGGGGGAATCTTTTTGTTGAGTTTGATATATTGCTCGAACTGCCCCACGACGGCGCGGCACAGAGCGTCCAGCTCTGCCTGATCGCCCGTGAACTCGTCCACCGGCTCGGCGAAAGCTTGAAAGAAATCCGGATTTTCGGTGAAGCGCACCACGCGGGCACGCTGCCCACCCTCGACAAGTACCTTAACCGTACCATCCGGCAGCTTGAGGAGCTGTAAAACCGTGCCAATAGTACCTTGAAGGTACAAATCGCCTTTTTGGGGATCGTCCTGCGAAGCATCCTTCTGGGTCAACAAAAGGATCTGCTTATCTTCCTTCATCACGTCCTCAAGAGCCCGCACGGACTTCTCGCGCCCCACGAACAGGGGTACGATCATGTGCGGAAAGACCACGATGTCGCGAAGCGGCAAAATCGGGAAAAGCGCACCAGCAGGAGAGTCGACAGCCATAAACGATCCTTTCAACGACGGGCAATGGAATCGCCCTAAAATGGTCCCTTATCATGCCTGAATCGCAGAAGAATAACAGCAAAAAACAAGCCCAAAAGGCGACCTTGGTTAAGATGGGGGGTGACCGTCCGCTTTTCAAGTGGCGAAAAAACCAAAGCCCCTTTACGCCCCTCGTTACGTCGTGATAACAAGTTGCACCGCATATCAGGATATTGCCCCAAAGGAATAGACAGATGGCTTCATTAATCGAACCGATCCGCCGTGGCACACACTATGTAGCTCGTAAAATGGAAGAGCCGACGAAAAGTGGCGGGGCCTTCCGCCTTGTTGCCGGAACGGTTTGTATGGTCGTTGGAATGCGAAGTGTTTATCTTGGGTATCAGGGAGTTACTGATTTAGTGAAAGCATACAAAGCCCTGCTTACTCTTGTCACTTCCCATTCAGACCAGATTATTACTACCCATAACCTGATTATGGCACAGACAATGAGCGGCACATACAAAGTCGCTTTTGGGGCGGCCATTGGCCTTGCTTGCGCTCAAGGCCTCTACAATATCTGGGAAAGAGGATGCTTGGCTGATCGAAGACGGCGTCAGCAGCAACACTGTACCCCATAACCCCTCAGTATCGCCATGCGCCTTTACCCCGACAAAAGCGGAATTCTCCATGAAATGGCACCGGCTTTTTCTCCACGCATGCCATAAAATCTTGGTTTGCCGGATTGGGGGCATGAACTTCGGCACATCGTGCCTCGTGGAAACCTGCGCGGTGCTACGGTTCTAAAGGGGCAGGGGCTTGTCTCGTTGTGGCGGCATAAAGGCCGATGCCCATAGGGCGCAAATGGTGACGTCCTGTCGGGGTGGCCGTGGGAGGGGGCTGTGTCCACCAGTCGTAACGCAGGACCTCTTCAGGGGTTACCATGGCGCGGCGGTGCTGACTGAAAAAGATATATTGTTGTTGGGGCGGTGCCTTGCTGAGAATAAGCGCACTGACGTGGACGGCCTCGACTAATTGGGGCGCACGATCTCTTACAACTTTTAGAGCCGCGACGACAGACATTCCGGGTTTGTAGCACCGTTCCTGGGTTTGGGCGTGATGCCTGTCTGCGGCGGCGATGATGCGAGAGGACAGGGGAATGTCTTTGCCGACCAGCCCGTCTGGATAGCCTGTGCCATCGATGTTTTCGTGATGGTGCCGCACGGCTTTTGCAATTGCGGGGACGATGGTTGGATCATCTGTCGGCAACAGCGGATAGGACCACCCATGCTCTTTATTCAAGGATTCAAGTTTTTGGTTGAAGAAAGCAACATCTTTGCCGCGAAGCAAATCTTCGCTGTAAACGGGATGCAGGCGTATATGTTCAATGTCCTCGGCGGACAGGTTATGTGAAGGCTGGTAAAGTTTTTTCTGATCAAGGCAGAGCTTTCCCCGATCATGGAAATAAGCCTCCAAGATGATGAGGCTTTCGGTTTGCCGTGTAATCTGTTCATCAAGAAGCGGATGTTCCTTGTATTTCCCGAGCATCTGGTGGACAGTGACGGTGACTTCTTCTTCGTGGTTAAGGGTGCCGCAGATATAGGGGATATAGTCGCCGAAATGTGGAATTTGTTTCCAGTTGAGCCCGACTTCGGCGGCGGCTTCCCTCGCGCGCTTCGTATCGTGATCAAGAAAATTGTCAGAGGTGAGGTTTTGATAGGTTGCAATCAAGGATACGCCGCTTGGGGGCGGTGGTTCGCGAAGGTTGTTATAGGCAGGTGTCCAACGCATCATAGTATCCTCAGTAACAAGCTTTGAAATACCCTCCTGAGTACAAAGGTACCCTAACATGACTAATAAAAGCTTAACAATAAAATGTTTATTTTCATGTCATTAATACCTTGTTGTTCATGCTTGTTCTTAAGAAGAGAAGGCTGTGTCTTGTTGCTTCTTCGGGCCTGAGATCAAGTCGCAAGCGGTTTTTTACATTGCTGTGCAATAGGTTGGCTTTACTGCCCTTGTCAGCGTGTCTTGGTGAGGGTAGCATGCTTGGATCTGTCCCCCCTTTTGCCTGAATGGAGGCTAACCATGCTCAACACGTCATTCTACGGCTCTATTACCGCCCTGATCACGCCTTTCAAGAACGGGGAGATCGACGAGAAGGACTTTCAGGACTTTGTGCAGTGGCAGCTGAATGAGGGGACAAACGGCTTTGTGCCTTGTGGGACAACGGGCGAAGCTCCGACCCTTTCCGATGAGGAATACGCGCTTTTGACCCGCCTGTGCCGTGAGGTGGTGAACGGCAAGGTACCGGTGATTGCTGGTTGTGGGTCGAACTCGACCCAGCATGCCGTGCATTTGACGGCTCAGGCGCAAAATGCCGGAGCAGATGCGGCCTTGCATGTCGTACCCTATTACAACAAGCCGTCGCAAGAGGGGCTTTATCAGCATTTCAAGACGATCCACGACAACAGCGACCTGCCGATCTTTATTTATAACATTCCCGGGCGCAGCATCGTGAACATGACGGCGGATACGATGGCGCGACTGGCCGAGTTGCAGCGTATCGTCGGGGTCAAGGACGCGACGGGCAATTTGCAAACGCCGCTGAAGACTCGACAGAAGTGTGGTCCTGATTTTATCCAGCTTTCTGGGAACGACGATACAGCACTGGCGTTTTTGGCTCAGGGCGGCGTTGGGTGCATTTCTGTTGTTTCCAACATCGCGCCGTCCTTGTGTGCGAAGATGCAGGCGGCGTGGCGTAATGGCGATATTGCGACGGCGCAGAAGATCAACGATCAGTTGATGCCTCTTATCGAGGTTCTGTTCGTTGAGACGTCGCCCTCGCCGGTGAAGTATGCCGCTTCGCTAATCGGCAAGTGCCGTAACGAGCTGCGTCTGCCAATGGTTCCGGTCAGCAAGGCCAACGAAAAGCAAATCAAAGACGCGATGGTACAGTCGATTCTCGATATGGTGGAAGCCGCGTAAGCGGCCTCTCACCCTGTCGTTGTTTATCGCTGGGGCCCTGGGATGTTGAGATAGCGCATCCGCTTCATCTCGCAGCGGCCACGCGTGACCGTGTCGAGGATCAGGCCGCAAGCCAGCGACAAGAAGCTGACGATCATGAGGCCCATCGACAGGATCGCCGTCGGCAAGCGGGGCACGAGGCCGGTTTCAAAGAAATCATAGAGGATTGGGATCATCAGGATCACCGATACGGCTGCAAAAAGTGCGGCCAGAAGCGAGAAGAACGGCATCGGCTTTTCTTCTTTGATCAGGACGAGGATCATCCAAAGCACGCGAAATCCGTCTTTAAAAGTACTGAGCTTGCTCACGGAACCAGCTGGGCGGTCTTTGTACGGTGTTTCGATCTCGTCGGTCGGCATGCGTAGGTCCAGTGCATGAACGGTCAGTTCAGTCTCTGTCTCGAACCCGACGGCAAGTGCGGGGAAGCTTTTGACATAACGGCGTGAGAAGATGCGGTAACCGGACAGCATGTCCTTAAAGCGATTACCGAAGATCCACGAAACCATCGAGGTAAGCAGCCAGTTGCCGAAGCGGTGACCAGGGCGATAGGCTTCTTCGATTTCAGTTTTGCGCGCGCCGTTGACCATGTCCAACTGGTTGTCGATCAGGTGCTGGATCATGCGCGGGGCCGAGGCGGCGTCATAGGTCGCATCGCCGTCGACGAGGATGTAAACGTCGGCTTCGACATCGGCGAACATCCGGCGAACGACATTTCCCTTGCCTTGAAGCGGCTCACGGCGAACGATGGCTCCGGCCTCACGGGCCACATGTACGGTGTTGTCCTTGGAGTTGTTGTCATAGACATAAATCAGCGCGTCAGGCAAAGCGCGGCGGAAATCTGTGATGACCTGTGCAATTGCGACTTCTTCGTTATAGCAGGGGATCAGGACGGCAAGGCGTAGAGGTTCGCTCATGGTGTTTCGACTTTCGTTAGACGTGCGACATCGCAAAGCTCCAGCTTGGAGTCGTACAGATAATCCCTAACAGCTTGGCACTTTTGTGGCGAAAAAGTGAGCCCGAAGTGACCAAGGGCTTTTTCAGCGTGAAAAAAGTGGTGTTTAGGGATCAGAAGCTTAAACGGCCCGTGATGGGCGTTAAGCCGTTCGGCAAGCAGGTCGTTGATGCCTTTCCCTTCTTCGGGGCTGGCAAAGTTGCTTTGGATACGGACGAAGGCGATTTCCGACGGGAAGGCAGGAATGACGTGGGAATAGGGCTCGAACCCTGCCATCAGGATCATGGTGTGGGCGGGGTCTTGAATGGCAGGGACATCAACCATGACCGTATGGTCAAGCCACGGTTTTTGGCGACCCCAATCGCCGGGGCGAATGGTTCCGGCGACAAAGGCAAGGATGAAGACAATCATGAGAGCGCGCAGCTGGGGCTTGATCGGCAGCATCCCCATGGCAACGACGATCAATAGTGGTGCGATCATTTCCAGCGGGATGGCGTAGCGATAGATTGCAAACAAAAACAGCCAGACGACATAGGACAGCACAGCCATCCATAAAAGGTAGCGGGCCGCGATAAAGGTTGTGACTTTGTCGGGCGCGTGCTTGTTGCGGCCAAAAGCAAGCCTGGCTAGCGCGGATAAGGGAAGCAGTGCGTAAAGGAAAGGAATCCGCAAATCATGCCACGGGATTTCACCACTGCGATAGGGATTCAACGCTATAACATAGGGAAAGAAAAGACGGTCGCACAAGGTTGTCGGAAGAAACTTGACGTCTCGCATGCTGGAGTCAGGCCCGTAAGGCGACTGGAAGATGTTGTTGAAATAGGGGAAGAGCGGGCTTTTATAGGTCTCGTAGAGATAGAAAGACCAAGGGGCAAAAGAAAGAACGAGACCAGCCAGAATGCCTAGCCCGAACCCGAAGGCAAGCCAAAGGCGGCGCAGGAGTGGGCCGGAGACGAGCAAATACGCGCCGCACAGACCGATGCAAAAGACAACGAAGGGTAACTTGAGCCCCATCATCAGGCCCGCTGGAAAACCGCACAAGGCCGCCAGAATGAGGCTTTTGCTCCATGAGGCACTTAGCATGCGCGTGAATAGCGTGATGCTTAGCAAGGCAGAAGCGAACAAGCCAAGGCTTGTGATATTGTCATAAAAGGTTGTTCCGATCTGGGCAATCCCACCGCCGCCCAGCATGCCGAGCAGAGCCAGTGCTGTGCAGGCCCAAACTTTTTGCTTTGTCTGGGGGATAATCAACGTCGCGTGGCAGAGCATAAAAAGCAGAACAAAGTTTAGCCCCTGCGCGGCCCCCAGAATGAAACCAGCGACTTTGGCGCAAAGATGCGTGCCAAGGAGAAAGAACGGGATGTCAAGGAGTGGGTTGTAGAAACTGGGCGTTTGCGAAGGCAACAGGTCGGTGCCATAGCGATTGTTTAAAAACGCATAGGCATTGTACCAGTGATAGTTCCGTAAATCCCAATTCGTGTCCTGCCCCAGAGCCAGCGCCAGCAAGCCAAAGCCGAGCGGGACGAGCATGAAGAGCAAGAAGGCGATCCCTCTTGCCGTCGATCCGGCAGGAGGGAGCGGGGAGAGGTCGTCTTGCGCCGGAGATAGGGAGCCCATGGCCGTCCACCCGCTTTAGAGGAATTATTGGCTGATCAAAGACGGCTTTAGGATACCTGAATCGGATGTCGGGGCAACGGTTTCCTGTGCGGCAGTAGCTAGAAATCGGCTCATATGCTCCTTGATGCCGCGTTCAAGCTCGCGGTTCAGGTCGGACATGAGGCCTGTCAGCAGCTTGCGATAGGCTTCGTGACGCTCATAGCTTGTGGGATCTTCTGGCAGGGTTACGGCATAAACGGCATGCGCATCGGCGACGCCAATGCTCCCGTCGGAGGGCAACTGCGCCTCAAGCGAGACTTCGACGCGGCCAATATATTTGGAGGCTTGCTGGCGTGTAAACAGGCTCTCGAAATCCGAGGAGGTCGCCAGCGATTGCTCGGTCACGTTCGCGTCTTTGATGATGAGAGTCGCATGCCCAAGATTGCCCGCTGTCTGGATGCGGTCGCCTACCAGTTTCTGGACCGCGTCAACCAGTGTCGGCTTGAACGTATGCCCGACATAGGGAGCCCATTGCGGTGTGTTCTGGGTGCGGTTGATGATCCGCAGATCAGCCGTATTCAGCTGGATTTTGCCAAGATCGGTATAATCAAGGCGGATAGGGTCTGGTTGCGGTTCGGAAGCGCAAGCAGACAAAAGAAGGGCGAGAGCAAAGACGGCAAGTTTTTTCATGTCGGTACCACCGTAAAGAGAAAATCACTTCTATCTTACGGTGCTTGCAGGACAGTGTAAAGCCCGATTGGCTGGCTGTCCTGCAAATCCCTGTCAATTAGTCCTTCATACGGGCCGCCAGTTTGGCCACGCGTTCGCCGAGAAAAGCGGCGGTCTGACGGTCGGCGTCCGGCGGGGCCTGCTCCGGTCCCTGATCGCTGTTGGATTGCGCCATGGCCCCAACATAGCTGCCGATCCGGTTCAGGTCGGTGGGGGCCCCCGTGGTTGAATTGTTGCCGGGCATCAGGCCAAGTGAAACCCAGATCATGCTGTGCTGCATGGCGAAGAGCATCATGTCGATCAGCGTGTTGAGCTTGTCCCCGCTTTGCGAGGCCGAGTTCGTGAACCCGGCGGCAATCTTGTCTTTCCACGCCTGTTTGGCCCAAAGCTTCGAGCTGGCGTCCATAAAGGCTTTGAAGGGCGCAGAGGCACTGGCCATATAGGTTGGCGCGCCGAAAATCATGGCGTCGGCAGCATTCAGAATTTCCCACTTTTGTTCGGCTTCCTCGACGGGAACAAGATCAACTTGCGTGCCTGGTATGCGTTCGGCCCCTTCTTTGACGGCGCGCGCAAGGCTCGCCGTGTGGCCATAGCCGGAATGATAGACAACTGCGATTTTCGCCATGGGAACCTCCGTTGTTCGTGTTCGGTTGCATTCTACACCTGATGGTTGATGAACGCAAAGGCTGCTTGGCTCATACCCACTTTTATGCTAGCAGAAAAGGATGAGTATGAACAAAAAAGAGCTTGAGCAAATCGACAAGGTTTTGGCCCTCGCTGACTCGGATCAGGAGGGGGAGGCTTTGGGTGCTCTGCGGATGGCGCGTCGCTTACTTGAAAAAGAGGGGCTTTCTTTTTCAAGTCTGGTTCAGGCGGCGCGACGTGGGCGGCTTGGCTATTTGGGCGGCTCCGTTTTTTCCGCAGCTCAGTCAGGGCTTGAATCTCAAATCGACCAGCTTCAGGATGAAATCGACGCGCATGTCGAACAAAATGCGAGTCTGACCAGTCAGATTGATACATGGCGGCGTCGTTCTTTCGAACTCGAGCAATTGCTTGGGCAAACAAAGGCAGAGGCCGATCGGTGGCGTCATACCGCGCGCGAGACAGCCGAGCGATTGTGGGATTTGGGGCAGATCGCACGCGCCGATGTGTTCCATTCCGACAGTCCCGTACCGGAAGACGCCGACGATGAACAGGATTTGGAACAAGAACCATTGAAAGCTGCGGGGTAGTTTAATGCTGCATGAAGTTGTGACCCAGGCCGATATCGTGAAGGCTATTGCTGCCGCATTTCCAAAAGAAGCTTCCTTTGTCCCTTTACTTGTTTTGGTCGTTTTGGGCATCGTTGCCGTTTATGACGCCGTAACAGGGCGCGTGCCGCGCCGGATTATCACGATCTTCTTTTTGTGGAGTGTTGGTGTTCTTGCCTGGTATGCGGGATGGAAGATTGCACTTATCCGTTTAGGGCTTGCAACGGCCATCAGCCTTGGCCTCTGGCTTGGCAACGAGTTGTATGTGAAGTTTGCCGACCGTGATGCCTTCGGTTTTGGTGATGTTCGCTGGTCCGCTTTGGCGACTATAACTTATGGAACCCAGCACGTTTTTGTTTCCTGGGTCGTCGGTGCGTGGCTTGCGCTTTTCTGGCTCGCGATTCGCTGGATCACGCGCCGGATTGGACAGGATGGCGAGTTTGATATGACAATCCACTTCGTGCCGTTCTTGTTCATTGGATTGCTTGTGTCGCTGTTGTACGAAGCCTATTTCATCTGAGCCGCAGGGGCGTCCCGTTAGCTTATTTGTTTACACTCTTTTTGGTGTCGATGCGACGCAAGGGCGGCATGTACAGCAAGAAGGCGGCAGCGACATAAATCGACGAATAAGTGCCGACAAGGATACCCCATGTCAGGGCCAGCGAAAAATTCAGCAAAGCGGGCCCGCCCAGAATAACAAGCGGCAGAAGAGCAAGCAGCGTCGTGCCCGCTGTCATCAAGGTACGCGAGAGGGTTTGGTTAACCGAGTCGTTGATAACGCCGGCAAGATCGTTGGCTTTGTGGCGGTGCAAGGTTTCGCGGATACGGTCGAAGACGACGACGGTGTCATTGATCGAGTAACCTGCAAGGGTCAACAACGCAGCCACGGCAGTAAGGTTGAAATCGAGCTGTAAAATGGAATATAGCCCCAGCGTGACAAACACGTCATGAATGGTCGAGGTAAAAGCGGCGACACCGAATTGCCATTCGAATCGGATGGCCACATAGCCTGCAATCGCTAGAATGGCAAAAAGGGTGGCTAGAAGCCCTGCATGAAGCAGTTCCTGTCCGACCGTCGGTCCAACGACTTCCACGCGACGATAGTCGTAGGAGTCGCCCAGTTTTGCGCGGACGGTTTGGATGGCCTTTTGCTGGACTTCGTCGCCGCCTTCCTGACGTTGAACGCGAATCAGGATGTCATCCGGTCCCCCAAATTCCTGAAGCGTGATTTCACCGAGATTCAGGCTTTCCAGCTCATTGCGCAATTCGGCAACGTGAATTGCCTGCGGGGCTTTGGCTTCGATCAAAATCCCGCCCTTGAAGTCAATGCCGAGATTCAGTCCGTTGACGTAAAGCGATGCGGCAGAAATGACGGTCAAGAGGATGGTCAGTCCGAATCCCCACCACCTTTTAGCGACAAAGTCGATTTTGGTGTCGTGCGGGATGAAGTTGAACGCATGCAGCATGGAGGAAACCTTTTTTGTAAAAAATCCGCTTCTTTACTAACGGACGACCGGCCTAATGTCCAGTTTTCTTAAATCTTTTATAAGGTGTAGGGGGTTATAATGCCTTTCCTTGAAAGGAGGGGCTTATGAGCCAAAGCAGGGACGCATCCAAAACGCCGTGCGGGGCATTGAAGACGACTCGGGAAAAAGACCACGGGGCCTGTGATCGCGCGTGGCTTGATCTGGCCATTAAAACGGCCAATGCTGCTCCCGAAAAGGGAGGGAGCCCCCACCCGCGCGTCAAGGTTGGGGCGATTCTCGTTGATGCGAAGGGCAAGGAAATTGCCCGTGCTGTCAATCGTTTTGCCACAGGCGTGGATCGTCGCCGTCCTGAACGCTATGAAAATAACGCGCGTTCGCTCTGGATCAATTGCGCCGAACAGATGGCCTTGGCGCAGGCCTTGCGCCACAAAGCCGATGTGAAGGGCGCGAAGATGTATGTGACGTTAGAGCCTTGCGCTGTTTGCGCCGGATTACTCGTAGAGAGTGGCATCAGGGAGGTTGTGGTGCCGCTCAGTTCGCGCCGTTCCTATGCTAAACTGAAAGCCAAGTGGAAAAAGAGCATCGAGATCGGTACCTCCAAACTCACCGAAGCCGGAGTCAAAATCACCGCCGTCGATATGGACGACACGCGCGGCTGATTTCGGATTTGATCAGGCGCAGAGCACCGGTCTTTCCCACCGATCACCATAGCCGCGCATATGCGTCATAACTGCGTGATCTTCATCCAGATTTTCAAAGACCGTCGTAATCGCTTGCTGAAAAGCCTGAAATCGGTTTTCTCGTTGCGCGATATAAACCCAGTTCTTTTCCTTGCTGGCATCGGGAAGGACAAGCCCAATTGCTGTTTCGTGCAGGACCGAACGGTTCGATAATTTATCCAGAATATCAAAGAAGGTTTTTTCGCGTAGCGTTTCTTTTTCCGGCTTGAAGAGCGACCGTGCGGTGCGGGTTTGGGCGACGTGAGGCAGGGCTTCGTCTAGGCTCCATTTCCCTGTGTTGAGGCTTGCCGTAAAGTAAGCCGTTCCCTGTTCGCTCATCTCGCTCAAGTACAGAAAGTGGATCAACTGTGTGATTTCGTCCTGAATCTTCTTGTCAAGAATCTCGAGTTCGTCCCGCATTGATCGGTCTGTGTAATGGCCAAGCGTGATGAGCGTCACACGATACCCGCCACTACGCATGCGCATCAGATTTTGATAGGCCCGCTTGAAATCGGCAACATCCAACTCGTCAATCGCGAGATTGCCTGCTTCCTGAAGTAATTCGAATTGCCGCACCGCGCCCCAACTGATGGGGGAGGGGCTTGCCCCAGCTGTTGCGGAAGGGAAGCTGACCTCGGTTGTCGCCCCTTTGCCGATACGCTGAAGATACGAAAAAATCGCGTCGATTTTACGCCCTGTTCGGGGCGCGGAGAAATAGGTGCCGCACGTCGCCATGGATGCTCCCTTCGCTGGCATGATCCAGATCAGGTTCGACGGGTATGATCTCAGCCCGCGCTACAAAAGCGGGCACCCCGGTGGAAAGAAAGGGTAAGCGAGGGAGGCGTGTTTGTCAAATAATGGACCGAGAGGCGAGAATCAGACTTTACTTCTTGCCTTCTTTACCGGCGAGCCCTGCGGGCTTGCCCAGGTTGCCGACAAGCTGTTCAAGGATGGTGGTTTCGTGCCCGTAAGTCGGCGTTCGCCGGTCAACGGGCGCAATATCCTGTGCTTCAGTCGGGTCCAGCTTGGCGATTTTGGTCACGATGCCGCTATCGTCGAAATGAACCTCGACGGCTTGTTGAGCGACGACTTCAGGGTTCAGAAATGAGTATTGCTTCGTGCTGCGCCCGAAATAATACCATGTGTTTTCGTCAAAGGTGCTGACTTGGGTCGGGGTGCCGAGGATCCGTGCGACATCCTCGCGCGAACTTTCACCGGCTTTAACCTCTTCCAGCTTCTCCTCGTCAACCATATTACCGCGATTGGCAACGGTCGGCGTGCAGGCCATCACGGATGAGGCCAGTAGAAAACACAAAGAAAGGGAGCGAAGGCGGTGAATCATGGTGACAATCATGGCCCATATTTTGTAAGAGGGAAAGGCGAAAAACAGGAGGCCTATTGTTAATGACGAAATCAGACAAAAAAATGGATAAAATCACGCCCCCCGAATTATCTCGGCCTTTGAAGGTCGAGCGCGTGCCCATGGGCGGCATTTGTGAGACGATTGTCGCCACACCAGCCGAGCGAGAAGCCTTGATCAAGCGTTTTGGCCTTGTCGAACTCACGCGTTTCGAAGCGCGACTGGATGTTGACCGCGCGGAAGGCGAGATGTTTGCTGTAACAGGAGAGCTATCGGCCGATGCCGTGCAGTCCTGTGTCGTATCGTTGGAGCCCGTTGCCGAGACGGTTTCGGAGGCCATAGACGTCCTGTTCGCTCCGGCGCATTTGATTAAAGAAAACCATGAAGGCGGTCTGGGCGACCTTGGCGAAGCCGAACCGCCAGAGCCGATCATCGGCGGCTATATCGACCTTGGTGAGCTTGTTGCCCAGCATTTCGCCATGGCCTTGAACCCCTATCCCCGAAAAGAAGGGGCTGAACTGGGCGAAATCGAGGTGACAGCCAAGAAAGACCCCGCCGTCACTTCGCTCAATCCCTTTGCCAAACTGAAGGGTTAGGAGGCTGATGGGGCCATTGTTGTGCGAGCGTGATGCCGCGCAGTGCGGCGGGCTTTGGGTTGGCCAGCTTGCGGCACCTTCTTGCCCCCTACATAGCTGATACGTCGGGTCGTGATGGTTTGGCCTGCTTCGGTTGTGGTTACGCGGGGCGGGTAAATAATCGCTTCCATATGAATGTTCCTTTGACAGTTGGTTTGAGGAATACGTGAAAACATAGGCGGCGGTAATGGTTTCGGCAAGCCAATCTTCTGAATATTAAGGTTAATTTGGCTCCCTTTTCTTTCCGCTTGCAATTGCGGGCGTTTTGCTTAAAAAGAACTTGTTCGCGCAACCACCGTAGGCCGGAGGTGCGCCTTATTTTTTCGTGAGTTCAAAATGGCTGTTCCTAAAAGAAAAACATCGAAGTCTGCCCGTAACATGCGTCGCTCGCATCATGCCCTTGAAGCCACAGGCGTGGCCGAGTGCAAGAACTGTGGCGAACCCAAGCTTCAGCATCAGGTTTGCGCGGCTTGCGGTCATTATGACGGGCGTTCCGTCGTCAAGACCAAGTCGGCTTCCTAAACTTCGGACGCGGGAGGTCCCGTGACGAGTGGCATCGCAGCTCTCCCTTTTGCTTCAGCCGTGATCGCACTTGACGCGATGGGGGGTGATGAAGGCCCTGACATGGTGATCGCCGGTGCCGCTTTGGCACTTGAGCGTTATCCCAAGCTGTCTTTTATTATCTATGGCGACGAGTCCAAGGTCAGCCCGATTCTGCACCGTTATCCTGCGCTTGCGGGCGCAAGTGAGCTGCGCCATACGTCCGAATCGATCTCGCCTTGCATGAAACCGTCTCTGGCTTTGCGTCAGGGGCGGCAGTCGAGCATGCGCCTGGCTATCAATGCAGTTGCCAAGGGCGAGGCGTGTAGCGTTGTTTCGGCAGGCAATACCGGCGCGCTGATGGCGATGGCCAAGTTTGTCCTGAAAACCATGCCCGGCATAGACCGTCCGGCGATTGCGACGGTTTTTCCGACCCAAAAAGGCGAGTGCGTCGTTCTCGATCTTGGTGCTAATCTTGAATGCGATGCCGAGAATTTGGTCCAGTTCGCGCTGATGGGGGGGATTTTCTGCCATGCCGTTCTGGGCGTTCAAAATCCATCCATCGGGTTGCTAAATATCGGCGTCGAAGAAATGAAGGGGCATGACGAAGTTCGTACTGCTGCTTCCATTTTGCGTGAGCGTCCGCTGCCTGGCACCTTCTGTGGCTATGTCGAAGGTAACGATATCATGTCCGGCAACGTGGATGTGATCGTTACCGACGGGTTCAGCGGTAACATCGCGCTTAAAACCGCCGAGGGCACGGCCAAGATGATCATACAGATGTTGCGCCAAACCTTCCAAAGCTCGCTTATGGCCAAAATTGGCTATCTGTTTGCGCGGGGAAGCTTGAAGAAAATGCGCCTTCGCGCCGATCCACGCCGCTATAACGGGGCTATGTTCCTTGGCCTTCAGGGCGTATGCGTTAAAAGTCATGGTGGCACGGACCCTGAGGGATTTGCCAATGCCATCGGCGTGGCGCATGATCTTGTCGCGCATCGTTTCAACGAGCGAATCGGTCAGGAGCTAGCCGTTCACTATGGAGCTGCCGAGTCCGAAGAAACTTCTTTAACAGTCGAAAACGCGACTGTCGGTGGGGATGTCTAAGTATGGTTGTGCGTTCTATTCTCGCCGGATGTGGCGGGTATCTGCCCCAGCAGGTTGTCACCAACAATGATCTTGCCGCGCGCGGTGTCGAGACGACCGATGAATGGATCGTCCAACGCACCGGCATTGCCCAAAGGCATTTTGCCACCGAGGGTGAAACAACTTCCGATCTTGCAACCAAAGCGGCGCAGGCCGCTTTGACCCAGGCTGGGTTATCTGCGCACGATGTGGATTTGATCGTCGTCGCGACGACGACTCCCGACAATGTTTTTCCCTCCACTGCCACGCGGGTACAAGCCAAGCTGGGTGTGACACGCGGATTCGCGTTCGATGTTCAGGCCGTTTGTTCGGGCTTTGTCTATGCGCTGACCATGGCTGATAACGCGATCCGTTTAGGTCAAGCGAAAACAGCGGTCGTCATCGGCGCGGAAACGCTCTCGCGCCTTTTAGACTGGGAAGATCGCACCACCTGCGTTCTTTTCGGCGATGGGGCCGGAGCCGTTGTGCTTCAGGCTGGTGAAGGGCAGGGCGATGCGACGGATCGTGGCATCATCTCAACCTGCCTGCATGCCGACGGCACGCAATACGACCATTTGTACGTCGATGGCGGCGTGGGGAGCACAGGTACGTTTGGTCACATGCGCATGGATGGCCGCGAGGTTTTCCGTCATGCCGTCCAGCGTTTGTCTGAAGTCGTGGACGAAATTCTTGAAAAGAATAAGCTTGCCGCCGATGCGATCGACTGGCTTGTCCCGCATCAGGCCAACCAGCGCATTATTGACGGCTTGGCAAAGAAACTTCATTTGCCGCCAGAGCGCGTCGTTATGACTGTCTCGAAACATGCGAATACCTCGGCAGCCTCGATTCCCTTAGCCCTGAATGCTGCTGTAACGGACGGACGTATTCAAAAAGGGCAAATGGTCCTTATGGATGCCATGGGCGGTGGCTTTACATGGGGCGCAGCCTTGGTTCGGATGTGATCTGCCTCTATTTGGTCATTTTTCCGATTGTGATTTGAGCCATAAGGCCGTACAACATTAACTAATCTTCTTTTCCGCCCTTTTCCTTTGTTTTTTCCTGCATGATTCCTCTCTTGGCGTTTCACCCACCCGTTATCGCTCACCGTGGTGCGGGTTGCTCGGCACCAGAAAACACGCTGGCTGCGATCCGCCTTGCGCATGAACAGGGCGCGAAGTGGATCGAGGTCGATGTCAAAATTACCTATGACGGCGTGCCCATTTTGATCCATGACGAAACGCTTGAGCGTACAACGGATGGCAGCGGTCTTGTCGCCGAGCAAACATGGGAAGAAATCCAGAAATTACATGCGGCTTCTTCTTTGGGGCCCGAGCCTGTGCCGACCCTTGTGGAGGCGGTAAATCTTGTCCTTGAGCTTGATATGTCGCTGGTGGTCGAGTTGAAGCCCTGTCCCGGGCGGGCGCGGGCGACAACCATGGTGGCGATGATCGAACTGGCAAAAGTGTGGCCTGAGAGGGATTTGTTGCCTGTTATCTGTAGTTTTGATATGGAATGTCTTGAAATGGCGATGCAGCTTGAGCCACATTGGCCGCGTGCTTATGCCATCAGGCAGTGGCAAGAGAACTGGCGCGAGTCCGTTGAGCAAGCTGGTGCCTCGGCCTTGAGCGTCAAGGAAGATCAATTGACGGCTTCACGCGTCGAAGAGGTTGTCGGAGCCCAACTGCCGCTGTTGGCCTATACGGTCAACCAGCCGGCGCGGGCCAAGGAATTGTTGGATATGGGCGTTACAGCTGTTTATGCTGATTGTCCCAAGCTGATTCTCGATCAGCTCAAATAAAAGAGACTGTTTGAAAGGATAGGATACTCGTGAAAGCTCTTAATGCCGTACTTATGTCAGGCCGTGAGGTTCTTCCCTTGATCGAGGGGGGGAAAGGCGTATCGGCAACTAATGGCGTGAGTGCTGGAGCTTGGGCTACTGCGGGCGGTATCGGGACGGTGTCCGGCGTGAATGCCGACAGCTATGACGCGCAGGGCAACATTATTCGCCAGATATATCACGGCAAAACCCGCATGGAACGTCATGAAGAGATGGTGGCCTATGCGATTGCTGGCGGCATTGCGCAGGTTCAAAACGCCCACGAATATGCAGGCGGCAAGGGAGCCTTGCATCTGAACGTTCTTTGGGAAATGGGCGGGGCCGAGCGCATTTTGCATGCTATTCTGGAAAAGACAAAAGGTCTTATCCATGGTGTGACCTGTGGTGCGGGTATGCCTTACCGCGTGTCGGAAATCGCCCAGAAATACAATGTCTATTATTATCCCATCGTTTCCTCTGCGCGTGCGTTTCGCGCTTTGTGGTTGCGGTCGTTCCATAAGGCCGCTGATTTGCTGGGCGGTGTGGTTTACGAGGATCCGTGGCGTGCAGGCGGTCATAACGGTTTGTCGAACAGCGAAGATCCGCTGACGCCCGAAGATCCGTTCCCCCGCGTCATGGCTTTGCGCAAGCAGATGAACGAGTACGGCTTGACTAACACGCCGATTATCATGGCGGGCGGCGTGTGGTGGCTGTCCGAATGGGAAGACTGGATCGACAATAAAGAGCTGGGGCCCGTTGCCTTTCAGTTTGGCACGCGGCCTCTTTTGACCGTCGAAAGCCCGATCCCGCAAAGCTGGAAAGACAAGTTGCTGACCGTCAAGAAGGGCGATGTCGCGCTTAACAAATTCTCGCCGACTGGCTTTTACTCTTCGGCGGTGCGCAACGACTTTTTACAAGAGCTTTATGACCGCTCGGAGCGGCAAATAGCTTATGCCACCGAGGTAACGGACGATTTGACCGAGAGCTTCCGCACGGGGCCTGTTGGCAATCCTGTCTTTGTTCGCGCGACCGATCTTGAAAAAGCCAAGGGCTGGATGGAAGTCGGATTCACCAAGGCTCTACGTACGCCCGACAGTACGATGGTTTTCACGACGCCTGATGAAGCAAAGCGGATTCAGACTTCGCAAGCCGCCTGTGTGGGCTGTCTTTCGCAGTGCCAGTTTTCCAACTGGTCGCAAGGAGAAACCGGAACAACGGGCCGGATGGCCGATCCGCGCTCCTTCTGCATCCAGAAGTCGCTCCAGAATGTGGCGCACGAGGGGGATGTCGATAATTTCTTGATGTTCGCAGGGCATAATTGCTACCGATTTGGCGAAGACCCCTTCTATGCGAACGGTTTTGTCCCAACGGTCAAACAGCTGATTGATCGTATCGTGACAGGGAAGTGAACCCTCATATTAGCTCAAAAAACAGGCTGAAAAAGTCATTTTCGTGCTTTCGCACATGAAAGTATTTCTGCCTCTGGTTTTTAGACGAAATCGAGCCTAACACGCGCAATCTCAAAACACTTTTGCTGTCCGTTTGGTCGCTTGGTGGATCGCATGGCATCTCCGCCTTCACAGTCTTGTGAGAGAGGAAATGGTATCCTTCCTTCTTTTGGCTGCAACGCTGGCAAGTGTCGCAACACGCCAAAATGGAGGAAACTATGGTTGAAGTTGAGCAATTGAATGAAGCGCCTAGGAAGTATGTCGGCGGGGAGTGCATTATCCCTAATAATATAAGGCCTTTCTTTATTGATGAACACGACGTTGAGTGTATTCGTTTTCCTTTTAACCATTGTGGCGTTATGCAGCTTTGGCGAGGACGCTCTGGACATTTTGGGGCTGCGTGCGTTGACACGAGCTGCCAGCAACAGGTCGTCATGGATGAAGATGTTTTGGGTGCGATTCTCCGCACTGGCGATTGGGCCTGCAAATATGGCCCTAGGGGAAGCATGATGCTGACTCGTCAAGAACCCAAGTCGTTCTGGGACTCGCTTTTGGAAGCTCACCATATGAACAGGGGGCCTTCACCAAAAGCTTCGAAGGCGAAGAGCTGGGCCGATGTTTCTCCAGAGGTCAAGCAGCGTTCCTCGACTGCGAACAATCTTTTGAGGTTCTTTACGCGTCGCATCGGTCTGTAAACTCTCTTTTTATAGGGAATAAGGTAAAAAGAACGGCTGGCCATCGCATAGGCCAGCCGTTCTTTTTTGGTGAAAGCTATAAGAAGCTGGCAGGTTTTCGGGGGGCGTGATAGAAGGAGTGGCCCTTTTTCGTTGACAGGATGGCTCCCATGGAACAAAAGCGCGAACCGGCGACG